>SAMEA3663224__coassemble_142_pt1 | contig 168898 bp, 139 predicted proteins | sample SAMEA3663224__metabat2_low_PE_008 | metagenome-assembled genome bin SAMEA3663224 (sample SAMEA3663224) | pig gut metagenome | biome: pig gut; feature: pig-associated habitat; material: faeces | place: China | collected 2013
ACTTCCAAAGTCAATATAGCATAAATATTATATTTTTGTATAGTAGTATTGAAAAAGCTCTTCAGTTTTCGAAGGGCCATTTTTATATGAAATTGTATTGTCAGGTAAATGATATTATACTAATAATAGATGGAGTATTAATTAAATCGGTTTTCTAAATTTGTTTAGATTGCCAGGAGGATATTAATGAAAGCTATTAAGAAGATTCTTATAGGAATGATTGTTGTAACAGCAGTATTTGGCTTTTTGGGCTGTTCAGATTCAGGCACAGAGGAAGATTCAGGACTTGAAACAATAATTCTTGCAGATGGATTCAGTACTTCAACTTCAAGAAAAGTAACAATGAAAGCAACTTCTGAAGGGGCTGCCGGTATCAGGATTTATACGGTTTATACATTGGACGGTTCATTGCCAGAGCTTAAGTTCCAGAAAGATGCATGGGCAGCTGATGGATCTCCGGCACTGTCATTGAGTAACATCAGAAAGTATGTTGATTATGGAACTGCTGAATTGTATGAAAAGCCTATCACCTTGACTGAAACAACAAAGATTAATGCAGTATCTTTCTATATGATTGCAACTGATCTTTTACCATTTAAGACAGGTCCAGTTGCAACAGCAGATGTAGTTGTTAAGACGGATGTTTCTGGAATAAATGATGCTCCAGCTCCACAGACAGGTAATCTTACATTCAAGCTTGCATCAACTGGAAATACAATCACTACACATTATTTTGACACATCAGATAATCCCTTTGTATATACATATAATGGAACTAGTTATGAGCATTGTTACTATCAGTTCCAGTTCTCATGGAAGGGTACATCAAAAGGAAACTGGTATCTTTATGTAAGACAGCTTGGAAATTCAAATCCAATCGGATATGTTTCAGCTGATGGAAAAACAAATACAAACTTCCTGGCAAAGGGTGTTTATGAAGGTCCATGTTTGAATTCTTCTGATGGAACAGTTACAGATGGAACTTTGATTTTGAAAACATTGAAGGGAAATATTTTTGGTGAAGCAACAGTTTCAGACAGCTCATTTGCACTTGCAATTGACAGCAATACAGCAAATACAACAGGAAACGTAGCAACTGCTATTCAGGATGCAAAATAACATTGTAGAATTCAAAAATCAGTAAATAACGAAAAAAATGAACTCGTCCAGTGCAATATGTATTGGGCGAGTTTTTTATTTTATGCATACCATAAAAGCTTTCAATTTTTCGTCATGTCTTTATCTATTTGCCGATATACTTAAAAAGGAATATAGTTAATTATATTCAGAGGTTGGAATAATGAGAAAGTTGACTGAAGGAAATATAACCAGGCAGATTATATTGTTTATGTTGCCTTTTCTTCTTGGAAATGCACTTCAAAGATTCTATACATTATGCGATACAATGATGGTTGGTCGTCTTCTGGGCCCTGATGCACTTTCCAGTGTTGGTTCTGCAGCAAATGTCGGAATGCTGCTGATTGTCATGGTAAATGGATTCACAATGGGCTTTTCCATAATTACCGGGCAGTATTTTGGTGCAGGAAATGATCGGGAGCTAAAAAAGGCTCTGGCCGGATCTTATGTTTTGTCTTTAGCTATATGTATTGTTCTTGTTATATTTGGATTGATTTTTGAAAAAGAAATCCTTGTATTGATTAATGTTCCTGCTGATCTTCTTGAGTTGTCTTCTGAATACTTACGAATCATTATCTGGGGATTGTTTGCCTCGCTGGTTTATAACTTAATGGCTAATATGCTCAGATCTCTGGGTGACAGTATTGTTCCGCTTGTGTTCCTTGCAATCAGTTCAATAATGAATATTGGAATGGATTATTGTTTCATGAAATATCTCAATATGGGAGTTTCCGGAGCAGCTTTGGCAACTGTTATTTCACAGAGTATTTCTGGAATTGCCTGTGTGATTTTCTGCCTTTTCAAACGAAAGGAAATGATTGTTTCGGTTTCAGATTTTTCTTTCAGGGAAAACAAATTTGGAGACCTTATGCCTCAGGGAATATCAATGTCAATGATGTTGACTGTTGTTGCAGTTGGGTCAGTTATTTTGCAAAGCGGAATCAATTCTCTTGGAAAGGACGTAATTGCAGGTTATACGGCTGGAAGAAAATATCTTGAGTTCTTCATGCTTTTCCTTGCATCAATGGCGGGAACTGCATCAGCATTTACAAGTCAGAACTATGGTGCAAAGAAGTATGACAGGATTATTTCAGGAGTAAGACAGTCAATTCTAATTTCCTGGGGAATGACCATTTTGTGTGTTATTGCAGTATATGCATTTGGTCGTGAAATGGTTACATCAATTACTCGTTCAGATGTGTCTGAAAGCATTATTTTCCCAGGTATTGTTTATCTTAAATCAAATATACCGATTTTTATTTTTCTAAGCGTTCTTCTGGTTGGACGAAGTGTACTTCAGGGAATGAACAAGAAGAAAACTCCGGTTGTGGCAAGTGTCATGGAACTTATAGTTAAGATAATTGCTGTTAAGGTATTTGTTCCAATGATGGGATTTTGGGCAATCTGTATTGCTGAGCCAATTATATGGATTCTTGGAGCATTCTGGGTATATCCGGTTTTTGTATTTTCCATCAGGAAGCTCAGGAAGATGGAAAATCAGTAGAACAGTTGATGCAATAGGAATATAGTATAGGTAGAGACGTTTTATCAATAAAAATTTTTTTTACAATGGGGTAAAAAAATGAACGGATTGGTATTGCTGGTTATTTGTATTGCAGTACTTGCTTTGGGCTATCTTTTTTACGGAAGATGGCTTTGTAAGCAGTGGGGTGTTGGAGAGGAAGACAAAGAGACTCCAGCACATGAATTGGAAGACGGAGTAGACTATGTTCCAGCTTCTGCTCCTGTTTTGATGGGTCACCATTTTTCATCAATTGCCGGTGCTGGTCCAATTACAGGTCCAATTGCTGCTGCAATGTTTGGATGGGTTCCTGTTGTTTTGTGGATTCTTGTCGGGGGAATTTTCTTTGGTGGTGTTCATGACTTTGGTGCTCTTGTAGCTTCTATTCGTCATAAGGGTCAGTCAATCGGTGAAATCATCAATGTAAACATGAGTAAGCGTGCAAAGCGTTTGTTCATTATTTTTTCTTACCTGACATTGATTCTTGTTGTTGCTGCATTTGCTTCAATCGTTGCAAATACATTCAGCGCAACATTTACAGAAACTGGTGCAGTTGATTTTGTTAAGTCTACATCAAATTCAACAGTTGCAATGGTAAGCATTTTGTTTATCGTAATTGCAATTATCTTTGGTTTTGTTGTTAATAAGACTTCAGCAAGAAACAATATGGTTCTTGCAAGTATTCTGGGAATTGCTGCAATTGTTGCATGTATTGCAATCGGAATGAAATTTCATCCATTGTATTTTTCTAACACAACATGGATGGTTATTGTTGGTGTTTACATTGCAGTTGCTTCCGTTGCTCCGGTTTGGATTCTTCTTCAGCCACGCGATTTCTTGAGTTCATTCCTTCTTTATTCAATGCTTGCCATAGCTTTTATTGGTGTAATTGCTGCTCGTCCAGATCTTTCTGCAGTTAATCCAGATACTGGAAAAATGTATTTCCCGGCTTTCACTGGATTTGCTCTTGATATTTTAGACAAAGAAGGAAATGTTGTTGGACATAATTACATGTTCCCGATTCTTTTCACAACTGTAGCATGTGGAGCAATTTCAGGATTCCACTCACTTGTTTCTTCTGGAACAACTTCTAAGCAGCTGGATAAGGAAAAGCATGCAAAGCCTATTGCTTATGGTGGAATGCTTCTGGAATGTGTTCTTGCTATTCTTACAATTTGTGCTATTGCCTATGCCCGTCAGACAGGACATACAAAGGGTGCAACAGATATTTTTGCAGGCGGAATTTCTGCAATGTGTGCAAAGGTTCCTGGTTGTGCTGGACTTGAAAACATTCTTTATACACTTCTTGTTTTGACTTATTCAGCCTTCTGTCTTACATCACTTGATACAGCAACACGTCTTGCTCGCTTTATGTTCCAGGAATTCTGGCTTGAGCCTGGTCAGACTGTAAAGGATATTACAAGCGGATGGAAGAAAATTGTTGTTAATCCATATTTTGCAACAATTCTTACAGTTGTTCTTGGAATTGCATTGGGTATGACAGGTTGGAGCAAGATCTGGGGTCTCTTTGGTGCATCAAATCAGCTTCTTGCTGGAATCGGACTTCTTGCAGTAGCAACATGGCTTGGAAATATTGGCAGAAACAACAAGATGTTCCTTATTCCAATGGGATTCATGATTATCGTAACAATTTCTTCACTTACTATTACATTGATAAATCAGTTAAAGGTTATTCTTGCCGGAGGCGCTGGGTGGGGTCCATATGCCCAGGTTATTCTTGCAGCATTTATGATTATACTTTCAGTTATTCTTGTAATTGAAGGTGTAATTACAATTGTAAGTGCATATAAAAAGAAAGCATAATTGATGCTTTGTTTCTATTGGCATAAACTGATAAAACAATGATTTTTGAACTGCAGGTATTTATTGATGCCTGCAGTTTTTTTTTGCCTGCCGCGAATTCTGTGGTAAAATGTATGAGAAGAAATAATCAGATATGGAAGAATAGTATTTACCAGGAGGAAATTATATGCAGGAAATGGAAAAACAGTTTCACATACATTGTGTTGAAGGTGATGTTGGTCGCTATGTAATTTTGCCAGGAGATCCTGGAAGATGTGAATCCATTGCGAAATTATTTGATGACGCGCATTTTGTTGCCTCAAACCGGGAGTTTAATATCTGGACTGGAACATTGATGGGCGAAAAAGTATCAGTTTGCTCAACTGGTATTGGTGGTCCGTCAGCATCAATTGCAATGGAAGAACTACATAACATTGGTGCAGATACATTTATACGAGTTGGTACTTGTGGTGGAATTGATATAGATGTAAAAAGCGGAGACATAGTTGTTGCAACTGGAGCGATTCGGTATGAGCATACCAGTCAGGAATATGCTCCTATTGAATATCCGGCTGTTCCAGATTTTGGAATAACAACTGCGCTGGTTCAGGCCTGTAAGAATCTTGGAAAAAGGTTTACTACTGGTGTTGTGCAGAATAAGGATTCGTTTTATGGGCAGCACAGTCCTGAAAAATCACCGGTTTATTATGAACTGCTGCAGAAATGGGAATCATGGAAACGGCTTGGCGTAAAGGCCAGTGAAATGGAAAGTGCTGCATTGTTTGTGGTTGCATCAGCTTTGAAATGTCGTTGTGGAAGCTGCTTTCATGTAATCTGGAATCAGGAACGTGAAAAGCTTGGACTGGATCAGGATATGAGCGAAGATACAAGTTCTGCAGTTAAGGTTGGAGTAGAGGCATTGAAACTCATAATTGAAGAGGATAGAAAAACGAACGGTAAGTAGAATATTTCGTTCAAGATATATAGATTCAATATGTTTTAACGAACGTTAGTTTTAGAAATCAAAAAAAATGCTGAAAAAACCCATAGTTAGCCGAAAATCTGACTATGGGTTTTGTTATTAGTGAATAAAAAAATATGTAAACGAACGTTAGTTAGAAACTTTAAGCTTAACCAGGTAGTTTTTGTGATCTTCAGAAACCCTAAAGCTTTCTTTTGCCTTCTGGATTGTTTTATTATGCACCCATGGTGAAAGCTTTTTTTCTTCAATTATTTTAACTGTAGATTCCCATTGTTTGGCAAGAGCAGTTGCAAAATACCAGGCCTGCATCATGTTAATATAATACTCTTCACTTCTGATTTTACAGATTGTTTCAAGGTGATCTTTGTTGAAGCCTTCATCAAGAAAATATGTCATAAAGCAATTAATTCCGTAGCGAACAGTGTAGGTTTCCTTGCTTTTGATCCATGATTTTGCTTTTGTAAGAATTTCGTCAGTATGTTTCTTGAAAACTTTTGGATGGCAGGTATCACAAACAGCCCAGTTATCAATGAAAGGAAGAAATCTTTCAAATTGAATCAGGCAAACATCAAAATCCTTAATACATTCAATCAGAAAACAATGTAATAAATTTTCTTCAAGATATTTATGAGGCAACGATTTGAAAAAATCATCAATCTTATAATCATCTTTGTTTTTGAAAAGATCCTTTGCCATTGCCCTTAGTACTGGAACTCTTACCCCAATAATGGATTTAGGATCAATATTCGGGATGGATTTTTCATGGAATTTCTTGTAATCCTGATCCTGTTTTTCAAATAATAGTTTTTGTATCTTAGTCAATTTTTTCCTCATTGTCATGACGTTCAATTATTCCGCAGATTGCATAATAAACTGGAATTGTAACAAAAATAATCCAGCCCGGGTGCAAGTAATTGAAATATCTTAATCCCATGAAAATAATTACGCATAAAACTGGATAAGCGAATTTGGATGGTGATTTTTTAATGATGGCTGCTGAAAGTGATCCGCTTAGTGGCAGGAGAAGGAAAATGATCCACCCCGGATGCCACATACTGTGAACTAATCCCAGATATAGGAATATGCTCATTGAAACAACAAGTGAAATCAATCCAATAAGTTCTGTTGTTTTGCTATTTGATTTTTCTGTGGATTTTTTTTCAGTAGAGTTTTTTTGTTCTGAATCAACCATCTTATTTCCAACAAGAAAATCAATAGATACATTGAAAAGTTTAGCAATTGCTATCAGATTTTCTGTGTCTGGAAGTGATTCATTGTTTTCCCATTTTGAAATTGCCTGTCTTGAGATATTTAGTTTTTCTGCAAGCTCTTCTTGGGAAATTCCATTTTCTTTGCGAAGCTTAGATAATTTTTCTCCAATCATTTTTTACTCCTGATTGATATATAATAACATCTGAAATAATTTATAATGTCATCATGTAAAATATATAATAATCCCCTGGAGCAGGCAAGAAAATTAATTTTACATTTATATATATTTTCGCAACTATAGGTTGCATTTTCTATTTTTGGAATTTATTTAATTGAGATTTTCAGTATAATAAATATATGAAGTTTATTAAATTGTGTGCAGCTTTTAGTTTGTTTGTTTTTTGTTCGTGTACCTCAGTGAAAAATATTCAGAAAAATACTGATGACGGAGACTTGGATCGGTATTCGAAAGAAATAGTTTCTGCAATAAAAGGAATGACAGTCAGGGAAAAAATAGGGCAAATGTTTTGTGTTGTTCCAGAAAATTTTGACTTTAGTTTGTCGCAGAAGCAAATTGATATGGATACTGTTCCTTCAAGCTGTATGGTTTCTGCAGAAATGAAAAAGAATTTTAAGCAGTATCCGGTTGGTGGAATTATCTATTTCAGAAAAAATCTGGAATCTCCTGAGCAGATAAAAAAAATGATGAATGATTTTGATTCGGTGTCAAAAGTGCCGTTGATTCATAGTACGGATGAAGAAGGTGGTCGGGTTGCAAGAGTTGCTCGGGTTGAAAAGTTTGAGACAAAAAAAACTGGTCCTGCCCTTAAAGTAAAAGATCCGGAAAAGATGGGGAATGAAATAGGCACGTATTTGAAGAAATATGGATTTAATGTTGATTTTGCTCCAGTTGCTGATGTTTGGACTAACCCTAAAAATGCAGTAATTGGTGACAGAGCATTTTCTACTGATCCCGAAGAAGCAGGTGAAAAGGTTGCAATGGCAATTTCTGGATTTCATGATGCGGGAGTTAAAGTTGCAATAAAGCATTTTCCCGGTCACGGAGACACAAAGGCTGATTCTCATAATGGAACTGCCAAAAGCTATAAGACCTGGAAAAGTATGAAGAAGTGCGAAATGATCCCATTTAAAAGAGGAATTGAAAGTGGTGCAGATATGGTTATGGTCGCCCATATTAAAACTCCATTTGCATCCCGCGACGGCTTACCAGCAAGTTTGTCTTCAACCTGGATTACAGAAAGATTGCGTGGGGAACTGGGTTTTGACGGAGTAGTTATAACAGATGCAATGGGAATGAAGGCTTTGAGTTCCAGATATACTTCACTTGAAAGTTCACTAATGGCAATTGATGCTGGAGTTGATATACTGCTGATGCCTCATGATTTTACAAAAACATTTGATGAATTGGTTTCTGCTGTGGAATCTGGAAAAATTTCTGAAAGTCGAATTGATGAAAGTGTTGCCAGAATACTAAAAATGAAATCAGGATTCAAAAAAAATAATTAAGTTAGCTTAAAATAATTCAGCATATAATTTGAAATATGAAGTATGAAAAGATAGTATCAGGAATATTTGTTTCGCGCCCCAATCGTTTTATTGCACATGTATTGATTGATGGCAAGGAGGAAATAGTACACGTAAAAAATACAGGACGTTGCAAAGAACTTCTTGTTCCGGGTTGTAAAGTTTATCTTGAAGATTTCGATGGACGCATGGGAAGCCGAAAACTCCGCTATTCACTCATTGCCGTAGAAAAAAAACGCTGTCTTTCTGACTCGGACTGTGGTCGAAATGATTCTTGTAAAGATTATGAAATAATTCTAATAAATATGGATAGTCAGGCGCCTAATAAGGTTGTTGGAGAATGGCTTGCAACCCAGGGGTACACTTTTATCAAATCTGAGTACAATTATGGTGACAGTCGCATAGATTTTTATATGGAAAAGGGTACAGATAAGTATTTACTTGAAGTAAAAGGGTGCACATTGGAAAACAATGGACATTGTAAGTTTCCGGATGCACCAACGGAACGGGGAGTGAAACATCTGCATGAATTAATAAAGGCCAGAGAAAAAGGGTACAGAACTGCTGTGCTTATTCTGGTACAGATGGAAAAGGTGACAGATTTTAGTCCTAATGATGAAACTCATAAAGCATTTGGTGACACACTGCGGCTTGCAGCAGGCAAAGGAGTGGAAATTCTCTGCTACAACTGCAAAGTCACGCCAGACTCTCTTGAGTTGAAAGATAAGGTTAAAGTTGTTCTGTAAAAAAAATCCGTCCTGCTTACATTTCATAAACAAGACGGATTATGGAACAAGCTACGCTTGCTCATCGAGTTTTACTTTGGTCGCAATGCTCCCATTTTTGCTTCGCAAAAACCAGTAAAACTCGCCAATTCTATTACTTACTCAAGTATTGCCGCAAGCTTGCGCTTGCTACCGAGTTTTACTTTGGTCGCAATACTCCCATTTTTGCTTCGCAAAAACCAGTAAAACTCGCAGTTTTATTTACTTAAATATTCATTGATGCTTGCGGCAGCCTTGCGGCCTTCGCCCATTGCTAAGATTACTGTTGCGGCACCGAGAACGATGTCTCCTCCAGCCCAAACCTTTGTCATGCTTGTTGCCTGCTTTTCATCAACTGTGATGTGACCGTGGTCATCAACCTTGATCTCCGGTGTAGTTGCAGGAATCAATGGGTTAGAGTTGTTTCCGAGAGCAACGATTACAGCATCACAAGCAATTTCGTGTTCAGAACCCTTGATTTCTACTGGACGGCGGCGACCCTTTTCATCTGGTTCACCAAGTTCGTAGCTGAGACACTTGACTGCGCGAACCTTTCCGAATGTTTCCTTGTCGGCAGGATCATCATATCCAAGGATTTCTACAGGATTTTCAAGGAACTTGAATTCAACACCTTCTTCCTCTGCGTGGTCAACTTCTTCGCGGCGGGCTGGCATTTCTACTCGTGAACGGCGGTATACAACATATACCTTTTCTGCTCCAAGGCGAAGGGCCATGCGGGCACCATCCATGGCAACGTTACCGCCACCACAAACAACGACTGTCTTTGCGTGGAAGTAAGGTGTATCAGCGTGTTCTGCATCGTAAGCCTTCATGAGGTTTGCACGTGTAAGGTATTCGTTTGCAGAGAAAACACCGATGAGGTTTTCACCAGGAATTCCGAAGAACTTTGGAAGACCTGCGCCTGTTCCAACGAATGCTGCATCAAATCCCTTGTCTGTCAAAATCTGCTGAACTGATGTTGTGCGTCCAACCAATGTGTTGTATTCAAATTTAACGCCCATCTTTTCAAGGTTTTCAACTTCCTTCTGAACGATTGCCTTTGGAAGACGGAATTCTGGAATACCGTAAACCATTACACCGCCAGCCTTGTGGAAAGCTTCGAAAACTGTAACATCATGACCTGCACGGCGGCAGTCAGCGGCTACAGTCAAACCAGCAGGACCAGAACCAACAACTGCAACTTTCTTTCCTGTAGGGGCTGCAACTGCTGGAGCTGTTGTAAGGTTGTTGTTTCTTTCGTAGTCTGCAACAAAGCGTTCCAGGCGTCCGATTGAAACTGCCTTTTCTGCATTCTTGTAAACCTTACCTACAGTACACTGTCCCTGGCACTGTTTTTCCTGTGGACATACGCGACCACAGATTGCAGGAAGAAGGTTTGTTCCCTTGATGATGTCTACGGCACCCTTGAAATTTCCCTTTGCAACTTCCGCAATGAAAGTAGGAATCTGTACGTTAACAGGACATCCGTTTACACAAGGAGCGTTCTTGCACTGAAGACATCTCTGTGCTTCAACTACAGCCTGTTCTGCAGTATAGCCAAGGGCAACTTCTGTCATCTGGCGGGCACGAACAAGTGGTTCTCCGGAAGGCATTTCCATCTGAGGAATTTTCATGCGGTCAGGATTCTTAAGTTCCTTTCCTTCAATTTTAGCCTTTTCTTCAAGGGCGATTTTATTAAGTTCATCTATTGTTTTGTGACTCATTTTTCGTTTCTCCAAAAGCAGTTTAGTTGCTCAAACCAATGTTGCACTTATGCTTTGCTTCCTGTTCTTCCTTAGCAAAGCTCTTCATGCGCATCATCATGTTGTCCCAGTCAACTTCATGTGCATCAAAATCTGGACCGTCAACGCAAACAAACTTTGTCTTTCCGCCAACGCTTACACGGCATCCACCACACATACCTGTTCCATCAATCATGATTGTATTCAATGAAACCGTTGTCTTGATGTTGTACTTCTTTGTTGTTGCTGCACAGAATTTCATCATGATTGGAGGTCCGATTGCGATAACTTCTGCAGGTGCAGTCTGGCTCTGACAAAGTTCATCAAGAACTTCAGTAACAAGGCACTTGCGTCCTTCTGAACCGTCGTCTGTACAGATGATAACCTCGTCACAAACAGCCTTCATTTCATCAACAAAAATAAGAAGATCTTTTGTACGGGCACCTTCAATAAGGATAACCTTGTTTCCGGCTGCCTTGAGTGCCTGAACAATAGGATAAAGTGGAGCTGTACCGAAACCACCGCCAACGCAAACTACAGGACGGTCATATTTTTCAATTACGGAAGGAGTTCCAAGTGGACCAAGAACGCCACCAAGATAATCTCCAGCCTTAAGCTTTGCAAGCTTCATTGTAGAAGCACCGATTGGCTGGAAAGCAATTGCAACCCATCCTTCTTCTGCATTTGCATCTGCGATTGTAAGAGGAATGCGTTCATTCAAATCCTGATCAACCATTACAATCAAAAACTGTCCGGCCTTGCGGTTCTTTGCAATATCCGGAGCTTCAAATTTCATGTAGTAAACAGCCTCAGAAAGGTGTTTCATTTCAATAATCTTATTCATATAACCCCTTACAAAATCTAATAAATTGTGTGTGAAAATATTTTCGGTAATTTTATTATATATAGAAAGAATTATCAATTAAAAATCTGACATAAAGATCAAATTTGTCATGGCAAAAAGAAAAAGAAGTCAGGAATTAATGAAATTTGACCTTGTCTTTAGGCAAATATGAACTTATGGTTTTTTCTAGTTTGATGCAGTCAATTGGTTTTGAAATGTAATCTACAAATCCTTCCTTTGCATATTGTTCATAGGCCCCAGGAAAAACATTTGCGGTTAGCATAATGACAGGAGTATCTTTATTTTTGCTTTCTTCTGTTGACTTGAGTTTATGGAAAGTTTCAATTCCGTCCATACCGGGCATCATATGATCAATAATAATTAAGTCATATTTTTCTTCTGATGCTTTACGAAGACATCTGTTTCCGGATTCTGCTGTGTCAATTTTCATGCCAGTCATTTTAAGAAGATTTTCAATAATTAGAAGATTCATGTCGATGTCATCAACAACAAGGATTCTGGCATCAGGAGCAGTAAAGGAAACCTGATATTTTTTACGATTTGAATTTCTTTTTGACAGAAAAGATACTTTTCCGATTGGTTCTTCGAGAACGATTTTCTGGACAATATTGAGTATGAATTCTGAACCAACGCCATATTCACTTTTTACATCAATTTTGGCATTCATCAAGTTGGCAAGATTCTTGGAAATTCTAAGGCCCAGGCCAGTGCCTTCGATACTGCGATTGTTTTCTATATCAAAACGTTCAAAGCGGCCATAGATTTTTTTTAAGTCTTCTTCTCTGATACCAGAGCCAGTGTCCTTAATTGAAAAAGACAGGGCTACATGTTGTTTTTGAATTGTTCCAGAAATGGAATAGGTAATTTTTCCTTCTTTTGTATATTTTGCCGCGTTTGTCAGAAAGTTAATCAGAATCTGGCGGATTCGGGTGCTGTCTCCAAAAATAACTGAAGGAAGGTTTGGATCACAATTAACTTCGAAGGAAAGATGTTTTGATTCAATTCGGTCATGAATCATTGTTACTGTATCCTGAATCAAATTTTTGAGATTGTAATCAGCGTTGATGATTTCGACTTTACCAGATTCAATTTTAGAAAGATCCAGAATATCATTTACGAGGGAAAGAAGAGCATTTCCTGAACTTAAGATATTTTCTGCATATTCCTGAATGGCAGGCTCTGTGCTTTCACGCAAAATCATTTCGTTCATGCCAAGAATCGAATTGATTGGAGTACGAATTTCGTGGCTCATGTTGGAAATGAAATCACTTTTTGCATAGCTTGCCTTTTCTGCCCGATTAATGGCTCTAATCAAATGCATGTTTTGATTATAAAGATAGTATACCAGCTGGTAGGATATGGTTGAGAAAACAAGAATATAAACAATGCAGATTGAAAAATCAGCCCAGAAATTTCGCAGGACAGTTGAGTCAAGGCTTCTGACATAGAAAGAAATACAGCAGCACAACAGGCAAATGATATCGACTATGATATTAAGCCTGCGGTTAATGAGTGGAACGGAAAGCAAAATGGGAACTGCAAATATCAAATGAAGGGGAACAAAAAAATAGTGCTGACAGGAAATTGTTGTACAAACCATGCAAATGGATATGGTCATTATGTAACAGCAAATAGTGTTCGATTTGCGGAATATTCTTATCAGTATGTATTCAATTAAAATAATTGAAAGGTTAATGATATTTGTCAGGATAATCCATCTGAATATCCACTTGAAGGTTCGAGTTTCGGGCTGGTCTTTGAAATTCAGATAACTGAGAGTGATTTCCAGCAGAAGACATACAGAGAATAAAATAATATTTGTGAGTAAGAGAGTTGATTTTGCCCTACTGATGTTTTTTTCTGCCAGATTAATATCCATGACTTGTTATTCCTTGGTCTTGTCTATTCCAGTCTGAACATATTTTGCAAGCTGAATTTCAGCCTGTTTATAGTTCTGAATGATACTTGGACCGCCAATACATCCGCCTTCACATGCCATAACTTCAATAAGGTTTGGAGTATCCGGCTTGGAAGGAATTTTTCCAGAATTGATCATTCCGTATGCATTAAGGACTTTCATTCCAGATTTGGAAAGGCCATTGATTTTTGCCGGCCTTAAGATGGATTTGTCCTGGAGTCTGAGGGCAACTGCATCAAGAACACCGCCAGATTTTGCAAAGTTTCTTCCGCTTGCTGTAGGAATCATTGTTTCTTCAATTCCGTTTAATTTGGATACATCAATTTCCTTTGCTATGAAAAGCGATTCAATATCCAGGGTTGTCAGAACGTAATCAACAGATTCGTCAATGAAACCTTCGTATCTTTTTGCAAGACAAGGTCCAATAAATACTGTAATGCAATCCGGGTCATTTTTTTTGGCCATTTCTGCGGTATAGTGCATAGGGCTTCTGGTTTCAGAAATACAGTCGTTCAAAGCCGGAACATGTTTTCTGATTGCACGAACGTAAGCTGGACAGCATGAAGTAGTCATCATTTTGTCTCCGCGTTTCATTCTTTCTGTAAACTCTTTTGCTTCGTTGTCTGCACAAATATCTGCACCCAGGGCAACTTCATACACTTTGTGGAATCCGGCAAGCTTGAATGCTTCTTTAACCTGACCTGGAATTCCGTTGAACTGTGCGGCAATTGCCGGAGCATAAAGGGCCACGACTTTTTTGTCTTTGTTCATTAAGTTTTTAATTACATCAACGAGCTGGCTTTTTCCCATCATGGCACCGAAAGGACATTCTCTCATGCAGTTTCCGCAGAAAATACACTTGTGGTAGTCAATTGTTTCACGGCCACTTTCATCCTTGCTGATTGCTCCTACCGGACAGGCTTCTTCGCAAGGAACTGGAATTTTTATGATTGCGTGGTATGGGCAGTTTTCCATGCATTTACCGCAGTTAATGCACTGTGATTCATCAATATGTGCATGATGATCAACAATAATTGCATTTCTTGGACAGTTCATTTTGCAAGGTCTTGCGTCACATCCCTGACATGCATTTGTAACCATGTAGTGAGCTTTAACACAGGCATTGCATGCTTCGTGAATAACTGTGAGCATAGGCCAGGTTGGTTTTTCTCGTTCCAGGGCTTCTTTTGCAAATGAACCAAGAGTTCTTTCTTCATCAATGTTTTCAACAGAAATACCAAGACGAGCAAGGGTTCTCATTCTGATGATTTCGCGGTCATGGAAAATACAGCATCGTAGAGGCGGTTTGTTTCGGGGTACCATTTCACGTGGAATAAAGTGAACTCCTTCTTCAAGTTTTCCCTCAAGCTGAAGTTTTGCAATTCGTACAAGAATTTCTCTTTTTACATTTGCTGTGTTGTTGTTGATATTAAGCATTTTTTGCCCCACGGAATTTTTTCATCAAAAGCTGGAATACAATCAAGCCTATCAGGAGGAAAATACCAATAAAGTCTGTGAATGAATTTGGAAGAATACACATAATACCGGCTGCAGCAAAAAGAATGCGTTCAATAATAGATGAATTTCTGAATGCATAACCTTCAAGTGCGGCGCTGATACCAAACATTCCAATAAGGGCAGTTACGGCAATAGGAAGTGCGGAAAGGAACGATGTATCAATCATGAGCATTTGTGGATTGAATACAAATACATACGGAATGATAAATGCACCAATGGCAAGTTTAGTTGCATTGAATGCAGTTTTAATTGGTTTGCCTTTTGCAATGGCTGCTCCGGCAATGGCTGCGAGGGCAACTGGAGGTGTAATGTCAGCAATAATTCCAAAATAGAAAGCAAACATGTGTGCAGCAAGCGGCTGGAATCCGAGACCAATAATTGCACCTGCAGTAATTGTAGAAGTAATGAGGTAGTTTGCAGTTGTTGGGGCTCCCATTCCAAGAATAATCGAAGAAATCATTGTCAAAACTAAAGTAATGATTGCGACTCCTCCGCTGATAGAAATAAGTCCGGCACCGAATTTGAGTCCGATACCAGTAAGTGTAACAATACCAATAATAATTCCGGCCATGGCACAGGCAATTGCAACACTTATAATGTTTCTTGCTGCAGCAGTTGTTACTTCAAGCAAATCCTTTACTCCAAATGATGCCTGGCGTCCAGCGAGAACATCTACAATTGAAGTAATAAGTCCTATCAGCATACAACATGCGATTCCCATGAATGCAGCATAAACGGCAGTTCTTCCCATGCAGAGGTAAACAACAATGATAACAAGTGGAAGAATCATGTATCCTTTCTTGAGAAGGAGAGGAAGAATTTTTGGAAGCTGTTCACGTGGAAGTCCCTTGAGACCAAGTTTGTGTGCTTCAAGATGAACTGTAATAAAGATTCCGGCAAAATACAGTAGAGCAGGAATGATACTTGCCTTGACGATTGTAATATATGGAAGTCCGAGACTTTCTGCCATGAGGAATGCTGCTGCTCCCATGATTGGAGGCATGAGCTGTCCGCCCGTACTTGCTGCTGCTTCAACTGCACCGGCAAATTCACTTTTGTATCCGAGTCTCTTCATCATTGGAATTGTGAAGGATCCTGAACCAACTGTGTTTGAAACAGATGAGCCTGAAACAGTTCCAAGGAGTGCACTTGTAAGAACTGCAACCTTTGCTGGTCCGCCAGATGCACTTCCGGCAATTGCGTTGCATGTATCAATAAAGAACTGACCGATTCCAGTTTTTTCAAGAAGTGCTCCAAAAAGGATGAACAGGAAGATGAATGTGGAGCAGGCTCCAAGAGGAACTCCCATGATTCCTTCTGTGTTGTAGAAAAGATGAGCAGTAATTCGATCCAGCTTGTATCCGCGGTGATTGAGGAATCCCGGAAGGTAAGCACCAAGGAATGCATAAAGTATGAAAGCACTGGCAATAATAAGAATAGGAATACCAACAATTCTTCGGCAGCTTTCCATGAGAACAAGTATGCCAATTACACCTACAATAATATCCTGAGGAAGGAATGCTCCTGTTCTGCGGGCAAGATCCTGGAAATTGATTACAACATACATCCAGCACGCTGAACCGATTAAGCCAAGTACAATGTCATACCAGGGTAATTTGTTCCTTGGTGATTTTTTTGTTGGAGGGAAAAGAAGGAATGCCAGAAGCTGTACAAAAGCAAGATGTGTTGCACGAAGAATCTGTGCTGTGACATGTCCGCTTAGTGATGCATATAACTGAAATGCAACAAAAAGAATGGAAACAATAACTGTAATGTATTGTCTCCAGCAACCATGCTGACGATAGGCCTGTTCTTTATCCAGTTCTCCCATAAGCTGCTGTAGATCAACTTCGTTTGCTGTTGGAGTAAGGTTGTCGCCTTTTTCCACCTGCTGGTTTACATTTGTTTCTTTTTCCATGTTTTCTCCCATATATTTTTTTCTGCGATTATGTTAATCATCGGAATTCTTTTTATATAGATTTTTAATCTTGTTTGAGGTTCAAAAAAATCTTTCAAGAAAAATTCATTTTCATAATCAGGGTTAAAACTGATGCTGTGATCTGCAATAACTCCAACTGCCATGAGAAAAGATTTTCCTACTTTGCGGCTATATTCCATGGTGTAGGTATTTCTTTCTTCATCAGCATAAAACGCAGCATCCGGGTTTTCTTCCAGTTCAGGCATTCCAGCACCGTAGCTTACGAATTCAGTCTTGTAAAGAATCAGTTCGTTGCCATCATGAATATAGTAATCATGAATTCTGCCTTTATTTACTGAATGCGTGTAGCTGATACAAAATCCGCAGGCACCGCTTTTTGAATAAATTTTTTTTGAAGGATTCTTAGCCTCTTCAATGCACAAAACCTTAACCGAAGGAACAAATAGAATTCCAGCGATTAAGGTTAGTGTGATTAGAAGCGAAATCCCAAATCTAGTTCGGGACTTCATTTTCAATTATTTTACTGCTCCAACTTCCATGTAGTACTTCAATGCACCTGGGTGGAATGGAACGCTTACGCCAGTAACTGCCTTTTCAACAGAAACTTCTTTTCCCTTTGCGTGGGCATTTCCCAGTTCTTCAAGGTTTTCAAAGAGAGCCTTTGTCATCTTGTAAACTGTGTCTTCATCAAGGTTTGCGTTAACTGCAATTGTACACTTGATGGCGAGAGCTTCTGTGTCTGTGTCAGTTCCCTTGTATGTTCCACCTGGAATTGTTGTCTTTGTATAGAATCCGTACTTTTCACAGATTGCATCTGCTTCTGGTCCGTTTACTGGAATAAGAACAAGACCGTTTGTGAAAGCAAGTTCCTGGAGAGCTGCATTTGGAACGCCTGCAGTGATGAAACATGCATCAAGAGTTCCGTTCTGAAGACCTTCACCAGATTCCTTGAATGAAAGATTGTTCTTCTGGATATCATCAAATGTGAGTCCGTATCCTTCGAGAATCTGCTTTGCGTTGAATTCTACTCCTGATCCGGCATCACCAATTGAAACGCGCTTTCCCTTGAGGTCAGCAATAGATGTGATTCCAGAGTCCTTGCGGGCAGCAATCTGAACAACTTCTTCATACATTGTTCCTAGAACTGACAAATTAGGAAGTGGGTTTCCAGCGAACATATCGCTTCCATTGTAAGCATAGTCCATAACGTCGTTCTGAACTGTTGCGAATTCTGCATCACCTTTTGAGATAAGGCGAAGGTTTTCTGCAGATGCTCCAGTAGCCTGAGCTGTTACGTTCATGTTTTCTACTTTTGTGTTCCAGATGTTAGCCATAGCACCACCGAATGGGTAGTATGTTCCAGATGTTCCACCAGTAGCAATGATGAAGTTCTTTTTTGCAGGAGCACAAGACAGTACTGTGAAAGCCACTGCTGCAGCTGCAACTAATGCAAGTGATTTTTTCATAAAAATACCTCAATATAAAAATTTTTCAATAAAAATATATATAATATAGTTGTTTTCTTCAATATAATATGTTGTTAAAACAGGAACTCTCTGTTAAAATTTTCCGAAAAAAATTAAAGGCAGATTTATCAAAATGATTTCCAGGAATTTAAGGGAAAAACTTAGTTTTCTCGCAGAAAAATATGAGACACCGGATTTTATTAATAATGATCCGTCAAAATTCATGCATCAGTTTAGTGAACAAAAGGATGCGGAAGCAGTTGCTTTTCTGGCTGCAAATATGGCTTTTGGGCAGCGAAAGCAGATATTGAGTCACGTTGATAGTATTCTTCAGGTTTCGGGGACAGATTTTGCCCATTGGGTACAGAATGAAGGATACAGATCAGTATTTACAAAGGGAGACAGTTCATTCTATCGGGTTTACACACATGATGCCATGAATTCATTTTTTGACACCATGAAGCAGATCCTGGATACAAGCGGCACACTTGAGAATCACTTTAAGGTTATGTATGACCAGAAAAGGGTACAGACAGATTGTGATAAATTGTATCTGGCCCCTGTAATCTGTAACTGTTTTGATAAAAACTGTACCCTTATTCCTCATGGAAAGGATTCTGCGTGTAAAAAAGTCAATATGTTTCTTCGCTGGATGGTCAGAGACAATTCTCCTGTGGATCTGGGGCTATGGACCTGGTATGGAAAAGAAAACCTTCTGTTACCTCTTGATGTACATGTAATGCAGGAGGCCACGAAACTGGGACTTCTGGCACCAACATCAACAGGAAGGGTACAGTCTGCATCCATGAAAAACGCAGTTGTCTTAAGTAATATTGCATCGGAAATATTTCCCGGTGATCCTGCAAAGCTGGATTATGCCCTTTTTGGATTGGGTGTAGACGACAGCAAATCTTAGTGGTAAAATTGGTTATATGATTGATTTGACAAGCAAACAGAGAAAAATTCTTGAGAAGGCGGCACATCATATTGAGCCTATCGTGATTATTGGACAGAACGGGGTTACAGAAGCACAGTCTACTCATGTAAAGAATGCATTTAAAACTCATGAAATATTGAAGGTTAAATTCAATGAATTCAAGGAAGGCAAGCAGGAACTTGCAAACTGGATTGCTGAGGATACAGATTCAACTCTGGTAAGAATCATTGGAAATGTAGCAACATTCTATCGCCAGGCAGAAAATCCAGAAAATAGAAAAATTAAGCTCTAGCAGGAGATTTTGACATGGATGAGAGGGTTATAAGACAGCTTGTTGAGAAAGCTATTGAAATGACAAATTTTTCGTATGCTCCATATTCTAACTTTACTGTTGGTGCTGCTCTTTTGACTGATGAAGGCGAAATTTACACTGGATGTAATATTGAGAATGCTGCATATGGTCCAAGTAACTGTGCAGAGCGAACTGCAGTTTTTAAGGCTGTTAGTGAAGGTAAAAAGAATTTTAAGGCAATTGCAGTTGTTGGCGGTCTGAATAAAAAAATAGAAGATTATTGTTCTCCCTGTGGAGTGTGTCGTCAGGTTTTGGCAGAGTTTTGTGACAAAGATTTCAAGGTTATTATGGCAAAGTCTTTGGATGATATAAAGATACTTACTTTGGGCGATCTTCTTCCTGAAAGTTTCAGCTTGAAGTAATGGGTGGTTTTCATGAGAGAAGAAATAGACGCACGTAAGAACGAAACAAAAGTTAAGCTCTATCATCAGGTATTTTTATTGATTGAAGGAAAAATCAAGTCTGGTGAATATGCTGTGAATTCAAAAATTCCCTCAATCCGTGATTTTGCAAATGATAATTCAATCAGTAGAAATACTGTTACAAAGGCATACAAGGAACTTGAAAAGGCCGGATATATTTATTCTCTCTCAAAAAGTGGTTTTTTTGTTCGTGGAACACAAGCCATTTCAGTTCCGGAAAAAAAGGAATCAGGAAAATCCAGGAAAACAGTTGAAAAGAAAATTATTGTGGAAGAAAAAGATGATGGAATTCCAACTGTTGAATCAATTCTTCGTGAAAAAAATGTAATTGATGCTTCTGAGGTTGTAACAAAACCGGAAACCTTCGTGATGCAGGATCAGTTTACTGTTGGACCAGTTGAAGTAAATGAAATGCCTGCACCTGCTGCAAGACATACTGAAAAAATCCTTCTGAATTCTGGAGATGTAATAGAGCGTAACAGATCAGAGGAAACAAAGATTCGTTCTCCTGAGGAAGAACTTATTCTTTCATATAAAAATGTTTTGCACGAGAGACACAATCGGCTTACAAACACACACTTGAAGAGCGATCCCTTTGGAGAATCATCTCTCAGGGTTGCCATTGCTGCATTCCTCTATAACTTTCACAAAATTAATGTTAATCCTGCATACATAATTGTTGGTTCAGACATGTCTCAGCTTTTGTTCAATCTGTTGTCTCTTGATGAATTGAAAAATTCAAATTTTAAGGGATATGGTCTTTTGAAGCTGGCAGAAAAATCAATAATGCATGAAAACAAAAAGACATTGCCGGTAGTTGTTGCTGGAAAAACTCTTGAAGACAGAATCTATAATGTTTTCCGCAAGGTTGGCTTTACTGTGTTCAAGGAATCATGTGATGTAAATGGAATCAGAATTGAATCTCTTGAAAAGAATAATGCAACCATGGTTTTTACCAATCCCCGTGATCTTGGTGACCAGACTTTGTATTCAAGAAATGATAATCGTGCTCAGGAAATTTTTGAATGGGCCATGGAAAATGATAGCAGATATATTATTGATTATGACACTGCAACCAATTTCAGTGCACAGGGATCAATTCATAATCCAAAATTTTCAGAAAAAGTCATATATTTGAATTCATTCCGGCATCTTATTTCAAATTACATGAATGCATGTTTTATTGTTCTTCCGAAAAAACTTTTTGAAAGTTACAGGGAACAATACAAGGACTTTGGATGCACATTGCCTATGCTTGATCAGATGGCTTTGTCAGACTTTTTGATCAAGGGAAAACTGGAAAATTATCTGTCAAATATTGAGCAGATTTAATAAATAAGGAACAGAATATGGAACAGTACAAGAAAGAATTTATTGATTTTATGGTTGAGTGCCAGGTTTTGAAGTTTGGAGATTTTACACTCAAAAGCGGACGCAAGAGTCCATTTTTCATGAATGCAGGTGCTTATGTTACAGGAAGCCAGCTTGCCCGCCTTGGTGAATACTATGCAAAGGCAATTCATGATAATTTTGGTGATGATTTTGACGTTCTTTTTGGACCAGCATACAAGGGAATCCCATTGAGCGTTGTTACGGCAATTGCATACAGCAGACTCTATGGAAAAGAAATCCGCTATTGCTCAAACAGAAAGGAAGAAAAGGATCATGGTGCTGACAAGGGAGCAATTCTTGGTAGTGCACTTAAGGATGGAGACCGGGTTGTAATTATTGAAGATGTTACAACTTCTGGAAAATCAATTGAAGAAACATATCCAATTGTTAAGGCTCAGGGTGATGTTAAGATTGTTGGAGAAATCGTTTCGTTGAACAGAATGGAAAAGGCATCCGCTGATTGCAATAAGTCTGCACTTGATACAATTACAGAAAAATACGGATTTCCTGCAAAGGCAATCGTAACAATGAAAGAAGTTGTTGAAGCTCTTCATGTTCCTGGTGGAGTTATTACTGACGAACTTAAGGAAAGAATCGATGCTTACTATGGGGAATGGGGAGCAAAAGAATAATTTTTTGCTTAAAGTAAGTAAGTGTCACAGGGCTGCTTTTTTTGGCAGTCCGTTTTTTTGGAGTAAAAATGATAGATATAAGAAAAGCTGTTGTAAGTGATCTTGATATGATCATGAAGGTTGAGGAAGAAGGGTTTCCAAGTGAAATTTGCGAAAGTAGAAAAGTGTTCCTTGACCGGCTCAATGAATTCCCGGATGGTTTTTTCATGCTGCTGAGGGATGGTGATGTTTCCGGATATTTTTGCTGTGAGCTGTGGGAAAAAGTCCCGGAAAATACAAATGATTTTTTTGTTGGCCATGATATTTCAAAAGTGCATAGTAAATCCGGAAAGGTTCTGTATGTAAGTTCATGGGCGATATTAAAAAAATTCCGTGGCACAGGATATGGGAAAAAATATTTTGAAAAGTGCATTGATAGTGTAAAAAAATCTTATCCGGCAGTAAGCAAGCTGTTTCTTGTAGTTAATGAAAACTGGGCAGGACCGCGAAAAATTTATTCAGATTATGGGTTCAATGAATGCGGTGAAATAAAAGGCTTTTTCCCGGATGGAAGTGGAATAATGATGGAGAAATGAAGTTGGATTCCATAATGACAAAATGTTGCATTGTTACTATTATGAGTGAAACAAAAATCAATATAGAAGGAAATAAACATGAAAAATTTATATGAACCAGGACAGCTTGTAGAAACTACAGTTGTTGCAATCAGCGGTGACACAGTGTTCATCGACCTTGGACTTAAGAGTGAAGGTTTTGTTGATGCTGCAGATTTTAAGGATGCAGACGGAAACGTAACAGTCAAGGAAGGCGATAAGATAAAGGTTTATTTTGTTGGTGGAAAGCATGAAGAACTCCATTTCACAACAAAAATTGCCGGCAGCAAGACAAAGGGTGACAATTCAGTTTTTGAAAATGCATTCAAGAACGGCATTCCAGTTGAAGGAACAGTAAAGGGCGAAATTAAGGGCGGATTTGAAGTAATGCTCGGAACAACACGTGCATTCTGTCCTTACAGCCAGATGGGATATCGTCAGCGCAAGGAACCTTCAGAATATGTGGGCCAGCATCTTTCGTTCAAGATCACTGAATTCAAGAATGAGGGAAAAAACATTGTAGTTTCAAACCGCGTTCTTCTTGAGGAACAGGCAAATGCAGAACTTGCATCACTTTCTGAAAAGTATGCAGTTGGAATGACAGTAACTGGAACTGTAAAGTCTATTGAATCTTACGGTGCATTCATTGATCTCAACGGATTCCAGGCTCTTCTTCCTGTTTCTGAAATCAGCCGTTCACGTGTTTCAAATGTTGCTGATGTTCTCAAGGTTGGTCAGGAAGTTACCGCAAAAATCATCAAGGCAGACTGGAAGCATGAGCGTGTTTCTCTTTCAACAAAAGAACTTGAAGCAGATCCATGGGATTTTGTTGCAGAAAAGTTTAGTGTTGGTGATAAGATAGAAGGAAAGATCAGCCGTGTTGCAGACTTTGGTGTGTTTGTAAATCTTGCAGACGGAGTTGATGGTCTTGTTCATGTTTCAAAGCTCAACGTTGAGCGCAATACAAATCTCAAGAAAGTATTCAACCCTGGGGATGTTCTTCCGGTTATTATTGAAAAAATTGATACTGAAGAAAAGCGTATTTCTTTGAGTACTGTTGTTTCAAATGAAGAGCAGGATAATGCCTATGAGTATATGTCATCACACAAGGATGATGACGATGGAGAAACATACAATCCCTTTGCCGCACTTTTGAAGAAATAGTTATAAAGGTTTTCCGTTGAGGATTGCCTTTTCCAGTGAACCGTTCTTGTATTCCAGTTTAAGGGAAAAGAACGGTTCATTTTTTTCTATCAAATCAAGAAAAATATAGTCACCTTCCCAGAAATTCAATTTTTTCATGTCAGCTTTTTTTACCCATTCAAGTTTTCCTTCGTCACAATCAATCATGGTTCCGGAAAAATCTGAGCTGGTGTAAAGGCACATGTATTCGTACATTTTTTCACCGGAATCATGGCTGACAAAAGTAACAATCCCTCTGAACTGGTATGAATTCAGCTTTAGTCCTGTTTCTTCAAATACTTCACGCACTAGACATTCATCCGGGCTTTCAAAATCCTCAAAATGTCCGCCAACTCCAATCCATTTGTCTTTATTAATGTCGTTCTGTTTTTTGATTCTGTGGAGTAACAGGTAGGAATCGTTTTTTTCAAGATAGCATAGGGTCGTAAGTTTGCTTTTCATGTTAATTCTCTCTTTGGATTCTGGACAAAAAAAAAGACTTCAAGTAAAAACCTGAAGTCTTATGGGCGGTGAGAGGATCGAACTCCCGACATTCTGGGTGTAAACCAGACGCTCGTACCAGCTGAGCTAACCGCCCGTTGATGAGAATAATGTATCATTTTTGAGTATTTGTGTCTAGATATAATAATAAAATTTTGCTACATTGGAAAAAATCGACATTTTGATGTTCATGATAGGAGATTTAAAAAAATGCAGTATGGTTTTTTTGATGATGAGGCAATGGAATATGTTGTTACTCGTCCAGACACACCAACATCTTGGAGCAATTATCTTGGTTCAACAGAGTATGGTGCAGTAATTACAAACAATGCGGGTGGATACGGATTCTACAAGTCAGGTGCACAGGGAAGATTCATGAGACTCAGATTTAATTCTGTTCCAATGGATCAGCCTGGACGTTATTTTTATATTCGTGACATGGAATCAAAGGATTACTGGTCAGCATCATGGCAGCCAGTAGGAAAACCACTTGATAAGTACAAGACAATTTGTCGCCATGGAACTGCTTATTCAATATTCGAGACTGAATATGAGGGAATCAAGAGTGAGGCAAAATACTATGTTCCTCTTGGACAGCTGTTTGAATACTGGAGACTTAAGCTTACAAATACTGGTTCAAAGCCAAGAAAGCTTCGTGCATTCAGCTATTGTGAATTTTCAAACCAGTGGAATACAACTCAGGATCAGGTAAACCTTCAGTATTCAATTTTCATCGTTAAGGGTGAAAAGGCAACTGAAAACATGCTTCGATGTACAATTCATGAAAATCTTTATCTTCAGCATCAGAAGGATCCTTCAGTCGGTGATTACATGAGTGAATGGGTAGCTTTGGTTGGAGCTCCAATGACAGGTTATGACACAAACCGCCAGTCATTTATTGGAACTTATGGAAGCTACAAGGAACCAGAAGCAGTTGTAAAGGGTTCATGTACAAATTCAGATGCCTTTGGTGATTCACTTTGTGGCTCGGTTCAGGCTGACATTGAACTGGCTCCTGGAGAAACAAAGGAAATCATGGTTCTTCTTGGAATAGGTGATGCAAACAATGTAGGAGAAAAGACTCTTAAGGAATTCGGTAATTTTGCAAGAGCTGATGAGGAATTCGACAAGCTTGTTAAGAACTGGCATGCAAAGCTGGACAGCTTCAAGGTAAATACACCAGATGAAGATATCAACCATACAATCAATATGTGGGGACTTTATAACTGTCTCATTACATTTGCATGGTCTCGTGCAGCATCTCTGGTTTATAATGGAGAACGCGATGGACTTGGTTACCGTGATTCAGTTCAGGATATTCTTGGTGTTTCGGCAGCAATTCCAGAAGAAGCAGAGGAGAGACTTGTTCGCCTCTTGAGCGGTCAGTTTTCACATGGCGGCGCTCTTCCTGTTATTTCCAAGGACTTTGTTGCAGGTAAGCAGAAAATGATTCCGGCAGAGGAATTCCGTTCCGATGACTGCCAGTGGTTCTTCAATGCAATTCCTTGTTTTGTAGCAGAAACAGGTAAGTTTGATTTCTATAACCGTGTTGTTCCATACGCAGACCAGGGAGAAGCTACTGTTTATGGTCACCTTAAGCAGGCTCTTTTGTTCAACCTTGAAAGGATGGGGGCAAATGGCCTGCCTTGTGGACTTCTTGCTGACTGGAACGACTGTCTTAAGCTTGGTTATCACGGGGAATCTCTTTTTGTTGCTTTCCAGCTTAGAATTGGTCTTACAACATACGCTGATATTTCAACTCGTCTTGGAAAAGAAGATGAAGCAAAGTGGGCACTTGCAGAACGCGACAAGCTTGATGCAAATATTCAGAAGAAGTGCTGGGATGGAAAGTGGTTTGTTTGGGCAATTGCAGAAGACGGAACAGTTTACGGAACACACACAATCGAAGAAGGTCAGATTTACTTCAATACTCAGGTTTGGGCAGTTATGTCCGGGGCTGCAACTCCAGAGCAGATGAAGGAATGTCTTGAAAGTGTAAAGGAAAAACTTGCAACTCCATATGGACTTATGCTTTGTGCTCCACCATTTATCTATGCAAGCCGCAACATCATGACATCTGTAGTTTATCCTGCAGGTATCAAGGAAAATGCAGGTATCTTCAATCATACTCAGGGTTGGGGCGTAATTGCAGAAATAATGCGCGGAAACGGTGACCAGGCTTACGAATATCTTAAAGCTGCTCTTCCTGCTGCATATAACACAAAGGCAGAAATTCGTCAGAGTGAACCATACGTAATTGGTCAGACAACATATTCAACTTATAGTCCACGTGCAGGAAACACAAGAGTATCATGGCTTTCTGGTGCTGCCACATGGAACTATTATTCAATCACACAGTACATGCTCGGAATTCGTCCCCAGTACAATGGCCTTTTGATTGATCCATGTGTAAAGAAAGACTGGGATGGATTTACAGTTGAACGCCGCTGGAGAAACAAGCAGCTTCACATTGAAGTAAAGAATCCTCAGCATGTAAACAAGGGAATTGAATATATTGAAGTTGATGGAAAGCGCATTGACTCAACAGTAATTCCTGCTGATTCACTAACAAACGGTAGTAAAATCGTTGCTTACATGGGAAAGAAAGCTCTTCCTGTAACTAACGAACGTTTGTAATACTCGGTAAATCGTTGATTTTACGGGGGCTTTGAAGGTCCCCGTATTTTGTTTAAGGTCAAAAAATAATAACTAACGTTCGTTTGGGGGTGAAAATGACAAATAGTAATCCGATGGCTTTGGTGCCCATTGGTGTATTTGTTGCGGTTTATCTGGGACTGGGAGTCATCTTTGAATATGTAATGCACATTCCCATGGGATTTTACAATATCCCAATTGTAGTGGCATTTTTGATTTCGATTTTTGTAGGTCTTTTGCAGAACCGCAAAGTAAGTCTTGATGAAAAGCTTGATATAATGGCTCATGGACTGGCAGACAGAAACATCATTACAATGCTTTTGATTTTCGTAACGGCTGGGGTTTTTGTTGGTGTTGTGGGAAGAAGCAGTGCGGAAAGCGTTGCTTACTGCATGCTGTCGATTTTTCCGCCGAAGTTTGCAGTGGCAATTCTTTTTGTTGTTTCCTGCTTTGTTTCAACAGCAATGGGAACTTCTGTTGGTACAATTACTTTGATCACGCCAATTGCATGTGCAGTTGCCCAGACTTCTGGATTTTCTCTTCCTCTGTGTGTTGGATCAGTTATGGGAGGAGCAATGTTTGGAGACAATCTTTCATTTATTTCAGATACAACGATTGCAGCATGTAATGGTCAGGGTGTAGAGATGAAAGATAAGTTTAGGGAAAATTTCAGGATTGCACTTCCTGCAGCTATGGTTGCATTGATCATTATTCTTGTTGTTTCCATGAGATCGGATATCCAGGGATCAATTTCAAAAGATTATTCACTTTTAGAAATTCTTCCATATATTCTCGTTCTTATTGGTGGCATCGTTGGAATCAATGTTCTGGTTGTTCTTCTTGTTGGAATTATTTCTGGTGCTGTCATTGTAATTGCAACTGGTAAACTCACTGCATTTGAACTTGTTGGAAATATGGGTTCAGGGGCAGCAGGAATGTTTGAAACATGTATGGTAGCCGTTTTTGTTGCAGCAATGTGTGCTGTAATTCGTGAAAATGGTGGATTTGAAGCATTGCTCAATGGCGTCAGAAAGACATTCAGGGGAAATAAAAATGGTCAGCTTGGAATTGGACTTCTGGTTGGAGTAATGGATATTGCAACTGCAAACAATACTGTTGCTATTGTTATGGCAAATCCAATTGTAAAGGAAATTTCCGAGGATTATGAGATTACCCCAAAAAAGACGGCTTCTCTTCTTGATACATTTTCTTGTGTAATGCAGGGTATTATCCCTTATGGTGCACAGATGCTTGTTGCCATTGCTGCTGTTGATAAGATGGGTGGAAAAACATCAGCATTTGAAATTATACCAAATCTTTATTATCCATTCCTGCTTCTGATAAGTCTTCTTGTGTTTATTTATATTGTTCCTGAGAAAAAAAAATAACAGGAAGATTAATTAGAAAAAAAATGGGGCTGTTCCCCAGGTATATTTTGCGGCGATTTTGAGAGTCTCAATGACCGCTACAAAGTAAACTTTTTGGGCAGCCCCATTTTTGGTTAGGTTTATTTAGAAACCAAAGTTCATTGTTGATGTCTGGTTAGAAAGTTTCTGTGCTGCTTCTGCATAGCGGAGTGAAAGTTTTGAAAACTGAGCTGCTTCCTGAATTGTAAGTTCGCTCTGAACCTTTTCAAGTGCTTCTGAAGCTTCAACTGCCTTCAACTGTGCATCAAGGAGAGATGTGAGATTGTTATTCTTTGCAGCTTTTTCCATTGCAACAACAGCATTTTCATATGCTTTTAGAGCTTTTGTTGCTTCTGGTGATGCAAATGCAAGAACAGAAGTAAGTGCCAGTGCCGAAACGATCATGATTAGTTTTTTCATAGTATTCTCCAAATAAATTGATAATTAATGTTATATAATATAACATTGAGATTAGAATAAGGAAAGTATTTCTTTGATAAAAAAAGAGCGTCTGGAAAACGTAAAATTAGGCTACGTTTTTGCAATATTACTATTTTTTCTCCTGGTGCTGTGGTCATTGTTTGCATCTTTCAAGAATTATCTTGGTGAAAGATATTCTATATATAATGATCATTTTGAAGTAAAGGTGAATGATGTTGTTTTTTCAGATGTGAGTTTGTCTGACTTTGTTCTGGTTGATCAGCCAAGAAAAACCATAGTTGAAATTACAAATACGATTCCAGATTATATGAATCGTGATTATACTTTGCTTCCGTGCTATTATCTTTGCAGCGTTGAAGCTTTTGTCGATGGTAAGTTGATTTATAGTGCCGGAGTTAAAGAAGTTGAAAACAATGAGATGTTTGGCTGCGGATATCATTTTATGAATCTTCCTGAAGGATGTGGCGGAAAAACACTCAAAATCAGGCTTGTGGCAAATGAACCAAAAACTGTGTTCAATATTGGGTCAATAAAGGCATGTCCATCTTCAAAGGTATATTTGTATTTCTTTCAGGAAAATTTCTATGCAATCTTTACAAGCATCCTTCTGATATTTGTTGGATTGCTTTCAACAATTTGTTCTATCGTGATGATGATCAGGGACAGAAGTTTTTACAGGCTTCTTCTCATAGGCATTTTTTCACTAGGAACCGGAATCTGGACATTCTTTTACTATCAGGTTAACCAGCTTTTTTCAGATGATATTACATTCGGAACAACAGTTGAATATGTTTCTTTATATCTGACAGTTATTTCTTTTGGACTTCTGATCCTTTTTTCGCGACGATATGAAAAATCCTGGAGACTCAATTTACTGAAAATCAATGTGGCAGTGCTTGCTGTGTTCGTGCTGATTTGTTTTATCCTGCATTTTGTGAATATATTGAGAATTCCATACACACTGCCAGTGTTTCATGTTTTGACATTGTTCTACATAGTGACAATTTGTCTTGCCGGTTATTTCAAGATTAAGCTTAAGTCATATTCAAGGCGCTATATGGTTATACTTGGAATAATCATGAGTGTTTCCCTTGTCCTGGAAATAATAAGACACAATGTTTTGAAATATGTATATCCAAATTCAGTGTTCCTGAGCACAAGCTTTATACCAATTTCTTCCCTGGTTTCAGTAGTTATTTTCTTCATGAGTTTTATGGCCCATATGTATGAAATGGCTTTGTCACGAAGAGAAAAAGAAGTTCTTACAGATCTGGCATATAATGACCCGCTGACTGGTTTTTATAACCGCGCCAAATATGTGAAGGATGTGGAAGAGTTTGTGAATTCTAAAAAGTATTTTGCAATGGTTAATTGTGATGTAAATGGCCTTAAGTATGTAAATGATAAATTCGGGCATAGAGCGGGAGATGAATTGCTTAAGTCTTTTTCTGAATGTCTCAGGGAAAGTGTTCCTGCAAATGCAAGATGTTATAGAATGGGTGGAGATGAATTCATGGTTCTTGTTGCGGATTCAACCCAAATGGAAGTAAATCTGGCCATGGAGAATCTTGTGAAGCACGAAAGGGAAATTTCAGAAGGGAAGGAATATGTTGTGGAAGCATCCTATGGGGTTGCTTTTAGCAATGAGGTTCCTGATTGCAATCCTCAGAAATTGTATACACTTGCCGATAAGAAAATGTACGAGATGAAAACTAAATGTCACTCTTCAAGACGTGGCAAGACAGAGGTATAGAAAATGGCACGCATAGGAAATGTAGAAAGAATAACTGGTGAAACAAAAATCAAGCTGGAATTGAATCTTGATGGATCAGGAAAGTGTTCCGTTAAGAATCCGATTGGTTTTTTTGATCACATGCTTAAGTCATTTTGTAAGCACGGAATGTTTGATTTGACAGGTGAGCTTGCTGGTGATCTGGAAGTTGATCAGCATCACTTGATTGAAGATACGGGAATTGTTCTTGGGCAGTGTTTTGCAAAGGCACTTGGAGACTGTGCGGGAATTTTCAGGAGTGGATTTTTTATTTATCCGATGGATGAGAGTCTTCTTCAGGCAAGCGTGGATTTTGGTGGAAGACCTTTCTGTTTTATTGATTCCAAGCTAACAAATATTCCTCTGGTTTCAATGGGCCAGGATGGAAAGGAATCGAGTTTTCAGACTGATTGTTTCGAGGACTTCTGGCAGGGATTTGTAAACGGAGCAAAGTGCAATCTTCATCTTGATACTATTCGCGGAAGAAGTGACCACCATAAAATGGAAGGGCTTTTCAAGGCGGCGGCAAGAGCAATCAGGCAGGCTGTAGAAATTGATGCAAGAAGAAATGGAGAAATTCCAAGCACAAAAGGTGTAATTTAAGGTATATTGAATAACTTAGAGTTAGGGAAAATAGTGGGGAAAAGATTATGGAAGAGATTTTGAATTTGTTGAGAGACAATGCTCGTCTTAGTGTTGAGGATATTTCTGCAATGACAAAAAAGTCAGTTGAAGAAGTAAAGGCAATCATTCAGAAACTGGAAAATGACGGGGTTATTCTCAAGTACGCGGCCATAATCAACACAGAAAAAGATAAGAGTGCGCAGTCAAAGGTAAATGCTGAAATTGAAATTCAGGTTCAGCCGGAACGTGAGCATGGATTTGATGGAATTGCAGATAGAATCTATAAATTCCCTCAGGTCAAGTCATTGTATCTTATGAGCGGTGGATATGATCTTAAGGTAATTATTGAAGGTGACACATTGCAGGAAGTCGCGGAATTCGTAGCAAGAAAACTTTCAACCTTGCAGGGTGTACGTTCCACAAAGACACATTTCATTCTTAAGACATACAAGAAGGATGATATTGTGTATGTAGAAGACAACTATGACAGCAGAGAAGGAGCAATGGCTTAATTTTCTGATTAATAAATATCTAATGAATAACAGGACAAAATAATGAATACAAGAGAAGATAGATTAAGTAAGTTAATGATGGGAATTCCTCCAAGTGGAATCCGCAAGTTTTTTGAAATGCTCATTGGTCATGATGATGTTATTTCCCTTTCTGTTGGTGAGCCGGATTTTCCAACTCCATGGTGTATGAGAGAAGAGGCATTTTATCATCTTGAAAAGGGGCATACATCGTATACATCAAACTGGGGATTAATTGAGCTTCGTGAAGAAATCTCAAAGTATATGCAGCGATACAACATGCATTACAACCCGCAGAAGGAAATTCTTATTACAGTTGGTGCATCTGAAGGTGTGGATGCTGTTCTTCGTGCAATCTTGAATCCAGGAGATGAGATTCTTGTTTGTCAGCCTTGTTATGTTAACTATACCCCACTTGCTGAATTGTGCCAGGCTAAGGTTGTTCCAATTGATACAAGTGTAAATGGATTTTATCCAACAGCAGAACAAGTTGAAAAGGCAGTTACTCCAAAAACAAAGGCAATTATGATTTGTTCGCCAAACAATCCTACGGGAACAATGATTCCGGCCTCAGAACTTGAAAAGATAGCAAAGGTTTGTATCAAGAATCAGATATGGGTAATAAGTGATGAGATTTATTGTGAGCTTGCTTATGATGGAAGTGAGCATGTTTCAATCGGTTCATTTCCTGGAATGAAGGATTATGCAATTATTCTCAACGGATTCTCAAAGTCTTTTGCCATGACAGGATGGCGTATTGGTTATATTGCAGCTCCAGCAGAACTTTTAGCTCAGATTGTTAAGGTTCATGGATACAACACAATTTGTGCTCCAATTTTCAGTCAGTATGCTGCAACAGAGGGCTTGAGAAATGGCTGGTCAGAAGTTGAGAAGATGAGAATAAGCTATCAGCAGAGGAGAAATTTCATGTATAAGGCTTTCTGCGATATGGGACTTCCTGTTCCTGAGCCAACTGGAGCTTTTTATATGTTCCCTGATATTTCTTCAACTGGTTTGTCTGATGAAGATTTTGCAACTCAGCTTTTCCAGAAATACAATGTTGCTGTAGTTCCTGGCAGTGTATTTGGTTTGGGAGGAAAAGGCCATATCAGATGCTGCTATGCAACTGCAATTGACAAGATAAAAACTGCATTGGACAGAATTGCAATGTTTGTTGAGGAATGCAAGTCAAATTCATCAAAATAGGCAAATCTGCCGATAAATTATGAATGGAATCTCTGAATTTTTTCAGGGGTTCCATAAAGCAGTTAGAATTTTGAGGAAAGAATTATGTCTCTAGTTATTGCACTTGTAATCACAATAGGTCTTGCAACGGTCCTTTTTATGGTGATGGGGAAAAAATCTCCAGCAAAGAAAAAGAATGGTTCAGGATCAAACAAGAACAAGGCTCAAATAATCAAGGAAGCTAATAAGATTCTTGCAAAGGATCCACATAATCCTGATGGACTTGAACCCCTTGGAGATGTTTATTTTATAAGTTCTATCTGGGACAAGGCCCTTCCAATTTATGACACTCTTACAAAGCTTGGTATTAAGGACGGCAGAATCAATCTTTACAATGCATATTATCGTGCGGGTATTTGCTGCATTCGCCTGGAACGCTATCCTGAAGCAATAAATTATCTTGTTGGTGCAACAAAACTTAACGGAACCACATACGAGGCAAACTTTAGCCTGGGTTATGCATTTTTCAAATCAACTGCATACGACAAGGCAATTCCACTTTTCAAAAAGGCTCTCATAATCAATCCGGCTCAGACAGAATTGAATCGCTATTTGGGCCAATCTTTTTACAATTCAAATAAATTCAGGGACAGCCTTCCATATTTGAGGAAAGCATTGGATGAAGATCCTTCAGATAAAGAAACATTGTTCTGCATGGCAAATGCAATGGTTCAGGAAGGCCACGGTGAAAAATCAATCAAGGTATTCATGCATTTGAGAGCGGATCCTGTTTATGGTGCCAGGTCTTGTCTTCAGGCTGGTTTGTATCATGCAAAGTTAAATCAGATTGATGAGGCTATTCAGGATTTTGAAATTGGACTTAAGCACGAGAATACTCCTCCGGATATCAAGATAGACATTCAGTATAATCTTGCCCGCTGTTATTTTGAGAAGAATCAGATTCCAAAAGGACTCATGCTTCTCAAGACTATCAGAACAGTGAATTCAAATTATAAGGATGTAAATAATCTTATTGGCCGCTATCAGGAATTAAGTCAGAACAAGAACCTGCAGCTGTATATTACATCCAATAACAGTGAATTCGTTACTCTGTGCAGAAAGTTTATAACTACACGCTACAAAAATTCTACTGTAAAAATTCAGAATATTGATGTTGATGTTCTTTATACTGATATTCTTACGGAAATTTATTCTGCAAAATGGGAAGATGTTGCCTTATTCAGATTCTTCAGAACTACTGGTGCAACCGGTGAAATTTATGTTCGTGAATTCCACAGTCACATGCAGGATGTTAAGGCTGCCCGTGGATTCTGTATTTCTGCCGGAGTATTTTCTCAGGAAGCACACAAATACATTGAAGGACGTCCGATTGACTTGATTGAAAAGAATGACCTTACTAAGGTTCTTAAACAGATTGCATTGTAATGAATATTCTTGTAAAGCTTAGAGAAACAACATTATCAGTTGTCCCGATTGTAGTAATAGTTTTTCTAATGGGATTTTTTGTTGTTCCATTACCTGGAAAAATGCTTCTGGATTTTTTTGTTGGAGCTGTTCTTCTGATTATCGGGTTAACGTTTTTTCTGCATGGTGTTGATGTTGGTATCATGCCTTTTGGTGAACAGTGCGGAAACAAGTTGACTCAGAAACAAAATCTTACGCTTCTTTTGATTGCATCTTTTTTTATTGGATTTCTTGTTACTGTTGCCGAGCCGGATATTCAGGTTCTGTCCAATCAGGTTAAGGGAATCTATCCTTCAGTAAACCGTCAGTTGATTATAGTCATGATTGCCCTGGGAATTGGAATTTTCATGACACTGGGATTGCTTAAAATAGTTCTAAATATTCCACTTCATCTGATACTTCTTTTTTCATATCTTCTGATTTTTGTGCTGGCTTTTTTTGAGCAAAATGGATTTACCAGCATTGCATTTGATTCAGGTGGAGCAACTACAGGTCCTATGACGGTTCCATTTATCATGGCATTGGGACTTGGTGTAAGCAGATCCTTTCAGTCTTCTGGAAATGATGATTCTAGTTTTGGTTTGACTGGAATTTCTTCTGCAGGGCCGGTTCTTGCAATGATTCTGTTCAGCCTGTTTTTTGTCGGGAACGGAACAGCTGGTTGTTCTGACGTTTCTTCAGTGGAATGTGAGACTGGAAATTTCCTTTCAATATTGCCTGAAATTACGAGTGAAGCCCTCATGTCGCTGGGCCCGCTTTTGTTTATGTTTATTGTTTTTCAGATTTTTCTTTTGAAGATGTCTGTAATCAAGTTTGCCAGAGTTGCTGTTGGATTTTTATATGCGTTCCTGGGACTTGTTATTTTTCTCTGTGGTGTAAATGGTGCATTCATGGAAACTGGAAGAACCCTTGGCATATTGATTGGAGAAAAATCAGCAGACATGGGCGGAATCTGGAGTGTGATTCTTGTAGTCTCAGGAATTATTTTTGGAGCCATTGTTGTTTGTGCCGAACCGGCCGTCTGGGCTTTGACTAATCAGGTTGAGGAAGTTTCTGGTGGAACAATCCGAAGAAAGATGCTGCTTGTTTTTCTTGCTTCCGGTGTTTCAGTTTCAGTTGGAATTGCACTTTTGAAAACAATTTTCGGATTCAGTTTGATGGCAGTTCTTGTTCCCGGATATTCACTTGCCATAATTTTGTCTTTCTTGTGTCCAAAACTTTTTGTTGGAATTGCATTTGATTCCGGTGGAGTTGCATCAGGACCAATCAGTTCAACTTTTGTTTTGTCATTTGCAGTAGGTGCATCAAATGTTTCCAGTAATGGAAGTGATCCCTTTGGTGTCTTAGCATTGATTGCCATGTTCCCGCTGATTGCTATTCAGATACTTGGTTTAATTTACGGTAATAAAAGGAAGGCAATATGAATGGATTTTATCTTCTGATTTCAATAGTTCCCAGAGGACAGGGTGAATTTATTTCAAAGGCAACTTTGGAAGCCGGAGCCACAGGCGGAACTATTTTGATGGGATTCGGAACAGCCAGATCAACTTTCATGCAGATTCTTGGTCTTGGTGAAAAGCAAAAAGATATCGTCCTTACTCTGGTTGAAGAAACAATCAAAAATACGGCAATAGAAAAAATTACTGAAGCAACACAGAAGAAGAAAGCTCCGTATGGTGTTGTGTTCACGCTTAGATCAGATAAATTTATTAGGTCTGGAAAAATAATGGGAGGATCTGATATGGAATCAAATTTTGAAAATGAACTTATTGTTGTAATTGTAAACAAAGGATTTGCAGATGATGTGATGGCTGTTGCAAGAAATGCAGGTGCACGCGGAGGAACTGTATTGAATGCAAGAGGAACTGCAAATGCAGATTCAGCAAAATTCTTTGGCGTGCAGCTTGTTCCAGAAAAGGAAACGATTCTGATTTTGGCCAAAAAAACTGAAGCAGACAAGATAATTGAATCTATCAAATCAATGGATGTATTAAGTCAGAAAGGTGTTGGTGTTGCATTTACTTGTCCGGCATGTGACTTTGTTTCTCTTGGAACAAAATAAAATCAAGGTTATACATAAAAATAAATTTTCCATAAAATATTCTAAATCAAATTAGCAAAGAGCGGGAAAAACAATACTGTTAAAAGTCCGGTAATTGCAATTGAAAGCCCGCTGATTGCTCCTTCAACATCACCAATTTCAATTGCCTTGGATGTTCCCAGGGCATGAGAACAAGTTCCAATGGCAACTCCAACGGCAACAGGTTCAGTAATTCTTACAATCTTGCAAATTTGTACGGCAAACAGGTTTCCAATGTTCCCGGCAATAATAACCATCACGGCTGTAATTGGAACAATTCCTGAATATTGTTCAGTAAGGGAAAATGCAATTGCTGTGGTAAGGGATTTTGGAAGCAGGGAAATATATTCAACATGGCCGATCTTAAATAAAATGCATAGAATATAAATAAGTCCAAGGTTGGTAATTACACCAGAAAGAATTCCCAGAAAAACAGGAAGCCAGTTTTTCTTTAGCTGTTCAAACTGGAGGTATAGGGGAACAGCAAGACAAATTGTTGCCGGAGTCAAAAAATCAGAAATCAGGTCTGCACCTTTTGTGTATGAGTCATAATCAATATCAAAATATATGAGAAATAAAATACAGCATGTTACTGAAACAATAAGGGGACTAAATAAAAAGAAATTTGTTTTTTTGTAAATGAACCGTCCAATCATGAATGTGATGAAAGTTAAAGCGGAACCAAAAAAAACTGACTGTGAAAGAAATTCATTCATTATTCAGCCTCCATGGATTCATTGTTTGATTTTTTATTGAATCGTTTTTTTATTCTGAGGATGAGCTGTGTTATGAGCCCGGAAACTATCATTACTAAAAAGGTTGTAGATACTCCAATAATTAGAAACTGAATTCCATATTTCTTCATAAGTGGAAGTGCTTTTATGAATCCAACGCTTGATGGAACAAACATGATTGGAAGAATTGCAAGTAAAAAATCAGCAGTATCCTTAATCTGATCAATTTTAATGATTTTGAATTCAAGACAAAGGAAAAGAAATACAAGTCCATAAATACTTGCAGGTATTGGAAGAGGAATAATTCGATTGAGAATTTCACTGATGAATGTAAATGCAAAAAGTATTGAAACTTGCTTTAGATATTTCATTTTTCTAAGTATTCCACATATTCAATTAGTTTTAAAGGTGTAAGTGAAAATGAGCTTTCACTTTTTTGTGAGGCCAGACTGTGTGCAAGGGAAGCAGATACAGTTGCAGAAAGAGTGTTGTATCCTTGTGCAAGTAAAGAGCCTATAAGTCCTGCAAGAACATCGCCGGATCCACCTTTAGCAAGAGCATTTGTTCCGTGGGGGTTAAAATAAAATTTTACTCTGGATTCTTCTGAATTCCATTTTGAGATTACCGGTACGGCTCCCTTTACAAGAAGAACTGCATCTTTGTATTTTGTGCAGAAATCTTTCATGTAGTTCAGCTTGTTTTCAATTGCGTCATGAACAGAAATTTTGTTGTCATAATCCATGGTGAGATTCAGCAGATCAGCAAATTCTTTTGGATGAGGCGTAAGGACAAGTTCTTTATTTTTTTTCAGGAACTGGCAGATTTTTGAGTTGTGGAACATGTCGGCATCGCAGACAACAGGACCATTGAAATTTAAAGCAGAATCAATAAGCTGTTTTTCAAAATCTGTGTCTGGATTTCCAAGACCCATGCCAAGTGCCAGTGCAGTTGCCTTTTCAGGAATGGAAGTTGTTTTGATGATTTCATATTCGCCTGATAAGAAATTTTCCCCTACAAGAGAAACCAGGCCGGCGCCAAAAGAAAATGCAGCCTTTGCACAGATAGTTGCGGCACCATCCATTTTTCCTTTCAAAACGGCAAGATGGCCGAAGGATCCTTTGTTTACATTAAGCCTTCTGCGGGATGGAAGCTGAATATCATTTTGTTCAAGGAGATAAGCATCAGGAAGAATAAATGGGTTTTCAAAATTTGTTTTTGAGATACCGAGATTCGTGCAGGAAATTTTTCCGCAGAGATCTCTGGCAAAATCAGAATAAAGGCAAACTTTATGTGCTCCCATTGTAACTGTGGAGTCTGCCCTGAATGCATTGGGACTTGCGTTTCCATGACAGTCAATTCCAGTTGGAATGTCACAGGCAATTTTGTATGCATCATTTTTGTTCACGGAAGAAAGAACAGCTTCAGTTTCGGCATCAAGAGGAAGATGAAATCCTGCACCATAAAGACAGTCAACTATAACAGTCAGGTCAAAACTTTTTTCTTCAAGAAAGGAATCAAGTTCATAGAGTGAAATAAAGTGAACACCAATTTTCTGAGCTCGTTTTTTTTGCAGTTTGCCCATATCAGATTCTGGTTCACCTGATTCAAAAACAAATACGGCAATTTCGTGGCATATCAGTCTGCGGGCAAGAGCATATCCGTCAGCACCATTGTTTCCCTTTCCGGCAAGAATCAGAACAGTAGGGCGATGCATGTATGTTCCAGACTGGGAAAAGGCGTGGGCCATTACTTCTGATTCTAGGGCACCGGCTGCGTTTTCCATCATTATTTCTTCGCTCAATTCATAGTTTTCACGAGCAAGAGCATCAAGTTTTCTGGTATCGAAGAAAAGATTAATCATGAGTCAAGTATAAAATAAATCCTATTAAGTTTAAATAATCTCATAAAGAATAATTCCTGGTTGCATTATGGAGGAATTATTTCAGGTTGATTTCAATAGGGCAGTGGTCGCTTCCTGTAACTTCGCTGTGAATTACAGCAGATTCAACTTGTGGCAGCAGTCTTTCGTTGACGCAGGTATAATCAATGCGCCATCCGATGTTTTTTTCTCTTGCATGAAATCTATAGCTCCACCATGTGTATTGTGCCGGTTCACTGCAAAAATGACGGAATGCATCAACATATCCATTGTTTGTGAACATTTCCATCCACTCTCTTTCCTCTGGAAGATAACCTGCATTTCCTTCATTGGCTTTTGGATTGGCAAGGTCAATTGGTTTGTGTGCAATGTTGTAGTCACCGCAGAGAACAATATCAAAGCCCTTATTAATCAGAGAGTTCAGCTTGTCAAAAATGGCCCGGCAAAAGGCAAGCTTGTAATCAATCCTTGCACCGGCATTCTGGCTGTTTGGAAAATATGCACTGATTACTGCAAGTTTGTCAAAGTAGGCAATAAGAACTCTTCCTTCGCTGTCGAATCTGTCGTCGCCTAGTTTTTCCATTTTGTCTGGTTCAATTTTTGAATAGATGGCAGTTCCGCTGTATCCGGCTTTTTCTGCACTTGACCAGTAGGATTTGTACAAAGCCGGAGAAAGCAAAGCATCGCTTAACTGTTCGGGGCGGGCTTTGGTTTCCTGAATGCATACAACATCGGCACCACAATTATTAAGCCATGTGCAGAAGTCTTTTTTTTCTACAGCACGAATTCCATTTACGTTCCATGAGATGATTTTCATTTTGTCCGCCTTAGTGAATGTATTTAACAAAAATAAAAATAAAGATTCCAACAGTAATCATTTTGATTCCTGTGCCGCTTAAGAATCCAAGAAAGGAAGCAAAGGCTGATTTGAAAGCTCTGTCCGTGTTTCTTGAATCGTTGATCATTTCAAAAACAAATGCACCAATTAGCGGCCCGAGAATAACGCCGGGAATTCCAAAGAAAAAAATACCAATGAGAAGCCCTGCAGTAGAACCGATTGATCCTGCTTTGGTCCCGCCAGATTTTTTTGTGAGCAGGGGAGGCAGAATGGTGTCTACTATTACAACTGCAACTGTAACAATCAGAGTTATGATCAGAACGGGAATTGAAAGAGTTGTGTATGACATAAAATATTCGCAAAGCAATCCTGCCCAGGCAAGAGGTGGCCCAGGAAGAGCAGGAAAAAATGTTCCAATAAATCCAAGAATCAAAAGTACAATTCCGGCAATAAGGAGAATGGTGTCCATGGATTATTTTTCCTCCTGAGCAATATAAATTGGTCTGTTCTTAACTTCAATGTAAATCTTGGCAAGATATTGTCCGAGGATTCCGATTGTAAAAAGCTGGAGTCCGCTTAGAAAAAGAATAATGCAGACAAGAGAAGGCCAACCTGCAACCGGATCACCAAATATAATTTTTCTTATGATAATAAAAATAATCATGATGAAAGAAAGGAACAGAGAGAAAATTCCCAGTAAGCTGGAAAGTGCAAGAGGCTTGGTTGAAAAACCCAGGATTCCATCAATTGAATACAAGAAGAGTTTCCAGAATGACCATTTTGTTGTTCCTGCAGATCGTTCGACATTTTTGAATTCAAACCATTTTGTCTTGAACCCAACCCATGGGAAAATTCCTTTTGAGAATCTGTTTTTTTCACAAATTGACAGAACCGAATCAACATATTTTCTGGTCATTACCCTGAAATCACGTGCACCACTCACAACTTCAATATTTGTGAACATTGCCATGATTTTGTAAAAGCAGCGTGCGAAGAATGACCGGATTGGCGGTTCTCCTTTTCTGTTGACTCTTCTGGTTGCAGCACACTGATATTCTTCTGATTTGATGCATTCCAGCATTTCCGGGATTAATGAAGGAGGATCCTGAAGATCAACATCGAGAGTGGCAACATATTTTCCGCTTGATTTTTTGAGGCCTGCATAGATTGCGGCTTCTTTCCCAAAGTTTCTGGAAAAACTTATATAGTGAACATTCTTGTCTTTTTTTGAAAGCTCACGAAAAATTTCAAGTGTCCTGTCTTTTGATCCATCATCAACAAAAATAAATTCGAAGGTCTTGATTGCACCGGATTTTTTCAGTGCCGCAATAATTTTTTTTGCTTCAGAGTAAAAAATTGGTGTTGCTTCTTCTTCGTTATAGCAGGGAACTACAAGTGATAAATCGCACATAACTTGAGTATATATTTTATGCGGAAAAATATCCACGTCATAAGGGTCTGGCATTTACTGACAATCAGTTTATCAAATTAATTTTTTTTTGTAGAATAAATAAATAATTTTTCTTTGTTTATTGGAGTATCAGATGAAAGAAATGGAATTGAAGTATGGATGTAATCCTAATCAGAAACCAGCCCGTGTGTTTATGGAAGATGGAGAGCTTCCTGTAGAAGTATTGAACGGAAGGCCTGGATTCATTAATTTGCTTGATGCATTGAATGGATGGCAGCTTGTAAAGGAATTGAAGGAAGCTACAGGAATGCCTGCTGCAACCAGCTTTAAGCACGTATCTCCTGCAGGTGCTGCAATTGGCCGTCCACTAAGTGATACTCTTAAAAAAATCTATTATACAGATGATGTTGAACTTACACCTCTTGCCTGTGCATATGCCCGTGCCCGTGGTGCAGACCGTATGTCTTCGTTTGGAGATTTTATTTCTCTGTCAGACAAGTGTGACAAGGCAACAGCTCTCCTTATCAAGAAAGAAGTTTCAGACGGAATCATTGCTCCAGACTACGATGATGATGCACTTGAAATTCTCAAGGCAAAGAAGAAGGGTGGATACTGCGTTCTCAAGATTGATCCAAACTATGTTCCTGCAGCAACAGAAAAGAAGCAGGTTTTCGGCGTAACATTCGAACAGGGTCACAACTTCATCAAGCTTGATGAAAATGCCCTTTCAAACATCGTTACAGAAAACAAGAGTTTATCAAAAGAAGAAAAAGATAATCTTATCATTGCACTCATTGTTCTCAAGTACACACAGTCAAATTCAGTTTGCTATGTAAAGGACGGACAGGCAATTGGTATCGGAGCCGGCCAGCAGTCACGCATTCACTGTACACGTCTTGCAGGTGACAAGGCAGACAAGTGGTGGCTTCGTCAGGCTCCACAGGTTCTTGGTCTTGATTTCAAGGCAGACATTAAGAGAGCAGACCGCGACAATACAATCGATGTTTATACAAGTGATGATTATGATGATGTTCTTGCTGAAGGTGTATGGCAGAATTTCTTCAATACAAAACCAGCTGTGTTTACTCGTGAAGAACGCAAGGCATGGATTGCAAAGAATACAGATGTTGCTCTTGGATCAGATGCATTCTTCCCATTTGGTGATAACATTGAACGCGCTCACAGAAGCGGTGTAAAGGTAATTGCTCAGCCAGGCGGATCAGTTCGTGATGACAACGTAATTGAATGTGCAAACAAGTACAACATGGTTATGGCATTTAACGGAATCAGACTTTTCCATCACTAATATTTTTCCTGGTTAGTTTTTATGCAGGTGAATTATTTGTTTAATTGACGACAGGCAAATTTACTTGTATAATTTTTAGTCACATATATATATGGAGGACATTAATGGCTAAGACCAAATATGTTTATTACTTTGGTGACGGTGATGCAGAAGGCGACGAGTCAATGCGTCTCATCCTCGGTGGAAAGGGTGCTAACCTTGCTCAGATGGCAAAGAAACCTTTGAGCCTTCCAGTTCCATCAGGATTCACAATTTCAATCGACGTATGTCAGGAATACTACAAGCTCGGAAGAAAGTATCCTGCATCTCTCGCAGCAGAAGTACAGAAGTACCTCACAAAGCTTGAAAAGTCTATGGGCAAAAAGCTCGGTGACGAAAAGGATCCACTCCTTGTTTCAGTTCGCTCAGGTGCAGCTGAATCTATGCCAGGTATGATGGACACAATCCTCAACCTCGGTCTCAACGACAAGTCAGTTATCGGACTTGCAACAAAGACAAACAATGCTCGTTTCGCATGGGACGCATACCGCCGCTTCATCCAGATGTACGGTAACGTTGCTATGGGTGTTGATCATGACAAATTTGAAGAAATCCTTGACTCTGTAAAGAAGGCTCGCGGTGTTAAAGAAGACGTTGAGCTCAAGACAGAAGACCTCCAGGAAGTTGTAGCTAAGTACAAGGCTATGTACAAGGCAGAAAAGGGTAAGGACTTCCCACAGGATCCTCAGGAACAGATGTGGGGAGCTATCGGTGCCGTATTCGGTTCTTGGATGAACGAACGCGCTATCGTTTACCGCAAGCTCAACAACATTGATGAAAACAAGATTAAGGGTACAGCTGTTACTGTAATGGCAATGGTATTCGGTAACATGGGTGAAACATCAGGAACTGGTGTTGCATTCTCTCGTGACCCATCAACTGGTGAAAACCACTTCATGGCAGAATACCTCATCAACGCTCAGGGAGAAGACGTTGTTGCCGGTATCCGTACTCCAATGGACATTTCTGCACTGGAAAAGCAGCAGCCAAAGATCTTTGAAGAAATCACAAAGATCCGCAACCGCCTCGAAAAGCACTACCGCGACATGCAGGATATGGAATTCACAGTTCAGGAAGGAAAACTGTACATGCTCCAGTGCCGCAACGGTAAGCGCACAGGTCCAGCAGCTGTTAAGATGGCTGTAGACATGGTAGCAGAAAAGATGATCACAAAAGAAGAAGCTCTTCTCCGCGTTAAGCCAGATCAGCTTGATCAGCTCCTCCATCCACAGTTCGACAAGAACGCAATCAAAAATGCAAAACCACTCGCTTCAGCTCTCAACGCATCTCCAGGTGCTGGTTGTGGTGCAATCGTATTCACAGCAGAAGAAGCTGTTGAATGGAACAAGGCTGGAAAGAAGGTAATGCTCGTTCGCAAGGAAACATCTCCAGATGATATTGCTGGTATGTACGTTGCACAGGGTATCCTTACTTCAACAGGTGGACGTACATCACATGCAGCTGTTGTTGCTCGTGGTATGGGTACACCTTGTGTTTGTGGTTGTGCAGATGTAGTATTCACATCAAAAGATACAGTTACAATCGGTGGAAAATCATTCAAGAAGGGTGATGTTATTTCTATCGACGGTTCAACAGGTAAAGTATACGGTGAAGCAATTCCTGTAACTCCAGCTGCTGTTTCTGGCGACCTCAAGACATTCCTCGGTTGGGCAGATGAAATCCGTGCTAAGTCAGTACGCACAACAAAGTCTGGAAAGAAGGTTACAGGTTTCGGAGTTCTCGCAAACGCAGAACAGAACGAAGCAAAGCAGGCTTTCGACTTTGGTGCAGCTGGTATCGGTCTTTGCCGTACAGAACACATGTTCTTTGAAGAACCAAAGCTTTCTTCATTCCAGAAGATGATCATCTCTGAAAATGCAGAAGCTCGCAAGGCTAACCTCAAGGCTATCCTCCCACTTCAGCAGAAGGACTTCTACAATATCATCAAGACAATGGAAGGACGCTCTGTAACAATCCGTCTTCTTGACCCACCTCTCAATGAATTCGTACAGGCAGAAACTCCAGAACTCGCTTCAGCACTTGCAAAGAAGCTTGGTGTATCTGTAGAAACAATCAACAAGAAGTATGCTGAACTCAACGAACACAACCCAATGCTCGGACATCGTGGTTGCCGTCTCGCCATCACATACCCAGAAATCTACGAAATGCAGGTTGAGGCTATTGCTCGTGCAACAGTTCAGGCTCAGAAAGAAGGTCTCAAGCATGACGTTCGCATCATGATCCCTAACGTAACAACATTCGCAGAACTCAAGCAGATCCGCGCACAGGCTGAAGCAGTTATTGCAACTGTTAACCAGGAATGCGGAACAAAGCTCAAGTTCCAGATCGGATCTATGATCGAATTCCCACGTGCTGCTTGTAACGCTGACAAGATTGCAGAATATGCAGACTTCTTCTCATTCGGTACAAACGACCTTACACAGACAACATACGGATTCTCACGCGACGACTACTCTAAGTTCATCGATTCTTACCTTGATCAGAAAGTTCTCCTCAAGGACCCATTTGCAACACTCGATGCAACTGGTGTTGGTGACATGATCGAAATCGCAGAAGCACGCGGACGTTCTGTAAACAAGGACCTCCACCTCGGCATCTGTGGTGAACACGGTGGTGACCCAGACTCAATCAAGCTCTGCTATGCTCTTGGTCTTAACTACGTATCATGTTCTCCATTCCGCGTACCAGCAGCTCGTCTTGCAGGTGCACAGGCAGTAATCGAAGCAGCTAAGGCAGCTAAGGCAGCTAAGGCCACAGCAAAGAAGCCAGCAGCTAAGGCTCCAGCTAAGAAAGTAGCAGAAAAGAAGGTAGCAGCTAAGAATGCTCCTGCAAAGAAGGCTCCAGCAGCAAAGAAGCCAGCAGCTAAGGCTACAGCAAAGAAGGCTCCAGCAAAGAAGCCAGCAGCAAAGAAAACAACAAAGAAGTAATTAAAAAAATACATCCTGTATTTTTTTAATAGCGAGTTTCTAGCGAAACTCGCAGGTATTTGTTACTATGTTTAGACGCGCCGTCCATGGCGCTCCAGCGGGTTTCTAGGGAAACTCGCGGATAGTTGTTGCTAATGTGAAAAGACCCTTTCGGTAGTAATATCGTGAGGGTCTTTTTTATTTAAGAATGAGGTTATATAATCATTATATGAGACAGATTTCAAATTTTCATACACATACAGAGCTTTGCCATCACGCGAAGGGATCTCCAGCAGAATATTATGAACAGGCTGTAAAAGAAAGTTGTCTTGCATTGGGATTTTCTGATCATTGTCCTTATTTGGATAGTTTTTTTGATTATTGGCCAAATATCAGAATGTCAGTTGAAGAATCAGCAGATTACATTCGGGAAATTTCTGAAATCAAGGACATGTCTTCATTTCCTGTATATGCAGGTTATGAGTGTGAATGGGAACCATTGTATGGCGACTGGTATGATGAGTTGAAATCATCTTATGGAGCAGACTACCTGATTCTTGGTTCACATTGGGTCACAGATGGTTCATCACATATTTATGCACCTGAAATTGAAAGCCCAACACTCTTTAACAAATATATTGATCAGACAATTGACGGTCTTAGAAGTGGAAATTTTGCATTTCTGGCTCATCCGGATTTATTTATGATGGGGTACAGAAAGTGGGATGAGCAATCAAAAGCCTGGAGTCAGGCCTTAATAGATGCAGCGGTTGATCTTGATGTTCCACTTGAAATAAACGGGCTTGGTATGTCGAGGAATCCCTTCAACACAAAAAATGGAATGAGATATCAGTATCCTTTTGTTGAATTCTGGGAGATGGTAAGTCAGACAACTGCAAGGGTAATCTGTAATTCTGATGCTCATAAACCTGAGGACATTATGCTGAATGCATGGAAAGCACGGGATTTTTCTTCAAGATTTGGGTTTGAACCTATTGATTCGATTTTTGAATAGAATCAGATTGAATTATCTTCCAGAAATCCGTTGATGGCAAGTTTCAGAGCCTGGATATCGTAGAGTATGTTAACAATGGGTTGTACTGCAGGCAGCATGACTTGCTTTCTTTAATATTCCTTATTTCTCAATTTCTTTTATATACTCGATAAACTTTTTTACAGTCCAAATATCATTCTGATATTTTTCAGGATATGTCTTTATATATTTTTCAGGAACAACTAAGACAACTTTTTCACTTTTCATTTCTTCTAATTGTGCAGAAGAAATACCTTGTTGAAGCGTGCATAAGAATTTATTTTTAGAGCGTAATCTGTCTGCTTCATTCAATACCTGTCTCCAACGGTCTTTACAGGTTGTTTTTGCAGCAAGTGAAGCGAGTTTATCTACAGGAAATGAAGCATCATGATAAGATTCGACTGATGGGAAAATGAAATCTGGCTTTTTATTTCCTTCTGTTACAGCTTGAGGTGTAAAAGTTATACAATTTCCAGTAAACAATGAACTTAAATGATGTTCCAAGCTTTTACCTGCACGGCTTTTTCTTCTGTTTAAGACTTGATTTGCAAGCTCTATAAATTTCTCTACATCAGAAAAACCATTTTTAATAAGAACGCCATATCTTTCGTGTTCGATTGCTCTGAAAAGTCGATACTCAACTTCAGTCCAATCAATCAATTTATCATCAGGTCGCAATTGAATATTTTCTTCATGGTCAAAAACTAAATTTTGAATTCTTTGTGCGGCAAGTGACATTTGCTCTGATGAAGGGAAATCTGTTGTTAAAGTTTTTATGAATTCTTGAATAGCTAGATTTTCTTTTTCATCGAGTGATGTTAAATCTGTATTGAGCAAGCAGTTTGTTTCTGTTGGTGTAATTCCAAAGTAATCAAGAAAATATTCTATTTCATCTTCTGTTTCAAGAACATAACCTTTATAAGATGAATCTTTTTGTTTTAGAATTACAAGCAAGGAACCTGTATAGTCTGGTTTTAAAAATGGAAAATTTCTACCAAATCCTGTAATTCGATACTCATTTCGTGTTCCTTGTCCATAGTATTTAAAATGGGCATCTGTTTCAAAATCGTCCTGCCATTTTATTTTATTGAAATCCTCTTTGTTTTGTCCTTTTATTCCAGGAGTATCAAATATAAGCGGAACAGAATTTTTAGGAATATAAATTCCACTTTGATGACCGCCAGTTTCGCCTGTGTCGTTTGCAGAAAGAAATTTGCAAAATATTTTTTCACTATTTGCAGTGTCTGCAATAACTTTCGATGCAATGTTTTCCATGTTTTAATCCTTAAATTGACATTCTTCTTTCCGCATAAATGCATTCTGCTTTTTTGTTTTCTTTTTCTATAATTTGCATAAGCATTGGTTTTATAAATTCTGCTACTGCGTGAAATAAAGGAACTACTACAGAATTTCCAAACTGTTTATATGCCCTTGTATCTGAAACTGGAATTATGTAATCGTCTGGATACCCCATAAGTCTTGCACATTCTCGCGGAGTCAGCCTACGGGGATTTTTATTTTCACCTTGATAAACTAGAATTTCTGAACCGTCCTTGTAATACCTTGCGGACAAAGTTCTTGCAATATCATCGGGCTTTACTAAGCCATATCCAAAACCATTTCCCATCGAACGATGTTTTTGCGCATAAGCCTGCAAGTAAGCCCACAGATTGTCGGTAAGAGTATATTTATCCAAGACTTTATTGTTTTCAAAATCGAAGTATTTATCTCCGTCTTGGATTAATTTAGGTTCTGTTCCGTCTGTTTTGTGCAAAATATTTGACAGCTTTATCTCTCCCTTTGGAGGAAGCTCCATGTCATCTAATGAAAATTTGATTTTATCACGAAAACCTACAATTACGATTCTTTCCCTGTGTTGAGGAACCCAACTTTGTCCGTCAATAATTTTATAATCGCAAGTGTAGCCGAGATCTTTTGTAAGCGTTTCCCAAATTACTTCAAAAGTATGACCTTTGTCATGAGATTTAAGGTTTTTTACATTTTCTAAAACAAAAACTTTTGGCTTTTTTTCTTGTATGATTCTTGCAACATCAAAGAAAAGTGTTCCTTGCGTTTTGTCTTCAAAACCAGTTGGTCTGCCCAATGATTTCTTTTTTGAGACACCTGCAATAGAAAAGGGTTGACATGGAAACCCTGCAAGAAGCACATCGTGGTCTGGAATATCCGCTGCTTTTACTTTTGTTATGTCACCGTTAATCTGATGTTTTGAGGGGTAGTTGTTACTGTAAGTTTTTTGTGCGTACTCATCCCATTCAGATGTATAAAGGCACTTTCCGCCAGCTTGTTCAAAGCCTTTTCTGATTCCACCGATTCCAGCAAACAAATCGATAAAAGTAAAATCACCTTGTCGTTCATCATTGTCTTGTGCGGAGATTTTGCGGGAGAGCATATTTACAAGTCTGTCGGCTATAAAACTTTTCGGTTCAACGCTGCCGTTCATCCATCGATGGATTGTGCTTTGATTTACTTGGAATTCTGTTGCAATATCTGCAATGGAATATAATTGTGTAACTTGTGAAAGTAATTCTGATATTGAGCTTTGAACGAATGGTTGTTGCATAATTTCCCCTTTTATATATGGGATATATAATTGCATTATGCAATATTTATTCCCCATTGTCAATTAGGGAATTTCTACAAACACCCCCCCAGTGAGCCGTCCACATAACAACCTATGTATAATCTGTTCCAACATAGAATAATCAAAATTCAATTTATTGGCGCTCATTAATATAAAATTTATAGCAAAGAACTTTGGAATTTTTTCCTAGTGGAATTGTTTGAGAATGCATGAACACAGGTGGCAGAGGTTTAACAAAGGTTGATGATTCAGGAAATGATCTGTTGAATATTGTCTCGTAAACCGTTCCGGTAACAAGATTTCTGGAAATGCACTGTTCAATGAGTTTGGCACCACCAATAAGATATATCTGTTTGTTGTAGTTCTTGAAAAAAGTCAATGCACTTTCAATATCTGGAAAGAAATTAAAGTCATCAGTTTTAATGAAATCTGAAACGGTAGAGTTTTTGTCTATAACAATATTCAGCCGGTCAGGAAGTGGCCTGGAAAAAGTCTTATAAGTATTGAATCCCATAAGAATGATATTGTTTACTGTAAGATTCTTGAAGTGCTGCATATCATGCTTACAGTCTTCGGCAAGATCTTTGTGATTTGTCCAGGGCAGGGTCCCGTCTTTTAGAGAAAATTCATAATTTAAGCCACGAGCAAAAACCAGATTCATTTGAAATAATTGTGTTTATTCTTTCATAAATTATAAATCATTTTGACTTTTAATTCGAGGAATTTTCTGGAATGGGGAAAAGCAAAAAAAATGCCCCAGAGCAATACTCCAGGGCATCAAAAATCAGCTCAGGCTAAAATTATTCGCCATCTGCAACATCATCATATTTGCGGATGTCAGCGAAAGCAACTTTTGCTGACAATGTCCTTCCATTGTAAACGTTTGCGTAAACACCAACATCTGTCTGTGAGCATTTACTAACAGTTGCAGAGTTCTTTACGTTGTTTCCATCTTTATCTGTGAACTTTGTTGTCTTTCCAACTTCTTTTGTTCCCTTTATGTTTTCAGTTTTGATACTTTTTCCGTCTGCTTCAAGTTCTGTACCTAAAGTAACTTTGTAGTATCCATCTTTATCTTCTTCTCCCTCGAGAGCAACTATGATAGCAACAGTGAAGTTACCGTCTTCGTCAGCTGTGATTCCCTTAAGATCTATCCATGAGCAGTCATCGTCTACCCAAGCCTCTTTTCCTTCCTTGTTGATGAAATCAGTAGCAGATCCAACCATTGAAAGTGGATCAACGTTAACGTAGTGGTTTACATAGTAGCGAGGGTTTGTTCCTGCTGCGTCGCTAAGACCAACAACACCGAAGTTGTATGTTCCGTCAGCATTCTTAGACATTCCAAACATAACACCAATAACACCGGCGTTTCCCTTGTTCCATGTTGCAGTTGCTGTGTAGTCAATATGCTTGGTTCTCATTGTTTCGTATTTACGAGCATAAAGATCATCACTGTCATTTGTTCCAAAAACAGTAGCGATGTTTCCATTACCGCTCCAGCTAATGTTTACATCTGCTGAACCTTCTTCATCACGACATCCTGTAAATACAAGTGATGCAGCCATCATAAGTGCTACTGCACCAAACATCATTTTCTTTGAAAATTTCATTTAATTCTCCTTAAAAATAAAGTATCAATTATCAATATATTTTAATTCATAAACTATTTTTTGTCTATTTTTTAACAAAATATTTGAATGTAATTGCCATTTCATGTCAGGAATAAAAAAATATGCTCCAGAAAACGCCTTGGGAAAAATTGCAATTATTAGTAGTTTCCATATATACAATTTATGTGTTATAATTATAAACATGCAGATTATTCCAGTAGCTAGTGGTAAAGGTGGCGTAGGAAAAAGCCTTTTGAGTGCCAATCTGGCAATTGCTTTGGGTCAGGCAGGTAAGAAAGTAGTTATTGCCGACCTGGACCTGGGCTCTTCAAATCTTCACCTTGTAATTGGTCAAAATTCCCCAAAGGTTGGAGTCGGAACCTATCTTTCTGGCGAGACACCATTTGAATCAATAATTTTCCCAACAGAATATGAAAATGTCTCGTTCATAGCAGGTGATTCAGAAATTCCGGGACTTACTTCACTTAAGGTTTCTCAGAAAAATGAGCTTATCAGGAATTTCAACAAGATTGATGCAGATTATCTGATTCTTGACCTGGGGGCTGGAACACATTTGACAATTCTTGATATGTTTCTTCTTTCTCCTCAGGGAATTGTTGTTACTGCACCGACTGTAACGGCAACTCTCAACGGTTATCTGTTCCTGAAGAATGTTGTGTTCAGAATGATGTACAACACTTTTAAGAAGGGAAGCAAGGCCTACAATTATCTTGAAGAACTGAAGAAAGATTCATCTTCATTGCAGAGACTTTACATACCAAAACTTATTGAGTCTTTAGATCAGGTGGATCCGGAAGCAAATGCTCTTTTCAAGAAAAGACTGTCAGAATTCCATCCAAGACTGGTTTTAAACATGATTGATGATCCAAAGGATGCAGACAGGGCTCAGAAAATCCGCAGGTCATGTCAGCAGTATCTTGGACTTGATCTTGAACATCTTGGTGTAATTTACCGCGATACACTTCAGGACAAGGCTCTTGCGGCAAGACTTCCTGTAATCCGCTATAAGCCTCAGTCAATTATTGGTCAGGCAATCTACAGAATTGCAGAAAAGGTTATTCAGTCAGAGACACTTAAGTTTGACGATGATTATGATATTACTCAGGCTTCAGACACATCATTTGAAGTTGCAAATGAAGAAGCAAATGATGATTTCAGCCAGAAAATGGCATACGTTGAGGAGCTTGCAGGAACAGGTGCTCTTACGGCAGGTGAACTTGCAGAAACTTTGAAACAGCAGCAGTATGAAATTACCCAGCTTCGTGCAGAAAATCTTCTTCTCAAGAAAAAATTGCTTGAAGCAGCCTCAAAAGGATTCAAGGTTTAAGAAAGTATGGAAACACTTCTTTATATTGATTACCCAAGCTGGATTCATCCGGAAATTTTCCCTGGAGTTCCGCTTCTTGGATTAATCCGATGGTATGGATTGATGTACATTTTTGCATTTGCAACGGCATATTATTTGCTTTTAAGACAGATGAAAGAAGGTGCATTGAATAGTCCGGAAAAAAAAGTAACTGAGGATGATGTTTTCAGTTTTCTTGCAACGGGAATAATTTTTCTTCTTGTTGGTGCAAGAGTTTTTTCAACACTTGTTTATGATACTTCTGGAATTTATCGTGAAAAACCATGGCTTATTTTCTGGCCTTTTGACACAAAAACCGGTGTGTTTACCGGCCTTGCAGGAATGTCATATCATGGCGGGTTTATTGGCGGTCTTCTTGGCCTGATTTTCTGGTGCAGAAAGCATAGGGCAAATCTGTGGAAGTGGGTTGACTGTATGTCAGTTGCCATTCCATTTGGTTATACATTTGGCCGAATCGGAAACTTTATGAATGGAGAATTGTATGGAAGAATTACTACAGCTCCATGGGGTGTCATTTTTCCTCGCGCAGAAAAATTCAGTTCAAGTATTGAATGGGTAAAGAATTTTGCTGCAGAAATTAATATGGAAACAACGAAAATAATAAATTTGCCTCGACATCCAAGTCAGCTTTATGAGGCATTATTTGAAGGAATTGTTCTTGGTATAATCCTCTGGTTTATGAGAAAGAAGAAGCCTTTTGACGGATTTTTGACAGCAGTATACTGTACCGGATACGGATTTTTCAGATTTTTTATTGAATATTTCCGTGAGCCGGATGCCGATATTGGTTACAGATTTGCAAAAGAAGAAGGTGCGGCTCTGTATACGAATACATCATTGTTGAATATCAGCACAGGGCAGGTTCTGTGTTTTGGAATGATTGCTGCAGGAATTACCCTGGGAATAGTTTTGTACATCAGAAACAGAAGATTGAAGGCAAAGTCCGAATAAATTTACTAAAAAAATTATTTGATTTTAAGGAATAAAAGGGGGCTGACCAATAAGTATTGTCATGCTGAACTTGATTCAGCATCTACGCTATATACAGTGCATAGATTCCGAAACGAGTTCGGAATGACGCTACGCAACGAACTTTTTGGTCAGCCTCTTCATTTATTAAAATTTATGAAGATTAGTCTCTTCCAGTAAGGTAATTCCAGAAATCAGCGTAATCAGTGCGTTTTTTATTTGCAAATTCAATAGCATCACGCGGGTGCTGGTTCAAGAGACCTGTGAGAAGGTAAGGAATATCATATCCCCAGATTGCACCTTCTTTCTTGAGAAGAGGAATATGCTTTTCCAGGAACTGAAGAACAGGGTAAACATTGTACTTAGGGTTCTTTAGGAATCCAAGAAGAAGTTCCATTGCACAGTTTCCTGCACCGCGTCCCATTGATCCGTAAGTTGCATCAAGAATATTTACACCGTCACCACAGGCTTCGATAGTATTGGCAAAGGCAAGCTGCTGGTTGTTGTGAGCGTGAATACCAAGTTCTTTCTTGTACTTGTCACTGTATTCCTTGTAAAGGTGGCAAATGCGCTGAATCTGTTCTGGATAAAGTGAACCATAGCTGTCAACAATGTAGACTGCATCAACACTTGATTTGCATACCATGTCCAAAGCTGCACGCCAGTCGTTTTCTCCGCTTGTAGAAATAGCCATGATGTTACAAGTTGTTTCGTACCCCTTCTTGTGAGCATCTTCAATCATTTCAATTGCTGCAGGAATCTGGTGGATATAGCAGGCAATACGAATCAAATCAATTGGACTTTCATTTTTTGGAAGAATGTCTCTCTTGAAGTTACAGCGTCCAACATCAGCCATAACTGCAATCTTGAGTCCAGTATCTGCATTGTCACCAACGATGGCACGAATGTCTTCATCCTTGGAAAACTTCCACTTTCCAAAATCTTCTTCCTTAAAAATATCTGTATCAGCCTTGTATCCAAATTCCATATAGTCTACGCCGGCCTTAATATTTGTCTGATATAGATCCTTAACAAATTCATCTGAAAATCTGAAGTTGTTAACAAGTCCGCCATCACGCAATGTTGCATCGAGAACACGAATCTCCGGGCGGTAATCCAAAAGCTTAGAAATTTCTTTCATAATTAATTCCTCTAAAAATGATAAGGAAGTTTACCATAATTAACTTTTTTAGTGAATATAGGCCGTAAATTCTAAAATTGAAATTTATGGAGATTACCATATATAATTAATTAAACAGAAAGAACGAGTTTAAGATCATGACACTACAAGAATATTATGCAAAGCACAATGAAGATCACAGGTTGACCACGCGGCATGGTCTTGTTGAATACACAGTTTCAATGAAGTATATCCATGAAATTCTCAATGGAGATAAGTCGAAGAAAATTCTTGATCTGGGTGCTGGAACTGGAAGATACTCGGTTGCACTTGCCAGTGAAGGATATGATGTTACGGCAGTTGAATTATGTGAGGCAAATCTCAAGGTGCTGGAATCAAAGCATGCAAAAGTAAAAATCTGGCCGGGAAACGCAAAGAATATTTATTTTCTTGAAGACAACACTTTTGACGTGACAATATTTTTTGGTCCTCTGTATCATCTTCATGGTGATGATGAAAAGCTGATTGCATTTAGGGAAGCAATGCGTGTTACAAAAAAGGGTGGAGTGATTCTTGCGGCCTACGTAATGAATGATTACAGCATTCTCACATATTGTTTTGACAAGGACAGAATTTCTAGCCTGATGAGTGAAAATAGAGTAGATTCAAATTTCAAGATTCATTCGCCAGATGATGAGCTTTATGATTATGTGGGCCTTGATGACATAAACAGACTGAATGAAAAAACAGGACTCAAGCGGATAAAGATTTTTTCACCAGATGGGCCTTCAGACTATATGAGACGCCAGCTGAATGCAATGAGTGAAGAATCCTTTCAGAAGTTCATAGAGTTTCAGTTGTGCAATGCAGAGCGACCAGACCTTCTTGGGGCCGGATCGCATCTTGTTGATGTTCTGCAAAATTAACCTTCAGTCAAAATGCATTTCTTTGTTTCCAATTTTTTGCATTCTTCGGTTGCAGAAGGACATCTTGGAGCAAAGGGGCAGCCTGGTTCCGGGTTTGCAGGGTCTGTGACTCTTCCGGGAATTGCCTTTAATCTGGTGTCGTCGTAATGTGTTCCGAATTTTGGACTTGAAGCAAGAAGTGCCTTTGTGTACGGGTGTTTCGGGTTGTTCATTATTATATCTGAGGATCCTCTTTCCATAATCAATCCGCCATACATGACAATAATGTTGTCACACAATGCGGCAACCAGGTCAATATTATGGCTGATGAAAATAATTGAAAGAGAACGGTTTTTTCTCAAATCAGACAAAAGCTGAACTATCTGTGCCTGAATTGTTACGTCCAGTGCAGTGGTTGGTTCGTCGGCAATGAGAAGCTGGCAACCCTGTGCAAGAGAAAGTGCAATACTGATTCTCTGAAGCTGCCCGCCTGAGAACTGATGTGGAAAGTTCTTGAGACGTTTTTCAGGATCAGGCAAACCGACTTCTCTGAGTAGAGAAATTGTTTTTTCGGAGCATTCTTCTTTTGTCAGGAGCGGATTGGAATTTTTGAGAGTTTCTTCAAAAACTTTTGCAATGTTCTGAAGCGGATCAAAAGATCGTCCGGGTTCCTGGAAAATATAACCGATTTTTTTGCCACGATATTCGCGCAGTTCCTTTTGTGAAAGTTTTGTGAGATCAGTTCCCTGGAAAAAAATACTGCCTGAAATATCAGCATTGGCTCCAAGAAGTCCTGGAATTGCAGTGCTTGAAACAGATTTTCCTGATCCCGATTCTCCAACGATTCCCAGAATTTCTCCCTGATTCATGGAATAGCTGATTCCGCGAACGGCCTGAATCTGAACTGATTTTTTTCCGCGGTAAAGAGTGAAGGTAACGTGAAGGTCATCAACTGAAAGGAATGAGTCATTTTGTTTTTTTGCTGAAATTTCGGTTTTGCTTTTGCATTTTGATTTTCTTGAGAACAGTGATTTTTTGAAAACAGTATGGAATGGATCAAAGTAGTCTCGAAGTGCATCACCAATGAAGTTGAATGCAAGAGTGACTGCAAGAAGAATCCAGACTGGGAACAAAAGCCATGGGAAAAGCTTGAGGTTATTGAGTGTGGAAATGTCCCGGTTAATGAGCGAACCCCAGCTAACTGCAGGATCGCTGATACCAAGTCCAAGATAAGAAAGTGTAGTTTCACTCATAATGAATCCAGGCACTGAAAGAGTTGTGCTTACAATGAGAAGACTGGAAATTTGCGGGATAATGTGTCTGAAAATTATGACGATTGAAGGAGTTCCCTCGAGAATTGCATTCTGAACAAAATCTTCCCGCTTGATGGAATGAATCATGCCTCGGAGAGTTCTTGCACTTCCAGGCCAGCCTACGAGAGAAAGAATGAGCGTGATTATCATGTAGGATTTTCCAGAGTCCATTGAAGTATTGAGGAGAGAACGCAGGAACAGAATCAGATAAAGTCCGGGAATCAGCATGAAGAATTCACTGAATCGCATGATTGACCAGTCGATAGTTCCGCCATAGAATCCGGCGAGACCGCCAAAAATAATGGCAAGACAAAGCGAAATGGCACTTGCAACAAAACCAATGGTGAGAGAAATTCTGGAGCCATAAATTATTCTGGAAAACAAATCACGGCCCAGGTTATCTGCACCAAGTAAAAATACAGGATAGGCGTTGTCTTTTGTTCCAAACAGATGAATGTCGCAGGGAATGAATCCCAGAAGCTTGTATTCTTCTCCGTGAACAAAAAAATCAAGTGAATGGAAAAGTCCCTTCACTCTGGCGTATTTCCATGTAACGTTGTCCAGAACGCGCATTTCACGAACCATGAATCCGCTGGAAGTAAGCTCAATGTTTCCCGGATGGAATGTGTCTTCTGAAAAAGAACGGTTTGGTGTGTATGGGGAAATGAATTCGGCAAAAATCATGGAAAAGTAAAATATTGCAAGAACAATCAGGGATGCAAATGCAAGAGGCCTGGATTTCAAATACTTAAAGACAGTTTTCATTTTATCACCTCAGGTCTTAGTTTGAACCGTAGCGAATTCTAGGATCAACTACGGCAAGGAGAATATCAGAAATCACCATTCCCACAAGAACCAGTGCAGAAACAAACATGCTGTTTGCAAGAACAAGATTTACATCCTGCTGGGTTACGGCTTCGTACATGAGCCGGCCGATTCCAGGATAGGCAAAGATGATTTCGAGAATCAGGCTTCCGCTGAAAAGTGATGCAAGAAGGTTTGCGCTTCCGGTGATGTAAGGATTGACTGTGTTTTTGAATGCGTGATCAAGATAGACTTTTTTCTCGCTGATGCCACGAGATCTCAAGGCCATGATGTAGGGGAGTCCCATCTGATCCAGCATTGTTGAACGGATCATTCTCATTGTTCCTCCAAATCCACCGAGGAATGATGCAAGCAGCGGAAGAAAAATGTGATGTGTGTAGCTGAATGTAAATTTTAACGGAGAATCACTGAAGGGAAAATCAGGGTAAGCTGTCACAGGAAACAAGCCGGAAATTGATGCAAAAAGCTGAAGCAGAATCAACAGAAGAATTCCCGGAAACGCGTGAAAGAACAGGGCGAAGAAGGTTGCGGCCACATCAGTTCTAGTGCCGGCCTTGCTGGAAAAATAAACACCCAGAAGAAACGAAAAAATTGTGATGAAAACAAGTGAGATTAAATTTAGCAGAACTGAATTCCATATTCTGCTGGAAATGAGAAAACTTACAGGTGCTCGTGAAATAAGGCTTTGCCCCAGATCGTGATGAATTATGACTCTGTTAAGCCAGTTAAAATACTGAACGTAAAAAGGCTTGTCGATTCCAAATTCTTCGCGAAGTTTTGCGCTTTGTTCTGATGTGAAGGCAGAATCCTGCGAAGATGCTCCAGAAGATTTATGCATGCTTTCTGTGCTGGTCATGATTTGCTGGGTCATCATCTGATCAACAATGTCTCCAGGTGCAAGAGCCATTAATCCAAAGAGAGCAAATCCAAGAAGGAAGAGAAGGACAGCCATTGTTACAATTCGTCCTGAAATAAATGAAATAAGCGGAGACTTTTTTCTGAACTGAATGAATGGATATGCAATTGTACTGGCAAGTGTTCCAAAGAATTCTTTTGCTTTCATTTATTTTTCCTCCAGCCAGATGTAATCTGTTACAGCGCCATTAATGTTGTCAAAATAAAAATTGGAAAGGTTCCAGCGGTTTTGAATGGCCACGAAACTTCTTGAACGAACCAGATAGATTACAGGGCATTGCTCAAGAAGGATGGTCTGATATTCGTCCCATATTTTTTTTGCTTCGTTCTTGTCGTTGGTGTAGCTTCCTTCGTTGTAAAGAAAGTCAATTCTTTTTTCCCAGTCAGTTGCCGGTGTTTCCTGATTTGGATGCCATAGATGAAGGTTTCCTTTTGAAGGCCATACATTGCTTCCCTGGGATGGGAATAAATTTGATCCAAGTCCAATGATGATTGTCTGCCAGTCGTAGGTTGCTGTGAGCATTTCTACCATTTTTTGAAAATCAGTCTGACGGATATTTACTGTGATTCCAACCTTGGCGCATTCGTCACTGATAATCTGTGCAATGTCATTTGTCACGGAAGCAGATGAAGTTATTGTAAGGTCAAATTCAATTTTGTTTCCGTCAGCATCCCTCATGATTCCCTGGGAGTCCTGCCTGATTCCGATTTTTTCAAAAAGAGATACAGCCTGCTGAGAGTTGAATCTGTATTTGAGTGTAATATCACTGTTGTAGAATGGATTTGCACTTGGAAAGAAATCATATTTTGGTTCAGCAAGACCACGATATGTCTGATTGATGATTCTGCTTCTGTTGAGAAGACAGCTCATAGCCTGGCGGAATTCTTTTTTTGTAAACCACTTGTAGTAAGCCGAATCCTTGTTTTTTGGATTTTGGTTGAAGGACCACATCTGTGCTGAGTTTGATCCGTCTGCACGGAACACAGTGTATTTGTCATTTTGATTGTTTACTACTGCATCAAGTTCTTCGGGGCGTGGCAGGTATATTTCCTGTTTTCCCTGATTGAACAAAAGATAGTCAGTGCTCTGATTTCCGACAATCTGAATTATTTTTTCTTCTGGATATGGAATTGAAATTCCCTTTTCATCTTTGTCCCAGAAAAATTTGTTTCGTTTTAAAACAAGTCTTTGTGCCGGAGTATATTCTGAAATGTACCACTTTCCCATTGAAGGCAAAAGTTTTGGATCAGAAGATGCATTGAAAAGATTCTTGACTCCATCAATTCCATCTTCTTCCAGTGCTTTTTTGTAAATAAAAGAAGGACAGCTTTCCATGTTTGTTGCAAGAAGGGGATCTGCAACTATGCGCGGGAAAACAAAATCAAATCGTCTGTCGTCAATTTTGATGCAGTCAATGTGCGCCTGTCTACCGTCTTCCATTGTGACAAACTGACTGTTATATGCGGAACACTGGAATTCCTTGTTGCCGGCAATTTCGTTGTACCAGAAAACATAATCGTCTGATGTTACGGGAACAGTTTTTTCCTGATTGTACCAGGACCAGCACTGATTTTCGCGAAGGGTATAGTGAACTGTGAGTGTTCCCTTTTTTGAATCAGTTTCAATTTCAAAATATGCTGCACGGGGAATCCATGATTTTGTCACAGAATCATAGTCAACAAGATAATCAAGAGTTTGAGAAATAAGACCTGCACTTTCACCGTCTCGCTCACCAATGTATTGATTGAAAGTTTTTGGATCAGAAAGTGTAGTGGCATTCCAGGTTCCACCAACTATTCCAGGCTCATGTTTTTTTGAATCCAAAGGTTTGTATTGTGTTTTTGAAAGAAGAAGTTCGCCTGAACGTTTTGTGTACTCAGCAATCTGCTCTAAAGTCATTTCGGGTGTTTCCTGACCGCATGACATAAAAATCAGGGCAAGAGACATTATCCACATAAATCTAAATTTCATTGTTCCCACCTGAATAAAGTGTATCATGAATTGTCGTTAAATTAAATGACATTATTGATAGTCTTGCAAAGTGGATGATTTGATTTGTAAGTTTCGTTTGCTTCAAGGATTTTTTTGTGTATCAGGTCTGTGATTCTTTTGGCGGCAATTGTTTCTGATAATCCGGCGAAATCCTGAATGTGTATTTCTTCAAGAAGTTTCAGGTCATACAGATATGGTTCAACATGATTATATGACCACAGTGGATTGTGCTTTCCAAGTCCGTATTTGTCTGAGCCGCCAATAAACACCGGCTGAATGTTTTTGCTGCAGTACAGGGCAATTCGTGCAGCTCCCTTTTTGTAGGAAGTGGTTCCCTGGCGTGGAGTGCGTGTTCCTTCTGGGAAAATGATTATGTTGTTTCCCTGATCTAAAGTTTTTTTGCATCTTTCGCAAAGCAGGTTGAAGTCCATGGAGTTTGTTATGTAAGCCTGACAGACAACTCCACCTATGATGTTTTTCTTGAGTTTTTCAGAAACAATGCAGTCGGCATTTGGAATAAGTGACATAAGGTAGACAAAATCCAGAAGTGACGGATGATTTGCAACAATTATTTTTGAATGGAAGTTTTTAAAGGCTGCCGGGTTTTCTGTCTGTAGTTTTGAAACATGGAAAATCTTCATGAGAAAACAAAAAAATCTGAAAGATGCTGAAACTAATTTTCTTGCCTGTACCTGGAATTTGATTTTGGGATGAATAAAAATTCTTAGGACGGGAAATATAATGATAGAAAGAATAACTGAACCAAGACCGAATGTGAAAATGAAAAATAATTTAGAAAGGATTCTGTACCAGTATACGGGATAATTATGAATTTCTGGAAGATTGACTCCATTGTATTTTTCTTCTTCAGTCATGTAATAACCTCAAGAAAATCTTTTGGAGACAGATCAAGAAATTTATCTTCAAGCAAAATAGATCCGCTGGTTTTTCTTGATGAAAGAACACATGCAAAGGCAAAAGGTTGATCAGGATATGTGTTGATTTCTGAATATTCTTCCGGGATTTTTTCATCGGCATAAATGAAAGCAATTTTTTCCTCGTCACCGCACAGTATTGGAGCAATTGCAGTCAAAAGGGAATTTTTCAGGCTAGATTCAGATGGAAATGCAACTGTGTATCCGCCTGTGAGATTAAGTGCAATAGTGGCTGCGGCAATGGGTGCATTGAAAACCGAAAGTGAAAAGGCTGCAGGAAGAACCATCTTGTCTTCGATGAGAGTCTTGTTGATTGTGAATTCTCTTTTGATTTCACCACGAAAAGAAGTAAAGAAAAGTTTTGAATCCTTCAGGTCTTTTCTGTTTTCAAGAAGATCGTGAACAACTTGAACAGTCATTTTTGTAATCTGGCTGAATCTGCGTTTGAAAAGAGGATCTGTAAATTCCAGTTTTGGTGCAGAATTGTCTTCAACAGGAATCCAGCTTACTGCATCTGAAATGTAAATATCCATTGCCTATGCTTTCCTGAAAATTAAAAGTGAATAGGCATTTGAACCCAGGTTATTGTGTGCATCTTCCAGTTTGAAACCTGCTTCTTCAATTGCTTCCACAAGTTCCCCAAACCTGTACATTTTTGAGTTGCCGTTTGCCATGCATGTAAAGTAAAGGGACGTAGCCATTACTGAATATGCGTTGCCTTCAAATTTCTGCTTGTCCCAAAGTGGTTCCAGTACATAGATTCTGGAATTTGAATTTGCAGCCGCATAAATTTTTTTGAGAATTTTTGTTATCTGATTCAGGCTGAAGCAATCCAGAAACTGGCTCATCCAGTAGGCATCAGCATCTTTAGGAAGGACAGTTGATTCATCCAGGACATTTCCTGAGCAAGTGGAAATTCTGTCTTTGAATCCGGCGGCTTCTGCATTTTTTTCTGCAACTGCAGTTTGACCAGGCAAGTCAACAATTGTCATTTTTACATTTTCATTGAATTTACAGCAGGCAATGGACCATTTGGCTGTGTTTCCGCCAATATCAATAATTGTTTTTGGATTATTCCTGTTGTCGAAAACTATTGGCAGTGCATTTGGAAAGGCAATGTCTGAATAATGATGATCAAATTCAAACCATGATTTTTTTGACCTTTCGTCCAGCTGAGAAAGTCCCTCGTAGATAACGGTCCATTTGTCAGAAAATTCCTTGAGTCCCAGGGGTTTGCCTTCAAGAATTGAATCTTTCAGTTCAAATGCACCTTTATAGCAGATGTCATTTGTGAAGTTGAAATTTACTCTGGTAAGTTCGTCGTTCAACAAAAACCATCCGGTTTTACCAAGAACAAGTTTTTCTTCACTGCAGTCTGGATTCAGTTTCAGGACATTCATTCCAAGTGCCATTTCAGTCAGCACGTTGATTCCATACAGACTGATTCCAAGTTTTTTTGAAAGTTCTCTGGCATTGATTCCGTCATCGCCGGTCTTTTCGATTTCCCTGAGAATGCCCAGTTCAAGCAGTGCCCTGATAGCCTGGAATGTCAGGGGTGCAAATGCAATTTTTTGTGCTTCAAATCTGGCATCAATGGCGCGTATGTTATCTTGCCTGTATTTGTCAATAGAAAAGAATGATTTGTCCATAAGCAAATTCTATCTCAAAAAAAAATGAGTTTCAATCAATGATTCTAAATTACGGCTTGTCAATTAAATCTCGGATTACTTCTCCGGCTATCATTAATCCTGCAACAGATGGAACAAAGGCAATGCTGGCCGGAATGCGATTGTTGTCATCTGAACGCTGAACTGGACTTTCAGTTGAAAACAGAACTTTGAGTTTTTTTACGCCGTGTTTTTTCATTTCCTGTCTCATTACCCGAGCCAAGGGACAGACGCTGGTTTTGTAGATGTCTGCGAATTTGAACTGGGAAGGATCAAGTTTGTTCCCGGCACCCATGCAGCTTATGAGTTTGATTCCGGCTTTCTGGCAGTCAAGAACAATCTGGACTTTTGCCTTGACCGTATCAATTGCATCAATTACGTAATCGAATTTAGTGAAGTCAATTTCTGATGAATTTTCTGGAAGGAAAAACATTTGCCGAGCTTCAATTTGAGCCTGCGGATTAATTTCAAGAAGCCGGTTTTTCATTGCCAGAACTTTGCTTTGTCCCACGGTTTTTGTTGTTGCAATGATCTGTCTGTTGATGTTTGTAATGTTTACGGTGTCATTATCCACGATTGTAAGATGATGGATTCCGCTTCTGACCAATGCTTCTGCTGCAAATCCACCTACTCCACCGACTCCAAAAACCAGAATGCTCTTTGTTTCAATTTTCTGGAAGTTTTCAGTTCCCAGAAGAAGCTTTGTTCTGTCAAAAATTCCTTCGCTCATGCAATCAGTATACAGAGAATTACTGGAAGATAATAGTTTATATGCATGCTTGTGAAAGGTCCCCGGAAAATTGCTTTTTTTTAGGATTCTATTATAATTGACTTCATGAAACACAATATGCAGATATTACAGGAACTGGCCGCATTAAACGGACCACTTTGCGTTGGCTTGGACACTGATCCTTCTTATATACCAGAAAACATTGTTAAGAATTACAAGACACCTGCTCAGGCTGTTCTTGCTTACAACAAGGCTCTTATTGAAAGAGTTTCAAAAGACAAGAGTGCATGCTGCTTTAAGGTTCAGATTGCCTATTATGAGGCTATGGGACTTGAAGGTCTTGAAGTATATGCTCAGACACTGAAGATGGTTCGTGAAAGCGGACTTATCTGCATTTCTGACATTAAGCGCGGAGATATTGCTGCAACTGCCGGAGCCTATGCCCGTGCTCATTTTTCATGTGATTTTGAAACAGATATTATTACAATTAATCCATACATGGGCTTTGATACACTGAAACCTTTCACAGAATATTGTGCATCAAAGGGAAAGGGAATTTTCGTGCTTTTGAGAACATCTAATCCTGGAATGGTTGATATTGAACAGAAGGAACTCAAGGAAGGTGGACGTGTTCTGGACAAGGTTGGAGAAGAACTTGAAAGAATCCGCCTTGAAATGAAAAACACATATTCTGACCAGACATGTTCTCCTGTTGGTGCAGTTGTTGGATGTACAGAAGAAAGTGATGCACGCATGCTTCGTGAAGCATATCCGGAAATTTTCTTCCTTATTCCTGGTTATGGAGCTCAGGGTGGAGATGCAAAGATTTGTGGTACTCTTCTTGAAAAGTGCGGGGGAACAGTAAATTCTTCACGTGGAATTTTGTGTGCATGGAAGAAAAATGAAAACTGTGCAAAGAAAGCTGCAGATGGAACCATCACAATGGAAGATATTGTAGAGGCTGCGGCAAAGGCAAGTATTGATTCCAAAAAGGATTTGATGCGTTTCTAAATGCATGACGATATTTCTTCAATCAATCAGGTAATCAGCAGGGTATTTGATAACATACATCCTGATGAAATAGAAAAAGCAGTTACTCTTTCTGATGAATGGAAGAAAATTCTTTCGAGAATCCATTCTGCAGATCCGTCAAAAAATTCTCATGAAGGTGAGAATATGGCATCCCACAGCAGAGTGGTAGACTTGAAAAACAATATGCTTCTTGTAGAGGCTGATCATCCGGGATGGATAAATCTTATCCAGTTTCACAAGGCATATATTCTTAAGGGCCTTCAGATGAAATTCCCGGACCTGAAAATAAAAAGTCTTGCCTTCAAGTTGAGGGGGCAGGGCAGGGACCTGGTGGATGTTCCGGTTGAAGATCCTGCTCAGATTCGCCGGCGCATGGAAGAACAGCTGGAAAAACAGGAACAGGCTGATCGTCAGGCTGGAATTGATTTGCCTCAGAAACCTGTAAGTTCTTCCCAGAATGAACTTCCGGATTCTCTAAAGGCCATTTTCAAGTCTTGGGAAGATGAGAAATAAGGGGTAATGTGGCAGCCGGATGGTCTATTTTATGTCTGCTTATTGACTGATTTTTTGAATTTATGCTAGTATCAAACCTACTTTAATAGGAAAATTAATTTTATATATTGAGGAGTCGTATTATGTTACGTACATATCAACCAAGTAAAGTAAAGCGCAATAGAAAATTTGGTTTTAGAGCTCGCATGGCAACTCGCGGTGGACGCATGGTTCTTGCTAGAAGAAGAGCTAAGGGTCGTCATAAGCTTACAGTTTCAGACGAAAAGAAGCCTTACTGATTTATTGAATTAGGATGGATACGGATTTGTTAAAGACAGGACGTTTTAGACGCAATGAGCATATAAAGCGTCCTACCGACATCCAGAAACTTTTTAAAACTGGGAAGAAATTCAGCACATACGGTGCAAAACTGTTTTGCCTTGAAAATGAACTGGGATACAATAGAATTGCATTCCCCCTTCCCAGAGGCTATGGAAATGCTGTGGAAAGAAATGCTTCCAAGCGTTTTAGCCGGGAAACATATCGTTTTTTAAAAGCATACCTGAACACCGGGTTTGATATTCTTTTTCTAGTTTATCCCGGAAATGACTCGTTCCTCTCGCGGTGTGCTCAATTTAAGGCATTATGCAAAAAAGCTGGCTTATTAAGGGACTCAGAAATTTCTTTGTGAAATTTTTTGTCTTGTTAATACGGTTTTACCAAATTTGTATCTCACCATTCTTTCCTCCATGCTGCAGGTTTACTCCGTCATGTTCGCAGTATTCTTTGGAGGCAATTCAGAAACATGGTCCCATAAAGGGGCTTTATCTGGCCATTAAAAGGATTCTCAGATGTAATCCATACTGCAAAGGTGGGTATGATCCGGTTCCCTGATGGCCTGAAATAAGGAAATCACAATGGAAAAAAACACAATCATTGCTGTGGTTTTGTCATTCTTTATCATTGTAGCATCTGTTTTTGTTCAGGTTAAGTTTGTGGCTCCACGCCAGATGCAGAAAGCAGCTGAACAGCAGGCAATTGCACAGATAGAAAAAGAAAAGAAAGAAGCACAGCTCAAGGAAGAAATGGAACTTGTTTCGGCTGCTGGAGAAACTTCAGAATCAGCAGAAAATACTGAAGGTGAAGCAGCAGAACCAGTTGTTGCAATCAGGGATTATGAAATCAAGACAAATAAATTTGTTGTTGTTCTCACAAATCGTGGTGGAGACGTAAAGAGCCTCAAGCTTATTGAGCACAAGGACAAGGATTCTGGTGACGGCGTTGAGATGGTAAAAAACATTACTTCATCAAACAGGGCATTCAGTCTTGCCTTTGGAGGAAACTCTGAGGAAGCTCTCAATGAACCGTTCAAGGTAACTCAGAAGGATAATAATACAATTATCTTTAGCCGTGACTATGAGGTTAAGGATTCTGCTGGAAAAACTCACAAGATTAAGCTGGGAAAGAGATATACTTTTGCTCCGGATGATTATGTGTTCAAGCTTGATGTTTCAATTCTTGCAGATGACGAGAATACGGAACTGGATTTGAATGGTGCTGCATATTCTTTGAGAACAGCTCCACAGATCGGGCCAAGCTTTGACAAGAAGAACCGTTATGAAGTTCGCCAGTATGTTGCATTGAACGGAACAAAAAAGTTTGATAAGGCAATTGCTGATAAGACATTCAATAAGGAATACAAATGGGCTGGTATTGCCGGAAAGTATTTTACAATGATTGTTAAGCCAAATAACCCTGAATCAATGCTTCCAGTCTGCAAGACAATCAATGAGGGTGATGGTGCCGTAAAACTTGAAAACGCACAGCTTTACCTTACACGTGGTGCAATCAAGTCAAAGAGTGTAAATGATACTTACTATGTTTACGTTGGACCAAGAAGCGAATCAGAACTTATCAAGTACAATGATCAGTCAAAGAATGCATGGGGAATCTCAAAGGCTGAATTCAATCAGGCTCTCCAGACAAGCGGATTCTTCTTCTGGATTGAAGTAATACTCAAGTGGGCTTTGGAAAAGATTTATTTGCTTGTTAAGAACTGGGGTGTTGCAATTATTGTACTCACATTCCTTCTCAAGATTGTTCTTTTCCCGCTCAACAAGAAAAGTGCAATGGGTTCTCTCAAGATGCAGGAACTTCAGCCAAAGATGCAGGAACTTCAGTCAAAGTATGCAAATGACAGGCAGAAGCTTGGCATGGAAATGCAGAAACTTTATAAGGAAGCCGGATACAATCCTATGAGCGGATGTCTTCCTATGATCATCCAGATGTTCATTTTGTTTGCACTTTACAATGTATTCAACAACTACTTTGAATTCCGTGGTGCAAGCTTTATTTCCGGATGGATTGATGATCTTTCAATTGGTGATTCAATCTGGACATGGAACAAAAATATTTTCCTTATTTCATCATTTACGATGAATAACTTGAGAATACTTCCATTTGTTTATACCGGATCACAGCTTCTCAACGGAAAGATTACTCAGTTTGGAAATGCCGGTGGAACAACTCAGGCACAGATGAAGTTCATGATATATGGTATGCCAATTATGTTCTTCTTCCTGTTCTACAATGTTCCTAGTGGACTTCTTCTTTACTGGACAGTCAGCAACATTCTTCAGATTGGGCAGCAGCTTATTATCAACAGTGTTATGAAGAAAAAAAGAAGTGAGATTGCTGCATCAAAGCCGGTAAATGCAAATGCACTTAAGTTCAAGAACGGCAAGAAGAAGACAAGATAGAATTCATGGCAGTATGAACTGTCAATTTATAGAGGTAATATTATGACATACGAGTACGAAGGAAAAACAGAAAAGGAAGCCATCGAAAAGGCAGCTGCAGAACTTGGTTTGGAAAAAGATCAGTTTGATGTTGAGATTCTTGAATCTCAGAAGAAGTCATTGTTTAAGACTGGATATGTAAAGATTCGTGTTCATACAGTTGATTCACAGAATCAGGTTTCCCCAGAATTTGATGGAAAGATGCCGTCAAATTCATTTGTTGCAAATCCAATGCCACAGGATGAATTTGAACAGAAACTTGTTGAATTTACAAAGACTCTTATTGAGAAGATGGGATATGAAGTTGCAGTTGAAGTAATGTTCCGTGAAGAAAAGAAGATTGGGATTAAGCTTACAAGTGAGTCTTCTTCAATTCTCATCGGACGCAAGGGAAAGAATCTGGATGCAATGCAGCTTCTCGTGAATGTTTATGCAGGTCACCTTGGACGTGAAGATGTTCGCATTATTCTTGATACTGAAAACTACAGGATTCGTCGTGAAGAATCACTGGTTCGCCTTGCATACATTACAGCAGACAAAGTACGCCAGAGAAAGTCTTCTGTTTTGCTTGAGCCAATGAATCCATTTGAGCGCCGCCTTATTCACACAACATTAAATGATATTGCAGATGTTGAAACCAAATCAGAGGGAGATGGTTTATATAAGCAGGTACGCGTAATCTATAAGGGTGTACGCTGATCCTAAGGGATTGTGAATGAAAAGATTTTTTGGTGTGGCTGTGGCTGCACTTGTTCTGGTGTCTGTTGTTTCAGCATATTCAGCACAGGATATTGTTGGAAGTGCACACTTTGAAACTTTGAAAAAAGAAGGAAAGATTCAGAACAACAAATTCAAGGGTGCAAATACAGCATATACCTTGATGCCGTCAACTGAGCTTTCAAGAAAGATTGTTTCGTCTGGAAAGAATGATATTGCTGAACCAAGTCTGGTAGGTGAGAATCTGTATCTTATTCCACGGGACAAAATTTCAATTAACAGGGCATCTGAAATATTGAGATCCATAAGCAAAATGCAGGGAATGAAGTATTATTCTCATGGCAAGGGCAAGTGGATGGAGCTTTATAGGGATGCTTACTGTATTTCGGGGCCTGAAAGCACAACTAAGGTTGCAGACAGAACATCCGGAAGCGCAAATGGACAGGTTCAGTATTGTCTATTGAATGACAATTCTCTTGGCAAGACAAACTACAAGGTTGTTTATAGTCAGACTGAAAATGAAATAGCCATGTCACTTGTGAATACAACGCCAGTGTCATTTGGTCCCATTAAGGCAGTCAAGCCGGACAACCTGCAAATCAATCTTGTGCTGACTTTGTGCGATGATTATGCAGTAGTTTATATGACAGTGAAGTCGAAATTCCTTTCAGTCGGAGTGCTTGAAACCAGAATGCAGAACTCGCTTACTGCAAGGCTGACAGCAATCTATGACTGGTTTCTCATGGAATTGAAGGCTTAATCAGGAGGGATTTGAAATGAGAAAAATGATTTTTGCATTGCTTTTTGCCTGTGCAATTCTTGAATTCGGAGGATGTAAATCTATGGATAAGAAAAAGGTTTTGGAAGGAAAGGAAGGCGTATTTGCCGTAATCAACACAACTAAGGGTGATATTGTTCTTGAGCTATTCTATAAGGATACTCCACTTACAGTTACAAATTTTGTTGGTCTTGCAGAAGGAACTCTTGATGCAGCAAAGGGAAAGAAGTTCTACGACGGGCTTAAGTTTCACCGCGTTATTGCTGATTTCATGATTCAGGGTGGAGATCCACAGGGAACTGGTGCAGGTGGACCTGGATACAAGTTTGCTGATGAATGGAGCGACAAGTATTCTTTTGACAAGCCTGGATATCTTGCAATGGCAAATGCCGGACCAAATACAAATGGAAGCCAGTTCTTCATTACACATGTTCCAACAGACTGGCTCAACGGAAAGCACACAATTTTCGGAAAGGTTGTTGATGAGGCTAGCCAGCTTGTTGTAAATGCTGTTGCACAGGGTGATAAAATGAATTCAATCACAATCATTCGTCAGGGTGCAGATGCAGAAAAGTTTACTGCAACTCAGGAAGACTGGAACAACCATGCAGAAAACGTTAAGAAGATTGCTCTCGAAAAGAAGAAGGCAGCAAATGCAGCAAAAATCGCAGAAGTTGAAAAAGCATTCCCGGGTTTTGCAGTTGATGAAAATGGAATCTACTGGAAGACAACAAAGGAAGGATCTGGAGACAAGTGCGGAAAGAAAAAGAGCGTAACTGTTGAATATAAGGGATACCTTGTAAATGGTCAGGTATTTGACGGATCTGCAAAGCTTTTGAAGGGTGGACATGAGCCTCTGGATTTCATGACAGATGGCCGTCAGATGATTCCTGGGTTTGACATTATGGTTCAGGACATGAAGAAAGGTGAAGTCAGAACAATCGTGATTCCAAGTGATCTTGCGTATGGTGATCAGGGATATCCGGGAGTTATTCCAGGTGGTGCTTATATCGCCTTTGACATTGAACTTGTGAAGATTAAGTAATTGACTTGATTTCAAAAGGTTCCCATGGTTTTCCAGGGAGCCTTTTTTTGTGGATAAGTGGATTTATACACATAGTTTTCCACAGAAATCTATTAGAAATTCACATAAATTTTTGAGTTATGCACTTTAAAATTTGGATTTTTACACAAGTTATCCACAGAACTGTGGATAACCTTACATAATTAATGGTAAATTTATGACTACTATACAATGGAATGCCTTTCAGAAATTCAGGGAAGAATACAGGGAATTATGTTTTTCCTGGAACAAAAATGAAAAGGAACTATTTGTTCTTCAGAAAGAAGCCGCAGATTTGAAAAAAGTTCCTCCGTATAAACTGGATACAGCCGTTGTCTATAATCAGGTTTATGATTCAATTACTCAGAATGATGAGATAAAACTCATTGTAATTGGTGATAATCCGGGAAAAGAAGAGCAGATGGCTGAGAAGCGGAGTTATCTTGTGGGGCAGGCAGGAAGAATTGCACAGGGATTTTTTTCCAGGAATCAGGAACTTGGAATTGATTTTAGAAAAAATGCTCTGATCATGAATAAGACTCCGGTTCATACTGCAAAGACAGATCAGTTGAAGTATCTTTTGAAAAATGGATCTCAGGAAGTTGTTGATTTGATTCATGAAAGTCAGAAAAAATGTGCCGGATTAATTGCAGATTTGCACGCAGGCTTGCTTAAGGGTGCAGAAGATTATGAGACGGAAGTGTGGCTGGTGGGGTATTCTGAGCTTAGAAAAAATGGAATTTTTCAGGATTTCAAGGAAACATTCAGGAATTCATATAATGCACAGAATTGGGAACATGTAATGGTTTATCAGCATTTTTCCATGAATTGTTTTACAAAGGATCTAAAGGAATTTACCCTAAGGAACCCGAATGTTCCACTAAGGGAAAGCCTTTCTTTAATTGGCAGACTACATAGGGAAGAAATTTTTTAAGTAACACAAAAAAAATCTTTCCGGGTATTTATTACTCCTGGAAATTGATATATCATATAGTAAATATGGAATCATTACTTAAATTACAGAACGGAAGCGACATTCGTGGTGTTGCACTTGATGGTGTTGAAGGTGAGAAAGTAAATCTTACTCAGGATAGCTGCTATAAGATTGGAGCTGCTTTTGTCAGGTGGCTTTCCGGGAAAACTGGAATAGCTCCAGAAAAACTGAGAATTGGCATTGGTATGGATTCTCGTCTTTCAGGTCCTGATCTTGAGAAGGCTGTTGTGGGCGGAATGCTTTCTGAAAAGGCATGTGTTGTACGCACTGGTCTTTCAACAACTCCGGCCATGTTTATGTCGACTGTGTTTGAGGAAACAAAATACAATGGAAGCATAATGATTACGGCCAGTCATTTGCCTTTCAATAGAAACGGACTCAAGTTTTTTGATGTTAATGGCGGACTTGAGCATGATGATATTACGGATATTCTTGAAATTGCTGAAACAATTCAGGCTGGATCATTTGAAACTACGGATAATACATTTGATCTTCTTTCATTGTATTCAAATCACCTTAAGAATTCAGTTTGTGCCCAGCTTGGAACAACTGCAGATAAAAAACCTCTTTCGGGACTAAAGATTGTTGTTGATGCAGGAAATGGCTGCGGTGGATTTTTTGCACGTATCTTGAGCGAACTTGGTGCTGACACTAATGGAAGCTCATTCCTTGATCCGGATGGTCATTTCCCGAATCATATTCCAAATCCGGAAAACAAGGAGGCAATGGCTGCAATTAAGAATTCAACCATAAGCAACAAGGCTGATCTTGGACTTATTTTTGATACTGATGTTGACCGCATGTCATGTGTTCTTGATAACGGAAGTGAAGTAAACCGTGATGCAATCATTGCGCTGGTTGCAGCTATTCTTGCTCCATCTTATCCGGGAAGTACAATCATTACAGATTCTGTTACTTCTGACAGGCTTACATATTTCCTGGAAGACGTTTTGAAACTGAAGCATCTTCGTTACATGAGAGGATACAAGAACGTAATCAACAAGTGTATTGAACTCAATTCAAAGGGAATCACTTCTCCTCTTGCAATGGAAACTTCGGGTCATGGAGCACTCAAGGAAAACTATTATCTGGATGATGGAGCCTTCCTTGCAGTAAAGATTGTTGCTGCTCTGGCAAAGGCAAAATCTGAAGGAAAAAAACTCGGGGATTTGATTTCTGCTCTTCCTGCACTGGTTGAGGAAGGTGAATACAGATTCAAGATTGACTGTGATGATTTCAAGGAGTATGGAAAAAAAGTTCTTGAAACATTCAAGGCACGTGCAATAGAAAAGGGATATATACTTCCAGAGTCATTTGAGGGCGTAAGACTTTCTTTCAAGGGTGACGTAAAGGGATGGATTTTGCTCAGAATGTCATTGCATGATCCGGTTATGCCTCTCAATATTGAAAGTGAAATTCCGGGTGGTGTAGAAAAGCTCAAGGAAATTGCACGTGAACTTATTTCTGGATTTGACAAGCTTACTGCAAAAGGATTTTAAATTTCTAATAATGGTGGAGAAAATAAGCATGGAACAGTTAAAGCAGGAAATAAAGGAAGTAATAATCAATTCTCTTCAGCTTGAGGATATTAAGCCAGAAAATATAGTTGATGCTGAACCACTTTTTGGTGAAGGACTTGGTCTTGATTCAATTGATGCCCTTGAACTTGGGGTTGCACTCAAGAAAAAATTTGGAATAATGTTTTCTTCTGAAAGCAAGGAAAACAAGGCTGTGTTTGCATCTGTAAATTCATTGGCTGAATATATTGCTTCAGAAAGGGCAAAGGCATAGGAGGTTATCTGGAATGACAAAAGAAGAAATATTTGATCAGCTAAAGAATATTCTTGTTGCGGAATTTGAACTTGAAGAAGATTCAGTTAAGCTTGAGTCACTTCTGGCAGATGACCTTGATCTTGATTCAATAGACGCAATCGATCTTATTGTGAAAATGAAGGCATTTACTCCAGAAGGCAAACCATCAATTGATGCTTCTATTTTCAAGGGTGTAAAAACAGTGCAGGATGTTGTTGATGCCCTTCATAACATTTGGGCTTAATGAAAAAGTTTTTTAGAGGATTATTCTACGCAACTTGTGCAATATACCCTATCCTGGTGTTTACGTGTCTTGTGATACTTGAACTCCCGGTTAGGGTTTTGTCTTTATGTGTTGCTGGTATTGCGCTTGGAATGTTTCTTTCATTTACTGCAGGTTCAGGCTCAGAAAAAAAAACAATGAACTGGAAGCCGATAGTCAGTTCTCTGATTCTGGTTGCGGTTGCAGCCGGTTGTTTTCTTACGGGTGAGAAAATTTTTCTAAAGCTGTACTCAGTTGTAATCAGCTTGATGATGCTTATTGTTTTTGGGAGCACTCTGTTTTTTTGCCCATGTATTATATTTCGTTTTGCAACAATTTCGGACAAGTCAATCCGCGGATCGATTTGTGAATGGGCTGTGGAACAATATTGCAGGAAAGTGACAATTGTCTGGTGCCTGTTTTTTGTGGTTAACGGAAGTGTTTCTGCGTACACTGTCTTTTTTGCAGATTACAGGATCTGGTCAATTTATAACGGAGGAATCTCCTATGTGTTGATGGGAATTCTTTTTCTTGTTGAATATTTAATAAGAAAGAAGGTGAGCAGAAGGATGATTAAAGGAGCTTTTATAACAAAGTTTAAGCCTGATTCATGGAAGATGGATCACGTGATTTGTTTTGAGAAAAACTGGACAGAAAAAAAATTCAAGACATGGCATGATTTTCTTGTTGAAACTGCTGTCATGCGAAATCACATATTAAAATCCAGCGCAACGGATTGGATTCTTCATTGTGAGGATTACTGGTATTTTCTGGTTACATTTATTTCCTTGCTGCAGTGTAAGAAACGTGTTCTTTTGACACAGAATATTGCTGAAAGTTTTATAGATGAAATCAAGACTGAAGGAGTTGAATTTCTTTCTGATCAGAATGTCAGGGATGCACAGTCAATTAATAAAATTATAGCAGATAATATTTCCCTGGTACGTGAAGAGGAAATAAAAAATATACCTGAAATTAACGCGGAAGAAACCCAGATCTTAATGTACACATCGGGAAGTACAGGCAAGGCAAAGGCTGTTCCTCAGAGAATGAAAGAATTTGAGGAAGACAATGGGTTTATCATTTCAAAGTGGGGGCAGGAATTTACCAAAAGGAAACTGGTGACTACAGTAAGCCAGCATCACATATATGGATTTTTGTTTGGTATTTCATTGCCATTTGCATTAGGTGTTCCATTCAGAAGAACAAGAATTGAATTTCCGGAAGAATTTGCAGCTTTGTCTGATGAGTCGTATATCATAATTGCAACACCGGCTTTTCTAAAGAGAACTGTTGATGTTGTTGAAAAAGTTCCAGTTCCTGATCCATGGATTTTTACCAGTGGTGGAGCTGTCAGTGAGGTTCTTGCAAAAGATACAGAGAGGGTGTTTGGATTTTGTCCTCTCGAAGTATATGGTTCAACAGAAACAAGTGGAATTGCATATCGCCAGCAGAACAAAGACAAACTTGTGTGGACTCCATTTGATAACGCAAAAGTATGGAAGGGAGATGATGGTTGCCTGAGAATAATTTCTCCATACATCAAGAATCCAGAAGGATTTGCAACAGCTGATTTAGTTGAGTTCACTGGCGAGGGGCAGAAGTTCATTCTGAAGGGGCGCTCGGATTCAATCGTAAAAATTGAAGAAAAGAGAATTTCAATGACAGAAGTTGAGGAACGACTTTTTGAATCAGGATTGGTTTGCGATGTTAAGGTTGTGGCACTTACTACAGAAATCAGGCAATGTCTTGCGGCAGCAGTAGTATTAAATGAAAATGGAAAGAAACAGTTCAAGGATACAGAAAAATATTTGATCAACAGATTTTTTCATGATTATCTGATGAAATTTTTTGAGAATGTCGTTATCCCAAAAAAGTGGCGGTTTGTTGATTCCTTGCCCACAGATGTTCAGGGAAAAAAACACAAGGATGAAATTATTGCGATGTTCAGTGAGTAGTAAATGAGAGATCATTCAATTTGTAATGAAAAAATTATTTCTTCTCAAGAAAATGAGATTGTGCTTGAGCTTGCAATTCCATCTGAGTGTGATTTTTTTGATGGTCATTTTGATGAATTCAAGCTGCTGCCTGCTGTTGGTCAGTTTGAGATAATCACTCGTTTTGCAGCAAAATATTTTGGACTCAAAAAATCAGTTTCCTCCATTAAGCGAATAAAATTTTCGGCTCCAGTTTTGCCTGATGCACAAGTAATTCTGGCAATGAAATATACTGCACAGAAAAATACAGTTTCCTTTGTTTTTTCTGATTCTGCTGACACTGAAAAAGTTTATTCAACTGGCAGTTTTCAAGTGGAGAAAAATGAATAGGTTTGGATTTGTGATTCCTGTTTATAGACACGGATCAACTTTGGATTATGTCATTTCGTCTCTGGAAAAATTCAATTATCCAATAATTGTTGTGGATGATGGAAATACAGGTGATGATAAAATTTTCATTCAGAAAGCCGCAGAAAAATTTCCACTGGTGAATCTTGTTGTTCACAAAAAAAATGGCGGAAAGGGTCGCTCTGTTAATGATGGAATAAAAAAAGCTCATGAGCTTGGACTGACTCATGTTCTTCAGATTGACTCAGACGGTCAACATGATATTTCAAGATGTAAGTTTTTTTTTGAGGAATCAGAAAAAAATCCCGGGGCTGTGATTTGTGGTTATCCGGAATATGATGAGTCTGTTCCAAAGGCCAGATTAAATGGCAGAAAAATTGCAAATGCATGGATTCATATTGTGACGATTTCAAATGAAATTCGTGATGCGCTCATTGGTTTCAGAATTTATCCGGTTGAACCCTATTACAATTTATTGAAACATCATGCAGTAATTGACAGTCACATGGGTTATGATACGGATATTCTTGTGCATCTTTCATGGAAAAATATACCAATAATTTCTCATCCGGTTAAAATTTCCTATCCAAAAGATGGTGTTTCAAATTTCAGGATGGTTCGTGATAATATTCATATTTCCCTGACATTTACCCGTCTTTGTGTTGGAATGATTTTCAGGTTTCCTGTTCTGTTTTTCAGGATGATAAGAAGAAATATTTCTGGAGCATCAAGATGAAAAATGATTTCCAGAATTCAAGTCATTGGTCAAATCAGGAAGAAAGCATTAAAACTAACAGGCCAATTCTATTGATGCTGACCCTTATAAAAATTTTTCCCAACTGGATTGTAAATGCTCTGGTTTACCCGATTTCATTTTTCTTTTATCTGGGTGCTTCCCGTGCAAGAAAAGAAATCCGCCGGTTTCAGAAAAATCTACGGGAGTATACAAATAATCAGTTTCCGAAAAAGTTGAGTGAGTACAAACCGATTTTTTCTTTTAGTCTCTGTCTTGTGGAAAGAGTTGAGGGCTGGGTTGGTAAAATCAATGAAAAAAATTTGATTTTTCAGAATGATGATTTTGAGGAATACAAGAGAATTCTTGTAGAAGAAAAAAAAGGAATTTTTGTTTTTGGAAGTCATCTTGGAAATCTTGATTTGCTTAGAAGTCTTTCTACTGTTTGCCGTGTTGGAGTAGATATTAAGATTCCTGTGACTGTTATCATGGAAATCAAGACTTCAGAAAATTTCAGCAATACCCTGAAAAAAGTGAATCCTGACTATGAGTTTACGGCAATTGATCCAAAGGATATTGGTCCTGAAACAGTAATTGAACTTCAGGAAAAACTTTCCCGAGGAGAAGTTGTTGTAGTTACAGGGGACAGAACAAGTGCCCATTCAAAGAACAGGTTTATCAGAAAGGATTTTCTGGGAAAGAAGGCAAATTTTCCTTATGGAGTATTTCTGCTGGCGGCTTTGGTAAAGGCTCCGGTTTTTTATATTTTTGGTGCAAGAAAAAATCTGGATGCATTATGTCCAAAAAATAATGTCCACGTTGAAAAATCGGAAATTGAATTTCTTGAAAAAGACGACAGGAAAACACGAAATAAAAAGATTGATGATTTGTGCCAGGAGTTTGCCGGAAAGCTGGAAAAATTTGCATGCATGTATCCGTATCAGTGGTACAATTTTTTTGATTTCTGGAATGATGGTTCGGAGGATAAAATCAATTGAAAAATAAATTGTATTCAGTAGAAACAAAAATAAAGATAGAATTCTACGATGTTGATTCAATGAAAATTGTCTACCATGGAAATTATGTGAAATTTCTGGAAGTGGGAAGATGTGCCTTGCTGGATAAAATTGGATATAATTATAATGAAATGGAAAAAGACGGCTATTCTTTTCCAATAACAAAATTAAATGTAAAATATATTCGCTCTCTTGTTTTTGGAGAGACAGCCATAGTAAAAACAAGTGTTGTTGAATATGAGAATATGCTTAAGCTTCAGTATGAAATTTTCAAGGAAGACGGAACTTTGGCAACTACGGCGGAGACTTGTCAGATGGCAATCAGAATGAAAGACATGGAAACAATGTTTGTTTGCCCTGAAAGAATGATAAAAAAATTCAGATCAGCAATTGGAGGAAACTAATGAAAAAAATAGTAACACTTATTTCATTAATGATGATAGCATTTACTGCAAATGTTTTTGCTCAGGTGAATCTTGAGAGTGTGTGCAGCATGCTTTCAAAGCATCCAAATACAACCGGAAATTTCAATCAGGAAAAGACATTGAAAAATTCATCCAGGACGCTGAAATCAAATGGTAGTTTTATTTTCAGCATGGATGGAATCATGTGGAAAACGGAAAAGCCTTTTCCATCAACTTTGACAATAACAAAAAATTCAATGATTCAGACTAGTGCAAGCGGAAAGAAGAGCGTTACTGACGTTTCAAAGAATGAAGTTTTCAAGAGCGTTTCTTCAACATTGATTTCTGTTTTTTCAAATGACACGGAAGTTCTCAAGAAAAATTTTAATGTTGATTTCAAGGATGAAGGTCAGGGAAACTGGAAAATTGTATTGATCCCAAGGGATGCAACTGTTGCAGTAATGGTTTCTTCAATTGATCTTTCCGGTGTGACTAAGAATTCAAACTGCGATTTGATGTCAATTGTCATGAATGAAAAGTCCGGAGAAAAAATAACATATACATTCAGTAACCAGAAATATCCAAAGGAGCTTTCGGCTGATGAAAAAGCTAACTTCATTGTTAAATAGAGCAACAAATCGCCATTATCTTTTTGCCTGGATTATTTTTCATGTTCTGATTTTCTTGTGCTTTGCGCTGACATTTGCATTTCATCGAGGTCAGATGAAAATGGATGCAGATTTGTTCAATATGCTTCCGAAACCATTTGAAGGAAAGTCACTGGCCATGGCTGATGCGAAACTGACTGAACTGACAGGACAAAGTGTATTTATTCTGGTAAGCAATCCTGAATTTGACGAGGCACTTGCTGTTGCCGACAAAGTTTACAATGAACTAAAGACAAGCACGAAATTCAAGTCATTGGAATTGTATCAGGATGAACAGTCTGTTGCTGAACTTTCAGATGTTCTGTTCAAGTACAGATGGAATTTGCTAAGCCAGGAAAACATCGATTTTATCAATACTTCTGATGGTCCTCAGGAATTTGCACAGATTGCGCTGGAAAAGGCTTATACGGGTTTTACTGCAACATCACTGGAACACCTGGACAAAGATCCTTTTATGCTCACTGAAAATGCCATTGAAAACTATCAGTCGGCAGTACAAAAATCGGGAGTTGCACTATCGCCAAGAAATGGAGTTCTTTCCACAACTGTTAATGGAATCAGTTATGTCATGATTCGTGGTAATCTCAGTGATGAGGGAGCAGCTCTGGCAAGTGACAGGAATGCTGTTGTTTTGATTCGTTCTGTTTGCAAGTCATTTGAAAACGAGAGTACAAAATTCATATTCTCCGGAACACCGTTTCACAGCTACAAGAGTTCAACTTCGGCAGTGCGTGAAGTAAAAATTATCTCAGTGATTTCAATAGTTGCTGTCCTTATAATTCTTCTTGTTGTGTTCAGAAACCCGCTTCCAATTGTAATGGTTATGGGGTCAATTCTTGTTTCATCCGGGACTGCATTTGCCATGACAATGTTTGTGTTCAAAAAGATGCATGTGCTTTCCTTGATTTTTGGAACATCATTAATTGGATCTTGTATTGATTACAGCCTTCATTATTTTGTTAACTGGAAAGGTAATAGAGATCTTAATAGTGGAAGTGAAGTAAGAAGGTTCCTGTTTCCCGGACTTACAATGTCACTTATTTCAACAGAAATTTGTTTTCTGATTCTTTTGTTTGCTCCGTTTAATCTTTTGAAGCAGATGGCAGTTTTTTCTATGGCAGGAATTTTCAGTTCATATCTGAGTGTAATATGTGTTTTCCCGCTGGTGAAAATTGCTCCAGATTCAAAAAGAAATATTGGTATTGCCAGAATGGTCAGAATGCCAGAATGGTACAACAAGAAAAAAGTTGGGAGATGTGCAATTACCCTATTCTTTGTTTTTTCAATTCTGACATTATTTTTTGGTTTCAAGAATATCAGGGTTGAAAATGATATTTCAAAGCTTTACACGATGGAAGGTGAACTTCTGGAACATGAAATTGAATCAACCAGAATCCTCAAATATAGACCAACCGGCTGGTATGTGCTTAGTGGTGAAACAAAGGAAGAACTTTTGCAGCGCGAAGAAAATCTTGTTTCAAAATTGAATTCACTTGATTCGGAAAAAAATCCGGTTGGGTTTATGTGTCTTACATCTTTTATTCCATCAATTCAGATGCAGAAAAAATCTCGTGAAGCCTGCGAAAAACTTCTGGCTCTTTCAGATGCTCAACTCGAGGCTCTTGGATTTGATTCAAGTACAGCAGAAAACCTGAGAAAAGAATTTATAAAATCAGAAAATGACTTTATTGAACCAGAAATGGAAGGATTGCCGCAGATAATCACTAAGTCTGTGTCTAATGTTTGGCTTGGAAATTTAGGTGGTAAATATTATTCCGTTGTCATTCCAAACCAGATCACAGATGAAAAGGCATTCAAGGAAATTTGTGCTGATGACAAGAATATTTTCCTCGTTCAGAAAGTGAAGGATATTAGCCGTGATATGGACATATTGACGTCCATGGTTTTGAAATTGTTTGCGGTTGCCTATGTGGTTATTTTCATTGTGTTCATAAATCGATATAAGAAAAAGCAGGCATTGAAGATTGTTTCAATTCCGCTGCTGATTATTCTCATGACATCAGCAATTTTTTCATTGGCTAAAATACATCTGGAGTTCTTTTCAATTACCGGATTGATCCTGGTTTTTGGACTGGGGCTGGATTACGTTATTTATATGATAGAATATGAGAACAGGGAAAACAAAAATCAGTATTCTCATCTTGAGCCTTTTGCAGTTCTGCTTTCATTTGTTACAACAGCAATTTCATTTGGAGCACTGGCATTAAGTTCCTTCAAGCCTGTTCATTTGATTGGACTTGCAATATTTATTGGACTTGTCACAGCATATTTGAGTTCGTTCTTTTATGATCGTTCTGAGGAATAAAGTGGAGAATTTTTATTATGAAGACAAAGTTGTTTGCATTAATTTTTATGATTTTTTCATCCCTGGCATTTGCTGAAGATTTTTACAGGGTTACTGATGTTCGTGGAAAGGCAACGTATGACAATTCAGGAAACTGGGAATTGATTTATTCCGGTCAGAAAGTTTCATCCGGCACAATGATAAGAGTAGGTATAAATTCTTCTGTAACTATTACAGATAAGGATGGAATTACTCATGTAATCAAGCAGCTTTCAAAGGGAAGCATCAAGGTCTTGATTGCACCAGAAACAAGTTTTTCACGAGCAGAAAAAATTACCGTAGAAGATGTTGCAGGAACAACTACGACAAAAAAAGGAGTTTCAACTGCTGCCGTACGAGGTGATCCTGCTGATGAAGATGAATGGGAAGAGTAGCCATGAAGAAAATTTCAGTATTGGTTCTGGCGGCGGCCTGGCTTAGTTTTTTTTCATGTGTTTCTGGAAAAACCGGCACAGAATCAATTTCTCCGGTTTATGTTACCAACACAAAAAAAGTCCATATTCTCTCACCGGAAAATTGTGGAAAGTCTATTGATGATCTTGTTTTGTTTTCAGGAATTTTCAATGGGAATGAAATGCAGTTTCCTGTTCTTGTGGAAAGCAATAAGAGTGGAATTTCAATGGTCATGATGAATCAGGTTGGACTTGAAATGGGCAATCTTTTTTTTGACGGAAAAAGTCTTTCTTTTGCTTCATCAGTTATTCCAAAAAAAGTTAAAATGGAATATATTCTTGCGGATTTTCAGTTTGCATCATATCCATTTGATGTAGTTCAGAGGCAACTGGAAAAAGCTGGCTTGTCATTCACCGAAGAGATTTTGCAGTCAAATGACAAGAATGGTGAAACAAAAATTTTGAGAAAGATTGTTGATGGAAAAAAAGTCATTGAGGAAATTCTGGTTGACAGCAAATGTACTGTGATTAGAAATAATCTTCGTGGTTATGAATTTACTATGGAGACAAACAATGAGTAGCAGAGTGTATTTTTCTCACCCTGCTGTCTTATGTTCCTGTGGATGCAATGAAAATGAGTTCTGGGAAAGCATGATAAGCGGCAGACAGAATGGATTCAAAAAAATTGTATCTCCGGATGGGTCAGAATTCCTTGCTGGAATGATTGATGATTCAAAAATTAAATCTTTACTTGAATCAGAAAAAAAATCAGCAAAGTATAATATGCGGATTCTTGAAATTGAAGAAGCATGTTTGAATCAGCTTTCGAATTCGGTGGAAAAGGCAAAGAATAAATTTGGTTCAAAACGAATCGGAGTGTGCGTTGGTTCATGTGATAACGGAAGTGAACTTTCTGTTTCAGGACACAAAGAATTTTTTGAATTACAGAAATTTCCTGCAGGATACAGCCTGGAAATTCAGGGTGCAGATTATGTTGCCACATTAGTTTCACAAAAATTCAATCTTGAAGGTCCGTCGCTTGCATTCAGTACGGCCTGTTCATCAAGTGCAGTTGCAATTATTCGAGCTGCACAGTTAATAAAAAGCGGTCAGTGTGATGCTGTTGTTGCCGGTGGAGTTGATATTGCCTCAAATACGGTTTTGATGGGATTTAATTCTCTTGAAGCAGTATCAGCAGGAAAGATCACAAATCCATTCAGCAAAAACAGATGTGGAATTACGCTGGGTGAGGCCGCTGCATTTTTTGTTTTGACAAGGGAAAATTTGTTTGAAACAGGAATTGCCCTTCTTGGGTATGGAGAAAGCTGTGATGCATATCATATGACTTCTCCTGATCCGGAGGGAAAAGGAGCTGCTCTTGCAATTTCAGAAGCTCTCAAACGAAGTAGATTAAATCCATCGGAAATAGATTACATAAATCTGCATGGTACTGGAACCAGATTCAATGATTCAATGGAAGCAAAGGCTGTGAAAAAAGTTTTTGGTGGCAGTTCCATTTTGTGCAGTTCAACAAAACCGATGACAGGTCATACTCTTGGTGCGGCTGGTGCTCTTGAAACCGCTGTTTGTTTTGAATCAATATATATGAATCGCGGAAAACCTTCGGAACAAATCAGGCTCCCGGTTCACTTGTGGGATGGTATATATGATGATGAATTTCCAAGACTGAATTTTGCTGGTCCTGACAGTATTGCTAAAAAAGTGAATGTCTGCATGTCTTCTTCTTTTGCTTTTGGCGGGGCAAATGCCTGTCTTGTTATTGGAGAAAAAATTGACTGATTTTTTTGTACCACAGAAACTGGAAAAAAATGAATTAATTCAATTGATTCCTCATTCAGGAAAAATGGTTTTACTTTCAAGAATTATTTCTCATGACATTTCAAAAAGAGAAGTAGTTGCCCAGTTTGATGTTGAAGAAAGTTGTATTTTTTATGATGATGAACTTGGTGGAATTCCAAACTGGGTTACATTTGAAATCATGGCGCAGACTCTTTCATCACTTACTGGAATTACAAACAGGGTGAAGGGATTGAAACCTCTGGCCGGATGTATTTTGAGTATTACTAATTTCAAGGCCGAAAAAGAAGTGTTTGAAAAGGGCAGTGTTCTCACAATAAATATTCGTGAAGATTTTAGGGATGAAGAATCTCATGTTTTCAAATATTATTGTTCTGTAAGCCAGAATGGAAAGACGGATCTGGTAACTACAGATATTACGGTTCTTGAGACAGAGAATATTGAATCAATTGTGAAGGGGAACTGATATGGAAAATTCAGAAAAGAAAATTCTTGTAACTGGTGCTTCTGGTGGAATTGGTCGCGCCATTGCAGTTGATGCTGCAAAATCCGGATATTATGTAATCTGTCATTATAACCGTGGAAAAGAAAAAGCTCAGGAAACTCTTTCTTTGATTGAAAAAGAGGGCGGACATGGTGAACTTATCCAGTTTGATGTTACAGACCGGGACCAATGCAAGATAAGGCTTGATGAACTTCTTGAAAACCATGGTTCTCTGTGGGGTGTAGTCAATAATGCTGGAATCAACAAGGATAATACTTTTGCCGGGATGTCTGGCGAGGAATGGGACAGTGTTGTTCATACCAATCTGGACAGTTTTTACAATGTATTGAATCCTCTGGTTATGCCTATGTGCAGAAAAAAACAGGGCAGGATCATTACAATTGCTTCGGTAAGCGGTGTCATTGGAAATCGGGGACAAACAAACTATTCAGCATCAAAAGCTGGAATAATCGGAGCAACAAAGGCTCTAGCCGTGGAACTTGCAAGCCGGTCAATAACCGTAAATTGCATTGCTCCCGGAATTATAGAAACAGAAATGGTAAAGGATGCTCCGGTGGATTTGATTTTGCAGACTGTGCCAATGAAGAGGGTCGGGAAGCCGGAAGAAGTTTCGTCTCTTGTAGTTTTCTTACTTTCAGAACAGGCATCATATATTACTCGCCAGGTGATATCGGTAAATGGTGGTATTGCATGACATTTACAAAACCTAATGGAAAAAGAAGAGTTGTTGTTACTGGTGCCGGCATGGTTACAGCTTTGGGTCGTGATTGGGAAACAGCAAGAAATAACCTGAAGGCCAGAAAAAATTTTATTCGCAGAATGGACTGGGAAAATATTCCTCAGATGAACACTCGTCTTGCCTGTCCGTATACGGATGAGCTTCCAAAGTATCCTAGAAAGAAAATTCGTGGAATGGGACGTGTTGCTCTTTTGTCTCTTGTTGCAACTCAGGATGCCCTGAAAATGGCTGGTTTTGAGGATGCTGAAGGCAATGTTGCCGAGGAGCTTCATAACGGAAGAACTGGAATTGCATACGGAAGCTGCATGGGATCAATGGAATCTCTTTCAGATTTGTGTTCACTTATTTCAAGTGGTGACACTTCCAGAGTTGATTCTCAGACTTACATCAAGTGCATGCCTCAGACTTGCGCGGCTAACCTGAGCATTTATTATTCCATTCGCGGTCGAGTAATTGTGACTGATACAGCCTGTACATCTTCAAGTCAGGCAATCGGATTTGCTTATGAAGCAATTGAGGATGGCAGACAGGACATAATGATTGCCGGTGGAGCAGATGAACTCAGTGCCGCAGACAGTGCCATCTTTGACATTATGGGAGCTGCCAGTGTGCTGAATGAAACTCCGGAACTTACTCCAAAGCCGTGGGATAAAAACAGGGATGGGCTAGTAATAGGTGAGGGCGCCGGAACTTTGATTCTTGAGGATCTGGAACATGCAGTGAAGCGCGGTGCAAGAATTTATGCGGAAGTTTCAGGTTTTGGAACCAACATGGATGGAACTCACATTACTACTCCAAATGCCCAGACTCAGTCAATTGCATTGAGACTGGCTCTTGAAGATGCAGAAATTACTCCAGACAAGATTTCATATATTAATGCACATGGAACTGCAACTGTCCATGGAGATGTGAGCGAATCAAATGCTGTCTACGAAGTTTTCAGGCGACCAGTTCCGGTGAGCACTACAAAAAGTTATGTGGGACACACTCTTGGAGCCTGTGGTGCTGTTGAAGCATGGCTCACAATCAACATGATGAATGAGGGATGGTTTCATCCAAACTTGAATCTTACTGAACCTGATCCTGAATGTGCTCCATTGGATTATATAACCGGCGATGGAAGATGTATTGATGCAGAATATGTAATGACAAATAATTTTGCTTTCGGCGGTGTGAATACTTCGCTGATTTTCAAAAAGTATTCAGAGTAATACTGTTTCAATTAATTGAATCTCAATATGTCTTCTTTGGAGTGTTGTTAACAAAATCTTAATAAGTGATATAATGAGGTTATGAAAAGAATTATATCTATTGTTGTGATTTTATTCACTCTTACATCACTTTTTGCCCAGAATGCAAAGTATAAGGAATTGCTTGAGAAAGCAAGAAGCTATGAATCAAAAAATGAATGGGCCTATGCCTTGGGTTATTATGCAGATGCAATTACAGCTGATCCAGTGAACGCAGTGGAAGCTGCGGAAAAATTCAATTCCATTTCGGATAGCATTGAATCTGGTAATCCGGGACTCACACCTGTTACAGGCCGCTTACAGATGGAAGCCTGGGAAAATCTATTGTGCAACACGGAAAAATATTTCACTGAAAACTTTCCATATTTTGTAAATTTTTCAAAACCGGAAATGAAGAAAAAAAACGGAAAGAATTACGATTATTGGTCAAATGTTTATTATTCATTAAATTTCAAATTCAATAGGATTGTTTTGCCTATTTTGAAGGGGTACCAGAAGGTTTACAAGGGAAGCTGGGGGTTGCCTGATGTTCGTGTTGATGATGATGCTCAATACATTATTAATTTTGATAGGTGTATAGAGGAGCATGACAATGGATATGTTTCCTATTGGGATATTGAATATAGTTCATGGCCTATAACTTCTGTTACAAAAATAAAGAACCCGGAAATGGTGTATTATGATCAGGCTGATAAAAATGATTCTTCATATTATTACAATAAAGTTGCAACATATAGTGGCACTGATTCTTACAGATCTTTTTATAATTCATTTGCAGTAGACAAAAATAAAAAAACGCTTTATGAACTTACTCTGGTTATTGCAGATGAAAAAGGAAAGGCTCTGTGTTCACCGGTAAAGTATATGCTTGGTACTGATACAGTTACATTTGAAAACATTCCGGAAAATATTGCTGACATGATTGATAATGAGACTGCCAGAATAAAGGTTACTGGCATTGCCCTGAAATATGGTTATGTCAAGGATAATGAGCCTGTTGAATCCTTGCCTTCTGTTTCTGTAAATGCTTCAAATGCAGAAATATATGATTCAGTGGATACAATGAAAAATGTCAAGCTTTTTAGAAGTGGTTATAGATCGGAGACAAAGAACGAATATTATGAATATGCTTATTATTTAATTGGAACTGTAAAATATGTAGATAGTTTTTCTGTGGCATATACCAAATACATGGAAGAAGAAGATATCAGGGAAAAATACGACGGAATATTAACTTCCGTTGAAAACAACACAGTTAGCAAGGTTTATTCTTCCTATAAAGAAAGATTAGAAATGAGTGACGAGTATGTGGCAAATCGTTTCAGTGCTTATGAGGGAGTAACTCCATGCTATGATGAATTTTGTAATCCGATCGACGGAAACGGCTACAGGAAAACTGAAGATGGATCTCTCAGATATGAGAGAAAGCTTTCTCCTGTAGAACTTGAAGAATATAAAAAACAGTTGAAGTCCTTTTATGAACCGGAAATGAAGAAATATGAACGGCTTGTTGCCCTCAAGAACAATTATCAGCTTGGCATGGAAGATTCAACAAGAGTTAGTGAGCTGATTGAAAGCTTTACTAATCTTAAGACAGCTGTGGAAAAAGATGATTTTAAAAAGATAAATGATTTGGTTCCGCAGTTGAAGGAAATTCTTTCAGAAGAAAAACTTTTAAAGCTAGAGACAATTTGTGCAGAACGGGATGCAGAACGGGAAAAGAAGGAAATCCTTGCAGCAATCACTGCAAGAAAAAGCCAGATGCTGGATAAAATTTCTGAATACCAGAAGAAAAAATTCAATATGTCTGCAAACAAAGTAAATGAATACAGCATTATCAGCATGAATGAATACAGCATTATCAGCATGGCAATAGAAGAGTCCAGGAAGTCAGTCGAAGAACTTGCTGCTGAGGCAACAGCTGATGCAAGCTTGGAAGTTCTCAGGGAAGTAAAAGATAAATTTGAAACAATTACTACTGAAAACCTTGATTTGCTTCTTGCAGAAATTGAAAAGGGAAAGGAATTGATTTCAAAAATGGGAATCAAGCTGATGACCCTTTATTCAAGCTATAAGGATCCCGCAATCTCAATCTACTCACTGGTAGTAGAAAAGAAATCCATTGCAAAAAAAGCTAAGGTCAAGGGAAATAGTTTGGTTTTTTATGAGTGGTTCAATCCTGATAAGATGGGCAGAAAGAGTTCTTCCGGCGATGGATACATCACAGACTGTTCATTTGAGGATTTTTGCATAAGAATTGCCAGATCATCTGGAAAGGAGTTTGCTTTGTACACGTCAAAAAAGGATGAGCCATTTATGGTTAAAGTCCCATGATGTAATGTGATAATAGATAATTGACCAGATGTTTTCAAAGGCTCAGGATTCAGAAGGAACTCGTCCGTTTTTTCTGGTCCTGAGTTTTTTTTGTCTAATAGTTTTTGATAAAAAAAATGAATATTACTATTGACACATATTCTTAGAATTTATATAATTCCATTACTGTTTGAAACAAAAGTCATCAGTTGGAGCGATGTCTGAGTGGTCGAAAGTACCTGTCTTGAAAACAGGCGTGGGGAGACCCACCGGGGGTTCGAATCCCTCTCGCTCCGTAAAACTAAAGAGCATGGCTTTTTAGGGATTGGAGACGTGGTAGAGCGGTAATACAACGGATTGCTAATCCGTCGGTTCCTAAAGGGCCGGGCAGGTTCAACTCCTGTCGTCTCCGCTACCAGAACAAGGTAACACTTGCTTTAGTGTCGTTTCCTGTTCAGTTTTGAGATTGTAGCTCAGCTGGATTAGAGCGCCACCCTGCGGAGGTGGAGGTCGCACGTTCGACTCGTGTCAGTCTCACATCAAGAAGAAAGGATTCAGTTTTGAATCCTTTTTTTTATTTTAAACATGTTCTGACAACATTAATAACAGATTCGAATTACCTTAAAATACGAGGACTTGCTTTGCATGATTGATTTATCCATGGCAGGTGCTTTTTGATTGACAATCAATAACATTCAAAATATAATGTGTTTATTGAGTTCAGATGCTCTGCACATGATCCTTAGAAAACCCCGCCAGAGGAGGAATCCAGCAACGGTATTTAGGTGGTTGTGGTGCCGGAGTTTATCTGGGCTCTTTTTTTTGTCTTTTTTCAAAATTATGGCATGTTTTTTTCATAAATTGATGACTGAATATTGAGAGAATTATTATAACAATGCATTATTTAATGTCATAATTGATTGTAAAATAACGACTAAAATTTATAAAATTGCGATTTTTTGCAAAAAAAGTTATGAGGAATTCGAGCTTTTTCATTGTAACTGGTTTTTTTTCCATATAAACTGAAATCACAATGAAATACGAAGATACACTCCCAAGAATTTTTAGAACTGCCGTAAAGAAATGGCCAGAGGTCTCTGCCCAGCTTTCAAGAACAAAGGATGGCGGCATCAAAGAAGTAAGCTACCATGATCTTTTTGAAAAATGTCTGGATTTTGCAGGGGCGCTCCTTAGCATTGGAGTTACCCGCGGAGAAAAAATCGGTCTTATTTCCGAGAACCGTGAGGAATGGGAACAGGCAGACATGGGAATCCTCATTATTGGTGCAATTGACACTCCCCGTGGATGTGATTCAACAGAAGCCGATCTTTCGTACATTCTTTCTTTTTCAGAAGTTGAAATTGTAATAGCAGAAAATGAGGCACAGGTAAAGAAAATCCTCAATATCAGGAATGCTATTCCTACACTCAAGTCAATTATTTCCTTTGATATGGTTTCTGATGAAATCAAGGCTCAGTGTAAGGATCAGAGACTTGAATACTACTATTTCCAGGAAATCAGTGCTCAGGGCCATGAGTGGCGCAAGGAACATCCTGATGTAGTTGAGCAGGAAATTGACAAGGGAAAGACAGATGATCTTGCAACAATCATTTTTACCAGCGGAACAACAGGAACTCCTAAGGGCGTAATGCTTTCTCATGGAAACATAATCTGTCAGCTTGATGAAGTTACTGAAAGAATTTACCTGAATCCCGGCGAGCGTGCCCTTCTGGTTCTTCCTGTCTGGCATGCCTTCCAGAGAGCAATTGAATATGTTGTTCTTTGTCAGGGTGCAACACTCTGTTATTCAAAGCCTATTGGTTCAGTAATTCTTCAGGACCTTGTAACTTTGAATCCATATCTTTTGCCTGCAGTTCCACGGGTTTGGACGGCAGTTTATGATGGTATCTGGCGCAAGATGAGAAAGACTGGTGGCCTTACCTATGCAATGTTCAGGTTCTTTGTAAATGAGTCAATTCTCTGGTGCAGGATTGACAGAAAGCTTCGCAGAAAGAATACGCGTTTTGGCGGGGACTGGCTTGGTTTCTGGTGGCCGGTTCTTGTTTTGCCATGGCTTTTGCTTTATCCTCCTCGTCTTTTGGGTAAACTTCTTGTGTTCCGCAAGATTCGCAGGATGGTTGGAAAGAATTTCAGGGCTGGAGTTGCCGGTGGCGGTGCATTCCCAGAAAACGTAGACGAATTTTTCTGGTCAATCGGAATCAAAATTGTTGAGGGTTATGGGCTCACAGAAACAGCTCCGATTGTATGTGTTCGCCCTATTGTTGATCCGATTTTCAGGAATGTTGGAAGCCCATTCCGCGGAATTCAGGCACGTGTTGTTGATGATGACGGAATCATTCTTGGTAAGTGCAAGAAGGGTAACCTGCAGATCAAGGGTGCATGTGTAATGAAGGGCTATTACAAGAGGCCGGATCTTACAGAGAAGGTAATGACAGTTGACGGCTGGTTTGATACTGGAGACATTGCAATTCTTTCGGTGAACAATGAAATTCAGCTTCGTGGTCGCAAGAAGGATACAATTGTTCTTTTGGGCGGTGAAAATATTGAGCCTCTTCCAATTGAATCAAAGATCAATGAGTCGATGTATATAAGCACATCTGTAGTTTTCGGAACAAATGATAAGGGCGAAGACCAGAGATATCTTGTAGCACTTATTCTTCCGGAAAAAGACGCAGTTGAAACTTTTGCAAGGGAAAACGGCCTGACATGGGATTCATACGAAGCACTTCTTGAAACTGATAAGGTAAGGAAGTTCCTTGAAAATGAGGTATTTGAAGCCGTAAGTGCAAAAAATGGATTCAAGTCTTTTGAAAGAATCAATAAGATTGAGTTTATTACAAAGCCATTTGAAGTTGGAGTTGAACTTAGCGCAAAGCAGGAAATGAGAAGACACCTTGTTGCTGAAGAGTACAAGGAGAAACTTGCTAAGATGTATAATTCATAATTTCATTTTAAACACACAGAACACTCTGAGTTTCATGATATTGCATAATATTCTATTGGTTGCAATTTGTGAAATTCAATTTATAATAAATTGTTATGAACAATGATGGAATTAAGCTGCTAGATTTAATTGATGCCTCAATGCTTCAGAAAATTCAGGATGAGTTTTCAAGTTTTTCGGGTATGGCCGCATTGACAACTGATCAGTTTGGTACACCTCTTACAAAGGGATCAAATTTCACAAAATTATGTTTTGCCCTCACACGAAATTCTCCTGAAGGTCATCGTCGCTGTGAAAACTGTGACAAGATGGGTGCCATTCAGACTATGCAGAATGGAAAGGTTTCTATTTACAAGTGCCATGCCGGGCTTGTGGATTTTGCTGCACCAATCATTGTTGAAGAAAGATTCATTGGAAGCTTTATCGGCGGCCAGGTTTTGACAGAAGATTATAATGAATCTGAAATTCGTAGAATTGCCAATGAGCTTGAAATTGATGAAGAAGAATATGTTGATGCAATAAAAGAAATAAATTTGATTCCAAGAAAGGATGTTGAAAAGAATGCTAATTTTCTTGGAGTAGTTGCTTCCATTCTTTCAAATATGGCTTTCAAGTCATATCAGAGTTTTAACCTGTTCAAAAAAAGTGCTCATGAGCAGAACAAATTCATTGTTAACCTGAACAACACAATTACTCAGAAAACAAAAAAATGGATGGAAGATACAAACACTCTTCTTGAGACAAAAGATACACCACAGCTTTATACCAAGGTCAGGGAACTTTATGATATGATCCAGGTTGTTCAGAGAAATCTTTCCGATTCAAATGAATATCTCAAGTTAATTGAAGGCCAAATGGATCTTTCTGAGACGATCTATGATATTAGGGAACTTCTTAAATTTCTTTGGGAAAAAGTGGTTTCTCATAATGGTGATGAGGGGAATAAATTTGTACTGAATGTTGATGATCAGGTTCCAGAAAAACTCTTTGGCAACTCGTCACAGATTTCCCAGGTTGTGTTGCGTCTTCTGGAGAATTCATTGTTTTCCTGTAAGAACGGAAAAATTGAAATCAATGTAAAGGCATCAAAGCGTGAGTATGCGACGGAAATTGAGATTTCTGTAAGTGATACTGGAAACGGAATGACTCAGGAACAGATTCAGGAAGTAAACAATGCTCTTGCTGCAAAGAAAGTTGTTGATATGAACAATACGGAAGCAGCACGTCATTCATTCCTGATTATTGGAACAATTGTAAGACAGCTCTCTGGAAGAATAACTGTTCATTCAATGCTTAACTGCGGAACAGTAATTACAGTTTGCTTTCCTCAGATGGAGGAAAAATAAATGGCAGAATCAAAAGAAAAATCAGGGTTGCTGTATCAGGCTGCACGCCACAAAAATCTTTCTGAACTGGTTGACAACCTGCTCTATCATGATGCTGAGCTTGGCTTGTATTCTCTTGCATGGTTCAAGAAATTTTACAATGAACTGATTGAAAAGAATATTCTGGATGAATATGCAATTTGTTATTTCAATATCCGTCATCTTGGAATTTTGAATCAGTCATTAAGACGTGAAGAAGTAAATCATCTTATCATTGCATTTACAAATGGTCTTGAAGTTATTTGTGAGCCAGAAGGAACAGTTGCCCGTGTAAGTGGAGGGGATTTTCTGGCAATATTCAGAAGATCAGTAATTGATCAGGTCAGGGAATATCTTGAGGGAACGGTTTTGAATTATGGAAAGGAAATGAACAATTCCGTATTGATCGCTGCCATTGCAGGGGTTTTCCCGATTCCAGAAAATTCTATTGATGCAGAGAGTGCCATTGATCTGGCTTCATGGGCATACAAGGAAGCCAGGGCCGGATCAAAACAATTCCTGGTTTTTGATGAAGACCTTTCAAAAATTCGTGAGAACAAGGAAATGGTTGAAGCTTCCTTTCCAAATGCCCTGATAAACAACGAATTCAAGGTTTACTATCAGCCAAAGGTAAATGTAAAGAATTATACTCTGGTTGGTGCTGAAGCATTGTGCCGCTGGTTTCATAATGGAACAATGATTCGCCCAGATGAATTTATTCCGGTTCTTGAGCAGAATCATTCAATCTGTTCACTTGATTATTATATGCTAGATCATGTTTGTGCAGACATAAGGAAATGGATTGATGAGGGAAAGCCTGTAGTAAAGGTGTCTGTTAACTTTTCACGACTTCATCTTGGAAACATTTATCTTTTCAAGCAAATTATGGATATAATTGACAGTCACAGAGTGCCACATGAATACATTGAGATTGAATTGACTGAAACAACTACAGACGCAAACTTTTCAGACCTTAAGAGAATAGTTGAGCTTTTGCAGAAAAATGGTATTTCGACATCAATTGATGATTTCGGTTGTGGATATTCATCCCTTAATCTCATGCGATCATTGCCCTGGGATGTTCTTAAGATTGACAAGTCATTCCTGAAGGATACCATTGAAGGCGGGTCACATTCCAATTCTGTTTTGAGTCATGTTATCAGCATGGCACAGGAACAGGGAATTGAATGCATTGTTGAAGGTGTTGAGACAATTGAACATTTGAATCTCATTAAGGAAAACAATTGTTTTCTTGCCCAGGGATTTCTTTTTGACAAGCCCCTTCCAAAAGATGAATTTGAGGAACGCCTGAACCGAAAACTTGAGGCCTTGTGATTTTTATGGAGAACTATTCAATAATCAGTGCGCTGGTTTTTGGATCGGTTCTCAAAGACTTTTTCGGGTCTTCAATTTTGATGCAGTCGCCTGAATGAAGATGCCTGTCTGTAACCAGAAGAATGAGACCTTTCTTAGAGCAGGCATAGAATCCGCTGCGGTTTCCTGGAAGGCGAATAAGATCGCTGGTAATTCTAAGGGAAAGATCCCCGTTTTCTGGAATTTCTTCAGCCTGTTTTTTTACTGCAATAAAACTAAGCACGGCACGTTCTTTGGGAAGTTCGCTTCTTTCTGAAAGTTTTTTGAGTTCCCGGGGAGCATCTTCAGTGGTGAATGCAAAGTTGCACCATTTGCCGCCTTTCTTTCCTTCCATTGGGCATTCATTGCAGTGAGTGCATGGAGCCGTTGGAAAAAACTTTTTTCTCATGAAACTTGCTCTCATTAAGCTGATAAGTCTTGCGGATCTTGGGTCACCAGGTTCAATTACAATTACGCTTGCCTTGTCGTTTTCCTGATTAAGGTATTCCTGGATTTGGTCAGTATAGATTTTGGAAAGGTAATCAGGCGGAATTCCTTCAGTGGAGTTTTTGATTTCCTGTGGTTTTGATTTTTCCTGAAGCTCGTTGAATAAGTTTGCTGTGGTTACAAGATCAGCCTTTTGTTTTATGGAGGAGCCAAAGTTTCCCTTAACGCGGATGATTTTCCACGGTTCACACTGAAGGCGTGCAGCAACTGAAAGAAAAATATCTTCTCCAAATGCCAGAGCCTGTGAAGACAGGTCCATGCAGTACCAGGTTAGTTTTTTGTTTCTAAGTTCGGGGCGTGAAAGAAAAAGTGCAGTTACAACAGTAAGTGGTCCTGAACCAATATCAAGGCAAATGCTTTCATCAGTAAGGCTGTCAAAGAATGATTTATCCATGTTGAAAAAAAGCTTTGTGAGCCGCACCAGGTTCCACCACATGAAATAATGGACGTATGCGGAAAGTGCAGTCGTTTCGTTCATGTAGCCGATTCTTCTGTTTCCGCGTTCATCAGTAAGGTTGTGGCTCAAGTCACGGATGTGCTTTGCAAGAAAGACTTTCTGCTTTGAACTTAGTGGATGTGAAGAAGAAACAATCTTGTTGAAATTCTCAATCAGGTCTTTTGCATCCTGTGGAATTGCTGATGATGAAAACAGACTTTTTGTATCAAGAAATTTAATTGTTGAAGGGCTTTTCTTTGGGGAAAATTCAATTGAAGAAATTTCCCTGTTGTTTTTTTTGAAACTTCGCTCTTCCTTTTTTTTCTTTTTTTCCTCTGTATTGATTTTATCTTTTATTTTGAGTCCGGCTTTTTTTTCATACCATTTAAGTTCAGTCTTTTCGTTTTTCATGTGTTTTTCTTCCGAAGAGTTTGTAGATCCATGAATGCCCGGCTTAGCTCGGCACGCATTTCCTTTATTCTGGCAACAGCTTCCGCCTTTTCATCAACAGCAGCTGTGTCCTGCAAGATGTGTCTTCTGGCACCTTCGATTGTAAGTTTCCTTGTGTAGATTAAATATTTGAGGCGGAAGATTATTTCAAGGTCACTTTGGGAGTAGTCCCTTCTTCCGCCCTGGTCTTTTTTTGGCTTGAAGGCCGGAATAACTTCTTCCCAGTATCGCAGTATATGAGACTTGATTCCGGTGATTTTTTCAACTTCGCCAATTGAATACATAATCTAGCTTTTTCGTCTTTCTTCTTCGCGCTTGTTCCAGTCAGTTCGGCTGGCTTTCATTTCAAGCTGAACTGGAATCTGGTCAAATCCCAGATCCTCACGAATTCTGTTCTTTAGATACGAAACATAGCTTTCTGGAACATTATCCGGACGAGTGGCAAAAACCAGAAAGTTGACCGGGTTGATGCTGGTTTGAGTCATGTAGCGGATCTTGAAGTGAATGGATTTGGTTGCTGGAGGCGGATATTTGAAGAGCCAGTCCTTCAGTGCCATATTGAGAGCTGCCGTTTCTACCTTACGGTTGAGCTGCTCGTAAATTTCAAGAGTCTTGTTCATGAGGGCCTTAATGCCATCTTTGTTCTTTGCACTGAGGGTGAGGATTGGTGCCCAGTTCATCTGGCCGAACATTGTCTGAATCCAGTTTTGTGCGGCACGGATTGCCTTGTTGCTCTGGTCGTCCATCAGATCCCATTTGTTGAGAACAAAAATAACTCCGCGTCCTCGTGCAAATGCCTGGGCGGTAATCTTTTTGTCCTGATCAGCAAAGCCTTCCTTGGAATCAATCATGATAAATGCAATGTCACATTCATCAAGGGTTTTGATTGCACGGTTTACTGAGTAGTATTCAACATTTTCCTTGACCTTGGCTTTTCGGCGGATTCCGGCTGTGTCAAGAATCTGAATGTCACGTCCGTTATATCTGAAGCTTCCTTCAACAACATCGCGGGTAGTTCCGGCATAATCGCTGACAATGGATGCTTGTGTATGAGTGAGTGCATTGCTTAGTGTAGATTTTCCTGTGTTTGGTTTTCCAAGAATTGCAATTCGGATTGGTCTGGACTCGTCAGTCCCTTCAGTAACACGGGAAAAATCCAGGCCATCAACCATGCGTTCCTGGAGCTGCTGAAGATTGTCTCCGTGAGTTGCAGAAATAAGAATTACATCGCGAAATCCGTACTGGAGATAATTGTATGCAAGATGCTCGTTTTTTCCGCCTTCAGTTTTGTTAACGGCGACAATCATTTTGTCTGTATAAGGTCTCAGGTGCTGAATGAGTTCTTCATCTTCTGCCGTTAATTCTGTTGCATCAAGGAGAAGAAGAATTCGGTCTGCCTTCTGAATCATGCTGACAGTCTTTTCAACAACAAGATCATCCATTTCGCTTTCACGGGATGTAATGTCACGGGTGAGTTTGTATCCGCCAGTGTCCATGAGATGAACCGGCATTCCGTCCAGGAAACAAGTCCCTTCAACTGGATCGCGCGTAACACCAGGAGTTGGATCCGTGATTGCACGTTTAGTATGTGTAAGTGCATTGAACAGCGTAGACTTTCCAACGTTAGGACGCCCTGCAATTACAATTAGGGGAAGATTTACATAGTTTTTGTCAGAGTAAAATTTCTGTGTTCTGGATTTGCGCTTGCTTTCAATTTCTTTGGAAGGTTTTTCTTCTGCCTTCTGTTCAACAGCCGGCTCTTCAATCTGAGATTCTTCTGATTCAACTTCTGCCTTGACTGGCTTTGGTTTTGAAAAGTCCGGCTTCTGCTTTTTTTGTTTTTTCATTTTTTCCCTTATAAGTTTGTCTTGAAAATAATCACCTAGAAAAGAGATCTGTTGGAAAGATTCTTAAGTTCACTGATTGAGAATCTTGAAAGCATTTCCTTTATGACTGGAATCTTTTTTGGAGCCATGCTCAGGTTTCTGATACCCATTCCTGCAAGGATGATTACACTTTCTTTATTTCCTGCCATTTCTCCACAAACTGAGACAGGAACATTGTGTTCTTCTGCATTTGCGATTGTCGTCTTGATAAGTCGAAGAACGGCAAGATTGAATTCATTGTACAAAGGTGCAACTGTGGTGTTTTCACGATCGACACACAGGGTGTACTGAGTAAGGTCGTTGGTACCAAGTGAAAAGAATTTTGAGTGAGGTGCAAGGCAATCTGAGCAAACTGCCGCAGCTGCCGTTTCAATCATGATTCCAATCGGAACATCCGGATTGAATGGAATATTATCTTCCTTGAGTGAAAGCTGAACACCGCGTGCAATTCCCAAAGCTGTTTCAACCTGTGAAACATCAGTAATAAGCGGAAGCAAGATTCTAAGGTTTCCGTAAACACTGGCTCTGTACAATGCACGAAGCTGTGTTCTGAAAATTTGAGGTGAATAGTAGAGTGAAAGCCTGATTGCACGAAGTCCCATGAGAGGATTCTTTTCCTCAAACAAAGGCATGTCTCCGGAATCAATGAGTTTATCTCCACCTGCATCCAGGGTTCGGATTGTTACAGGCTTGTCTCCCATTATCTGAAGTACTTTCTTGTAGGCTTCAAACTGAGCTTCTTCACTAAGTGAGTTGGAAAATGCTCCGGTTTCACGCTTGAATTCCTGGAGGGCATTCATGAACAGAAATTCGGTTCTGAAAAGTCCGATTCCGTCGGCACCATGTTCCAGTGCAACAGCAGCTTCTTCTGGAGTTCCGATATTTGCGTAGATCTTGAACAGGGTTCCGTCTTCTGTGGTTGCAGGCTGATCCTTGAATTTCTTGAGGGCCTCGGCATATTTTTTTGCTGAAAGAATTTTTGTGTTGGCCTCAGTAAGTGTTGCGGCATCAGGATTGACTATGACTTCACCAATGTCGCCGTTTACAACAATAACCTGATTGCTGTCGATCTGATCTTCAATATTTTCAAGTCCAACAACAAGAGGAATTCCATAGCTGTTTGCAAGAATTGCCACATGGCTTGATGGGCCTCCTTCTGTGAGTGCAAGACCTTCAATCTTTCTCTTACCTAAGATTACTGTGTCGCTGGTTTTCATTGTCTTTCCAACAATGACAACACCATCAGGAATCTGTTCGATATCAAAAGGAACATAGTCGAGGAGCACATTCATTACCTGGTCGAACACGTCTTCTATATCCTGGGCGCGGGCACTCAAGTAATCGTTTCCTGAACTGCGAAGCCTGTCTGCATACTCATGAACCTTGTGTGCAAGAACAGCTTCTATATTGTACATTCTTTTTTCAAGATGATTCTTAACTTCCATCATGAACGTTGTGTCGGCAAGCATTAATTCATAAGTTTCAATAATTTCTTTTTGTGTGGCATTTGAACCGGCATTTTCCAGGTGGCCTTTGATTGTTTCCTGAACTTTTGCACAGGCCTCCTCAAACCTTTTCCATTCTGAGTCAATCTGTTCTGTCTTGATCTTGTGCTTGGGAATTTCTCGTTTTCTTTCTTCTGGAAGGATAAATGCCTTTCCAACACCAATTCCAGCAGCAGCGGATATACCGAGTATAACGTTCATGCAAACATAATAAACATTTAACAGACTTTATGCAAATTGATTTTTAAATTAGACTTAGCTGTGGTAAATCCAGTTTTCAGGGATTTCAGGTTTTTATAATGAAAAAGTCAGTAAGGAAAACACTTGTTTTAATCAGCCTCTTATTTTGTTCATTTTCTGGATTTTCAAAGGAAACTGAGGGAAATCTGACTTTTAATATTGTCTGCATGACAGTTTCTCCAGACAAGATCAGTGATTTGTCTTCTGCAAAGTGGGAGAATTTTCCGGTTGTCCCACTGGCATTTCCTGCTCTGGGCGCATCTTATGGAACGTTGAAAAAAAACGAGGGTTTCAAGCTTTTTGATTACAACTGGGCTGTGAATGCAAGTCTGACACCTCTGGGAATTGGTGGTGCAGTTTCAGGGGAATTCTCAATAACACCTTTGCTTACATTGAGTGCAAATTCAGGATTTCTTTCAGGCTGGAATTTTGGGAGCCTGTACACGGGAATCGGTGTCTATGACTATGATGAGGGTGATTACAGAAGGGAACGTTCCTTGTCTGAAGCTGCATTGTTTTTTGAGGGAAAGGCTTCTGTCATGATTCCAACTAAGATTGTGTTTTTAAATCTGACATATTCAGCTGTTTATACCTATTTTACCGGAGCGGATGACGGTGAAGTCTGGACTTGCGCCACTTACAAACACTGTGTCAATGGATGGGCATATTCGGCAGGTGCAAGTGCAATTAAATTCACGAATTTTGATCATGTTAAGATGATTGCATTTAATGCAGACGTAAAGGGTTATTACAAGACTGAATATTTTGATGATGAGTACAAGAACTACAATCCCGGATTTGTTACGGTTGATTTTGGTCCTATGGCAATAGCAAATTTGACTCCGAAGGTTTCAATGATCACAAAGGCAACTGTCGGAAACATGCGGGAATTCAAGGAATCAAATTATGACAGCACCGAGGAACTGAAGCAGACCTATGACGGCTGGAAAATAAGGTTCAAGACCCTTCTTGTTATGTTTAACATTAAGATTTATTAGGCATTTGCGTTTCTTTCAAGAACAAAAGTTCTCTGGTTGACAACTGCCTTGAGAGATGCAATGCATTTTTTTACGTTGCCGGAATCTGCTCCTGAAAGGGCTGCGTCACATGCAAAGCTTGCTTTTGTAATCTGTCCAAGAATGTCCTGTTCGAGTTTTGCAGAAAAAATATCCTTGAGCTCAACAAATTTTGAGGCTTCTTCAGCAATATCCCTGATTGCCTGTTTTTCTTCTGAAAATGAGTCGTTGAGATTGCCTGATTTTTCAATCAACAGCTGCATTGAGGTGTTGATTCGATCAATGAGAGTGGGATCAGAAGGTTTGTCCTTTTTTCCAAAAAAATCCTTCAAAAAATTCATTATACCCATATCGTAAATTATATCCTTAAACGTTGATTTGTGAAAGAACCTTTCCGATGCTGTCATGAATCACAAGATCGGCAACTCCATCACTTGCAGTTTCATCCCTGTTGATCAAGACAATATGCTTTCCATTGTAGTACCTAATCATTCCTGCGGCAGGATATACGGTCAGGGAAGTGCCTCCAATAATCAGCAGGTCTGCATTTTCAAGGGCGTTGAGTGCACCTGAAACAACATTGTCATCAAGACCTTCTCCATAAAGAACCACATCCGGCTTGATGATTGCCCCGCATTTGCTGCATCGTGGAATTCCGTCTTCATCTGCGTGAGTTGAAACATATTCAAGATCATGGAATTCATGGCATTTTGTACAGAAATTTCTCAGAACGCTGCCGTGGAGCTCAAAAACCTTTTTGTTTCCGGCTTCCTGGTGCAGACCGTCAATGTTTTGTGTCACAATTCCCGAGAGTTTGCCCTTGCGTTCAAGTTCTGCCAGCTTTAAGTGTGCAGCATTTGGTTTGATTCCGCTTATGAGGAGCTTTTCCCTGTAGAACCTGTAAAATTCTTTTGTATTATTGAAGAAAAATGATCCGGAAAGAATTTCTTCCGGGGCATAGTCCCATTTCTGGTGGTAGAGGCCGTCAACACTGCGAAAATCCGGGATTCCGCTTTCCGTTGAAACACCAGCTCCCCCAAAAAACACTATATTTGAACTTTCATCTATTAATTTCTGTAACTGAGCAATTTTGTCTTCCATAGAAACCAAATTATAAACCTTATTTTGAAAAAACACTAGTTTGGCTGAATTTAATGTCAAAATTTCCATAAAAAATATTAAATATTTTGGATTTATTAGAGATTTTATAGAAAAAGTTTGACTAATTGGAGATTTTAAAGATAAAATAGTTATGATGGGGATAATTGGGGGTAGTGGATTTTTTAAACCTGATTTAATAACCAAAAGTGAAGATATGATGATAACTATATTCGATTTAATAAATTGTTATATTTCTCCGATAAGAAGTTTGGAGTGTTCTATTTAAAATTTTGTGAGGTGTATATGTCATCATCAAGAAAAATAATTTTTGGATGCCTCTTTGCAGTTTTATCTTTCAGTGTCTTTGCCGAGAAAAAAATCGACAGTCGTGACCTGGGAGATCAGAATTCATGGGAAGAGAAATTCGATATCAACGAACATCAGAGCGGAAAATACAATGTTCTCGTTACTGCAGAAGATAAGGCGGGGAATGAGTACAATGCAGGACCATTCAATATGTATATTGATCCTGAGTCCGATCTTCCGGTAACTGGTATTACAAACCCTCGCGAGGGAATGCGTGTTCCTGGAAACCTGAACATTGTTGGTACTTGTATTGATGACGATAAGGTAGACGAAGTTTGGCTCATTCTTGATGGCGATGAAGAACACCCGGTAAAGGCAGAAGGTACGGAATTCTGGTCTTACTACTTGAACACCAATGGACTTTTTGAAGGACCTCACTCCATTGAAGTGTACGGTATAGATAACGGTAACCCAAATGCATATAAGGATGCCAGCGGAAAAGTTGACATGAGCAAGGTTATCAAGAAGACTGGCAAGCGCACTAAGGTTGTATGGCAGCTTGACCGTAAGGCTCCTGTAATTGAAGTTCAGAATTACACAATGGGTCAGATGGTCAGCGGGCACATAACTCTTGAAGGTCGTGTAACTGATGGAAACGGAATTGCAAAGCTTGAAATCAGTAATGACAACGGTCAGAACTATGAAGAAGTAAAAATCAGCGAAAAAAAATATGATGTTCCAACTGAAACAGGACTCAGAAGTGAATTCCGCTTTAGTTATGGAGTGGACACAAAAAAGTATCCGGATGGAGTTTCAACAACCTGGTTCCGTGCCACAGATAAGGCTGGAACAAAGGGATATTTTGCTTTCCTTTATTTGATTGATAACACAGAGCCGGATGTAAAGATTGTTTACCCGCCTGAGGGAGAAATCCAGAATGGTGTGTTTACTGTTGCCGGATATGCAAAGGATGTTCTCGGACTCCAGAAACTTTCATGGCAGTGGGGAAGTGAAACTGGTGACTTTGAGCTTGTTCCTGGTAACTCATATTGGGTTAAGGAAGTAAATGCAGTGGGAAAGACAGGAAAGGAAACCTTCACGATTACTGCAGTGGACACAATGGGTAACGTTGTTGTCATGAAGAGAGAAATCAAGCTTGATCATGAAACGGACAAGCCGGTAGTGGAAATCAAGTATCCTCATGCAGAAACAATTTATGACGGCGGAAGCGGATCACTTCTTCTTCGAGGTATTGCATCAGATGATGACGGGGTTGTTTCTCTTGCATACAAGGTTGACGGCGGTGAGGAAACTGTAATGGAATGTCAGGGTGTATTCTCGGTTGATATTCCGGTTGTTCTTGATGAAGGAACTCATACAGTAACTGCATACGCAGTGGACAAATTTGGAGTTAAGGGAAATTCAGTTTCATCTTCTTTCAAGACAATTGGTGCTGTTCCTGCATTCAACAAGGCAACATATAAAGACGGATCAGTAAACACAGAAGTTACAAGCGGACTCTTTATCAATCCGGAAGCTGATGGAGTATTTGAGACAAGTGCAACATCATCAAGCGGACTTTCTGCACTTGACTATGTTATTTCATGGGGAAAGAATGAAAGTACAACAGGAAAAGTTGAACTCAAGGGCGGTGAAAAATCAGCATCAGTAAAAATTCCTCTTGGAGCAGCAGAAATGCCTTGGGGTATTTTGAAGATTGATGTTACTGCAACGGATATTTACGGACGCAAATCAACTCAGAGTTCTTTGCTTCATGTAAGTGACCTGACAAAAATTCATTCTCAGTCAAACGCAGAAATTTATTTTGATGACAGCACAATTGGTTCTGATGGAACTGTTCTTGTAACAGATAAGTATGCCCTCACAGGATATTTTACCGGCGAGGAAATTTCATACGTTGCAACAGTACCTGCATTCAGAGTCGTGAAAGCTTCTTTTGATGGTCATGTGATTACAGTTAAGGCATCAGATTCTGCGGGACCATTCAAGGTTCAGGTTACTACAAAATCCGGAAAGGTATACAACTCAAGGGATTTGATTTTCAAGGTTCCTGCAGGCCGTCCAGATTTGACTCTTGATGCAAATGATTCTTACAATGCGGATAAGGGAATTCCATTTACAGTGGAAACCGAGTCAGCAAGAATTCCAATCAGCGGAAGAGTTTCAGATCCTTCGGCAACAGTTAAGTACAGAATTCTCACGGTAAAGGCAAATCTTTCAGAGCAGGGAATTGTTACTTCTTCTGAGCAGCTGGCTCCAGGTGAGTTCAAGAATCTTTCAGTAACAGGAAGAGGATACTGGTCAATTGATGGTCTTAGGGCAAATAACTTTGAAAGTGGAATTTCTGTTGTTGAAATTGTTGCAGAATCATCTAGCGGACTTACAGATGCAGAAGCTGTTTTTGTAAAGAAAATTCCTTATGAACCGGAAACTCCTGCAGTTGATGAAAATGGAAAGGCAGTTGAAAAGGATGTTCCAAGATTCTACTGGTTCAAGGGCCGTGACATTTACGGTATTTGTCTGTATCAGGGAAAACTTGACAAGGATTTTGAATACAAGAGACTTGAATCAATTCCATCATCAGTTGAATCAATTAACTTTAGCGTAACAACTGATACAAAGAAAAAATTTACATCCCCATCAATTGGAGTTGCATCAGAAAACAACATGTCCGGATACTTCAAGAGTATTGATGGTATTGACTATAAGAGCGGAATGAATGTTCTTCTTAATCGCGGAAGTACAAAGGCTGAAGGACACAATGTGGTGGCATGCATTACAACCAGACGTGAGCTTAAGGGTGCAAATTTCAAGATTACCGGTGAGGCTGCTCCAGGTGGAGATTTTTCTCAGAATGGAAATGCAACACTTTCTCTTGTTGATACAGCTGAAGACGGCCTGATGACATACGAAGCCGTTATTCCGTTCTACAATCTTCCGGCACGCATTACAAAAATTTCTGTTGTGGCAACAGATGTAAAGGGCAGCATTTGTGCTGTTGAAGGAACAATGAATATTATTCGTGAGCATGCAATAGTTGCAAATCAGCCGGCAGTATACTGGGTTTGTGGTGAAGGCACTGTTTACGATGCAGATACAAAAACTTATATTCTCACAAAGGGTTCTACTATTGAAGGATATGCAAATTTTTCAAGAGATGTAACTGCAACAGTTCGCGGTGAAGTTCCAGGAATCCAGAGTGCAACAATCGGTAATAGAATTGTTTTGAGTGCCACATCAAATGGTACTTTCAGGGATGTAAGCGTTCGAGTAAAGGGAAATGAAAACGGAACAAACTATCTTGCTCCGAATATTACTATTATTTCAGATATGTCTGCTCCAACTGTGAAGATTACTTCTCCAAAGCAGATGGCATATATAAAGAACACATTTGTGGTAACAGGTTCAATTACAGATGGAAACGGAATTGCAAAGGTCGAATATTGTCTTGATGACAAGCTTGAAAACTGGGAAAATCTTCCTTTATCTCGTGCCGGTGATTTTGAAAAATCAATAAGGCTGCCAGAAAACACAGAAGACGGCTATGTTCCCTTTACAATTCGTGCAAGAGATAATGCCGGAAAGATTTCATTCGGTAACCTTGCACTGTTCAAGGATACAACTCCTCCAGAAGTAAAGGTAATTCTTCCTGATGAAAATGCAGTTGTTAATGGTGAAAACCTTATTGCATTCAGCGTGAAAGATAACGGAACCGTAAAGACAATGGCATATACAAGTGCCGGAGGAAACCGCGAGGCTTACAGTATTTTCAAGATTCCAGGTGATGTTCCTGCAAAGACAGTAAAGAACGAAGAGGGAGTTGAAGTTCCAGTAAGCGACAGATTCAATCCATTGAAGACAATGAACAGCACTCTTCCACACATGAGTGTTGGACTGAAGGGTTATCCAATCAGCAACTACATGTCTTATTCGTTTACTGATGATAATGGAAACACAACTGTAATTAACAAGTGGCCATTCAAGGTTGATGAGGAAAGTGATAAGCCAATTTCTTCAGTTTACCTTCCGGAAGATAATCAGGTTGTAACAACAGACTTTGTTATTTCTGGAATTGTTCAGGATGATGATGGTCCATGTAAGATTTATTACAAGATTGACGACTCAAAGTATCAGCTTATTTCTGAGGAACCTGCATACAGCTACAAGATCAATGTTCCGTTGCTTTCACTCAAGGACAACGAGCATTTTGTAACAGTTTATGCAGAAGATATTAATGGTGTCCGCGGACCTGTTTTTGCCCGTGTATTCAGGGTATCTCTCGAAGAACCCAAAGGTGGAATGACAGAGCCATCAATTGATCTTACAGTCAAGGAAACAGTTACGCTCAAGGGTTGGGCAAGTGACAAGAACGGAATCAGCAAGGTTCAGATTTCTGTTGATAACGGAGCAACCTACAACGATGCAGTTGGAACAACTAGCTGGTCATATAAGTTTGACACAAGGGTAATTAAGGACGGAACTCACGTAGTATTCATCAAGATTTGGGACGGATATGAAGTTACCGGTATTTACTCTTCATTGATCAATATTGATAATACTCCACCAAAACTTTATCTGGAACTTCCACTTGATGGTTCCAAGACTTCAAAGCAGGTATTCCTCGGTGGACAGACCACAGACAATATTGGTCTTAGAGATCTTAACATTACAATCCGCAGTCTTGATGGAAAATCAGTTCCAGACAGACTTGCAAAGAGAAAACTCGTTCCAGGAGAAATCATTTCTCAGGTAATTGATATTTCTGACTTGAGCAATGGATTCTACAACATTGAGCTTTCAGGAAGTGATGCTGCAGGAAACATTTCTTATGTAAGCCGCAACATTCAGCTGGACAAGTCTCGTCCTTTGACAAAGGTAAGTATCCTCTATCCGTTAAATGGTTCTCATGAAAGTGGTGCATTTAATATTTACGGTACAGCTTACGGTGAAAAGGAAGATCCTGTAGAGGGTGTAGAGCTTTATATTGATGCAATCAAAGTTGATGCACTTGGACGCGTTCCACTTACATCTTCAGGATATTTTAAGTTCCCGATGCTAAATGTAATAAGTCCAAAGGTAGAAGTTCAGATGGATGAAGAAGGAAAGCCACAGGTTGTTCCTACAACTTCTGAATTCAAGCTTATGGATGGAAAGCATTCTTATCAGATTATTGCAATAACAAAGAATGGAAAGAGAATTATTTCTTCTGAACAGACATTTACATATTGTGCAGCAGGTCCATGGGTAACAATTGACAACTTCACATACGGTGATTTTGCAGTTAACAGACCATTGCTAAAGGGACTTGCAGGTTATGTTCTTACAGAAGAAGAACAGGCAGAACTCAAGAACAAGCTTACTCCTCGTGAACGCAAGGCAACCTTGAACGGAAAGAGAGTAAAACAGATTTACGTTAGCTTTGATAATGGTATTACATATGAACCAGTTTCAAAGGAAGGAAAGAACTCATGGCAGTACAGGGTTGAAAACCTTGATATTCCAGCCGGATATCATTTCCTTCTTGTAAAGGCAGAAATGTATAATGGAGAAAATGCCGTAACAAGAGCAATTGTTCAGGTTGACCGCACAAGTCCTTCTATCAGACTAATTTCTCCTGGTGAAGGTGGACGCTACAATCAGCAGCTTGCTTTTGAAGGACTTTCTTCTGATGACATTGAACTAAAGAACGTTAAGCTCCAGCTCAGAAAAGGAGACAAGAGTTCTTACCAGGTTCCAGGATTCATTCAGGGACTTTACTTTGATTTCTCTGTATGGGGTGCAACACTCTTCAATGTAGGTGTGGGACTTACGGCATTCGATGGAGCAGTTAAGGTTCAGGCTAACTTTGGTCAGTTTACACAAAGTCAGCGTGACTCAATTAATGAAATGTTTGGGCTTGGACAGTCATCACTCCGCTTCGGTGGAAACGTAATTGGTGGAAAAATTATTGCACAGCTTGCATATATTCCATTCAGATATTTCTTTGGTCGTGACTGGGACTGGCTTAGTGCAACAGTTTCAATTGGTGCCAACTTCTCTTACTTTACAGAGACTGGTGCTTCACAAACTTCAGGAGAGGCCGTACCTCAGGTGCTTTCAGCTGTTCTCATGCAGATTGAATTCCCACGAATTACGGTGCCTAACCTGACAAGGTTCAGAACATGGTCTATGTATGTAGAACCTCAGTTGTGGTTTATTCCTTCCGATATTGGTGGAAAGGAAGCAAAGAAGTATGTATATACAACATCAGTTGGTATTCGAACCTGTGTATTCTAGAAAAATGCCGATTTAATGTCTGGTAATTGTTTGGTTTAAGAAAGAGAGTTTTGTTGATTGCTTGAAAAGGCATAGGGTTGAAATAGTTCCTTGTAGGGGGTTTTAATATGAAAAGTAGAGGTTTTTCGTTAAAGGCAGTTTTACTTTCGCTTGCTTTACTGTTGCCATTGGTAACATCCTGTGAAGTCGGATTGGGAGCAGCTGTTGATACGGCGGCTCCAACACTGGATATTTTGTATCCGTCGGCCAGTGCCATTGTTCAGGACACATTCACAATTGGCGGATCCTGCAAGGATGATATTGGTGTTGCGGGAATTACTCTTGTTGTAAAGAATACTTCGACAGGTTCTTCAAAGACAGTAGCTGCAACAGTTGATTCTGTTAAGGGAACATGGTCTTGTGTTTTGAATGAACATAATGCATCAAAGTATCCTTTGACAAACGGATGGGAACTGGCAGACGGTACATATGAAATCTCTGTTACCGCAATGGATGCTTCAGGACATTCATCTGGTACATCTTCCCGTACAATTGATATTGACAACACAGCTCCGGTTTTCATTATTTCAAGTCCTGGTGTAACTAAGTCTGGAGTTGAAACAAATGGACAGGCTCCAAGTGCATACGGAACTGTATTTACAGTTAGCGGAACTATTGTTGACAATCATGAAATCGCCGAAATGAACGTAAAGTTCTTTGATGAAACAGGAAGAGAAATCCCTACAGCTAAATTCTCTGAATCATCAATTCCTACAGCCGGTGGTACAGAAGTAACAATTGCTTCTTATGTTGTTGACGACACTTCAAATGAATACTACAAACTCTACGGACCTTTTGGAGAAATTGCAAAGAATTTCTTCTGTGAAATTGAACTTAAAGATTCTGCAGTAAAATACTCAACATCAACTCCTACAAAAGCTGGAAACAAGACAACAGACGTTTATCTCTACGACGATGTTTATACTCGCTTTCTTAGTACTAAATCATCAAAATACGGATTATCTGCATCAAACTTCATGAGCGTATTGAACGGAACCTATTCTGGAAACGGAATCAATGTTGCCTCAGTGAAGAATGAGATTAAGTCATGTGTTACAAATACTTCTGTACTTGCAAATACACTTGCATTCTCTCTTAATCCAAATGCAGACCCTACATATATCGTAAATGGTTTTGACCTTAAGCATTCTGGAGACATAATTGATGTTTCAAAGGATGCAGAAGGAAACTCAAAAATTCAGCAGGCAGGAAACAACAATACAATCAATATTTCTCTTTCTGCTGGTCTGGATGGAACGCTTATTTCTCCAGCTTCAGTTCATACATGGATTTATAAATTCAATACTCAGGCTTATAAAGTTAGTGATATTACTCCAATAATCAATAAGGTAAGAACAAAAGCAAAAGAATTGCATGCTAAGTATTGGGATGATAACAAAAAGATTTCTCCGGAAAATTCAGCGCTGTTTATCCAGGACATGCAAACTGAAATTCCGGGACTCATAAATATTTATGACAACACAGGTTCAAAAGCCTCGTCGTCTGCTCAGGTAACAGTCAGCTGTAACCTTCCTAAGACAATTGCTTCAAATAATTACTATATTATCCTCGTTACTGGATATGATGTTGATGGAACAGAAATTGCCCAGTCCGATTACTTCGGATTCATTGGTATGTCTACTGGTGAACGTCCAACAATTGCAGTAACAACACCAAGTAAGAACCTGGATTACTGTGCAAGTTCAGGATCAATTATCTTCAAGGGTAAGGCAACAAAGGGTGATGCTGACCTTAACAAGGTAACGGCTTTAATTAAGGTTGTTGATGAAGATACAGGTGCTGAACTTGGAACAATGACTGGAAATGCTGTTCTTGATTCAACTGGTGACACAAGAAACTGGACACTTAATCTTACGGACTGCAACAACTACTCTTCATTTAGTTGTGCTGGCGGATCAGGAAAGAACTATCTGTATACAGCCACATTTACTGTTGAGGATACTTCAAACAATACAAATGAAACTTCAATTTCTGTTCACGTTGATGCAACAAAACCAATCGTAACAATTTCTTCCGTAACACCTACAGTAAAGGGACTTGAATTTGACGGATCTGAAAATATATATGTAAACGGAAAAATTGCATTCACTGCAAACGTGGAGGAAATCAACTTAAAGAACGTAAAGTACGAAGTTTACGTAAATGGTGATGCCGTTCCAGTAATGAGCAAGGATCTTGGAAAGGTTTATTCAATAAACAAGTCAGATACTCAGATAGACACAACAAACCTTCGTGCTGGAAGTGATGGTGAAACTATCGTAATCAAGGTTATTGCTGAAGATAATGTTGGAAATACCGGATTCACAACTTCAACAATTTACGATGGAAACAAGGCTTATGTTATCAAGCAGGATTCTGATACTCCAATCTTCAAGCCGTCAAACTTCTCGATTATACCTAACGTAAGCGGAATCAATTCAACAACAAACGCATTCCGTCCAAACGGTCAGATTTCTGCACAGGTAACTGATGATGATGGAATTGACAGCATTCTCGCTGAATACTCAAAGAATAATGGAACTTCCTGGGCAAACCTCGCTGAGTGGGGATCAATTGCTCCAACTAATGATATCAATGGAAGTACATCTTACATTGCTAAGTACACTATTCCAGATGATATGGAAGAAGGCCAGTATCTTATCAGGTTTACTGTAAAAGATACTGAAGGAAATGCTAAGGGTACATTCGTAGACCAAACATACATTGGTGTATACAGTAAGGCTCCAACAATTGCTCTTGCAGCAGAAAAGGAATATTACAAGACTGGCGATAAAGTTTCTGTAAATGGTACTGTAACTTCAAAGACAGCCTCAACACTTTCTGGAGGATCAAACACACCAGAGCTTAAATTTACTGGAGTGAACTACGGAACAGATATTCCATTTACTGATACAGTTACTGCTGCTGCTGCAACAGGGCGTCACACATTAGAATATGTTGTAACAGACATTTACGGGCAGACAGGTCAGGCAACACTCACATATACTGTAGACAATACATTGCCTGAAGTTTCAATTACTTCAATTACTCCAAACGTTAAGGGATTTGATGCTACTGGAAAAGTTTATGTAAACGGAGAGATTTCTATTGCAGGTAAGTCAAGCGACAACTATGAACTTGCAAAACTAAGCTACAAAGTTTACGAAGGAACTGACAGCACAGGAACATTAAAGTCATCTGGAACAATTACTGGAGCTCTCAGGGAATCAACAGCAGCAGCCGGTTCATTTGCGGTTAACTCTGACCTCAACAACTGGACAATTAAAATTGATACTGCAGCAATCACCAAAGATATCTTTGTTGAACTTGAAGCAGAAGATGTTGCCGGAAACAAGAAGACTTACTCAAGTACACAATATAACCTGGAAAAGAATGGTGTTACTGGAGCTCTTTCCGTTAACCAGGAAACAGACCGTCCGGTAATCAAGCCAAACAATTTTGATACAGAAAAGACTCACACTGCAAAGGGTACAAGCGGTGACAACGCAGACAGCATCAACGGAATTGGTTACAGCTGGGAAACTGGTGAACCTGTAGACAATGGAAACCTCTTTGGAACAACAAGCAACAATACAATCAGCGGTCTTGTAACTGATGATGATGGTGTTGCAAAGGTAACTGTTGCATACAAGATGATTTATCCGACACCTGATGCTTCATATTCTCCAGAAAAGACAGTTGCTTCCGGATCTTCTACAACTGCATCCTTCAGCTATGAACTTCCACAAGCAGAAGGAATTTACGAAATCCGCATTACTGCATTTGATACTGAAGGAAACCAGACATACAGCGATACTTCTTACAGCCAGACACGCAATGCATACAATGTAGGTGTTGTATCAGGGTCACCAAAAATTGCCGTTACTACATCAAGCGGTTCATACTTCCAGCATCTTGCAGAGGTAAATATTTTTGGAACAGTTTCTTCAGGTGTGGATTTCACTGTTACTGCAACAGATAACAGGGCAGCAACACCAACTTCTCTTGCTCCACTGTCAATTTCTGGTTCAGGAAAAACCAGGAACTTTACTCATCCTCTTGTAACAGCTGATGCAGTTGCTTCTGGTACAGAAATCAAAGTTACTTATTCTGCAAAGGACATCTTTGGTCAGACTTCAACAGCAGAATATACATATACAATCGATAGTGAAAAACCAGTCATAACAACAGACAATGCAAAAAATGACTATGCATTCAAGGTTAGAAAGGATGGTGCTGACACAGTTCATGATGGAAACACCAGCTGGTATTCGGCAACAGACCTGGTTCTCACAGGATTCTACACTGATACAGTTGCTGGTGTTAAGAAAGTTGACTACAAACTTGAATTTGAGGAAACTCCAGCTGTATTGACTCCATCAGCAACAGGCTCACTTACAACTACAACTGACGGAAACGGAATCTATAAGTTCAGCTCTCAGGTTTCAAAATTCAAGAATGGTGTTAACTACATTACATTTACTGCAGAAGACAACTCAAAGGATTCTAATCAGAACGGAAACAGGAGTACTGATAAAACGATAAGGATTCAGGTTGATACCGATTCTCCTATATTTGCAGGAAACTTTGTCTCAACAGACAATGGCGTTACATCGTCAAAGGCAAGCGGAACTGTAACTGTAAACGGAAAGCAGAAGGTAATTCTGTATGGTACCATCACTGACCCTGCTTCTGGTGTTGGTTCAATTGAATTCACTCTTAACGGAAAAGTTGTGGCTCCAAGTTCACTCCTTTACACAACATCAGCTGATACTCTTACTGACTGGGAAAAGGCAAAGGGAGCAGCTTATGTTTTATATTCAACAGTTACAAACAAGACTGCAATTACAGGATGGAAGGCAGAATTCAGCAACACAGTAATTGTTGATGGATCTCTCAAGGCCGTTGTAACTGACGTTGCAGGTTCAAGCGCACCAAACAATATTCTTTCATTCCTCAAGGATGATATAGCTCCTGTGCCAACAATTACAACAGCAAGTGCTGACATAAACGGAATCAATGATATTTCGGGAACTGTTGATGAAGCAAACTCTCCAGCTTCAATCCAGTTGTTCTATGCAACAAGCAAGTGGGGAACAGGAAATTCAGCAACATTCTCGACAATCAATGATGCTTCTGTAGCCGAACTCACAAGAAGAGGCTGGACAGAAATTCCTCTTGATTCAGATCCAGAAAAAACACCTGTATTTGGCGGATACACACAGGCAAACAAGATCTATAACTGGTCATTCAAGAATTTCAACTTCAATACAGCTGGTGGTGAAAATTCAGCAGCAAAAGCAACTGGAGCAAGTCTTGGTAAGTCTACTCTCTATATTCTTCCTGTTGTAAGGGATGCTGCAGGTAACTGCAATGCCTTTACCATTGGAGATCCAGATGCAAGTGGAAATGTTAAGTACACCTGGGATTTGAGCAAGGCAATTACATTTACCGTAGATATGAACAAGGACCGCCCGACACTTCAGGTTACAAACATTACTGACTTGAACGAAGATGTAGCTGATGCTGATCCAAACTATGTTCTTATGTACGGAACAAATGCCCAAATTTCAGGATCAATCAAGGATGATGATTCTACGGCAACAAATGTAGTTTCTCTTTTGATTGCTGCAGAAAAGAAAATAACTGCAGTTGATACAACAACAAAAACTGTTACATTCGGTGACGGAAAAACAGCCGTATACTCAGAAAATAATGGAACTATTACATGGTCTGGTACAGACAATTATGGAACAACAACTCTCAAGAAGGCCAGCGGTGACTGGACATTTACTCCTAGTGATTTTGCTGATGGCACAAAGACAGTTTACTTCTATGTTGAGGATAATGCCGGTGCAAAGTTCTACACAAACAATGCAAGTACTCTCCTGCAGCCATATTTCCAGTACAAGTCATCTGATGCCGAAAACAATTCTTCTGCACTTTCGTATGTATCAGACAAAACAAGTCCAAGTGTATCTGATGTTCTGGTTTCTACATTTGATTCAACGGGAACTAAAACCACAGCAGATAAATCTCCATCAACAAGTCTTGTTGTAGGTGGAAAGAAAAATCAGAAGATTGAACTTGTGGTTAAGGCAGAAGATTCAAGTGGAATCAGAGGAATTGCAGTTAGTGCAAAATGCGGCGAAACTGTAGTAGGAAAATACAAATATGGAACAGTTTCCGCAACGGATTATCCAGATGCAGATTATACAAAGCTTACAGCAACAAATATAACTGTAACTGGTTCTGAAACTAAGCTTTCAATTCCTGCAATTGATCTTTCTGATGCAAAATTTGAAGACCTGGCAGGAACAATCAATGTTGTGGTTGATATTTGGGATGGTTGTGGCCTTAAGGGTAATGGTACCTATGCATTCACTTTGGACAACAAGAAGCCAACCGTTTCAATTACAAGTCCTGCAAACAATGCAGAAAAGACAGGTTCAATTGATATCGTAGGTACATCTTATGATAACGGTTCTGCAGACATGGATTACACAAAGATCTTCATTCCAATGAAGACTCAGGTTTCTCTCACAGATGACCAGATTGCAGCACTGACAAATTTTGAGGATAACACATATACACCTGCAGAACTTGCAGCCCTTAAGTCTGGTGGACTCCTCACAAATATTTCTGATGGTGATGAAAAGATCTGGACGTTTAAGTTTGCAGAAGACAAGGATAAGTTCTATAAATTCTCAACTTATGACACAAGTGACTTCTCAACAGAAGTTAACGGATTGTGGAAAATTCCGGTATTTATTGTTGCAGCAGATAATCTTGGTAACATTACAGTTGTAAGAGACTTTGCAATCAATCATAACCCGGATGGTGACAAGCCAAAGATTGACTTTACATATCCAACAACAGAAAACTATGAAAAGAAGAATGATGTTGAGCTGGTAGATCCAGACTACAAGCTCACTGCAAAGGGATACGTAACTCTTGGTGGAACTATTCGTCTTACAGGTTCTGCAGAAATTCCGTCTGGAACAACAACATTGAGCAAGGTTTATGTTCAGGTTGCTGATGCAAACGGAAAATTCAATGATGCAGATAAAACCAAGGCAACTGGAACCTATGCATTTGAAAATGTTAAGGATGCAGACGGTGCTGGAATCTTGAACGGATTTGCAACTACTGCAGATAAAAATGCTTGGTGGGGTATTGAAGCAAAGTCAACTTCATCGTCATGGTATCTCAATATCAATGCAAATGGAAAAATGAATCCATCTGAAGCCGGTCAGGTTAACAAGATTATTGTTCGCGCATGTGGTGTCAACGCAGAAGGAAAGGTTGGTGCATGGTCTAACCCAATTAATATCCGCATTGATAACAGTGCTCCTACAGCAGAATTTACTCTCGTTCAGTATTCAGATATTGCCGATGGATTTGCAGCAAGCGTAACTGCAACTGCTCTCTCTGGAAAGACACCAGCTGGAACAGACGAATGCAAGGACGGAAAATACCTCAAGGGACAGTGGTTCATCCAGGCAGATATTACTGATGAAAATAACATTAATGAATCATCAATTAAGGTAACAGGAAGCTCAACAACACTTTACAAGAAGGCAATTACTCCTTCTGGTAGAAATGGATTCAGAGTATGGATCCCAATCAAGAAGGATCTTGCAGCTGGAAAGACTTCTGTTACGTATACAATTGAAGCAGAGGATACAGGAGATAGTACACCTCACTCATTCAAGCAGTCATTCGAATTCTATATTGACAATACTGCTCCAGAAATCAAGACTCTCAAGGGTAATGGAGATGAAATTACAACAAACACAAAGGTTGTTGAAAAGTCTTATACATATACTATTGAGGGTGACATTATTGAAGCAGGCTCAGGACTTGAAACAGTTCTCTTCTTCTTCAGTCGTGGCGACAAGGTAAATGGTGCAACTATTGCAAATAAGGTCTTCCTTGACCCGATGACTTATAATACAAGCACTGATGATGCAAAGGTTCCTCTTACTGAACTTGAAACAAGAACAGAAGCCGGTGCAAAAGTTTACGGAAAAACTGCAACTGGTACTCAGACAGAAAAGAACTCATTTACTGTAACAAGTGGTGTAAATCCATCAACAGATACTCACATTAGAGTAGGTGGACTCATCTACATTGGTGGTAAGTACAGACGTATTGAATCAATCAGCGGAAACACAGTTACATTCAATTCAAATACTGACGGTAATGCTAAAAATGTAACATTCATCTATGGTCAGGTAGTTGATAATGCAGCTTCTGAAACTGTGGCAACAAAGACAGGCCACTCATTCACATTCGATCGTTCAAGTGATGACGGTGACGAAATGCCAGAAAACCTCCATAAGGCTAAGCCAAACTATGACTGGACGGCAAGTATTCACTCAATCAACCTTCCGGATGGTCCTGCAACCCTCACAATTCTTGCAATTGATGCTGCAGGTAACATCAGTGCAACTACAAAGGATATCTACGTTTCAAATAGTGCGCCTCGTATTGCAAAGGTTTATCTTGGTACTAATATTGATAGAAGCACAAAATTCGATGATGATGAATTCGTAGAATACAGCTGGTATGACGAAGAAGGTGCCGTAGATACGAAGACTCTGGCAACAAGGTCATCACCTAATGGATTGTTCACAATCAAGAATGGTCTTGCAGTTGTTCCAGAAGTTATTGGTGGAAACGGAACCCTCAAGATGTCATTCAAGAAGGATGCTTCATCTTCTGACCCAGTAACTAAGGCAGCATCAACTCTTGCAAAGCTCTTTGATCAGGCAGCTTCAACTGTGATTGGTCTTGCAAGGGCAGCGGTTTCTTCAGATTATGAGCAGCCTGCATTTGTTCTTTCAAACAATGATCTCAATGGTGGATCTGTTCCTACAGCAGCAGGTGATGGCGTAAACAAGGCAATGTCATTCACATTCTGGGATGAAACAGATGAAACAGTTCAGGGAACAAACAGCCAGTGTGCAGTTCTCTACGTAACTGATTTCACTCTTGATCTTGTTGACGGAAATGCCCCAACAGTTGATGTACGCCCATTCTTCTGGAAGTCTAAGAAACTCAACTCGATTTACCAGACACCTGGAAAGGAAGGTAAGGAAGTAAACGGACATATTGAACTTGAAGATGATCTTCCGGATGGACTTAAGACAAAGTACGGTGCTGATCCTAAGGTTTCTGGAAAGGTTGTATTCCGTGGAGTTTCTTACGATGACGTATGTCTCAGTGGAATATTTGTTAAGTTCTCAAATATGTCATTTGCTAATTCAGCTGCAGGCGAAACTGGTGATCCGGCAGGATATGCATGTGCTGCAAGATACAATTCAACAACTCGTGAATGGACACTGGCAGCAGCAACAATGGCAACTGATGGATGGGAATTCAAGATTCTCAATTCAGTTGATGACAATGATGATATATTTGCAGAAACTGATGCATATTACGGTCAGACAGGACACAAGGTTGCATGGGAACTTTCTATTGACACAGAAAAGGTTGACTGTAATCTTAACCAGTCACTTTCAGTTGTTGCACTTGATATGAGCAAAAACAAAACAAGCACAACTAGTGCATTGACTGATTCAACTGATGGAAAGTACAACAGACCTTCTTATCAGATGGATATTGTTCCATACGTAACAGGTGTTACTACTAAACTTTCTTCACTCAAGACAAAGACACCTTCAGTTTATAGCAGAACTGCTCTTGGACACTATGGTGTTGGAGATACAGAAACTCTTGACCTGACAGGATTTAACCTTGGAGCAACAGCTACAGTTGCTGATGAAAAGGGCAACACGGCAACAGTTTCAAATGGTAAAGTTGCTGTAGGAAATCTTGTGTCTGGTAAGTGGACTGTAAAGGTTAATAACATTGAATCTTTGAACAATGCCAACAGCAATGATGCTAACGGAATGACAGTAACAAAGTCTTCCGGTGCTTCAACAGTAGTTAAGCCTCTCAAGGAAGCAGGTGCCGATGATCTTGAATACTACTACAACAGCCAGAGTAACGGAGACAATAACCTTCTTCTTACAGATGATCTTGTAGTTGACGTATGGCATATTACTCCACGTGCTGCAATGCCAGAGAAGAGTACAATCCTTGAGCCTACAATGAAGATCAACCAGGCTAATGATAAGGTAGGATTTGCCTTTGTTAACGGTTCAGATTACTTCAGCATGGGTGATGATACATTGTCATACAGATTGTATCAGAAAAACTATGCAGATTACCGTTATGTAAGCTTCACATACGATGATCTGGGACGTTCATTCGGTACTGCAGCAGGTCTTGATACTGAGCCAAGCTATCCATTGGCAGGTAGATTTACATTGTTCTCAAGTTTGTGGAAGGGTGATATTAGTACTACTAACAAGGATGCAAACTACAATGGTAAAGGTGGTCTGAGAATTGATTCAATGGGTGTTCCGACAGGTATAGTTGCTCAGGGAGAAATGGTTAATTCCGGATATCCTGATGTATACAGATTCAGAAGTCCTTCAATTACTACTGCAGTTCACGGATCAAATACATCAGTTTACCTTGCTTATGTTGACGTTATTCAGGGACAAATAAGGCTTCGCTGTGGAGAAACTGCTCCAAGCAACAAGGGTGAATTCGATGATTTCACAGATAACTATGGATATTCAAACCGTGGAAATGGTCTGCAAGAAGTCAGGTTGAGCAACTGGGGTGGTAATGATGCAAAACGTACATTTGAAGTAAAAAATGACAAATTCAGCCTTATTGCTGGAAAGGACTATCAGCATGTATTGTCTGGTACACCTGGTCAGGCTAATGCAACATACTATGATACTAAATATAGTGCCGGTGAATATGTTTCAATTGCAGTTATTCCGGGAACTTCTTATGCTACAGATAAGCTTGTTGCTGTCTGGTATGATGGTTTTGACTGTTACTACAGCTATGTCGTAAATCCAGGAGCAGGAAAAGACTTGGGTGATGGTTCAAGCGCAAATCCTTCAGCTGGATCATGGAGAACTCCAATCAAGATCTTCAGTGAAGGTGGTGAACACTGTCAGATTGCTGTTGATGCACTTGGAGGAATCCATATTGCAGGTTATGTAGATGGTGCTGTTAAATATGCATATCTTAGCCAATACAATGCTTCATTCGATATGAATGATATTGTTACAGTTGATAACTATGATACTGTTGGACAGGGACTTTCAATTGAAACTTACGTTAAGACAATTTCTGTTGGTGGATCAAATGTTGAGCGTGCAGTTCCTGTGATCTCATATTACATGGGAGCAAAACAGGGTCGTGCAAAGATTGCATATCTTGCTGATCCAGAAGAAGGGGCAGACTTTAGCTATACTGCTGATGGTGCCAATTCAGACACTGAGTTTACTGGTGCATGGGAAGTTAAGCTTGTGCCAAACTTGGGAGGTATTCTTAACGACAGGATTAACGTAGGTTTGTGGAAATACACTGCAACAAATGGAACAAACCATAAGGGTCATTTGAAGTCAAGTATTACTACTGCAACCAGAAGTTCAACTAATACAGAGGGAACTGTATATGGTAACGGTACTTCAAACCCAATCGTAGGTTATGCAACAAGAAGTGGCGCAACTTACAGTATTGAAACAGCCCAGATGAAGTAGTGGATTTTGCCTGTGGTTTTTCCTGCAGGCATATTGATGTGGAAACCACCGGGTTAAATCCGAAAGTTACGTGAAAAAAAATCCCCGACTCATAGCCGGGGATAACCTGGTGGTTTGCACTTATTGCTTTAGTTAATCTTAGCAACAAACTGTTCCACAATCTTTCCGCTCAAACCTGTGTATGTAAGTGGTGTTGCTGCAAGAAGCCTTGCTTTTACTTCGTCACTAACATCGAGATTTTTTGCCAAATTGTGGAAGTCTTCGATAGTAACTTTCTTACCGCGAGTAATTTCCTTAAGTCTTTCGTAAGGCTTGTCAACATTGCTCATGCGCAAGAGATTCTGATATGCCTCTGCAAGAACTTCCGGTGTTGTTTCCAAAGCTTCTGTAATTTTTGCGGCATTAACTTCAATCTTGCCGAGACCCTTCTGCAAAGAAGCGTAACCGATCATTGAATGAGCGAATGCACAACCCATGTTGCGTTCTACAGTTGAGTCTGTAAGGTCACGCTGGAGACGGCTGATGCAAAGCTTGCGTACAAAGAATTCGAACATTGCGTTTGCCATGCCAAAGTTTCCCTCAGCGTTCTCAAAGTCGATTGGATTTACTTTGTGTGGCATTGCAGAAGAACCAATTTCACCTGCAACTGCACGCTGCTTGATCCATCCGTCAGAAATGTATCTCCATGTGTCCATAGCAAAGTCTGTAAGGATATTGTTGATTCTCTTTACGCCGTCAAATACGCGCAGGTAAGAATCATGTGGTTCAATCTGTGCTGTGATTGGGTTAAAGCGAACCTTCAAAGGTTTTGTGTGCATGTATTCATTGTCAAGGGGAGTGATTTCTGCATTGAAAGAATTGATGAGTTCGTGGCTAAAGTTGATCCAGTCAAATTCCGGGAATACAAAGTTGTGTGCGTTGAATCCACCAGTTGCACCGTTAAGCTTAAGAAGGATTTCAATATTTCCAAGCTGAGTAAGTTCTTCCTTCATGCGGTTTACAAATACCAGGACTTCCTTACCAAAAGTTGTAGGAGTTGCAGGCTGACCGTGGGTGCGGGCAAGCATTGAAAGGTCCTTGTGTTCAACAGCAAGGTTGTAGAGTTTTCCATAGATTGAAAGAATTTCTGGAACAACAACATTGTTTACAGCATCGCGAATCATAAGACCGTAGCTGATGTTGTTAATGTCTTCTGAAGTCAAGGCAAAATGAACGTATTCAAGGATTTCGTCCATTCCCATTTCCTTGATCTTTCGCTTGATAAAGTATTCAATAGCCTTAACATCGTGGTTTGTTGCAGGAGTTCCGTCGTAACCAGTAGTTTCAAAAGCCTTGATGATTTTTGCATCTTCTTCTGTAATTTCAATGATTGAACGAAGCTTAGCTGTATCAACAGAAGTCTTTACGCGACTTTTGAGCATTGGTGTTTCAAGAAGTTTGATAAGATAGTTGATTTCTGTGTAAATGCGATATCTCATTAAAGCCATTTCGCTGAAATATCCCTGAAGACACTTAGTCTTTCCTTCATAGCGACCGTCAATTGGTGAAACACTAGTCAATGCCATAGTAACCTCTAAAAAAAATTGATGGAACAATTATACCGAATTAAAATAAAAATGTCATTTATTCCCGGAATCCATGGTCTTCCAAAGGGGTTAGAAAAACAGTTACAATAGATCCATGAAAATTCGAGCCATCATACTGATACCATTTATTTTTCTGTTTTCTCAGATTGTATTTGCACAGCAAAGTTCAGTTGAAAAGGAAATAAGAATTCTCATTGACTCGTATCCAGACCTTGATATTCAGCTTGAATATGATTTTGTGGCTGGAGATTATGTTGTGAATTTTTCAAATCCTTATACTGGAAAACGGGAATATCTGTTCTGGTGCAATGGATCTCTTCTTCCAAAGTCTGAGCTTGAAAACAAAAGTCAGTATTGGCCTATAATTTACAAATATTCCAATGTCCTGCGTGAGCCTTCAACAATGACTGAATCAGAAAAAGACCGGCTCCGGCAATTCACTTCAAAAAGCAACCGTAAGAATGGTGCAGGAACGCCAATGTTTTTTTTTGATGCAGTTTATTCAAGCCATACAAGAAAGTCTCTTGAGGCAAACCTGGTGAAGACTACTTTTCTTGGAAAGCCAACTACGGTTCACAAAAGAATCAAGGCTCCGTTAAAGCGGGTTGAGGCTAAAATCAGGAATCAGGCTAAGAAATCAAAAGAAGTCAGAGTTTTTATAGAAGAACTTAAGAGTGCAGATGCCTATGCCTGGCGCGGAATTGAAGGAACCAACAGGAAGTCTTTTCATAGTCTGGGAATTGCAATTGACGTGCTTCCGACAAAATATCATGGTGGTGAGGTTTTCTGGGCATGGGCGCGGGATAAAAATCCAAAGGGATGGATGTTTACTCCCTTAAAGCGCAGATGGATTCCGCCAAAGAAAGTTCGTGATGCTTTTGAAGAAGAAGGTTTTATCTGGGGCGGTTACTGGGCCATCTGGGATAACATGCACTTTGAATATCATCCGGAACTTATAAACAAGATGAAGTCAGAAGAATAAACTAAGCTTTCCGGTTGTTCTAATGCTAATTAAAAAATATGTCGATAATGTAGAGAATAAGTGAAATAATGTACTATAATGACTATAGTATGTTAGATGAATAGGGATATTATGGCAGACAACGAAAATTTCAATCAGAAGATTATTCTTGCAGTTCTTGAAAGAGAGCAGCAGTTCAACAGCATTGAGCTTCCAAAGGCTCAGGAAAACTATCGGCTTCATCTTTCCTGCATCAGAAATATTATAGATGCCCTGGTTAAGCGTTCCCTTATTGTCCCTGATCCATATAAGACTGAAAATAAAATTGCTGACATCAATGTTGTGGATACAACTCCCTTTGCAGATAATGAAAGACAGAAAGTTCTTGGAATTCGTTTGAGTGATTATGAGAGCATGCTGGATTACATTTGTAATTATATGCGTTTTTCTGTTGATCAGCTCACAATGGAAAGAATCCGAAAGCTGGTTGAATACAATAATACGTTCACCTGGAACAGCCTTACTCAGAATTCAACAAAAAGCAACACTCGTGCCCTTGCTACACTCTTAAACGAACTCAAGGCTAATTCTCCGCAGATGGCATTGAGCCTTTTAAAGGACAGTGTAGGAAAATCTCAGGAGGCCATGGCATATATTAATGAAGTCCTGAAGTCTCTTGCAGAATTCCAGAAGGAAAGGTTCAAGGTTGAAGTAAGAAAGAATGTTCTTGAAAACCCTCAGTTTAACAAGGAAGCCGCCTACAAGAATGTGGAAAGTTTTGTTGCAGAAGCAAGAAAGACATTTGCTGCAGTTGCCGGGAAAAAAGGTGTTCCAAATGAAATCTTGAATGAGATTGCATGTGAAGAAGTTGCTCCAAATAAGGAAGAACTTCAAAGAGCACTTTTGGACAAGGTTGCCATTAAGAATTATGATAATGGAAGCAAGGAAAAGAAAATAGACATTCACGAGATTCTCATGAACTGTATGTCTGTTTTGGGCTCAAGTTCAGATCAGTTCAATGCAATTCTGCAGAAAATCATTGCAAATTCAGAAATTCTTCAGAGTGAAAAAAACACATTCAGGGATAAGCTTGCAAGACTTTTCAGAAGACTTTTTGGGCTGCCTGATCCTGAAATTATCTATGAAATTACAATTACAGACAAGAAGACAGATGCAAAGAGAAAGGAATCAATAGCATTCAATGAATTTGTTGAGGCTCTTTCAAAGAAAATTAAGGGCTATGCAAATTTCGCAAATCCGGAATCAACTGGATATGCAAGAGTAAAAAATCAGACAGATGCAGTAATTCTTGACTATCTTAACAAGCAGATTGTTGAAAATAATAAGTTCTTTGCACAGCTTGTGGCTCTGGATGAGTATTTCAAGAATAATGTTAATCCACTTGAAAGATCAAAGATTCGTGGAATCACAATGGAACTTACAACGATCAGGAATATTATCGTAAAATCAAATCAAATTCGTGCTGAATATGTGGCTTATGCAGAAGAGCAGGAACAGATGAGAAAACTCGGCATCTAAGGCAGGAAGACAAATTGAAGAAAAATTTATTGGCTTTGGTATCAGGTGTTTTACTGGTTGGAAATTTGCTCGCTCAGGATTTACCTCCTCAAAGACAGATTAATATTATTTCAGCATTGCATTCGTATGATCTGAATCCTATGTCTGCCTCTTATACTTCTGAAGCTCAGCTTTTTACAGGAATATATGAAGGATTGTTTTCTTATGATCCTATGAATCTCAATCCCCTGCCTGCAATTTGTGTTTCATACAAGACTTCCCGTGATAAAAAGAGATGGACTTTTACCCTGAGAGAAAATGCAAAATTCAGTGATGGATCAAAAATTACTGCACAGACTGTAAAAGATTCATGGATGAAACTTCTTGCAACACCAAATGCACCTTTTGCTTCTCTGATTGATTCAATTAGTGGTGCCCAGGAATTTAGAACTGGTAAGGGGACTGCAGATAAGGTAAGAATTGATGTGCGCGATGAAAAAACTGTTGTTGTTCATCTCAGGGAACCTGCAGGTCATCTTCCAAAAATATTGTGTCATCATGCATTTTCAATCGTAAGTCCCAAAAAAGGAGTTTATTCTGGTGCCTTTGTTCTTGATTCAATTAAGGATAACATAGTTCTTCTTAAGAAAAATGAGAATTACTGGGATGCAGAGAATGTAAAGATTCCGGGAATCAAGATTGAACTCACAAATGACTATCCGGAAAATTCATTTAAGTATAATGTTGGTGAAGCTGACTGGGTTATGGGAAATGCCGAGGCTTCTAAAATAATCAACAAGGATTCAATTGTAATTTCACCCCAGTTTGCAACCATGTATCTGTTTTTCAAGACAAAAAATTCACCATGGGATAAGGCGGAATTCAGAACTGCACTTCTTGAGGCCATTCCTTATGACAAGCTTCGCGGCGGATATACAGTTCAGGCTCAGACACTGGTTTACCCTTTGACAGGATATCCTTCAGTAAAGGGAATCTCGGATTATGACGGCCAGGATGCACTTGATATGATGAATGCAGCCCGTGAAAAGTACAATATCCCTCTTGATGAAAAAATTCCGCTGGTTTTTGCAATTTCCTCGGAAGATACAATAAAAAACTGGGGAAAGATTCTCAAGGAATGCTGGGAGCCTCTTGGTGTTGATCTTATTCTTCAGACTACTTTGACAGAAAGATACAATTCATCGATTGAACAGTGGAATGCGGATTTGTTCTATTATTCATGGATTGGTGATTTTGCTGATCCGCTGGCATTTCTTGAATTGTTCAGATCCAATTCAACTTTGAATGTAGCCGGATACAAGAATGAGGAGTTCGACAATCTTCTTCTGGAAGCATCCCGTCTGGATTCGATTCAGGAACAGTATAAGCTTATGTCACGGGCAGAACAGATTCTTCTTGATGACTCGGAAATTATTCCAATCTCTCATCCAATCAGTGCAAATCTGATTAACACAGAAGAAATTGGCGGATGGCAGAAAAATGCCCTTGATTTGCATCCGTTAAAATATCTGTATATCAAGAGCCTGCCCAAGCTTAAGATTCCTAATTTAGCTAAGCTTGAAAATATCCGCTAGATTTACTTTCAGGAAACCGGCACGCTTTACAACATAGAAGTCTGATTCTTCCCACGAAACGTAAAGTGTGTCTCCTGAAATACAGAATTCCCCATAGGTAAATGATTCAGGAAGTTTTGGAAGCCTGAATGCAACTGGTTTTTCCGGATCAGAAGATCTGCTTGCGTAAGTGGTTCCGTCCTTAAAAATTACGGCATTGTATTTTGAAAGTGGTGCAACAAGTCCCCGGGCATCCAGGGGTTCATCATCATTTCCTTCCTGAAAATAATAGTCACCGGAAGTTCCGCTTTCATCTCTCCAGCAAACAAAAAACGGGAAGTCATCAGGAATTGATTTTAGTAATGATTTTAGTTCAGCAGGTGCCTTTCGGAATGATTTTGGCATTCCAACTTTTTTGAATTCTTCTTCGGTCATGGATTTGAAGAGAAATGTTTCCTGACCCATGGCTGGATTTAAGTTGGCAAGTGGAATTTGTGGTTCCCAGAAAAAGTATGAGAATTCAACTCCCTTGTCGATTTGTTTCTTTGCAGAACAGGCCCATTTGCTTCCGTTCCAGATCACTTTTGTTACCTGGTCTGTGTTGTCCAGATTCAGGTTTTTGTATGAAACAAGGGGGAAAAAAATTCTTGCATCCTGGTTGAACAGAACAAGAAAGGGTCTTGCTTCTGAAATTATGTTCTGGTTAGAAAAAAGATCATTGCTGAAAAAGGTGCTTCTGTATAGATAGAATAAAGGGCATCCGTCACTGAAAACAAGGGAGTCGGCGCTTTCTCTGGTGAAAATTGAAATATCCCTTGAAATCTCAAAGTTGTCTGAATCAAAGCAGATGAGTCCAACTTTGTTCAGAATGGCAAATGCACTGTATTTGTAGTTTCTGTTTTCTTTTGATGGAATAAGACTTGCTGCACTGGAAATGCGTGTTGCTTCTGTCCATGGCTTTCCCATTACTTCTGGAGTGTTTTCCGGTTTGTCCGTTTCCTTTATTTCAGTTCCGGAAAAATAATACCATTGATGGGGCACGGTTGGAGAAATAACTTCAACTTCAGCTGGTTTTTGATTTTTGCTGCAGGATGTGCATGTCAGAAGAAGAACTGTTCCCAGGACAAGAAATGTTTTTTTCATGAAACAATAGTAATGTGATTTTCATGCTTTGTGAAGTAATTTTCAAAATGATTTGAAATATTGATTAAGGAATCCTGGAAGTTTTTTCATAGCAATATTTTTCATTGTTTGCAAAGGATTTTTTTAAGGCTTTCAAAAACTTCTTCGCTGTAAATTGATTTTCTATTGTTCAATGTATCTATTGCTTTTTTTGGGGAAAGGGCTTTGTGCCAGTTTCGTTTGCTGGTGAGGGAAACATAGCTTTCGGCAAGGTGAATGATTTTTGCAATGAGGGGAATTTCGTCTGCGAAAAATTTATTGGGATATCCTGTTCCGTCTTCATTTTCGTGGTGATATTTTATTGCATTTTCAAAAATGCTTTTTGTTTCTTCAGGAATTTCCATTTCCAGCGACCATTCAGAAACGTGGAGGGGAAAGCTTTGTTTCTCTTCTGCTGAAAGAATGTCAGAGTGGAACAGGGCAGAATCTATGTCCAGAAATCCAACATCATAAATCATGGCAGCACAAGTATTGAAAAGGCACTGAGTGTCATCAAGATTGAGATTTCGGGAAATCATGTAGACAAGGTTGCTGACTTTTTGTGAGTTCCTGTTTCGGTTTGTGTGTTCATCAATTATATGGCCAAGTGAGGCACATTTTTTTATGAGACCATTGCAGTCTGTATTAAGAAGTGATTCCATCTTTCGTGCAAACTTGTTAAGGCTATGCTGTTCGAGCTTTATCATTACGATTCTGGATGCAACGAACCCCATAAGAATTCCTACAAATGTCAGGAAGGCATATTTGATGATTTCAAATGCAAGCTGTGTATTCTCGAATGGAATGAGTTCCTGGAAAAAAATAATCAGTTCGTTAGATGGATTCATGTCTTAAAAATAGTTGGTTTATAATTAAGGCAAAAAAAAAGCCCTCCACAAAAGGAAGAGCTTTTTTAGTCTATGCAGCTTTACGCAGATTCACTAGCGAATAAGTGAAAGAACGTTCTGTGAAGACTGATTTGCCTGTGCGAGCATAGCTGTACCAGCCTGAGTAAGAACCTGGTTCTTTGTGAAGTCAACCATTTCCTTAGCCATGTCTGTATCACGGATGCGTGATTCAGATGCCTGGAGGTTTTCTGCACCAACATCAAGTCCTACAACTGTCATTTCGAGACGGTTCTGGTAAGCACCAAGGTCAGCACGCTGCTTGTTGATCTTCTTGATAGCTTCATCAAGAGTACCAATTGCGCGGTTTGCTTCATCTGGAGTTTCAAGAGTCATAATCTCTTCTGTTCCTACAGCTCTCAATCCAAGAGCAGCAGCACTCATTGTTCCGATGAATACCTGTGTTCTCTGATCCATGTTTGCACCAATGTGGAGCCACATAGAACCAGTAACATTGTTTTCACCAGTTGGGCGAGCAAAGCGACCTGTGAGCATGTTCATACCATTGAACTGTGCGCAAGAAGCGATGCGGTCAACTTCAGCGATGAGTGAAGAAACTTCAACCTGAATCTGCATACGATCTTCATCAGTATAAATACCGTTTGAAGACTGAACAGCAAGCTCACGAATGCGCTGAATGATGTCTTCAGTTTCCTGGAGGTAACCTTCAGTTGTCTGAATGAAAGAAATACCATTCTTTGCGTTAGTAGAAGCCTGGTTCAAACCACGAATCTGTGAGCGCATCTTTTCAGAAACTGCGAGTCCTGAAGCATCGTCTCCAGCGCGGTTGATTTTCATACCAGAAGAAAGCTTTTCCATGTTCTTCTGATTGTTCAATTCAGTGATACCTTCTGAACGCTGTGCAAACATTGCACTCATGTTGTGATTAATAACCATAATTTTATCTCCTATTCTAGGTTAAGATTTTTAGAGTTCCAAGTAAGCAATCCTTTGCTCACCGCCCCTTTGGGTTTCCACCCTATATTTTATATGTCGGTATCGGGTGTGGGGACTTTAGCAGAATTTTTGATTTTTTTTGAAAATTTTTTGATTTTTTTTTAGAAATGCCTTATTTACGGGCTTTGAAGTCAAAAAAAACAGTTAAAAAAAACTTAAAAAAACATGAAAAATAAGGTTCAGAAATGAAGAATTTTACCGGTCAGGCATAAAATTTGAGTGGTATTTTACTTGCTTTTGCAGCATTCCGTGCAGCCGGTGACTATTACGTGTTTTTTGCCGTCGGATTTGTTAAAAAGGCGGGTTACCAGATGGCCGTTTTCAAGGGGAACTTCTTTGTGGCACACGGGGCATTCACGTTTTTTTCCTGGTTCAGGGACAGGGTAGCAGTGGGGGCATCCGCTTATGGTGCAAAGCTGGTGAGGAACATTCATAGGGCGGTAAACACGGCTTACCAGATCCTCGCCTGGCAGCAAATCGGTATTGCATAGGGGGCAAGAAACCAAAAGGCCCTTTGTCCGGGCATTTTTTTTCCTGTTAGCCATGGATTTTCTTGTTTTCCTGTCATTTTCCGTAGCTTTCCAGTTAATGAACATGTTTAGAAGAAGAACCAGTATAATGAATGCTGCGGCAGCTAAGATAACTGTTGTCATACTAAGAATATAGCAGAAAAACTTCTGAATGGAACCAAAAATGCCGCAGTTTTTTGACTTTTCTTACGGTAAAATCTGAAAACATAATAAAATTATAAAATAAATGGCATATTTTCTTGTGAAATATAATAAAAGTGATATAATTTTTATCATGAAAGAAATGGAAATCGTAGAACCTGTAAAAGAGACTCAGCAGCGTGGAACTGTTTTGTTCCCGATGCAGTATAATTACTGTAACACATCCAATCCGTTCTATGATCTGTGGATTCACTGGCACACGGAATTTGAAATCATAAGAATCCTTTCGGGAACATATAATCTGTGCATTGCGGAAAGTGAGATTCAGTTTAATCAGGGTGACATAGCAATTCTTCCACCAAGAATAATTCATGGCGATGCAGAAGATAAGGGTGAATGCAAATACGAATCAGTTGTATTTGACCTTGAAATGATCAGGCTTCATGGATATGCCTCTGATAATTTTATCAACAGAATTATTTCAAGCGAAATTACCCTCAATTACAAGATTCCTTCAACTCAGAAGGACATTCTAAATGTGGTGAACAGTTTTTTTGAATGCCTTCAGTCTGAGCGACCAGGATATGAATCAATTGCATCTGGATATCTTCTTGTAATTTTTGGCTTGATTGAAAAGAATAAACTCTACACCCAGAAAGAAATTCTTCCGGCAAAGAAACGTGTAAGAACTGAGAAACTGGAGATTATTCTTGATTTGATGAGAAGAAAATACAGCACTGATATTTCACTTGAAGAAATGGCTGATGCAGCGGGATTTTCTCCAAAGTATTTCTGCAGGATTTTCCGTGAAATGACAGGCAAGGCTCCTGTTGAATACCTGAACTGGTTCCGCGTGAATCGTGCCTGTTCCATGCTTAGGGAATCAAATGAAAAGCTTCAGGATATTTCCAGAAAATGCGGATTCAAGGATTTCAGCTATTTTATCAAAATCTTCCATAAATACAAGGGAACTACTCCATTGAAATACAGGCGTTTGGAAGAATAGTTTTCAAATCCATTGATTTTTGCAACCATTTGAAATTGTGCGTGTCAAAAATTAATAACGGAGATATTTTTATGGAAAACCTATCTGCAGCCACACAGGTTATTATTGCTTTAATTCCTGTAGTTGGAATTACAATGGCAGCAATTTTGATTTTTTTTGCAATGTTATGGAAACATTCGGAAAACAAACTTGCCATCAAGAACAATACATACAGGCCTACTGAATTTAATCTCAAGGCATTTTCTCTTCTTGCGGGGCTTTGTCTTCTTGGTGTGGGCGGAGTAATTTCAGCTCTTTTCATTATAATTGAACCAGTTTCCTGGAATATTCTTGGTGGTCTTATTCCGTTTATTATTGGTTTCATGCTGATTATTTTCTTTAAGATCAATTTCAAATCAGAAAAGTAATTGGAGTGACCCTTTAACTTGAAGGGACAATTACACTAAAACCAATGCCCAGGATAGCTGATTCAATCGAAAAAATAATTCAGCGTCGAAAGGAATCCAAGCTTGTGAAAGATGCTTGTGAGGGAAACCAGGACGCATTTTCTCAACTATTCAGAATGCACGTGAAGAAAATCGAGGCACATGGAAGAAGTTTCTTTTCAAATGCTCAGGACGTGGAAGATTTTGTTCAGGATGTTTTCATAAAGGCATTTTCATCAATAAAAGAATTTCGTCAGGAAAGTGCCTTTTCAACCTGGCTTGTCAGAATCGCATACACAACTGCAATTAATTCAAAGAAAAGAAAAAAGATATATGAAAGTATTTCTGAAGATGATGAAATTCCATCCCAAATCAGAACTCCGGAACAGGAACAGATTTTTCAGCTTACAAAAGAATCCGTAAAGGAAGCCGTTGGGCAGTTGCCGGAAAAATATGCTGTCTGCGTGGATATGTATTTTTTCTATGGAATGAGTCACGAGGAAATAAGTGTCATTACTGGTTTTCCTGTTAACACAATAAAGTCGAATATTTTCAGGGCAAAGAAAATTCTTGCGGCAAAACTGAAAAATTTAAATGGATAATCCTAAGAATGGGAGGCGTGTAAGATAAAACCGCTAAAATAGTGCGGCTTTATCTTACTTAATGTTTGCGTTGCAAACTTATTTTAGGAGGTTTGAAATGAGTTCCTGTGAAAAATTTACAGAAGATTTTCTCATGATGGATAAGGGTCAGCATTTTTCTGCGGGGCAAGTGATTCATCTGATGTGCTGCCGGGAATGCCGGACAATGGTCAGACTTTTGAGCCGGGCCGAGAAAATTTCAAGTGTTCCCCTAATTAAGATTGAAAAAAATCAGATGACAGCCAGAAGCATAATTAATCACATTATGAATTCATTTGATTCAATCAAGCCGGTAAAGGTTACGATTCTGCCATGGACAGTTCTTGGAATAATTATGATTTTGAGCCTGTTTGTTCTGATTCCTGTGTCTGCTCATTTTTCAAGTTCATTCATAAAGGGATATCTTTCTGTTTTTATTGCAATTGTAATAACAATTTACTGCATACTGTTTGTAGGATTCAACATTGACTTTTTTGTCAAGAAAATCTCCACAAGGCAAACAGCATAGTGTGGGCTTTGTTCGAGAATATCCCTTCATGGACAGACAATTACTTAACTATAAAAATACTTCCAGTCAGTCATCGAATGACAAAACCGCTAGCTAGCGTCGCTACACGCGCAAGCCGGCATGGAAACTATCATTCCGTCTTGCGAGTGTTTTTGCCATCCGATGCCTTCCTTCCCGTATTTTTATATAATTCTTTCAACTGTCCATGAAGGTATATTTACGGATTTGTTTACTATTTTTTGGATTTCTAATATTATTTTTTTTATGAAAGTTATTGTAGTTGGAAACGGTGGACGTGAGCATGCCATAGCCTGGAAACTGGCTCAGAGCAGCAGCGTTGAAGAAGTAATCTGCACTCCAGGTAATGGTGGTACAGCTTTTGAAAACAAGTGCCGCAATGTTGAAGGCAAGACTCATGATGATTTTGTCAGGATTGCAAAGGAAAATGGATGTGAACTCTGTGTTGTAGGTCCAGAAGATCCTCTTGCAGCTGGATTGGCTGATAAGTTCTGGGCAGAAGGAATTCCTACAGTTGGTACAAGAAAGGATCCTGCACAGCTTGAAGCAAGTAAGGATATGGCAAAGGACTTCATGAAGAAATATGGAGTTGCTTGTGCCGCATCAAAAACTTTCACAGATAAAAATGAAGCATTGGCTTATGTAAGGGAAAAGGGTGCTCCAATTGTTTTGAAGGCAGATGGGCTTGCTGCAGGTAAGGGTGTAGTTGTTGCATTGAATATGGAAGATGCACTCAAGGCTGTTGAAGATCTTATGGATGGCGCTCTCGTTGGTGATGCAGGACGCAAGCTTGTTATTGAAGAATATATGCGGGGAGTTGAGGTTTCAATTCTCTCTGCAGTTTGTGTTGATCCAGAACTTACAAAGGCAGGAAAATCTTGTATTGTTCCATTTGTAAGTGCTCGTGATCACAAGAGGCTTCTTGATGGGGCTAAGGGACCAAACACAGGCGGAATGGGTGCAATTGCTCCGGTTGATGATGTTACTGAAGAAGTTCTTGTAAAATTCCAGAAGGACATCCTTGAACCAACTCTCAAGGGAATTGAATCAGAAGGATGGGATTACAAGGGATTTATTTTCTTCGGCCTCATGATTACTAAGGAAGGTCCAAAGGTTATTGAGTATAACATTCGTCTGGGTGACCCTGAAACTCAGGCAGTTCTTCCACTCATGGACTTTGACTTTGCTCAGATGTGCAAGGCAATTACAGAGGGAAAACTCAGTGAATTCAAGACAGCATGGAAAAAAGGATACGTTGTTTCTCCAGTTGCTGTTTCTGGTGGATATCCAAAGGCATACAAGAAAGGCCTTGAAATGACAATTGATTCTTCAAAGATATCAAAGGCAAAGGTCTTCATTGCAGGTGCAGTTGAAAAGGACGGAAAACTCCTTACTTCTGGTGGACGTGTAATTGCCTGCTCTGCAAACGGCGAGACATTTGATGAGGCATGGAAAAAAGCCTATGAAGCAATTGAAGGTGTTTCATTTGAGGATATGTTTTATAGAAAAGACATTGGTCTTCCTGGCGCTGCAGAATCTAACTAATATAGTGACCTTGTAAAAATTTCTGTGTAAATGGCTGTTCAATATTTGCTGTGTGCATTTACTGACGGCCATTTTTTGTCTGCGTTTTTTTTAATATTCACTTGAGCATGAGGAATTTGTCTGATATACTCAAAGTCCATTTTAGGTTGGATTATTTTCCCTGTCGCTGCGGGTGGGCAACGGCAGTTTTTTTTTGCCCGGACAAAAGTTACAGTTCTCTCTTCAAAGAATCCAGAAGTCCGTTGCATCCTTTCCATACATCGCTGAAAGTTTCATCAAAATTATGGGTGTACCAGGGATCGGCAATATCTCCGGGTGAAGATGTATAATCAAGAAGCAGGGAAATTTTGTTATCTGGATCTCCTCCAGTTATTCTCAGAATATTTTTCAGGTTCCACTGATCCATTCCAATTATCAGATCAAAGCTGTCATAATCACTTTTTTTCATCTGGGATGCTGAGTGTTTTAGAACCGGGATTCCCATTTGACGGCATTTTGAAACCGTTCCGTAATGAGGCGGATTTCCAAGTTCTTCTGTGGAAGTTGCCTTGGAATCAATGTAAAACTTATCTTCAAATCCCTGTTCCTTAGCAATATGTGTCATTACAAATTGTGCCATTGTGGACCTGCAGATATTTCCGTGACAAATAAAAAGAATTTTTTTCATTGTGTGTCCTATTCAAGAATTGTGATTTCAACCCGGCGGTTCTGAGCCTTTCCTTCTGGCGTTGAATTGTCGGCAACTGGTTTTGTTGAGCCGCTTCCCTTTGTTATGAATTTGTTTCTTGCAATTCCACGCTTAACCAGTGCATCAACAATGGCATTGGCTCGGTCAACAGAAAGTTTCATTTCACCGCTTTCAAATCCAACTGCAGCTGTGTGACCTTCAACAAGGAACATCTGGTCTGGAGCTTCCTTCAAAACTTCTGCAATCATGTTGAGTCTGTCGTTTTCACCAGGAAGAAGTTCTGCGCTGTCTGGTTTGAATTTCAAGTTCTGAATTGTAAGTCTGATTCCTGCATCTGTGACTTCTGCCTTGATCTTGTTGTCTTTAGTTTTTGATGTAATTGATGATGGACTTTTTCCCTGATTTGTTTTTGCAGGTTTAGTTGATCCGGAATTTGCCTTTCCTGTGCCGGTTTTATTTCCGCTGGATGCAGAAGTTCCTGCAGATACAGCAGGTTTTTTTGCGGATGGTTTTCCAGTTCCTTCAACCCAGCTTGAAGTGTTTACAGGCTTTCCAGTTATCTTTTCAATTTCCTTGTCATCAATATCTGCAATACGCTGAAGTGCCGGCAGGAATTTAGTCTTGTCAAATGCTGGAGGATATTCTGTGAAAAGTGAAATTGTTCCGCGGAAAGAAATTTTGTCTCCGTTTGTATACATGAAGGTTTCGTCAACACTGTCCCTGACTACAAGAGCATTTCCCTTTGACTTGCTTACATACATTGTTGCCTTGTGGCTTCCGTTTGCAGACTTTAGTTCTTTGTCTCCACCGAAATCATGATAAGAAATTCCGTAGCGTGTTGCCCATTGTGCAGAAAAAACATACACGTCTTCCCCGTTGTATTTTTCATCCTTGAGATATGTGTATTCAACAGTGATTGGCATTTTTGTGAAAATACCTTTGTTCATGGGATCAACTGTTCTAGTTGCTTCTGCATGCCATCTGTCACCGATTTTGATTTTCTGCGTTGTGAATGTCGGAAAGCTTCTGAATGTTGGATAGCCGTTGTCGGTAATCATTATGAGCTGTCCGTTTGGTGTGATCCTGAAACTGGATGGAATGTAGTCATTGATTCCATCGGATACATTGTTCATGTTGCGACGGGTTTCTTCATCAACGTAGAAATTTCCTTCATAGTATCTGTCTGGTGAACCAGAGTGTGCAACCGGCATGATGAAAGATCGTATTTCGCGGCTTGTGAGGCCAACATATTTTCCGTTGTCGTATCTTCTTAAGTCACTTCGTTCAATATATTTGTAGCTGCCGGATCCCCTGTACTGCAGGACAGATTCCTGGGAAGAGGCATTGTAAATTAGGGATATGATTCCAAGACAAAATAATGCAATTTTTTTCATATATATATTATCGGCAAAAAACAAAACAAAAATACTTCTCTTGCCAGACAGAAAATCTGTCTGAATAAAAATCAGCAAATTATTGACACCCATTTTTGAATTCACTATAGTTAAACCAACAACAAAGACGTTAGATCACGTGAAATGAATTTATTGATTTGTTTTACGCGGTCTGACGTCTTTTTTTTTTCAAAATAAAATTGCCGGAAGTCTTTTGGTTTTTAGGGGGTCTTATATGTGTGGATTTGTTGGAGCTTTTGATTTGAAAAGCGGTGCACAACCAGTTGATGAAGGACTTAAGGAACAGCTTCGTTCCCAGGTTCTTGAGATGTCGAAGAAAATCAGGCATCGCGGCCCGGACTGGAGTGGTGTGTACACAGGAGCCAATGCTATTCTTTCTCATGAACGACTTGCAATTGTCGATCCATTTTCTGGAAAGCAGCCTCTTGTAAGTGATGATGGAAAAATTATTCTTGCAGCAAACGGAGAAATTTATAATCACAAGGAAATCCGCAGTGAGTTTGCCGGAAAGTATGAATTTCAGACAGGTTCAGACTGTGAGGCAATTCTTCCTTTGTATAAAAAATATCGTGATAGTGGAAAATTCGGTGAGATGATTGAAAAGCTTTCCGGAATTTTTGCCTTTGCGCTTTATGATTCAGAAAGAGATGTTTATCTTATTGCCCGCGATGAAATTGGTGTTGTTCCACTTTATCAGGGTTGGGACAAGGATGGCAGATATTATGTGGCATCTGAATTGAAGTCTCTTGAAGGTCACTGCATTACAATTGAAGAGTTCCCGAACGGACATTATTTGTATTCAAAAGATGAAAAGCCAGTAAGATGGTACAAGCGTGACTGGGAAGAATTTTCGGCAGTAGAAAAAGCTCCATGTGCAACTGATGACAAGGGCGAGATTGTTGATGCTTCTGTTATCCAAAAAGTTCGCGACGGACTTGAAAGCGCTGTAAAGGCTCAGCTTATGTCTGACGTTCCTTATGGTGTTCTTCTTTCAGGCGGACTGGACTCAACAGTAATTGCAGCAATCACTCAGAAGTTTGCAAAGAAGCGTGTTGAAACAGGTTCCCTTAAGGATGCATGGTGGCCCCAGCTCCACAGTTTTGCAGTGGGACTTGAAGGTTCTCCCGACCTTGTAGCCGCAAAAAAAGCCGCTGATTTCATTGGCACAGTTCATCACGAAATTCACTTTACAATTCAGGAAGCTCTGGATGCTCTTGAAGATGTTATCTACCATATTGAAACTTATGACATTACTACAGTTCGTGCATCAACTCCAATGTATCTTCTTGCACGCGCAATTAAGGCAATGGGAATCAAGATGGTTCTTTCAGGAGAAGGAAGCGACGAACTTTTTGGTGGATATCTTTATTTCCACAAGGCACCAAATGCACAGGAATTTCATGAAGAACTTGTCCGCAAGATGAGCAAGCTTCACCTTTATGACTGTCTGCGTGCAAACAAGTCTTTGATGGCATGGGGAATTGAAGGTCGTGTTCCATTCCTCCACAAGGAATTCATTGACGTTGCAATGGGACTTAATCCGAAGGATAAGATGAACATCAAGCTTCCTGATGGAAAGCAGAGAATTGAAAAATGGATTCTACGCAAGGCATTTGAAGACATTCTTCCACCGGAGATCTGCTGGAGACAGAAGGAACAGTTCTCTGACGGTGTAGGTTACAGCTGGATCGACACTCTTAAGGAAATGACAAATGCAAAGGTAAGTGATGCAGAATTTGCACTGAGAGAAAAACGATTCCCTGTTAACACTCCTTCAACAAAAGAAGAATATTTCTACCGTGAAATTTATGAAAAGCTTTTCCCAAGCCCAACAGCAGCCTTGTGTCCTCCTCACGAAGCAGGTGTTGCCTGTTCAACAGCAAAAGCCCTTGAATGGGACGAAGCCTGGAAAAACGCAAACGAACCTTCTGGTCGCGCAATTGCTTCAGTTCACGAAAAGGCATATTGATTTACCGGAATAAATCTTATGGCTTTTAATCCAGTTTCTGTATCAGTCGGGAACTGGATTTTTTTTTCAAAACATCTTTTTTGGACTGCAGAAAATACAATAAGCAGTCACTTTGTTGAGTTTTCTGAAATCCAAAGATATAATATTTTTTAATAAGCATGAAAAAAAGTTTGTTAATGCATGGAAAAAATTCCGGGTCGCCTGGCCTCACTCGTTCTTCTTCTTCTGAGAATGGCATTCTGGACAATTATAATGTGAAAGATTACTTCCAGCATACGGAAGAAAATAAGCAAAGGGAAATTTTTGGAATTTATTAGTTCTGAAAATTTAAGAGGAAAAAATGAAAATCACAGTTAAAAAACTAGGTATTCTGTCTTTAATTTTACTGGGAATTGCTATTGTCGCAGTCGCTCTGCTTCATTTGTATATGGCACGGTTTAACAGCAGGAATCGTGTTCTTAAGCTTTCAGAATCAGCATGTGATGAATTTGTTGAGTTTTCAGTTAAGGTAACAGGCAACTGGGAAAAAATCATTGCAAAAAATCAAAACATAATGCATCCGGAATATTTTGCTGGAAATGGTTTTCCTGAAGACGAAGCAGGTAATACAAAAACTTTTGGCAAGACTTACGATTTTACATTGAAAAATATTTCAGATGCTTCCATTGCAGAGTGGTACGTTGTTATCAAAATTCCGGAAGATACATTTTTGAATAAGTCCTGGAATGGTGAAGTTGAATTTCATCAGAATCATTCAAAAAAAGTCCAGACGTTTAATCCACTCAAAGTTAACAAAGATGAACTTCAGCTTGATTGGTTTGAGGTTGACGGATTGCTGATGTTCCCGTTGGAAAAGAACTCAGTTATTGTTTATCATCCGTCGGAAGAATATTTTGAAACTCCTGTCAGTGCTTCATCTCCAGAAGAAAACAGTTATTATTCGAAAACCTTTGGAATGATTTTTTACTCTCATATTCCGGAACTGAATTTCAGTGATTGTGAGATTCATTATAAGATCAGAAAGAAACTTTACAACATGAACGGCTTCTGGATTTTTATGACTTTGTTTGTTGCCATCATGATTACTGAAATGCTTTTGTTTGTTCACATTGTTGTTGCTGCAAGATATGAAAGAAAGCGCCGCCATGACAAGGACATAATTATTCAGGCAATTGGAACTTTCTCTCAGTTTATTGATGCAAGGGATAAATATACAAGACACCATTCTCTTCGTGTTGCCCATTATTCAAAAATGATTGCAGGTGCAATGGGTATGAACGAAGAATTCATGGACATGATTTTTTACATCGGGCTTTTGCATGATACAGGAAAGGTTAATATTTCAGATGAAATTTTGAACAAGCCTGGAAAACTTTCAGATGAAGAATATGAGGAAATAAAAACCCATACTACAAAGGGATCTGAAATTCTCAAGGGATTTACTGCAATTGACAATTTGATTGAAGGTGTGCTTTGTCATCATGAGAGATTTGATGGAACAGGGTATCCTCTTGGACTTCGCGGTGAGCAGATTCCTTTTGTTTCAAGAATTATTGCCGTTGCAGATTCTTTTGATGCCATGAGTTCCAACAGGTGTTACAGAAGGCATCTTAGTGATGAAGAAATTATAGAGGAATTAAACAGTAAGAAGGGAACTCAGTTTGATGCAAATGTAGTTGATGCTTTCATAAAGGCCTACAATAGTCCAGAATTCGAAAAGACAAATCAGAACATTATCAGAGAAATCAGACTGCTAAGTTAGGCTTGCTGATTAAATTTTGGTCTCATCATAAATTGCCCGGATTCCGCCAATGAATTTTGCTCTTGTTCGTGCGCATACAATTCGGGCTTTTCCAATGGTGGAAACTGAAAGTCTCACGGGAACTGCAACGTGCCTGAGATGCATTCCAATGAGGGTGTCACCAATATCAATTCCGGCATGAGCATTTATGTGTTCAACAGCACAAGGCTTTTCGAAAGAATTCCATGCAGTTGTTGCAAATGAGCCGCCTGCTTTTGGCTGAGGTATTACATTTACAGGTTCAAGGGAATATTTTTCTGCACACTTTTCTTCCACAATCAGGGCCCGGTTCAAATGCTCACAGCACTGGCAGGCAAGGAAAATTCCGTGTTCATTGCAGGCTTTCCAGATTCCTCCAAAAACATTTTTTGCAGCCTCTAGGTTTGAGTCTTTTCCAATTTGTGCACCGCATATTTCGCTGGATGAGCATCCAACAACAAGAATCTGCTGAGGCTTTAGTTTTGCCAGTTCAATCAATTCTTTTGCTGCATCATAAGCCTGGGTAAAAAGTTCTTCCATAATGATATTCCTTTATGACAAAGTATATTGTTTTTTTCCTGAATTGTGTATTACCAGATTGATGTTATTTTTCCATTTCAGGAAACAGTTTTTTCATGTGATTTAGAACCATTTTTTTGTTGCTGCTCCATTTTGGTTCCATCAAAAGTTTTTTTGGACCATCGCCGGTTATTCTGTGAATTATTGTGGCAGGGTTCAGGAGAGCCAGTGCTTTCTTCAGAAGTTCAGAATATTCTTCCAGAGTCATTACATGCCACGGATTGTTCTTGAAGTCCTCGGAAATTTTTGTTCCTGAAAGAATCTGGAGATTGTGGATTTTGATTCCATCCAGAACTGGTGTGAGCTGTCCGAGTTTTTTTACTGTCAAAAGCATGGTTTCTTCCGTTTCGCCGGGCAGCCCAAAAATCACATGGACAATTACGCTTATTCCCCGTGACTTGAGTCTTGCGTAGGTTTCAGTAAAATCTTTCCAGGTAAAATTTCTGTTGATCAGGCAGCCTGTTTTGTCATCTGCTGTCTGCAATCCAAGTTCAATCCACACGGGCTTTATTTTATTCAGCCTTGAAATGAGGTTGAGCATTTTTTCGTCAATGCAGTCAGGCCGTGTTCCAATGCTAATGACGGCAACCTCACTGTGGTTTGCGGCTTCAAGAAAAAGTTTTTCAAGTTCTTCGAATGACGGTCCAGATTTTTCTGAAACGTATGTATTCGAAAAGCTCTGGAAATAGGCAATGTATTTTTTTTGACTGGAATCATTTTTGGGTAATTTGCTTTCGATTAACTTTTTGCCTTTTTCAAACTGCTGTGCAAATGATCCGGCCTGTGCAAACTCTCCGCTTCCGCCTTCACTGCAGAAAGAGCATCCACCGAAGGAAAGTTTTCCATCCCTGTTTGGGCAGGTGCATCCTGTGGAAAGAGATACCCTGTAAACTTTTGAGCCGAATGTTTTTTTCAGATATGCAGAAAGAAAAGTCATATACAACCTAAGATACAGCGAGATGAAATCAATGGCAATAAAAAATCCATTTTGGGAAAATCACAGTTTATTGAGTTTTTGTGTTTTGATTAATATAATTTTAAGGTCAGGAGCATAAGCATGGAAAAATTTTCAAAATGGGTTGCCTGCTGGGGAACTGCCACGTCAATTACAGACAGAAAGGAAGCAGTCTACTCAAAGAATATAACTCTCCGCTATCCGATTCACATGTGCTTTAACGGATCAAAGATTCGCGCACGTTTTTCAAATTTGACTGGAACTGAAGATGTCATAATCACAAGGGTCTATGCTGAAAAAGTTCCCCTTACAGCTGGTGGTAAGACTGAAATACTGATTCCTGCGGGAAAGGAAGTTGAAACGGACGAAATTGAATTCAATGTTTGTGCAGGTTCAACGCTGAATATTTCCATGTACCTGAAAGACTTTACCCAGATGAACGCAGGAACTCTGGTAACAGGTCCTCTTTCCGGCGGAATATATGCATACGGAGATTATGCTCAGTCAGATTCCATGCCGGATGATTTTTCAAGAAGCACCCAGTGGTATTATTTTCTTAATACAATTGATGTGTTTACCGAGGAAAAGAATTCGGCCTTCTGCTGTTACGGTGATTCAATTACAGCACAGGACTGGCCTGACTTTTTGCAGATGGAACTTGAAGAACGTGGAATTGATTCAATTGCAGTCATAAGGCGTGCAGTCTGCGGGACAAGAATATTGAGGCAGTATGATTGCATTACTTACCAGGCATACGGACTGAAAGGTGAAACACGTTTTCCCATTGAGACAAATATTTCTGGACTCAAGTGGGTTTTGATTCAGCATGGAATAAACGACATCATTCATCCTGTTGGAGTTGAGGTAAACAAATTCCGCCCAATGTCAGACATGCCGTCTTTTGATGATCTGAAAATCGGTGTTGAAAATCTATATGTTGCTGATTGCAGAAAGAGGAACCTGAAAGTCTACAGCGGAACACTGCTTCCAATTTATGGCTGGAGAACTTATGCCGCTTTCCGTGATGATTTGCGAAATGAATTTAATCAATGGCTCAGGTCTTCTGATTGCTTTGACGGATGTGTTGATTTTGACAAGACTGTGAGAAATCCTCAGGACACAAAGAGTTTTGCCGCAGGATTTGATTCAGGTGATCATTTGCACCCAAGCAAGGATGCATACAAGGCAATGGCTAGAACAGCTGCAGATTTCATTCAGTCAAATTGTGTGATATAATATTTTTATATCTTATTAAATCATATTCTAGATTTTATGGCGGTTAAAAATGAAAAATATAAAATTCTGCACGTCATGTGGTGCAAAGATTAATTTTGCAGCATGAAAAAACGTGAATCAAATATCCCGGTACATAGAATCCACCTTATTGATGAGGAGATTCGCCGGGGTACATATCCAAATAAAAAGATACTTGCAAAAAAACTTGAGGTCTCGGAACGAACAATTTTTAGGGATCTGGAGTTTCTCAGGAATTTCTACAATGCCCCCATGGAATTCGATGCGGCAAGAAACGGATTTTATTATACGGATCCGGACTTTTATGTTAAGTCTGTAACTCTTTCTGAGGGTGAACTTTTTTCCATTTCACTTTTTGACAAGCTTTTGTCGCAATACAAGAATACGCCTCTTGAAAAAAAACTGAAGTCAATTTTTGAAAAGATTACACTTTCACTTCCGGATTCAGTTCAGGTTGATTCTGGATTTCTTTCAAAGGACATTACGACTATTTCGGAACCAATGCCAGTCATTGATGTGAATGTTTTTTCAAAGATAATGGAAAGTCTTCAGTCACGAACCACAATTGAATTCGACCACTATTCCCTGGATGATTCTCAGAAAAAAAATCGAAGCATTGATCCGTACCATATCTGCTGCAAGGGTGGAAGCTGGTATGTCATTGGTTTTTGTCACAAGAGAGAAGAAGTCAGAATTTTTGCACTCAACAGAATTTCAAATGTAAGGATTACAAAACTTCATTATTCCATTCCAAAAAATTTTAAGGTCGGAAATTACATTGACAGCGGAATGGGTGTCTGGGCCAGCGAAAAAATCAAATATAAAATCAGAATAAAGTGTTCAAAAAAACTTGCAACAGTTGCCAGGGAATACAAGTGGCATCCAAATCAGGAACTGGAAATTCAGGAGGATGGATCTGTTGTGGTTTCTTTTGAAACAACTCAGATGCATGAAACTCTCAAGCTTGTAATGAGTCTTGGATCAGACGCAGTTGTTCTTGAGCCGGAGGAACTGGCTGATCTTGTTGTTGAATCGGCACAGAATATTCTTTCCAATTACAAGAAGAAGGCATGAGCCATGAGTGAGAAAATCCGGCAGCATATAATTTTTTCTGGAAGGGTTCAGGGAGTCGGCTTCAGGTGGCATGCATCAAATTTTGCAAGGCTTGAGGGACTTACGGGCTGGGTCAGGAATCTTGATGACGGAACAGTTGAAATGGAAGTCCAGGGGTCGGAAATAAAAATCGGAAAGCTCATTCAATATATGGAAGGCCGCAATTATGTTCTCATTGAGAATATGGATTTTAAGTCCATTCCGGTTGAAGAAGGTGAATGGACTTTTTATGAACGCTAGTTACATTCCACATGGGTTACGAGGGTTATCATCTAGAAAAGCAACTTCAAATCCGCAGTTGTGTTCCATGTTAAGTTCCCTGAGTTCTTTTTTCCCGTCAATGTAAAGCTGATAGTCGATGCCGGTAGATTCGTATCCGCATCCAATTCCGCAGCCATCACCGAGAGCTTCTTCAACAATTTTCTGTCGTTCTTCTCTTGTTGTGTCCTTTATCAAAATGCTGCTCATAGATTTGCCTCCTTGAGCCTGGAATTTCTCATTGAAAGAAGTATATTATTTTTCTTATAATAAGTCGAACTGAAAATGAACGAATCAACAAAACTGCTTTCGAGAAAAGATATCATAGAAATTTTTACCCGCTTTCAAAAAATGAATCCAGAACCAAAAAGCGAACTTGTTGCACCAAATCCCTTTTGTCTTCTGGTAAGTGTGGCTCTTTCTGCCCAGACCACAGACAAGGCTGTGAATAAGGCTACAGCTGATTTGTATAGGATTGCAGATACTCCACAAAAAATGGTTGAGCTTGGTGAAAAGAATTTGATTGGTTTCATCAAGTCAATTGGCTTGTATCGGGTAAAGGCAAAGCATGTAATTGAAATGAGTAAAATGCTGTGCGAAAAGTTTGGCGGCAAAGTTCCTGGTACACGCGAGGATCTGGAATCACTTCCAGGTGTGGGACGAAAAACTGCAAATGTAATTCTCAATGTGGTATTCAAAAAACCAACAATGCCGGTTGACACTCATTTGCTCAGGATTTGCCCGAAGATAGGCCTGGCATGTGGAACAACTCCCTTAGAAGTTGAAAAGTCTCTTGTTGAAAGAATCCCTGAAAAATTCATGCAGCATGCCCATCACTGGCTCATTCTTCACGGAAGATATGTCTGTACTGCACGAAATCCAAAATGTGATGAGTGTGTAATAAATGATATTTGCCTTGGACGACCTTTACCAGTTTAGACCGATGCCAAGATAGTATGTGCTGAATTTCTTTGGGAGAAAAAGTTTTTCTTCGCTGGTGAGTGTTCGCACATAGCTTTTACTTGAGGCTATATTGTAGTTGTATCCCAATGTAATCTGAAAATGTCCCATAAGAAAATCCATTCCGCCTCCGAATTTTACAACGGCTTTGTTGTCACTTCGACCACGGATTCCTGTATCTATGAATGGTCTGAAAACACCATTGAATGTGTAGTTTATTCCACCGGCAAGACCAAAGGAGTAAATGGGTTCTTCCTTAACTGAGTCCAGGTCAATTCCAAATTCAAGTCCGCCAAAAAAGAATTTTCCAATGCCCCAGATAAGTCGTCCTTCTGCATTGTCCAGCTCCAGGCTTGAAAATTCAAGGTCACCGAAGTTAAAGTCTTCCATTTCGTAGTCCATGGTGATTATTGCACATCTTCGTCCTGACTGATCATAGTATTTTTCTTCAGAGGAATTTTCCTTTACTTCTTCAATATTTTCTTTTTCTTCATTCTTTAGAATTCTTTTTATTCTGTTGCTGTCAAATTTAATCTGGCGTTCAGTTCTGTATTCAATGGGAGGATTGTGAACAATGAACTCAGGCTCTGATTTTCCGTCTCGTGAATCAATGAGTCTGGAATGTTTTGCTGCTTTATACAGTCTGATTTCCCTCGGAAGAACTCTGTACTGGGAGGCATTTTCCCAGTGGGTGATTCTGAAAGTTACCTCGGCATAGATTATTTTTTCGCCGGCAATAAATCGGTTTTCGTATTCATTCACGTAGTATTCGTAGTCGGCCCGCTGGTGTTCAGTCATGTTTGCAGGAGGAATGAATCTTTTTTCCAGGATGACTGAGTAAGGAACTTCGAATTCGCGTTCAAATTTCAGGAGTCCTCTAAAATAATCCCCGGAAATATTTATTTTCCATGTTGCTGATTCAATGTCGTATGGACTTATCTGTAAGTTGAGATCATCAGTGAGTGAAGAAACAGTGTAGTCTTCTCCTTCAAGAACCTTGTACATTTGCCTGATTGTGTCGTTTTCTTCACGTGAAAATGGTTCTCCGTTTTTTGAAGCAAAAAGTGCGGCTTTGATTGATTCAATTGAATCGATTCGTCCTTCCGCAGTCTTAATGTCGGCTCCGAAAACCGGAAATAGTGAGAAAGCTAGAAATGTCAGAATTAATTTTTTTCTGAATTCCATCTGTTAATTCCTGAGCATTATTCAGTCAATAATTTAATCTGCATGCTGCTGACAGTCTATCAGTTTGTGTTTTTTTTGATAATACATTAAAATGAAATTATGTGTGGAATCGTAGGATATATTGGAATTAAGGAAGCAACACCTGTTTTGGTGAATGCCCTCAGAAAGCTTGAATACCGTGGTTATGACAGTGCAGGAATTGCTGTTCTTAATGGAGAGAATATTTTTGTCCGCAAGGTTAAGGGGGCTCTCGATGAACTTGAAAAGTGTCTCGCAAAGGATGTTGTTCGCGGAACACTTGGAATCGGACATACCAGATGGGCAACTCATGGTGAACCAAATGATATAAATGCTCACCCTCATTTAAATGAGTCAGGTACAATTGCTGTCGTTCACAACGGAATCATCGAAAATTATGTTCAGCTTAAGGCATGGCTTCAGGCAAAAGGCGTTGTGTTCAGAAGTGAAACAGACAGTGAAGTCGTTGCACATTTGATCAATTACTACTACGAGGAAACTAAGGATCTTGTAAAAGCTGTTCTTGTAACATTGAATCGGCTTGAGGGAAGCTATGCTCTTGGAGTTGTTTGCAAGGATTATCCAGACAGATTAATTGCAGCACGCAAGGAATCACCACTTATTGTTGGATTAGGTAAGGGTGAAAATTTTATTGCTTCTGATGTTCCTGCAGTTCTTGAACATACGCGTGAGGTTATTTTTCTTGATCAGAAACAGATTGCAGTTTTGTATTCCGATCATGTTGATCTTCTTGATGAAAATGGAAACCGCGTTACAAAGGAACCATATCATGTTGAATGGGATATGAGTTCAGCAGAAAAGGGCGGATACGAGCACTTTATGCTCAAGGAAATTTTCGAGCAGCCAAAGGCTCTTACAGATACGCTTCGACCAAGACTTGTGTTTGACGGAAATTCTCCTAAGGACATAAAGTTTGATGAAATCGAATTTAATGATGCCTGGTTAAATGCAAAGAGAATCGTCATAACAGCCTGTGGAACTGCATATCATGCTGGAGTTGTTGCAAAGTATGCCTTCGAGCAGATTGCAAGAGTCCCAGTTGTTGTTGATGTTGCCAGTGAGTTCCGCTACAGGAATCCTATTTTTGAAAAGGATGATATTTTTATAGTAATCAGTCAGTCTGGTGAAACTGCAGATACTCTTGCTGCAATGCGTCTTGCAAAGGAAAAAAACGTTCATGTAATTGCAATAACAAACTGTGTTGGTTCAACAGTGAGCCGTGAAGCAGATGATGTTATCTATACATGGGCGGGTCCTGAAATTGCCGTGGCCTCTACAAAGGCTTATACAACTCAGCTCATGTGCCTTTATCTTCTTGCACTTAAGCTTGCCTCGGTTCAGAAGAAAATTGATTCAAAGGAATATGTCCGCTATCTTGATCAGTTGAATCGTGTTCCATCAAAAATCCAGGAACTTCTTGATGACCAGACTTCAATCCAGAGATTTGTTTCAACAAATTACAACAAGTCCAAGGTTTTCTTTATTGGCCGCTTGTTTGATAGTGCTACAAGTCTGGAGTGTGCGCTCAAGCTTAAGGAAGTAAGCTACATGCATTCAGAAGCATTTGCTGCCGGTGAGCTTAAGCATGGCCCTATTGCACTTATTGATAAGGACACTCTCGTGGTGGCAACTGCAACTTGTGCAAATTTGTTTGATAAGCTTGCAAGCAATATACAGGAAGTCAAAACCCGTGGAGCTTCAACTCTCGTAATTACACAGAACAAGGGTGATGCATTCCAGAAGTCAGTTGATGAAATAATCGTGATTCCGGAAGTTGATGAAATTTTTGAACCAATGCTTTCAATTGTTCCATCTCAGCTTTTTGCATATTACTGTGCAGTTCATCGAGGAAACAATCCTGACAAACCACGAAATCTTGCAAAGTCAGTTACGGTAGAATAAATATTCCCGCTTGTGATTATTTATAGGAGTAGAACATGATTTATTCAAAGTCAGAAGTCCTTCAGTATGTTTCAGAAAATGATGTAAAATTCATCAAGTTGTTTTTTACTGATGTTTCAGGAAGACTCAAGAGTGTTTCCATTCAGCCATCAATTCTGGAAAAAGCTTTTGATGAGGGAATCTCTTTTGATGGAAGTGCCATAAAGGGTTTTTCTACTCCGGACAAGAGTGATTTGTTTCTGGTTCCAGATCCTTCTACCCTGAATGTTCTTCCATGGAGACCGCAGCAGGGCCGTGTAATCAGAATGTACTGCAACGTTAAGAATCCTGACGGAACTGAATTTGCCGGAGATTTCAGAAACATTCTTGCAAAGACAGAAAAGAAAGCAAGTGAGAGAGGCTTTGAAATTCAGATTGGTACTGAATGTGAATTTTATTTGTTCAAGCTTGATGAAAATGGAATGGCAACTCATATTCCTTATGATCTTGGCGGATACTGTGATTTGTCTCCAGTTGATCTTGGTGAAAATGTTCGACGTGACATTATTTTTAATCTGGAACAGATGGGGATTGCTCCTTTGACAAGTCACCATGAAACAGGTCCAGGCCAGAATGAAATTGATTTCAAGTATGATACTACTCTCAGGGCTGCAGACAATTATTTTACTTTCAAGAATACGGTAAAGACAATTGCATTCAAGGATGGCGTTTTTGCAAGTTTCAATCCAAAGCCAATTATAGATGAGGCTGGAAACGGACTTCATATTAATGTGTCTATCTTGAAAAACGGAGAGAACCTTTACAAAACAGATTCTGAAGAAAAAAAATATTTCATTCAGGGAATCTTGAATCGCATCAGGGAAATTACAGTTTTCTTCAATACAACTCCTGAAAGTTACCATAGACTGGGAAAATTTGAGGCTCCAAAGTATGTAAGCTGGTCAAGTGAAAACAGAAGTCAGCTTATCAGGATTCCATCAGCTCGTGGGGAAGAAAGCCGTTTTGAACTTCGAAGCCCGGATACTGCATGCAATTTGTATCTTGCTTTAACACTGTTGATTGAAGCCGGACTTGAAGGCATTGAAAAGAAAATGGAGCTTGTGCCAAGTTGTGACAAGAATCTTCTTGATGCTTCAGATGATGAAATCAAGGGACTGGAAAAACTTCCGGAAACACTTGAAGAAGCAATTGAGATTGCAAAAAAATCTGATTTCGTAAAATCAATTATCAATGCAAATACTCTTGATTCATTCTTTAGAAGTCTTGAAGAAGATATTGTGGATTATTATGACCCGAATAAAAATTTCAAACGATGGATAACATTCTAATTGTAAGCAATACAAGTTCCACCATGGGCATTATTGCTGATCTTCTCAGGTCCGAAAAAATCAGCAGTATTGTTACTGCTCAGAAATCAAGTGATGCCAAGCGTTATATCATGGATATGGACTTTGACCTCATAGTTATTGATACTCCTCTTCCAGATGAACTTGGACTTGATCTTTCCATTTTTTCTGCAGAAAAATCACGGGCGGGAATTATTCTTATTGTTGATATGACTCGTGCTCTTGAAATCAGTGCAGAAGTTGAAGACTATGGAATTTTTGCGTTGCCAAAACCTGTTTCCAGCGAGTTCTTTTACATGGCAACAAAACTCCTGACTGCAGCACGAAAACGCGTGTTCATGCTTGAAAACGAAAATCAGAAACTCCAGAAAAAAATTGATGAAATCAGAATTGTTGATAGAGCCAAACTGGTATTGATTCAGACTTTGAAAATGACAGAACCTCAGGCACAGCGATATATTGAAAAGCAGAGCATGGACTTGCGCCAGACAAGACTTCAGACTGCAGAAAACGTTCTGCGCACATACGAAAAATAAGGGTATCTCAGAAAAATCAATTTAAGGATAAAAGAATATGAAGTCCAGTCTGGAAAAAATATTCGTCCTTGCCGCTTTCATATCCAGTTACAATAGCAGTCGTAAATAAGTTCAAGTATCTGGCCATATTGTTTGTTCCTGTTCTAATCCCGCTTACTGTTGTCCCGTTGGATTGGAACATCATAAGATATGACGACACAACTTATTATGGATTTTTGTATCATTTTATTTTCCGATTGCTGGAGCTGAGCATCTGGTAACACCGTACGCAAGATTTGATATTGATTTGTGTCCCGTTAAGAATCTGGCAGGAGGAGTCAGTGCCGATGCTGGAATAACAATAGGAAGACGAGTTGCAAAGCTTAATCTTGGGGTTACAGGCGGATATTTCAAGGATGATTTTTTTGGCGGTTATAAAATAGGAGCTTCATTTGGTGAAGAATTTGGAATGAAATTTTCATTTATGAACGGCAGAACACTAGAGGGAAAAAGCATAATGAAAATTGATTTTGGATTTATAATTATAGGATTCATGTAACGAAAAAATCTCTGCCTGGAAAAGTGATGCAGTCATCATCGAATTTGACCACGAGCCTTTTGATAACTAATCTGCAGATTCATACATGGCACAGCTTTTGATCTTCCCGTCTGAGTCAAACACGTATGAATACCAATTTTCGTATCCGTTGCTGTCTTTTGTGTGGGTTAAATTTCCGCTTGAGTCATAGATATACCATTTTTTGTATCCCAGCGAGTTGCTGTAGTAGATTAAGTTTCCATCATCATCAGTTTCGCTAATGCTTGTTGTTCCTCGTGAAGATCTGGTATAACTGTGTTTGCCGTCTGAATCGTTTTCGTGAATACTTACAACTTCATTATTCTGTCTTGTAAGGATAATGTCGCCATTGAAAATGTATTCATAATAATTATCAATGCCATAGCTGTTTCTATTGTGAGTCATTCTGTTTTCAGAATCATATTCAAACCATTCTTCAAAGTCTCCGTCTGCTCCAGAAGATTTTGAATGAAGCTTGTTGCCTTTGTTGTCATATTCATATTCACATAAAGACTCGTCGGAAGAATTCCCGGAAACATTGCTTTTTTTGTGAATCCAGTTTCCGTGAGAATCATATTCATACCAGCATTCAACACCATTTGCAGAAATTCTATGAACACAATTTCCGTCAGAATCATAGTCTTCAATACAAATTAGTTTTACATTTACCGCAACATTAAAATCTTTCTTTACAAAAGATTCCTGTGCAAAAGCAAGAGAAGATAAAAGGCTTAGTAAAACTGCAATGTATTTTTTCATTTTAAACTTCTACCAGATAAAAACCAGTTCCGCGACTGCAATCACAAGGCAGATAATGTTGATTTTCTTTCCAAGACGACGGTTTTTTCGATTCTGGTCGATTTCTTTTTTTGAACTGCATTTTATAATACCAGCAATGGAAAGTGGAAGTGCCGGAAGAAGAATCAAGTTCAGTATGAGCTTTATTGCAATCAGGATCAGTGCAACAAAGACTGCCCCAATGGCATGTTCACCTGTAACGCCTGAAAGATTTTCGTGCATGGCTTCAGCAAGATTGATGTTCAATATAGTCTGCATGGAAAGGATGATGATAGAGGCAATTCCGAATTTGTAGCCTGCAGATGTTTTTCCGGTTTCTTCCTTGAATTCCATTTCAGTATCTGATTTTTTTCCCAGACTTATTATGAACAATATTGAGATTATCCAGAAACTGACTTCATAAATCAATGGAATGATAAAACTTCTAAATTGGAATTTGATTATGTATGTTATATGAAAGAGCCATGAGTATGAATAGAAAAGACCGAATGGAAATATTGGAAGTTCGATGTCCCAAAGACTTTCGAGGATATGGTCAATAATTCCAAGAAGAAAACATGCAATAATATAAATCAGGACATATTTTCTTATCTTCAATCGTTTTCCCGGATTATCAGTTTCTGCAGCTATTTTTGAAAGGATGATAAAGGCAACTAGTGGCAGAAGAAAATAGATTGCTTTTGCCAGAGAAATTAAAAGTTCAAGGCCGGATAAATCCTCATAAAATAATCGTTTGCCAAGATTGAAGATTGATAAAAAAAACTCAGTAATTGCGAAAATAATATAAACGGTAGAAAAGTTCTTGTTTTTCTGAAGCTGATTCTGCATTTAGTATTCTCCTACAAGAGTATATCAACTGTCATTCACACCAGATAAACACCAGTTCCATCATTGAAATCACGATCAATATGTTTATCGGGAATTAGTGCTGGTTAAAAACTCAATATCTATATTCATTTTATTGTCTCCAATATCTGTGTAGAGCACAAAAGCAGGAGTGATGGCAATGTCTGAAAGTATGTTTTTATTCATAAGCAGACGATCTTTGTTCCTGTCTTCATCAAGCCATTGAATGCCGTCATATTTGAAATTAAAGTATACTTTATTCGTAGTCAATGATGCAACAGAATATTTGTTTTTTCTAACTACAATAGCAAATCTTTCATTTCCAAAATCTCTTATGCTGTAATAAATGATTTTATAAGGTCTTAATGAAATGCATTCCTCAAGGTCGCCATCCTTTGTATAACTGAAGGAGCCATATTCATCGCCTTTTCTTACTGTCACAAGATACTTGTCTGGTTCTGTTTTTCCAAAATCGATGCAGATTGTGTCTATGCGATCATAGATGCACTCGAGAAGAATTTTCCCATCAGGTAAAATAAGACCATATTTATCTTCCTTATCCATATATCGAAAAGGAAAAATAGTATAATCATCAATCGTATATTCATTTGGTAAAGTTTCAAGAATTCTATTTCCGTAAATGTCGTAATAGGCACGATTTCCTTCTTTGTCACAAATCTCTATAAACGAATTGCATGAACTGCGATACTTTTCAGTAAGAAAATCTGGAACCTTATAGTAATCAGAAAAATAGCAATTCAGTCCATACTTTTCTGAAACTGGAATTACATTATTATTTTTTGTAATCCATTCTCCTTTTTTGATTCTCTTGGTTTTATATAAATTCCAATAAGGTAAAATATGATTGCGACGGCTATTGGAATTCAAGAATCCGAATGGATTGAAATAAGATGGTTCGTAGTCAATGTCATAGTCGTAGGAATAGGCAATAACGCCAATGATGTACACGTCAGAATTATTTGCACGGTATGTGTTTTTATAGGCAATATCCTTATATTTAAATGGAGTTATGATTACATCATTTTTCACAACAGCATATTTTCCGTTTTTGCAGACTTTGTAATATTGATCACCGGGGATTTTTTCCCAATAAATTCTTTCAAGTTCATATTTGTTTCCGTCTACTGTGATATGACCTTCACACCAGACATGACCCATGATTAGAAAAAGAATGAATATTGAAATGAGATACCTGTGCATAATTATCTTTATCCGTTGAATATTTTTTTTGAGCAAATTATAGCATATTTGGAATTCATTCGTCACAAGTTGTGGAAGCCCTAAGCCAACTGACAGACTCGAACTGTCCCCCTCTGGTCGCGCACGTCGTGTGCACTCCCGCCGGGGCGTCTCCATTCGCTGACGCGTGCATCCGTGCACGCTTTTCCACATCACCCGCACGCACCTGCTACGGGCGCTGTGGCGCTCATTGCGCTAGACAGTTCGAGAATAAATTTAAACAAAAAGGGCATCCTGTTTTTGTGGAATCCCTAAGCCAACTGACAGACTCGAACTGTCCCCCTCTGGTCGTGCACGTCGTGTGCACTCCCGCCGGGGCGTCTTCATTCGCTGGCGCGTGCATCCGTGCACGCTTTTCCACATCACCCGCACGCACCTGCTACGGGCGCTGTGGCGCTCATTGCGCTAGACAGTTCGAGAATTAATTTAAAACAAAAAGAGCTTCCAGTTTTGGTGGAAGCTTCTAGCCAACTGACAGACTCGAACTGTCTACCTGTTCTTTACGAGGGAACTGCTCTACCAGGTGAGCTAAGTTGGCGTATGAACAAACTTTAGCAAAAAAAACATCTTATGACAATAATGCCATCAGGCGTTCTTCGAAGACTTCACGTTTGAGTGGTGGATCAAAATAATATCCCTGTGCAAGGAAGCATTTGTTTTCTTTAAGCAATTTAATGTGTTCGATGGTTTCGACACCTTCAACAATACAGTCAATACCAAAGTTTTTTGCAATGGAAATAATATGCTTTATCATTGCATTCCTGTTTGAATTCCCGTCAAGTTCATTTGGCAGGAAGCTTTTATCAATCTTGAGAACGTTCCATGGGAACTGAGTAATCAGGTTGAGTGATGAATACCCAACACCAAAATCATCTACTGATGTTGAAATTCCTTCCAGCTGAAGGCCTGTCAAAAGATTTTTCAAGACATCATAGTCAACTTCTGTTGTTGTTTCAGTAAGTTCAATTTCAATATAGTGATGGGGAACATTATGCTTATCAATAATCTTAATTATTCGTTCAAGAAGATTTGCTTCATTCAAATGACATCGCGAAAGATTCACGGAAACTTTTACAACTTCTTTTCCTTCCTTTATCCATTTTGAAATATCCTGGCAAACGTGGTCCAGCATGTAAAAATCAAGGGAACAAATTATTTTTGTCTGTTCCAGGTGTGGAATAAAACTGTCTGGCGGAATTAAATTTCCGTTGTGATTCCATCGGCACAAGGCTTCTGCACCAACAAGTCTGTAGTCCGTGAGTCTGACTTTTGGCTGATAGTAAATGAGGAACTCTTCATTTTTCAGGGCCTGCGGAAACATGTTTTCAATGTTCTTTGCATGCAGTGCTTTTTGTGTGAGAGTATCATCAAAAAATGCATAGGATTCATGAGAAAGATTTTTTGCCGTATCAAGGGCTGTTGTTGCGTAATCCAAAAGAACAGATGCCTGCACGGTGTTGTTTGTTGTCATGTAGTAGCCGGCAATTGTGTTCAATATGAACTTTTCCTGTGTTTCCAGATTGAATGTGATTTCTCTTTTTTCTAGAAAATTTTTGATTTGATTGATTCTATTTTTATTGAAACAGATCAAAAAATTTTCACCTGTAATTCGGCAAAGAATTTCCGACTCTTCAAGAATGTCATTCAGGTCAAGAATAAAATTTTTGATGATTGTATCTGCAATATCTTTTCCAAACTGCTGATATATTGAAGGTATGTTTTTGATTTGAAAAAGACAGATTCCGTATTTGACAATTTCTTTTGATGAAATTTTGCTTCGAACAAAATCCTTAAAGTAATTGAGATTGTAAAGTCCAAAGTCTCCCTCGTGGTAAGTCAGAAAGGTCACTCTGTTTTCTGATGATGCTTTCTCGATGAATGTAAAAAGCATCTTGATTATCAGCGAAATTTTTTCTTCTTCAAATTTTGTCCATTTTCTTGATTCAAGCTGATAGACTACGAAGTTGTAAACTTTTCCGTTGGAACTGACTTCCTGTTTTGGGAAAAATCCTGATGCACTGATGTGTGAGCTTCCGAAAATTGTCTGAGTGTAGAAATTTCCCTGCTCCATATCTTCAAAACTGTCACTTGTTGAAAGTTCAATTTTCCCGATGTGAAAGAAATCTGCAATATCACTTATGGCTTCAGTTATGTCTGACTTTGTGTGAGAGGGAAGTTTTTCCAGTTTCAAGAGGAACTGTTCAAAAAGTTGTGAATATTCTTTGAAATTAAACTCCATATATCATAGCTCCTTATAGTTCTTCCAGTTTAACTTCGACTTGTGGAATCTCAATATTGAATAAAGTCTTGGAATTTTTTTCCTCGATGGAAACATGTCCGGAAAGTTTTTTTATCAGAATGTTGAGCAAGGTAAAGCAAACCTTGTCATTTTCAGAAAGGTCAATTCCATTTGTAGAGAATGTGGTCAGGAATTTCTTTAACTTAGCGTTGAGTTCTTCAAGTAATTCACGACTGCCACCAGATATTCTGATGCAAAGATTCTTGGCGTAAGATTTGTTCTTGCAGAGAACTTCAACGGAAACAGTACCTTTTTTTATGTGCTCGGCAATTGAAACAATGAGTCTGTGTGCCAGGTCTTCAATGAAGTTATCACATCCCAGAAGAAAATCCGGTACATCTGGAGAAACCGTTATCTTAAGTGAAATATCATCGAATTTATCTTTTGCACAGTCAGCTTCAATTCTTTTTACCAGGGTGAAAACATTGTATTCGCTTTCTGTGAGTTGCTCCATGGAACCAGAAAAATTTACAAGCTGAATAATGTCGGTGAAATTTACAAGCAGGGAATTGTCATCATCAACAATTTTTTTGATTGTTTTCTTGATGCTTTCCATGTCTTTTTCCTGAAGAAGTTTTTTCTCCTGGGTCATTTTTCTCTGTAGTGCAGAAACTGTTTTCGAGTTGATATCAGAAATAATTGAGGTAAGGAACATGTTGTAAGATTCGTTTTTCTCGATGTTGTTTTTAAGGTTGAACGACAGGCTTGCGATCTGTGAAATTAGTTTTGCAAAGTTGAAGATTATTTTTGATTTTTTAAGGATTTCTTCTTTTGTTGCTGAAGGAATTTTTTTTGCTGCTACAAGATATTCGTTTTCCGGAATCCCAAAGAGTTTTGCTTTTTTTGAGATTTCAGAAGGATTGAAGTTTCCGTTGAAAATTTGTCCGCCAACAAAGCAGGCAATCATTTCGTTTCCAAGCATGATTGGTGCAGAAAAATCAATCAATCCTGCATGACAAAAATAAATGCATGGCTTTCCTTTTTTCAGGGCTTCACGTGCACCGTTGACATCACATGCATGGCACTTCTTTTTTCCTAGCAGGGATTTTCTTGTGTATTTGGCACAGAAGTCTGTGAAGTTGCTTCCTTTTGTGATAGGAATGCCTTTTGGATCAGTTGTAAGAATTGCCATTCCTGAAATTTCAGAAAGTTCATTTTGCAATTCCTGTATGAATTCAATATTAATTAATTCAGTAATTTTTACAGCCATGCCTTTAACCCTCAAAAAGCCATCCTTTCAAATAAGGACTGTCCACACAATAGAATTGTATTCTTAATGGATGGAAATGGCAAACTAATATTCCGTTTTTTGGAGATAATAGAGAAAATATTCGTGAATTGAAACAGAAAAGGAAATCAAATATAATTTTTTTTCATGATTCTATCAGTCACATTTTCCAAGCCTTCAACAAATACTCAGGATGCTTTAGGTCGAAACTATATCAAGATTAGAATATGGAAAAGTGTTTCGGTGTCACAGAAAAATAATTTGTATCAATGTGAAATGTTTACGGAAAAGCAGGCATTTCAGAAATCCATGACAGAAAAAGAAGTTGAGGAATTTATTGAAATCCATGCAGGAAAACTTTTTAAGAGTGTAGTTGAAAAAACTGATTCAGAAGAAATCACCTATCTGGCAAATCGTCGTGGAGAAATAAAAATCCTTCGAAAGAAAAACAAGAAACCGGTCGTTGAATCATCAAAAAAAATCAACAGGGAAAAAAATTATATCATCAAGGAAAATACTCAGGTTCCTTTTTTGATCGAGCTTGGAGTCATGACTAAAGACGGAAAAATTGTCAGCAGGATGTATGATAAGTTCAGGCAGATAAACAGATTCCTTGAATTTGTTGAAGATGTAATTGAGGATGTAATCAGGCTTAAGGGTAATGTTGATGCTGATAATCCAATGCGGGTTATTGATTTTGGTTCCGGGAAATCATATTTGACTTTTGCCGTCTGGTATTTTCTTCATGAAATAAAAAAGATTCCTGTGGAAATTACAGGTCTTGATTTGAAGGAAGATGTAATCAGAAATTGCCAGAAACTATCCGAAAAGCTAGGATGCTCAGGATTGAATTTCAAGATTGGGAATATTGCTGACTATACCGAGGAAAAAAATCCAGACATGATAATTACTCTTCATGCCTGTGATACTGCAACTGATTATGCACTGGAATATGCTGTAAGAAAAAATGCTTTTGCCATTCTTTCAGTACCATGCTGCCAGAAAGAAATTAATCTTCAGCTTTCAAAGAAAAAGCTTTCTCCGGAAAATCCTTATTCAATTTTTACAGATTATGGAATTGTCCAGGAAAGATTCAGCGCCCTTGTTACTGATCTGGTTCGTGCAAAACTTCTTGAAAAAAAACGGTTACAGTGTTCAGCTCATGGAATTTATAGATATGGAGGGAACTCCGAAGAATCTTCTTGTGAGGGCAATAAAAAACCGTCACGGCAAGACAACCAAAGACGGTTCTGAAGAAATATTGAGAAGTCTGGGAGTAAGTCAGACCCTGGCAAAAATTTTATAGCACGTGCTTTTCGATGAAGTCTGCAACTCCGTCTTCGTCATTTGTTTTGTAGGTTATAAAGTCAGCCATTGCCTTTAGTTCTTCATTTCCATTTTTCATTGCAACTCCGAATCCGCAGAGTCTGATCATGTTTTCATCATTCATTGCATCACCAAATGCCATTGTCTGTGCTTCAGGAATTCCAAGATGTTTTGCAAGCCATAGAACTGCAATTCCCTTTCCGCAGTCAGGAGGAAGCACTTCAAGAAAGAAAGGTTTGCTCGTGAATATGGTTGCCCTGTCTCCCAGTTTTTCCTTTGCTTTTTTCTGAAGTATTTTCAGCTTTTCTGGTTCACCAGGAACAAGCATTTTTGGAAATTTATTTTCAGAAATAAATTTTTCATATTCAGGAACTATTTGTCCTGTGACTTTGCATAGTTGAACATCTTTTAGTGTCCATTCAGTTTCTTTTTTATAGAAGATTGTGTTTGCGCTGTAGACTTCAGAATACAATCCCATTTCTTCTGCCATGTGATTTACTTCAAGCAGAACATGGGTTTCCACGCTCCTTGAGAAAATTTCTTTTCCAGTCTGCAGATTGAATACACTGCATCCGTTGATTGTTGCCATGTACTTGCCATATTCGCTTTGTGTGAGTCCAATGCGTTCCTGAAATTTTGTCATTCCTGCTTTTGCACGGCCAGAACAAAGAACAATGTAGATTCCTTTTTCTGCGCATTTTTTCAGCGTTGCCACAGTTTTATCTGAAATGTTTGTGTTTGAATCAAGAAGCGTGTCGTCAAGGTCAAATGCCATGAGCCTAACATTTAATTTTTCCATCCTCAGTTTCCCCAAAAATTTTTACGAAATAGTTTAGATTAATCCAGTTTATCAAAAAACTTCCGGTCAGACATGAAGATGGCAAAATTGCCCGATATTTTCCCTGCATGATCTACTGCCGGATTTTTTCAAGGTACAAAAAAATACCAGTAAGCAAGAGGTTTTTCTTGAATACTGGCGTTTTCGTAAAAGGTTCTGTGCAGCTGAATGTTATCTTGTAAGTTTTCTGTACATTGTCTTGTGAGGAATTTCTGAATCCTCTCCAAGTTCCTTTTTCTTCCATTCTACATATTCTGACCAGTTGCCTTCAAACCAGCGTACTTCAGAATTGTTTTCGTATGCAAGAATGTGAGTGCAGATACGGTCCAGGAAGTAGCGGTCGTGGCTGATTACCATGACGCATCCGGCAAAATTCTGGATTGCTTCTTCCAGTGAACGTGTTGTTGAAATGTCCAGGTCGTTTGTAGGTTCGTCAAGAAGAAGCACATTTCCAGCTTCCTTGAACATCATTCCCATATTGAGACGGTTTTTTTCACCACCGGAAAGCACACTTATTTTCTTGTTCTGTTCAGCACTTCCGAAGTTGAACCATGAACAGTAAGCATGAGAATTGATTTCACGGATTCCGCCATTGAGAGGGCGACCCTTTTCATCCATTGCACCAAGCTTTATGAGATCGCTTCCGCCAGAAAGCATTTCGTATACTGTCTTGTTCGGGTCAAGCTTGCTCCTCATCTGGTCAACATATACAAGCTTTACAGTTTCACCAATCTTAAGGTTTCCGCCGTCTGCATTTTCTTCTGCATCAATGGGATCACCGTTCTTTGACTTTGCTGCTGCCGTTGCAATCATCTTGAACAATGTGGTTTTACCTGCACCGTTTGGTCCAACAATACCAACAACTGCTCCGGGTGGAACACTGAAGTTGAGGTTTTCAAATAGAAGCTTGTCACCGAATGACTTTGTAAGGTTTTCTGCAGTGATTACAACATTTCCAAGACGTGGGCCTGCAGGAATTGAAATCTGGCTGTCCTTAAGCTGAACGCGCTTTGATTCTTCTGCAAGAAGCTGCTCGTACTTTGTGATATGTTCCTTGTGCTTTGCCTGGCGTCCCTTTGCACCTGCATGAATCCATTCCAATTCTTCCTGCATTTCGCGGTGACGAACAGAAGCCTGCTTTTCTTCAAGAGCAAGTCTCTTTTCCTTTGCTTCAAGCCATTCCGTGTAGTTCCCCTTGAATGGGTATCCCTCACCGCGATCCATTTCAAGAATCCAGCCTGCAACATTGTCCAGAAAGTAGCGGTCGTGAGTGATTGCAATGATTGTTCCCTTGTAGTCGCGAAGGTGTCGCTCAAGCCATGCAACTGTCTCTGCGTCAAGGTGGTTTGTAGGTTCGTCAAGAAGAAGAATGTCTGGCTGTTGAAGTAGAAGCCGGCACAATGCAACACGACGGCGTTCACCTCCGGAAAGCACGTCCACAACCTGATCAGGAGGAGGACATCTTAAGGCATCCATTGCAAGTTCAAGATTTGTGTCCAGATTCCATGCATCAGCTGCGTCGAGCTGTTCCTGAAGTTCTGCCTGGCGGGCACAAAGCTTGTCGAAGTCTGCATCAGGGTCACCGAATGCCTCGTTAACCTTATCAAATTCTGCAAGAAGGTCTGTGATTGGTTTTACGCCTTCCCTGACAATTTCCATGACTGTTTTTCCAGGTTCCAGTTCCGGTTCCTGTTCCAGATATCCCATCGTGTATCCTGGAAGAAGATGGGTCTCACCAGTAAAGTCAGTATCTTTTCCAGCAAAAATTTTAAAGAGGGAAGACTTACCGGCACCGTTTTCACCAATGACACCGATTTTAGCTCCGTAGTAATATGAAATACTTACATCTTTTAAAACTACTTTTGTTCCGTATGCTCGCGAAACACGATCCATTGTGTAAATGATTTTCTTGTCGTCAACTGTCTTTGCCATACAAACAGTTTAGATTATAGATATATTTTTTTCAATTGATGTCATTCATATCAGCTGCACTTCCATTCATTTGTCCTTCATTTCAATGGCAAAAGGGAACGTTCCAGAATCCCGCTGGCATGTGCCAGGAAAATCCCGTAGTTGGTGAATGGAATCTGCTGCGACTGTGCAAGCTTCATCCTGCTTTGAACCTCGCGCTCGGTAATCATGCATCCGCCGCAGTGAATAATCATCTTGTATTCAGAAAGATCATCCGGAAAGTCAGACCCGCTTGAAGTTTCAATCAAAACATTTTTCCCGGTAAGTTTCTTCAGTGACCGCGGAATTTTCACGGTTCCAATATCACCGCACTGCCTGTGATGGCTGCATCCCTCGCTGACCAGAATCTTGTCGCCATCCTCAAGTTTTTCTATCATGCCGACAGCATTGACCGCCACATCAAGAAACCCCTTGAACCTTGCCATTAATATAGAAAAAGATGTGAGTGGAATTTCTTCACCAAGAATTCTGCTTACTTCCCCGAAAGCCTGACTGTCCGTAACAACAAGATCCGGTCCTGATTTCATTGAATCCAGAACCCTCTGAAGACCTGCAGGCTGACAGCAGACCACACTGCAGTTAAGGTCAAGAAGACTCCTGACAGCCATTTGCTGCGGAAGAATGATTCTCTGTTTCGGGGCTGCCTCATCAACTGGAATCACAAGAACAACACAGCTGCCCGGTTCAACAACGCCATCAAAAAGCCCCCTGGAATCATCTGCTTTCCCAAGCTCACCGATTTTTTCCTTAAGCTCCCCAATGCCCTGCCCTGACCTGGAACTGACGCAAACAACAGCCGAAGCACCCTGAAATTTTTCACGGGCCAGCTCAAAAAGATTCCTGTCATGATTCAGGTCCCATTTATTCAGGGCAACCACAAAGGGAATCTGTCGCATCATAAAATCACGGCAAACAATAATGTCTTCGTTCCTCACACCGCAAGTCGAATCAACAGTCAGAACACCAATATCAGTTCTGTCAAGAATTTGTCTGGTCTTGCAAACCCGAAGCTGGCCCAGGTCTCCATTATCATCAAGCCCGGCCGTATCCGTAATCACGCAGGCCCCCAGAGGCAAAAGCTCCATACTCTTGGAAACCGGATCCGTAGTACAACCCCTGGCCTTAGAAACAATGGAAAGTTCCTGTCCAATAAAAGCATTTACCAGACTAGATTTGCCCGCATTGGTACATCCAAAAAAAGAAACATGCACACGCTGTGAAGAAGTAGTATTATTCATGGAACAAATTATACCAAAAAGACTCCGGTTGGAGTATTTCCAGCAACGTCCTTCCGGGGTTCGGCTCTTCGCCTCAGTGCTCCGCACCGCGCCCCTCCAGGAACGCAAACGCCCTCACCAGAATTAAGAATTAAGAATTATGAATTAAGAATTAAGAATTATGAATTAAGAATTAAGAATTATGAATTATGAATTATGAATTATGAATTATGAATTATGAATTATGAATTATGAATTGTGAATTATGAATTGTGAATTATGAATAAGGTCGCGAGAAAACTTCTTTCGTATGGTGATCCAATTGAAAAGATTTGTGAGGTAACTGGCCTTTCCCCGGAAGAAGTTGAAAGGATAAAGTCCGAGATGTGAGAATCAGCTCATCAGGCTTGATTGAGTTCTTGGATTCTATAGGATCGGTGAGCAAAACAGGCCGCCTGTTCAGGCACTCCCTATAAATATATATATCCGAAAAAAAATGAAATTCACCAATTAAGAAGGAATTTTTTATTTAAGATCAAGAAAATTTCTGATTTCCGTGTATAGATTTTCTATAAATATCCTGTCTCTTGATTTCTGCGTGGATTCGCTGAATGAATGAAGAAATTTTTCAGTGGCAAAAAGAAGCGCCGGATGAATGTTCAGCACCGATGAAATCTTGATTATCAGATCAAAAGAAGGCTTTGCCAGTCCACATTCAATATTTCCAATGGTCCCGGTAGTAACCTCACAACGTTCCGCAAGTTCCGCCTGTGAAAGATTCTTTTCCTGCCTGTATTTTTTTAAGTTGAAAATAAAGTCATGTTGATAATCAGTCATCATCGCTCAGTATAAAATGATGAATTGTTATTTGAAATATAATTATAATGATAGTATAATGAAGTTTATCAGTTTAATTGGGAAAAGGTTATGAAAAAGTCATTTATAACAGTGTTTTTATTTTTTTCGTCTTTGTTGTGTTTTGCAAAATCTGTTCCGGAGCCGGAATGGTTCAGAAATTATAGAAAAGTCTATCCAAATTCAGAATATATAGCCCAGCGTGGTTCAGGAAAAACTGCGGAAGATGCAAAGACGGATGCGGCGGCTCAGCTTGCAAGATTTTTTCAGTCAACGGTGAATGCGAATCTTTCTACAACCATGACTTCCATCACCAGTGGAACTTCAATAGAAGAAGAGACCCGTGTGGTTGACGAAGTGAATGTTGCAAGCGAGGTTGAATTTATAGGCCTTGAGTTTACAGAAAGCTGGTACTACAAGCCGGAAAAAAAATGGTACGCCGTCGCCTATGTTGTCCGCGAAGACGCATGGATCCAGTACAGACCTAAAATTGAAGCGGAAAAATCAAAGTTCTTTGGATTCTATAAGAAGGCGGAAAATGAAATCGACTCTTTCACAAAGATAGCCCTCTACAGAAGCGCATGGAAATCTTCCACCGACTTTATGGAAAAATTGGAGTATGGAAGGATCATAAGTCCGAAAGAGGAAGAAAAATATTCTGCAGACAGGGAAGCGGTTTCTGATGTTCCTTCAAAAATAGAAGCCGAGCAGAAAAAGCTCACTGTAGAAGTACGCATAACAGGTGACTATGGAAACATCATAGAGACATCCGTGAAAAAATCTTTTGCAAAGTGTGGATTTGTCGTGGGAGCAAAAGGAAATTATGTAGCGGATGTAAATGTAAATTCAAATCAAACAGGCAATGATCCGCTTTCAATAATGCCTGCCGTGATCATCACAATCAGAAACAAAGATGGAAAATCAATCTATTCCTACGAGGCAAACCTTACGGAAAAAACTGTCGCATATACATTGGAGACTGCCCAGAAAAAGGCGTTCCCAAAACTGGCAGAAATAATAAACAGGGAAATTAATTTTTAATGCTGTAAATCAGCGAGGAGAAAAAATGAAAAAAACATTTGCAGGTGTAATGGTTGCGGGACTTTTTGTTGCATCGATGATTGGGGTAGCATCATGTGCTTCAAACAATGTTGATCCAACTTTGAATGTCAATGTTGACGATGAAGTCAAGGTTTCAGTCATTGACTGGACAGACAGGACTTTGGGAGAGGTTGCGGCACCTCAGTGGCTTAGAAACATGCGCCGTGGAAACAGCGATACATTCAAGCAGTCATGGGGAGTTGATTCCAACCGCGTAATAAAAGTAAGCATGGCGACAGGCAAGACTGAAGCTACAGCACAGGCATTGAGCCGCGCGGGTTTTGCATATACACAGGCAGCAGAACTTAATCTGAAAGTAATCGGTCGTGTAGGACAGGGACTTAATGATATTGGACAGCTTGAAGCGGTTTATGCTGCAGCAAGCGAAACAAAGGCTGATATGACAGGCCTCAGGGAAGAAACAGGATTCTATCAGAGAATAAGAGTGACAGAGAAAGCAACAAAGGAGACGACCGAAAAGTACGTATATTACACTGTGTACTCAATGGACAAATCAACATGGGACAATCTCTGCAAGAAATATCTTATGGATTTGATGGGAACAGAAGGTCTTGAGACTGCAACTCAGAAAAAAATCGGTGCATTGTTCAGCGAAATGAAGGACGATGCGGACAAAAAGGATGCAAAGAAGGCTGCGGAAGAAAAGGCTCTTTATGATGCACAGATGGCTCGTCTTGAAGCAGAAAGAGCAAAGGCAAATGCAGAAACTGCAAAGGCAAATCTTGAATCAAAGAAACTTGATGCAAAGGAAGCCCAGGTAAAAGCCGCCGCAGAAGAAGCAATGGAACTTGAAGCATTCTTGATGTAATTAGAAGTAATTCTACTAAGCAATATAAGCAGAGTGTCTATGTTGCTGAATATTTTAGGTAAGTGATATGAATTTTAAGAAATTAGTAACTGTTTTTTTTATGGCTGCATCAGTGTATATGGTAGCTTTTGCAGAAGAAATTAAAAATATTATTGTTGTCTCATCAGGAGAAAATCTTTCTGCTGCTGAAAGGGCATGGCTTCCTGCCAGTGTAAAAGATGAATTGGAATCAAATTTACAGAGTTATACGAAGTATTCTTTTGTGAGTTCTAGTGAAAGTAAAATCAAAGAACTGCAGAAAAAATCCGAGACCGCAGGATTTGATGAAAAATCAGCAATTGAACTTGGAAAGCTTACAAGCGCTGGACATGCAATTTTTGTCATTACAAGAAAGACAGGAAATTCATATACAGTTACTGCAGAACTTACAAATCTTACAACAGGTAAAGTTGTTGCAAAGAGTGTAAGTTCTGCAAAGAAGAGAATTGATACAGTTTCTGCAATAGATGGTTCTGCTGTTGATGAAGTTACAATCGATTTATGTCAAAAGCTTGGAGTTTCCCTTACAAACACTCAGAAATATCTGCTTCAGAACGGAAGCTTGAATGTTTCAGGTACAGATCAGATGGCTTTATATAATCAGGAAGTTGAAAATTACAATAAACAGATTTCAAATTTTGATGCAGAAATTGCAAAACTTATGAAGTCAAACAGCATTGATGCTATAACACAAAAACAAAAACTTGAAAGTGAAAAAGCTCTTGCTGAAGAAAAGAGAAAGGCTGCTGAAGCAAACAAATTACGACTTGCTGAAATTGAAAAAGCCAAAAAAGAAGAAGCTGCTGCCGCAGCTGGTCGTACCGAAGAACAGCAGAAAAAAATTCTTGAAGTTTCAAAATCTGTAAACGAAAAAGCTGCGGAACTTAGAAAGCTGAAGACAGAAAATCTTAGTGCTTTGGGAAAGATTAAACTTGTTGAAGCTAAGAAAGCTGCTTTGATTGAAATAAGAAACAATGTAAAAAATGAACAGAAAGCAATTTCTGTAAATTATAAAAAAGAATATGACGCCAAAATTGCTGAAGTAAAAAATGCCCCTTGGAGAACTGCAGAAAAAGATGAAGATGGAAAACCTGCTAAAGAGGCAATCAGAGAAAGAGAGAATAAAGTTCTTTCTCTTGAACATGAAAGGGATAAAGTCTGTCTGGCTGCTCAGAAAAAAATTGCGCAAGCAACTTATGATAATCAGGTTGCGGTTATGGCAGATATTCTTATTGATGAAGAAAATATGCCGCAAACTTCTTACTATGCAAACAACTTGAATAATAATCTCCGTGTAAAGATTGGAAATTATTCCAGAAGTAATGATGGATGGAAAGTTAACTACACAGTTTTGTGCGATGGAGTTGAAATAGGATCTTCAGAGGGCTTTATAGAATACAGTGCACTTGAAAAATTTATTCCATCAGGAATGGGTAAGTTTGATGCAGTTGACATGTATGACAGCCTTTTTAAATGTGGTGAGCCGGTATTGACTTTTGAGATTTCATATACAGTTAAAGAAGATCCCCTTGAAATTTCAACATACACTTTTTCTTTCAGCAAATTAAAATGCTTTGATACAAATACTGTTGCAGTTGACGCATTTGGAGCTATAAAAGCCAAAAACAATACAACTGCTGGCGAAAAGTTTACAAAAATACGCAAAATTAGACCGGGAAACGACTGGGGAGAAAAAGGATATAAAGAGAAAGAAAAAGAAGAGCTATTGGCTGATTTAGTAAAAATTCCAGGTAAAGACTATAAAATCGGCAAAACAGAAGTTACTCAGAGGTTATATAAGAAAGTAATGGGAAGTAATCCAAGTAAAAATAAAGGAGATGACAAACCTGTAGAGAATGTGAGCTGGTATGATGCAATATATTTCTGTAACAAACTGAGTGAAGAATTTGGTTATATACCTGTATATTCAGTAGATGGAATTTCAGATGTAAGAAAATGGAATTATGCACCTCATAAGGAAAACGAAATAAGGTCTCGTGTATATCAGAATAAAAAAGCAAATGGATTTCGTCTACCTACAGAAGAAGAATGGGAATATGCAGCTAGTGGTGGACTGAATTACACATATTCAGGAAGTAACAATCTTGATGAAGTAGGCTGGTGTAATAAAAATAGTGGATCTGTGACACATCCTGTAGCACAGAAAAAGTCAAATGGTTACGGACTTTATGATATGAGCGGTAATGTCGCGGAATGGAATTGGGATAGTACCAACTACAGAGAAAATTATTGCATGGGTGGTGGTTTCGACGATGGCGAATTTTGCAAGGTTCGAAGTCGTTACGAACGTGCTAGTAAATGGCATTATTCCAGTGTAGGCTTTCGTATCGTCTGTTCCGCAAATTAAGGAAAAATATTTATGAGTGAAAAAGTGAAAACAAAATCTGCTTTTCTTCTTGGTGCAGGTTGTGAAGCCAATGCTCAATTAGAAATTTCTTCCGGAGCAGAATTCAAGAAGGATATAGTTTTTTCAAAAGGGTTTAAGACTTTATATGGATTATTAAATTCTGAGGATAAATTCAATCCAAATAAAGGAACTTGTCTTTCATGGAACAGTCATAAAATATTCTTCCAGACAGTGAGCGAAACGGAAAGTGGGAAATTGCACGAGTTTAAGGAAAATCCAATTTATATTGATTATCTGAAATATCTTACAAATCCTAAAAAAGAAAATGAAGATAAAAAAGAAAAATTTAAGGATTATTATAAGACATATATTTATGATGAATTAAATAACTTGGCTAAAGATAATAGCATCGTAGCTCCAGAAAATTCAATTTTAAAAGAATTTCTTGAAAATGTAAGTCTTTGTTCCTTTCTTGATGGTATGTTCAGTTCTCTTCGTTATCCAACTAAATACGAAATTACCGTAAATAAATTATTAAAAATTTATTTTTCGGCATATAAAAGTATCATAAAAAAATTTGAAATTAATTATGAGAGTTACAAAAATAAAACATTGCACGAAAAACGGAAGTGCTTTGCTAATGAACTAAGATTTGCCCAGCAAACAATAATGGAAAATAAGAAGAAAGATTCTGAGAAAAATCCAAAGAAAAAATGTTACTACGAGATTATTGAAGAATTAAAATCCACAGATACAGCCATAATAACGACTAACTATACGGATTTTTCAATGGGGTTATCTGGTTTGCCGGAAGATAGAGTTTCTTATATCCATGGAAAACTTAATCTATTTGAGGATATACAGTCAAAAAGGGTTTGCAGTTTAGAAGATTTTGAAAATGATGAAGTAGTAATGCCATTCTTATTTCTTCCAAGCGGAGTAAAGCCCATTGTCTGTGACTGGCAGATTCGGCAATATGAAAAGGCCTGTAGAGCAATAAGAGAAGCCGAAAATCTTTTTGTTCTTGGTTACGGAGCAAACAGCGATGATGAACACATTGCTAATTTCTTAAGAGAAAGGTTGGATTCGTCAAAGAAAATAATCTGGTATTGTCATTCAAAAGATGGAACAGAAGAAAAAAAGGTCAGAAAAATTTTAGGAGAATCTTCTTATATTGAGTTTAGAAAATCAAAAGAATTTACACTTGAAAATTTAACGAAGCAGGGGTTTTAGAAATGAAAGTAAAAACAATTTTATTAACAACAATACTAACAATGGTTACTGTTTTTTCAGGTTTCACAGCAAGTGATCTATTGGATGATTTTGACATGCTTTATGAAAGGGCTGTTTTAGATAAGGTACGCATAAAACGTGAAAAAGAAGAGAATAAAAAGAAAGCCGAAGAAGACAGGATAGCAGCTGAAAAGAAAGCCGAAGAAGACAGGATAGCAGCTGAAAAGAAAAATAAAGTTGAAAAAAGTATGGGAATTTCTGCCCAAAACCCAGAGGAAGTACTTTCAAAGATGGTTAAGATTACGGGAATGGAGAAGGGAGATTTCTATATTCTTAATACAGAAGTAACCTGTGGACTTTATTATAAGGTTATGGAAATCGAGGATATAAAAAAAGAAGACTCCTGTTATCCAATACAATGGGTTTCATGTGTTGATGCTATAAATTTCTGTAATAAATTAAGTGAATTGTGCGGATTAAAACCATATTATGGTGTTCCCAAAGTTGTAAAAAAGAAAAAAAATCACATGGTCATTAAGGAATATTTTACTTGTAAAACATTTAATACAAATGGTTTTAGACTACCTGATACTACAGAATGGTTGTATGCAGCAGCAGGTGGAGAGAATTCCAAATATTTCGGTAGCGACGAGATTGAGGAAGTTGGCTGGTACGATAAAAATTCAAAGTCACGTAATATTGTTGCAGATAAAAAACCGAATAAATACGGTTTGTATGACATGAGTGGAAATCTCCGGGAATGGTGTCTGAATGCAACATCAAAGGACGGTTTTGATAAATACCTCTTGGGAGGTGATTTTGATTCAAGTAAAGATGACTGCTCTTTTGCAGGTAACATGGATAAAATAAATAATCACAAAACTTTTCCATATGCTGATATTCACCGTTCTAATATCGGCTTCCGCATTGTGTGCAAGGCTGAGTAACGAGTTTTTAAAGAAAAAAAATACAAAAAACAATAGGAGAAAAATAAATGAAAAAATTAATCACATTGGCAATGGCAGCATTGTTTGCTTTTTCAGCATCTACTCAGGAACTGGACATGGTAGATATTCCAGGAACGGATTTTAAGATGCTCAAGACAGAAGTGACCCAGGAGCTTTATGAAAGTGTCATGGGCGAGAATCCAAGCTATTTTCAGAAGAGAAGTGAAAAGTATGAGACAGGGGAAGGAAAATCTTATGCAGTTACAGAAGGAGAGGATGTCAAGAAACTTCCAGTTGAACGAGTCAGCTGGTATGATGCCATATATTTCTGCAATAAGTTGAGCATGAAAAAAGGATTGAGCCCTGTCTATGCAGTTGATGGTGAAACAGATGTAG
>SAMEA3663224__coassemble_143_pt1 | contig 159666 bp, 136 predicted proteins | sample SAMEA3663224__metabat2_low_PE_008 | metagenome-assembled genome bin SAMEA3663224 (sample SAMEA3663224) | pig gut metagenome | biome: pig gut; feature: pig-associated habitat; material: faeces | place: China | collected 2013
AAAAAATGTTGCAATTTCTGACAGAAAAGTGGGGAATTAATCTTTACAAGTTACCTTATAAGGTGGTAAATTTATTGTATTTAACACTGTATAGGGTGAAAAATTACCAAAAACAGGCAGAACGAGATAAATTTGTAAAGAATTCCGCCTTATAATCTATGCGCAAAAGCGGGTAAATCCTTTACTCCAAAATTTTGAGGAACACGGCGCAGCTTTCAACTTCTGTGAATCCGGTTTTCCTGTAGAAGCTGTATGCCGGAATTCCGTGTTCCGTCTGAAGGTAAATTGCGCCTATATTTTTCTTTTTGAGCGAATCTTCAATTCCTTTCATAAAAAGTTTTCCGTTTCCTTTTCCTTTGCCCTGAGCTTCCCTGCATATAAAAAACTCATCGAGAATATATTCGGTTCTGCTCCACCAGTGCCGAATGCAGCCTGTTGCGATATTGTGCCCTGATGGACTTATCTATCTTAGCATGATAAGCCTGGGACCTTAATGATTTTCAAAGCATCAAAGCCGACACAGGCTCAATACCTGTGCGGTACAACTCATTGTTATAGTTAAGTGATTGTTATGTCCGGGATGGGGTTTTCTCAAAAAAATTAGTCTTTCAAGAGCCTTGCCTTCTTCATTTTGAGGGCCGGGTTTCTGCTTTCCATGTCGAAGATGGCTTTTTCTACCTTCGATTTTTTTTTGTTTCCAAAGTCAAAGAGTGTTTCCTGCTGGGGAATTGATGTGCTTTCCAGTTTTTCAACTGATATTCCAATCAGTCTTATGCTTTTCTTGTCATCGTATTTTTTTTCAAAAAGTCTTATGCACCTTTCGTAGAGATCATCAGAATTAGCAATGTTTATTTCGGAAGTTTCCTGAATGCTTACTGTTGAAAAATCATCATAGCGGATCTTTACGGAACATGTTCGGGAACACAATTTTTCCTGATGCATTCGCCACAGTATGTTCTTTGAAATAACCATGATAACAGATCCGATTGTGTATCTGTCGTGAACATCATATTCAAATGTAGTCTCTTCACTCATGGATTTGTTTTTTGCTTCCCTTCCAAATTCCATGTCTTTGTTTCCGCGGACTGCGTTGTACAGGAATGAACCCATGCTCTCACCGAAAATTGTCTTGAGCAGTGAAATTGATTTTGTGTGTATGTCTCTTGTGGTTCGAAAGCCTGCGCTGTGAAGCCTTTCCTGGGTTTTTGTGCCTGCTCCCCACAGCTTTTCGAGTGGAAGGGAAAGCATGAATTTTTCCTCGTCACCAGCAGGAATGTAAGTAAGACCGTCTGGCTTTCTGAATCCTGATGCAATCTTTGCAACATACATTGTTGATGCTACGCCAACACTTACCGTAAGTCCCGTTTCAGATTTGACGCGATCCTTGATTTTTTGAGCCGCTTCAACTGGACTGCCCCAGATGTTTTGTGTGCCTGTTACGTCTATGAATGCCTCGTCAATGGACATCTGGAGAACGGATGGTGAAAAGTCATTGAATATTGCCATGATTTCATGGGAAACCTGGCTGTAGTGATGGTAGTTTCCCCTGATGTAAATTCCGTTTGGACAAAGCCTTGCAGCCTGGGCAATGGGCATTGCTGAATGGACTCCGTATTTTCTGGCTTCATAGGATGCTGTTGAAACTACGGCTCTCCTGTCTTCTGGAAGTCCTCCGATAATTACCGGCTTTCCCCGATACTGCGGATTGTCTCTCTGCTCAACGGATGCAAAGAAGGCATCAAGGTCAACATGGAGAAACACTTTGTCATAATTCCTGTCCATTTTTCTTTGGTTCCCTTGCAATAGTTCTTATGGTGCGTTTTTCGTAGAGTGCATTGTATTCTTCTTCTTCCACGTATGTTTCGATTGTGATGATGCTTGAAGATTCATAGTCTGCACTGTAAACGATTTCTATTTCGTTTTCACATCTGTCAGGAATTTCAATGTTTACTTTTGTGCCTGATTCCATTGAATAGTTAAAGTTGCATTCGTAAATTGGAGTTCCGTCTGGAGTTTCTATTGTGACAATGCATCGGATAATCTGTTTTCCATTCAAGGATTTTATTTTGAGAGTTCTTGTTATCATGTCAAAGTTTTCTTCATCCTGCACTGTTGCTTCGATTTCTGCATTTGCGGATTTTGACTGAGTAACATGGATTATGTTTGATAGTGTAATTCCCCTGAAGTTTGCCCGGATAATGGAGGCGGCTGTGTAGTACATTGCAAAGTAGAATATTGTGAGGAATCCTGAGAATACAATTCCATGAACAAGACTGTCTTTTTTCTTCTTGTCTTCCAGAACGTTTGATACAAGGAGAATCTTTATCCATTGGAAAACAAATGGCGTGATGATGAATGACAGAAAAATATTTTCGGAAAAAGAACAGTTGATGACTTCGGAAAGCATTTGCCTGTCAGCAAAAATATAAATGTTCATTAAAATCTGTGCGTATGGCAGAACCATGAGGATAATGCAGATTATATTTGTAATGGTGTTTTTCCATCTTCTCAAAATGAAGACGATCATGTATTCAGCAAAGAATACGCTCATGAGAGATATGTCCATTGTTGAGAATATGAGAAGGTTTGTTCCGCAAATAATGAGCCTGTGCAGGGTGTTTGCAGTGAGGGAAACCTTAATCTTGTGGTGGATCTGCAGTGTTGCAATTACAGTTGATGCAAATATTGATGAGAATACTTTAAGTGCAAAATAAATTACAGGATTTGCCCTGGTAAAGATAAAAATTTTTTCGAACAGAAAAAGACAGATTGCAATAACAAGAATGTATGCCGGAATAAGATACCAGGTTCTTGAAAAGTCTCTCAGGATTGCCTCATTTTTTGAGCTGCTGGTGAATGAAGTAAAGCATAGTGTTGAAATGATGAAGAATGAGAAAATCATGAAAATGAATATAAGCTGAGCTTCGTTAAGCCAGAATCCATTTCCAATATTTATGTGGCTGTAGTGTTTGTCCCAAAGACTTCTTCGTTCTGATACAAGTTCATCTTCCAGGTCACTAAGAATTTCCAGATCAGTCTGTGAATGTCCCAGGGTAAAACCGGCACATGGAATTTCATTCTGAAGAAAAGAAGAAACTCTCCTGTCGGCTCTGAAAAGGTCGGACTTTGTCAGGTACAGCCATGTCCCTTTCAGGGCGTGGTGCCTGTTGTGGTTATCTGTTGTTCTGACAAGGATCTTTATCAGCCAAAGTGGAGAAATGTTTCCGCCACCCTTGTTGACTATGACTTTAGGTGAGTATTGCTCGTCTGAAATGACAATGGCACAGCTTGAGTCAACGTCGTAGATTCTGTCCGCATAGTTTTCTGTTCCATCCGGAGCCTTTGATTTTCTGAAAAGAACGTGAGCTTCACTGTCTGTTGAAAAAAGTACTTTTACTGTGTATGGCAGTTTCTTTTCTTTGGTCATTTCCAGGAAACTAAACATGAATTCCGGGTCACTGACAAAAAAATCCTGCGAGAAGGCAAATATTATTGAATTGATTCCGCTTTTGTTTGTATTTTTTTCGGCTTCCTGCTGGTCTTTTTCAATTGTGACGATAATATCATTAGGAAAGTTGCCGTTGAATGAGGGAACTGGTCTTTGTTTTTTTGTTGCATAGTCCCTGCTTATGAGGGTTTCATTTACCAGTTCAGAAAGTTCATATCCTGTAAGTTTCCTGTTGTTTTCCTGAGCTCTGGGTGCAATCAGAATCAATGTGGAAAATAATAGAATCTGCAGGAGAACCTTGGCTTTCACGATTTTATCTTATAATTTTAGTGTTTACATTGCAAGACCCTTGATGTATACTATAATAACAGGAGATTCTAACTGAATGTGTGCAGAGAAAAAAAAGTTTATTCTTGATTTGCCTTTGAAGGTTATTCTTACAGAAGCAGGTACATCTCATTTTCTTAGTCACAAGAAGCAGCTTCTTAATCTTAAGCTTGCAGATAACAGAACAGCACATGGTGTCAGTATGGAGCATTTTTCTCCTGGTTCACTTCAAGACATGATTCTTCTTGATTATGTTTCCAAGATGGAAATTTCAATGCCTGAATTCGTTTCTCGTCGTCAGGAAGTCATGGATCTTTCCAAGCTCATTGTTTTTTCTATTTTATACAAGCAGTTTGACCGTGAAATATTCAATGAACTGGTAAAATGTGATTGTGTCCGCCATCACAACAGAACAAATCCATCCTCACTTATTGATGAGAAAACAATCATTCCGGACAAGCAGCTTCGCAGTGTTCTTGCAATGAAGGAAGGAACAATCCGTCAGGCTCGTCAGACTATTCTTGATCCAGTATGGAAGGGAATCATGAGTAACTCGGAATACACTCCGGAAGAAAAGAACGTATTCCTTCTCATGACAGAAAAATTCCTCAATCGCCTGAGCCTCATGAACTGGTACATTATCACCAAGTTCTACAAGACAGACGGATTCAATGAAATTGTTTCTATATTAAGGCAGAGACTTTCAGTTTACATGTCAAAATCCAAGGTTGCCGAGTACATTTCCGTAATGGTTATGGAACTTGCCCTTAACAGCGAAAACAACAATATCCGCAAGGAAACAAAGCTTCTTTATCAGGGTATTGACAATTCAGATACACTTATTTTTGATCCAGAAATCCGACAGAAGGTAGTTCAGGAACTCCAGAGAAAGCACGAGCTTGTATTCTTGTCCTGGACTCTTGGTGGTGGTTCCATGTCTATTGGTAAGCAGGGACTCCTTCAGATTACTCTCTATAACAAGGATGATGAATTCCAGGAAGTCAAGGAAAACATCGAAAGCAAGATGTCTGCAAACCTCAACAAGAAATCCCTCATTGACTTTTACAGGCAGATGCCGGAAGGTCAGGAAGGCACAGACCTGGGATTGTACTATTTCTCCTATCTTGAAGATGCCTGCAAGAAGGTAAACGTTAAGTTTGAATCTATCGTAAATCAGTCTTCATCAAGTGACCTTACAATTATTAACCTCAGGTTTAATTTCTAGTTTATGGGGCAAAAATTAACCTTTCTGTTTTTGATTTTTCCTCTATTATTTGCATCCTGTTCAAGTAATTCGGCTGAAGTAATCATTGCGTCTGCATCTGTTGTTTTTGATTACAAGACTTCATCAACTATGCCTCACCTCAGATTCTCGGTTTTTGCCAAGGTTGAAAATGATGTAAGAACTGCAAAATCAATTACTGCAAGAAATGTGTCTTCAGGCCTGGAGTGGCATTGTGACAATCCTCAGCTTCTGAATGTGTCTCAGGATGAACAGTGGGTTGGGTATTCCTGTTTTCTTCCACAGGAATCCAGGGTAATTCCACGGGGGGAATATGAGTTTACCTGTCTTGACATGGATGGCGAGACTGAAACAAGTTCCAGTTTTCTGATTGATTATCCGGAAGAACTTTTGACTGCAACTTCATCGCAGGTTTTGTCTTCCATAAATTACAAGTACGAGACCATGATTGCCGTTTATTCCAATGAAGGTGATTTAGTTTATTTCGGGAAGCCAAGGGAAAAATGGAAGACTGATTCGGACATAATTCTTGATTTCAAGAATGCCGTGTCAAAACGAGTGTGCTATTCCTTCGATAAGGGGGCTGCGGTTATGTGCTTTATGCCTCCCGTTGATTTGGGAAATACAAGTTTTAATTAATTGGGAGCAGTCTTGTTCCCTCGTAAATTATATTTAGGAGATTTTTTGAAAAATGCCTGACATTGACAATTGCTTGACAGAAGCAGAATCATCAGACAGTACGGTTCCCATAGATGGGGAATCTGCAGGGGAAAATTTTAAGCGCCGGATCCGCACTTTTGTTTTGAGAATCGGACGCATGACAGACAGTGAAAAGCGTGCCTATGAGGAATTGAAGCATGTCTGGTGCATTCCTTTTGAGCATAAGACATTGAATTACACTGACATTTTCAGCAACACAAATCCGGTAACAATGGAAATTGGTTTTGGAATGGGACAAGCTACCAGTCAGATAGCAGAAAACAATCCGGACATGAATTACATTGGAAGCGAAGTTCATATTCCGGGTGTTGGCCGCCTTCTGGGTGAAATCAAGAGACGCCAGCTGAAAAATCTTTATATCATAGAACATGATGCAATTGAAATTCTTGAGTCTATGATTCCGGATAACTCGCTTGAGGCATTCCACATTTTCTTTCCGGATCCATGGCCAAAGAAAAAGCATCACAAGAGACGTTTGATTCAGCGCCCAAGAACAGACCTGCTGGTTTCAAAGCTGACTCCAGGTGGTTATCTGTATTTTGCAACTGACTGGGAAGAATATGCTCTTTCTGCCCTTGAAGAGCTTAATGCAACAAAGGGAATCCACAACAGGTATGACGGTTTTGCTCCACATCAGGAATGGAGACCAAAAACTAAGTTTGAGCAGAAGGGACTTGATGCAGGCCGTCAGATTTATGAATTATATTTTGTTAAGGACGAAGAATAGTCTATGGATCTTTTTGACATTGATGAAGCTGCAAGAAAAAGTGATGAAAAATTAAGTTCATCAAAGAGAATTGCAGAACTTGAAAAGCTTATCGCAAAATACCAGAAGTCATATTACGATGGTGAAGGTGAAATTTCTGATGCAGAGTTTGATAAGTTATGGGATGAACTGAAACTTTTGGATCCGGCTAATCCCATTCTTCACAAGGTCGGCGCTGATTCCGGCAATTTTGCAAAGGCACCTCATGTAATGCCCATGGGAAGCCAGGAAAAAGCTGCGAGTCCAGAGGAATTTCTTGAGTGGGCTCAAAAGCACAATTATCCAGAGTATCTTGTTGAGTTTAAGCTTGACGGTGCAAGCCTGGAACTTCAGTATAAGGATGGCAGGCTTCTGCGCGCTGTTACCCGAGGCGACGGTTCTGTTGGTGATGTCATTACAGATAACGCAGTCAAAATGCAGGGGGTTGTTCCTGTCCTGGAAAACTCAAACTTTACTGGTGGAATCCGCGGTGAAGTAATCATGACTCACTATGTTCATGACAAATTTTTTGCTGACAAGGCAAACTGCAGAAATGCGGCAAATGGTCTCATGAAGAGAAAAGATGGTGAAGGCTCAGAAAATCTCACATTGATCTGCTACGACGTTTGGGCAACTGAAGGTGATCAGCCCTTTGAAGATGAAGAAGGTAAGCTGTCATTCTTGAGGAATAAGGGGTTCAATACAGTCAAGCTTGCCATTTGTTCCAGTGCAGAAGATGTGATTTCATACAGAGCCAGAATCATGGAAGAAAGAAAGAATCTTGACTATGATATTGATGGACTTGTAATTAAAGAACGTGTTGTAAATCATGAGGATGCAAGCAGGGCCAGACCAGACAGGCAGATTGCATTTAAGTTCAGTCTTGAAGAGGCTGTTTCAATTCTGAGAAGTGTTGAGTGGAATGAGACCGGTGCAACATATACTCCTGTTGCTGTTTTTGATCCGGTTGAGCTCAATGGAACTACGGTCAGGAGGGCAAGCCTTGTAAACACAAACACAATCAATTCTCTTGGAGTGAAGATTGGAAGCCGGGTTGTTGTTGTTAAGCGCGGTGAGATAATTCCAAAAATAATGGGCGTTGTTGAGGAAAAGGATGGAGATGTTCTGGATGAAATTCCAGTTCCATCCAGATGTTCCTGCTGTGGTTCATCCCTGATTGATGAAGGAACTCGCCTGTATTGTCCGAATAAGGATTGCTCAAAAAAAATTCTCCACAGGCTTTTGAAATGGGTAAGTGTTGTTGATATAAGGGATTTGGGTGAAACTCTGGTTACTGAACTATTCAACACAAAAAAAGTTACGTCCATTACAGACATCTATTCGTTGACTGTTGAGGACCTTACCCCATATTTTCTTGATGAGGAAAGCATAAAAAAAGAAAAGAAATCACTTGGTGCTCAAAAAGTTTTTGATTCAATTCAGGCTCACCGAAAAATAAGTCTTTCCAAGTTTATTGCGGGATTTGATATTGAAGGAGTCGGTGAGGTAGTCGTTGATTCACTTATTGCAGGCGGTTTCAATTCACTTGAAAAAATTCTTGGTGCAAGGGAAGAAGAAATTGCCAGTGTCTACAGATTTGCTGAAATAACTGCAAGAACTCTGGTTTCTGGCCTCAGGGAGTGTGAGTCAGAAATCCGTGATCTGGTTGAAAATGGTGTTCTTGATATTGTTGAAAATGTTGCAGGAAAATTTACTGGAAAATCCTTTTGCTTTACAGGTGAACTTAACACAATGAAAAGAGCTGATGCCCAGAATCTTGTAAAGGAAAATGGAGGTGCGGTAAAGTCATCTGTGGTTAAGGGATTGAGTTATCTTGTAACAAATGATACTTCAAGCGGATCCTCAAAAAACAGGAAGGCTGCTGAACTTGGCATTCCTGTCATAAATGAACAGCAGTTCCTGGAGCTTTTGAAGTAGATCCTTTTATTTGATTGCATCTATAAAATTCCCGATCCCGTTGCAAGTGTTTCAAGTTTTGTTTCGCTTGCTTTTTCTATTAGATGGTACAGGAACTGTTTCATTCTGTAAGCTGAATCCTGTGGCAGCAAAAGGCTCCTGACTTTTCCCGGAGTCAATTCATTTATTGCCGCCAGATATGTGAGTGCATTCAGATCTAATGGAATAAGCTTACTGCTCAGTTTAATTTCACTTGAAAAGTACGGAATGCAGTCCTTGCAGACAAATAAATTTGCCTGGTCAACGTAAAAACTTTCCATGTTTTCGGAAAGCAGAAATTTACCGCAGGATGCACAGGTTTTTACGTCGCATTGAATTCCAAGAAGACCAATATATCTCCAGAGAAATCTGAGCATTCCAAGTCTTGCTTCCGTTTCATCAACAATATCCATTCCGTCAAGAAGAGCTTTTAGCAGAGTGAATGCAGATTCATTGTCTCCTGCACATTTAGTTTTCATTACAATTTCGCATGCCAGTGTTGCTGCACAGGATTTGTACAGGTTTTCCCGCAGGCTGATGTGGCAGTTGGTTGCATCAAAATCAGAAATCTTAATTGATTTTTTTGTTTCGTCGCAGTAAAGGTAAATGGTTCCAGAATTAAATGGCTGTACAAGAGACCGAAGCTTGCTTTTTGGACCTCCGTATAGAATGCAGGAAAATATTCCCATTTCAGGAGAAAAAGCCGTAACTATCCTGTTCTGTTCTCCTGATTGCCTGAGCGAGAAAATTATTGCCTGGGTCTTTTTGTTTCTATCTGCCATAATAGTTTTGATTTTACTTTATTAATGTTAATGGGGTCTATACCCTCTTTTTTGTGAGACCTTATGAATTGAGAATTATGGTGATTTTACATATAATCTATTAGTCATAGAATTTTATTTTGCAGGACAAGGCATTCAAATGAATATATTTAATGAAAACAAAATCATAATTCAGGGTGCGCGTGAACACAATCTGAAAAATATTAATGTTGAAATTCCCCGTAATAAACTGGTGGTTGTTTCCGGACTTTCAGGAAGCGGAAAATCATCCCTGGCTTTTGATACTTTGTTTGCAGAAGGTCAGCGCCGATATATGGAAAGTCTTTCTTCCTATGCAAGGCAGTTTCTTGGCCGCATGGACAAGCCTGATGTGGATCTCATTACGGGCCTTTCTCCGGCAATTGCCATTGAGCAGAAAACAACTCACAAGAATCCAAGATCAACAGTTGGAACTGTAACTGAAATCTATGATTACTACAGGCTTTTGTTTTCCAGAATCGGAACAGCCCATTGTCCTGAATGCGGAAGAGAAATCAAAGAACAAAGTATAGATCAGATAATTAGTTCAATTATGTCCTGGCCGGAAGGTACTAAGCTTACTGTCTTGGCTCCGGTTATCAAGGGCAAAAAAGGTGAGCATCAGAAAATTATTGATGATGCAAAGAAAAGCGGATTTATTCGTGCACGAATTGACGGCCTTATGGTTGAACTTGAAGATTCAATCAAGCTGGACAAACAGAAAAAGCATACGATCGAAATCGTTGTTGACAGAATCGTTTTGAAATCTGAATCCAGAAAGCGACTTGCTGATTCTGTTGAAACTGCCCTCAATCATTCCAATGGCACTATTGTTGTTCTTAAGAGAGTTAATAAGACTGAAGATAAATTCACGGAAGAAGAAGTTTTCTTCAGCCAGAAAAATGCCTGTCCCGACTGCGGAATTTCCATTCCTGAATTGCAGCCGCGGCTTTTTTCATTTAACAATCCATTCGGAGCTTGTCCAGATTGCAGTGGTCTAGGTGAGAAGATGGAGTTTGACAGGAATCTCATAATTCCAGATATGTCTCTTTCATTTAATGAAGGTGCAATTACTTTCTATAACCCTGACAGTGAATGGAACAGTTCCATGTTTGGGGCCATTGCAAAAGAAGGTGGATTTACTCTTGATACTCCATTGAAGGATCTTTCCAAAAAACAGTTTGATTATTTGTGGAATGGTGATGCTGAAAAAGACATACAGTGGACATACAGAAAGCAGAGCGGAGAAGGCTACAGTAATTACAAGAGACCATGGCCAGGTGTCATAAGTGATATGACTCGAAGGTACAATGAAGCATGGGGCGATTCTCAGCGTGAACGAATTGAAGAAAAATATATGTCTCATTGCCAGTGCAAGAGCTGCATGGGAAAACGTCTTAGGCCGGAAGCCCTGGGTGTTACTGTGGGCGGCAAGAATATCTGGGACCTTACTGAGCTTTCTGTTTCTGATTCAATTGAATTTTTTGACAGAATTACACTTACTGATACTCAGAAAAAAATTGCAAGTCAGGTTTTCAAGGAAATAAAGGCAAGGCTTTCATTCCTGAAAAATGTCGGACTTGAATACCTTACGCTTGAACGTTCTGCCGCAACTTTGTCGGGTGGAGAAGCCCAGCGAATCAGGTTGTCAACACAGATTGGTTCCGGTTTGACTGGAGTAATGTATATTCTTGACGAGCCTTCAATTGGTCTGCATCAGAGAGACAATCAGAAGCTTATTGATTCACTTACTTACCTTCGTGATCTTGGAAACACAGTGGTTGTTGTTGAGCATGACGAGCAGACCCTTCTTACTGCTGACTATCTTGTGGATATTGGTCCTGGTGCAGGAGTTCATGGTGGACAGGTTATGGCAAGTGGCACTCCTGAAGAAGTCATGAAAATTGACCAGAGTATCACAGGCCGTTATCTGAGCGGAAAAATTAGAATGGCAATTCCTGAATCAAGACGAAAGGGTAATGGAAAATTCATCGAGATTCAGGGTGTGTCTGAGCATAACTTGAAAAACATAGATGTGAAAATTCCACTTGGTTCATTCACCTGCATTACGGGTGTTTCAGGTAGCGGAAAGTCAACTTTGCTTAATGATGTGTTCTTTCCTGCTGCAAGCAACAAAATCATGAAAACAGAACTTCCTGTGGGAAAGCACAAGAAAATCTTTGGTCTTGAAAATATTGACAAGGTTATCAATATTGATCAAAGTCCTATTGGAAGAACTCCCAGAAGTAATCCGGTTACTTACATTGGTGTGTTTGATAAAATTCGTGAACTGTACGCAAGCCTGCCTGAAGCAAAGGCACGTGGATTCAAGAACGGAAGATTCAGTTTCAATGTTAAGGGTGGACGCTGTGAAAACTGTCAGGGAGCAGGAACAATTACAATTGAAATGAATTTTCTTCCAGATGTTTTCATTCAATGTGATGTCTGTAAGGGCAGGAGATTTAATCAGGAAACTCTTGATGTCCTTTTCAAGGGAAAATCAATCAGTGATGTTCTTGATATGACTATTGAGGATGCGGCAACATTCTTTGAAGGAATTCCTCACATAGCAAGAAAACTTGAAACATTAAAATCAGTTGGACTTGGATATATTCAGCTTGGTCAGAATGCGCTTACACTTTCTGGCGGAGAGGCTCAGAGGGTAAAGCTTGCATCAGAACTTTGCAGGCCTTCAACCGGAAAAACTTTGTACATTCTTGATGAGCCTACAACGGGGCTGCATTTTGTAGACATCAAACAGCTGATGGATGTCATTCAGAAACTTGTTGATAAGGGAAATTCCGTTGTCATGATTGAGCATAACCTTGATGTTATTGCACAGGCAGATTATCTCATTGACCTTGGGCCTGAGGGGGGATGCGGCGGTGGAACTGTCATTTTCTCTGGAACTCCGGAAGAAATCTGCAAATGCAGGAACAGTTATACTGGTAAATATGTAAAGGAACTTATGGATCGTGAAAAAAAACGCGGCCCAGTCGTGGAATAGATTTTGCTTTTATCCTGTAATGTCTTAAAAAAAATTATTTTTCTCATGCTGGTGTTTTTTGTATCTTGCCATGGATTTGTTTATGGTCAGGAAAAAAATGTTTCAGTCATTACTATTGAAGGTGCAGATTTCACGGAATACAAGAAGAACAAGGAAACAAATACAGAAGAAATCATACTTACTGGAAATGTCACGATCAGCGTGAAGAAGGATTCAAAGACTTCCCGTGTCAGTGCAGATAAGGTCACATACAACAGATCAACTCAAATGATGTATGCCGTAGGAAATGTGAGCCTTGTTCAGACTGATTCAAGCGAGGGTGAGCAGCGTATTACTGCAACGACACTTCTTCTGAATACAAGCACTCTGGAAGGAATCTTTGATAACGGAAGAGCCGTCCAGACTCAGAGCAATGCAATCAATCTTCCTGCTGATTCTACTCTTATTGTTGCTTCTAGAATTTTTGGACGTGACAATTCAAGTACCATAGTTTTCAAGAATGCTGAGCTTACATTCTGTGATGATGAAAATCCACATTGGAAAATCAAGGCTTCAAAAATATGGCTTCTGCCTGGTGGTGAATTTGCTTTTTTGAATGCATTTGTTTCTGTCGGGTCAATTCCTCTTCTGTATCTTCCTGTATTCTATTATCCAAAGGATGAGCTTTTGTTTAACCCGTCTTTTGGATATTCTGACAGAACCGGATACTTTATTCAGACCACAACATATTTACTTGGTCGAAAGCCTCTTGATACAAGCAGCGATGAATCAGATGATGATGATATTGGAAAGGGAATCTTCAACTTCATAAAACCTTCCAAACTTAAGGAACAGAAAAGAGAAGGCCTTGTTTATCATAATCTTGAGGAAGACTATAAAGGGTCCACGTCAAACTATCTAAAAATTCTTGCTGATTATTATGGAAACATGGGACTTTTGACCGGACTTGAAGGTGTCTGGATTCCTGAAGACAGTGCCATATCTGAAGTTTCGGGATCTGCAAGAATTGCCTTTTCAAATACTGTTTTTGAAACAAACGGAAAGTATACTTCCTATGGACCTGACGGTAATGTTTACAAAGACAAGGCAAATTTTCTTGGAGTAGAAACACCTTTCAGATACAGTGCAAATTTTTCATTTAAGTCATCAAATCCTTTTGGACTTAGTATTTCCATTCCGGTTTACAGTGATCCTTATTTTTCTGATGATTTTTCTGAGAGAAGTGAATATCTTGACTGGATTGGTTTTTTGCTGGCAGGTTCCGGTTCAGAAGAGGATGATGAGGAGGATACTTCTTCCAATGTTTCAAGTTTTGACTGGAATGTTTCAGGAAATTTTACTTTCAATGTTCCGGAATTTCTTGACCCGTATATTGAAACACTGTCCATTACTTCATTGAGTTCTTCCATTGCATTTAATTCAAGAACACGAAATGACACTGACTTCATGGAAAGCAATAATTTGTGGAGATCCTATACACCGGAGCGTTCCTTTTTCTATCCGTCGCAGATAACTCCACTCAAGATTTCTGCTCAGATTTCAGGAACTATTTTTTCCTATCCGCCAAAAGAACGAAAAATAAAGGCTTTCGAAACTGCAGTTTTTCCTCTGGAACTTGATGTTCCGGATTACATTGCTGAAAAAAAATCAGATGAGGATGAAAAAAAGAACAAGGATGAAAAATCTGACTTGCCGGAAAAAAATGACGACATTCTTTTTGATAGTCTTGAGATTCTTGAAATAGAAAATCCTGATGCTTCAAAAGTTACTGCACTTACTCCACTTTCATATTCCCTTAAATATTCTCTGGCTCCTCAGTTCATTTCCCAGCTTAACTATGATTCATCAGTTTTGTCTTGTCCTGAGGATTTTGAATGGGAGAATTTGTATTCTTCATATATTCAGGTAAAGTCTCCTCTTACAATTACAAGTGATTTGGGTTTTCATAATAATTTTGTTTCCATGACCAACGATTTTTTGTTTGAACCAGTTTATCAGGCTCACCCTAATCTTGACGGATATTCTGAAGCCAGTGCAATAAGTGTTGAAAAAACTGACTATCAGGCTCGCAAACTTGATTTGACAAACACAAATACTGTTTCGTTTAAGCCTTTTGTTTTCAATGAAATTCTTAAGGATTCAACAATTCTGTGGACCACAAAACTCAAGCTTGTAAAAACTGAGGTTGAATTCCTTGGTGATGAACTTGATCCAAAATTTACGTTCGCATCATTTGATCCCGGTGACGAGGACTGCTTTACTGTTCATACTTTGAGCGCAACAATAAATGCCGTTGAGAATGATTTTTCACAGACTTTCGTTTTGTCTACAGACTTGAATCCTCAGCCTGAAGCTTATGATGCAATGCTTTCATTTGGTTTTCCTCATGCAACACTTTCTTTTAGCAGCGGAATTGAGGAAAAGAATTCAGAGGATGTTGAGTTTGTATGGAAGCCTTTCCAGCAGTCACTTTCACTTAAGTTTTTTGATGACAATCTGAATTTTACTGAATCCTATAACTATGATCTTGAGGAAAAATATTCTGATTCATTGAAGCTTGCTCTTTCCTACAAAAATTTTCAGCTTGCATACACAATGCTTTATACAAACGGATATGATTTTGATTCTGAATCAGGATGGGTTCAGCGTGAGGAAAAAGAATTCCTTCCGTACTCGGCATCTCTTGCATACGCTTCATCTGGAACCACGTACAGATACTGGAAGAACAGAATTGTATTCACTCCAAAACTCAATACTTCCATTTCCTATGACTGTATCCGGCCAACCAACAGTTTTTTCAGGTTTGTACCGGAAATTACATTCAAGGTTCATGAGGCTCTTGATATTACATTCAGTGCAGAAACCCAGAACGATGTCATTTTCAGGTATTTCCAGGATTATGTCGGCTACAAGGATGTTTTGTCTGGTGAAAAAAATGTTTTCAAGGATTTGTACAATTCATTTGCATTCTGGGGTGACGGATCATTCTGGGATCCTGATCAGACAAACAGAAAATCTTCTGGATTCAAACTCAAGAACATGAAGATCTCTGTCAAGCGTAACCTCCATGACTGGACTCTGGAAGGAAATGTTACTTTCAAGCCTCGTGCAATTACCGATGACAATGGCAAAAAAAGCTATGACTATCATCCCTACATTTCATTTCTTGTTTCCTGGAAACCAATGCCTAGCATGAAGACTGAAATTGTTGACGAGTATGGTGAATGGGAACTTAATCCGTAGAAGTTAAGTCCAGTATTTTCAAAAAATTTGCCCTTTGGTGATTTATGTATTAAACTATGAATATGGTCGAATTCTTATGTTTTTGACTGTTGTCAGATTATAAAATAACGGGGGATAATATGTCAGAAGAAAAGAAATTTAATTCAGAGGATGCAAAGAAAAAGGCTCAGGAAATTGGATCTACAGTAATGACTTATGTAGACAAGGGTGTTGAGCTGTCAAAAAAAGGAATTGAGGCAGCCAGCAAGTCATTGAGTGATTTTGGAAACAAGTCAGTCATTAAAATTGAAATTGCACAGCTTAATGGAAAAATAGAAAAGAAATACAAGGAAATTGGAACTTATGTTGCCGAAAAAATCCTTTCAGGTGATGCAGATTCTGTTTCCAAGGATGATGCAGAACTTGCAGATAAGCTGGCAGCAATTTTTGATTTCAAGGAAAAGATTGCTCAGCATGAGGAAGCCTTGAAACAGTTTGAAAAAAAGGAAGAGTAGTTTTTCCTGATTTTAGAAAAGGGATTGTCCTTGATACAGGACAGTCCTTTTTTTGTTTTTCAGGAATTAAGGATTGACTTTATTTCTTCTATTGTTTTGGTGTAGGAATCAATGAATTCCATGTTCAGCTCATGAAGATTTCCCTGTGATTTTCCTCGCAGGACATCTTCCAGATTCTGTCCTTTTTGGGCCAGATCCTTTGCTGCAAGTTGTCTTGCTCCTCCCTTGTAGAAGTGGACATATTTTGCTGCTTCCAGTAAATCCTTTGATTCCAGGTCACAAAGTTTTTTTTCGTCCAGGTTTTCTTCGTCTATGTATGCCTGGAGAAGTTCGTCCAGCAGTTCTTTTTCTCCATCCAGCATTTCAAGTGCAAGATCATAGTCAATCATTTTCATTTTTTTTCACCTGCAATCGATTGTAAAAGTTTTTAATTTTAATGGCAACATAGCAATATTTTTGATACAATCAGGTTATGAATAAATTAACTAGAATTCTAAAAATCAATCTTATTCTTTCTGCAGTATATTCATTTCTGTGTGTTTCATTTCACGCTGATATTTCACTTCTTGCAGTTTTTGTTTCTGCCGCATGGACAGCTGCAACTTTTATTTTTCCCAACAAGATTCTTGTTCCCGGAAAAACTTCGGTTCCTTTGAATGCCATGAGACGATTCTTTCAGTATGAACCATTTGTTTTTATTTCAGCTTTTGTCATTCAGCGTTCCGGCAATTATGGCATGCCTTTTGTGCTTGATTTGTTCTGTGCTGTTTTGTGGATCATCATTACAGGTGTTTCTTTCTATATTCAGTATCTGCTTGGTGAAAAAAGAGTTTTCATTATGTGTCCTGAATGGAAGGCCGGTTACGAGGCAAGTTCAAAAAAACGTCGTGGTTCCGCAAAATTTGTAATGATTGAAATTCTTGAATGGATAGATGCACTTTTTCAGGCAGTGTTCACAATCATTCTTCTTAACATATTCCTTTTTCAGCTTTACGAAATTCCATCAGAAAGCATGGTACCCACATTCCTTGTTAAGGATCGCGTTGTAGTTGGAAAGACTCTTGCCGGGCCTAAGTTTCCTCTCAGTCAGGTTGGAATTCCATATATTCAGTCATACAAAAGGGGAGATATAGTTGTGTTCAGAAATCCCCATTATTCAAGTGACAGAAAGAGTGAGGTAAAGACCTTTATGAGCCAGTTCCTTTATATGTGCTCCCTTACTCTTTTAAAGACAAACACTGATGAAAACGGAGAACTTAAGGCCGATCCTCTTGTAAAGAGAGTTTGTGGTGTTCCCGGTGAACAAATCTACATGCTTGATGGAATTCTATATGCAAGAACAAAGGATTCAAAGGAGTTTAAGGAAATTACCCTGGATTCGAAATTTGCAGCCTGGGACCTGAATCTTCTTTCAGATGAAACCAGGGAAAAAATCATGAGAATTCCTCTTTCAAAGGAACTGGTGGAAAATTCTTATGTTACAGAAATGGAACGCCGCAATCTTGATCTGGTTTCTGCAGCTCTTGAATGCCAGTCACTTGCCAGGGAATTCAGCCTTTATACACGAAAGTCAACTTCAGCAGATATTTCGGGACTTTTTTCATCACGTGATATGTTTGTCTACAATATGTTCAGCAATGTTAACAATCTGACTATTTCTCTCATGACAGCTGAGGGCGGTGAAAAATGGTTTGAAAGATTTATGAACACATGGCATGAGGAAAATCCTGAGTTCTTGAAGGATGGTGCTGTTTGTGGCGGAGATCCATATTCAGATGCATGCTTCAGGCTCAACATAATGTGCAAGCTTGTTTTCGGACGTCTGGTTGTAATGAATTCCAAATTGATTTTCAATTCAGTTGATGCAAAGGATTGGAACAAGAACCCTGAAAGAATCAAACAGTTTGAAATTGCCTCAAGATTAAACGATTATATTTCATGCATGGATCTCAGAAACCTTTGTCTTTTCCCGGAAAACGATGCAGATGGTAATCCTGTGTACATTCCGGAAAACTGTTACTTCATGATGGGCGACAACAGGTACAACTCACTGGATATGCGTCACAGCTATGATCAGAAAAACATTCCGCTGTCATCCCTTGATCCCTATTCTGTTACATATTATTCATCCCTTGCACCTCAGTATGTTCATCGTGACAGAATCCTGGGGAAGGCTTCCTTCAGGTTCTGGCCTCCATCCCGTGCCGGAATCCCTGACAAGATGAAGAAGTAATTGGCGTGTTTTATCTTACACCTCCTTTATCTTGCTTTTGTTGAATAATCGAATGAATTCAAGTAAAATCATATTGTTGAAAATTTGATTTTCAGATTTTTATATTTTCTATAGGAGCAAAAATATGTCAAACAGACAGCATTACATTGCAGGAAACTGGAAGATGAACACTTCAAAGGCTGAAGCAGTTCAGTTGGCAAAGGACCTTGTTGAATCACTCAAGGGAAAGTCAGGAAAATACATGGTTGGTGTTCCTTTTGTATATCTTGATGCAGTAGCTCAGGTTTTAAAGGGATCAAACATCCTTCTTGGTGCACAGGACGTAGCAGCAACAGGAAACGGAGCTCACACAGGTGAAGTTTCTTGCGAAATGCTTAAGGATATTGGTGTTCAGACAGTAATTCTCGGACACTCAGAACGCCGCCACGAAATTGGTGAAAGCGATGAACTCATTAACAAGAAGGTTCGCCGCTGTCTCGCACAGGGACTCGATGTAGTTCTTTGTATCGGAGAACTCCTTGCAGACCGTGAGGCAGGAAATGCAGAATCAGTATGTGGATTCCAGCTTTCAGCAGACTTGGCAGGTGTTTCAGCAGAAGACATGGCTCGCGTAACAATCGCATACGAACCAGTTTGGGCAATCGGTACAGGAAAGACTGCCACTCCAGCTGATGCACAGGCAATTCACAAGTACTGCCGTGACTACATTGCAAAGCTCTACAATGCAGATGTGGCAAACAAGACAATCATTCAGTACGGTGGATCAATGAAGGCAGAAAATGCAAAGGATCTTCTTGCTCAGCCTGATATTGACGGTGGACTTATTGGTGGAGCTTCTCTCAAGGCTTCCACATTCACACCAATTTGTGAATTCTAATTCACAAAAATAAATAAGCAGAATTGATTTAGGGTCACTCTCATCCGGGAGTGACTTTTTTTGTTTCGAAAAAAGTTTTGCCAATCTTGGCAAATGAGGCTTTAGATAAACAGAATTTATTACGCTAACCTAAAATCGCGAATATGCCGATAATCATCAAAACTGTTTGTTTTTTAATTTATTCTATATACTTGCATATTGAGTTAATCAGGATAAATTTTTATCGGTGAAATGAATATAAGGCGGTTTCTTGTCCGTTTATTGCTAGTTTTCTCATTCCTTGCTTCCGTTCATTCAGAGGCTGATGGTGGTCGTGTTCTGCCAAGGTTCAGGTCTCTGTCAATGAAGAATATCTATATTGAAGCAAACGGCGGAATTTCCATGCCTGTTACTTTTCTTGGAATCAAAACGTCCAGCGTTACCAACATGGGATTCAACTATACTGGTGGCCTTGGAATAAACTGGGATGGATATCTTGTTGGTTTTGAATACAGCCACAACATGTGGGGGGCTGGAGCCAATGAATTCATGCTCATTGATGATCTTAATTCAGATATTATTGCTTTCAGGATCAGGCGTGTTCTTTCATCAAGAAGTATAAATGTTTTGCCGGAATGGCTTGAAATTGTTCCTGGCATTGGTGGCGGTCTCAATTTCTTTACTGGATCTTACTATCCCTCTGAGCGAGGAAAGGAAGATGGTCGTCTCATGGAAATCACCTTTAACTCGGAGGGATCAGTTGCAGCTTTTGGTCGTGCATCCCTGGAATTCTCTTTCTTCTTCGGAACAAATTATTTCATTCCGTTTATTGGTGCTGACTGTAATGCATTCATGGATGAAAGTATTGGTGGAGGAATCTGTTTCTTCCCTAAATTCTACGGTGGAATCAGGACTTATCCACTGACATACATTTCAAGCCGAATTCCAAAGGCTTCCTCTTCCGGTACAGGAGGAACTTCAATTCTTGTTGAACAGAGTGTTGACTTTACGCCAAATAATGATGATGTTGGAGATATTGCTACCATCGTGCCAAAGTATTTCAACACTAAGTATGGATGTGAATCCTGGAAAGTTGTTGTGTATGACCGTTATGGAAGCCCGTTGAAAACCTGGGAAGGAACTGGTGATGTTCCCCGAAAGATTCCATGGGACGGAGACACGGATAATAACGAGATAATTTTTTCAAATGAAATATATACTGCTTCCTTTGAGGCAGTTCCAGATATGCGTGACAGGGAAAAACTTGGAATGGACAAGGTTACTGCCACTATTCCCATCAAAACTGGAGTGTTTGTTCAGAACGGAAAGAACAGGAAGGAAGACCGGATCATTATCAATTCATTCTACTTTGATGCAGATGATTCTTCGTTCAATTCAATCAGTGATGAGCAGAGAAAATCCAACAGAACGGTGCTTGATCAGGTGGCCTCAGCTATTCTTGACCAAAATCCGTCAAATGTTATCATTGAAGTATATTCAAATAACGTATCAAATACAGATGAGGAAAATCTCACAGAACTGGTTCCTTTGTCTCAGAAACGTGCCAATGCGATTCTTGAGGAACTGATCAGACGTGATGTCAAAAAAGAAAATCTTTCTGCACGAGGAATGGGTGGCAGTGATCCGATTGCCTCGTGGGAAGACAAAGCTTCCTGGTGGAAAAACCGCCGTGTTGAAATCATTCTTGAAAAATAGGTGGAGGTAAGATAATGAAAAAATTGTTTAGTAAAATCAAATCAGTTTTTTTTCTTTGCCTTGTTCTTGTCTTTGCCTCATGTTCCGATATGTTTGGCGGTTTCATGAATGATGATCAGACTTACAAAACTGGTGTGGATACTGTTACCGTAAATTCATCTGCAGAAAGTGATCCCGTTACCCCAAACTACGAAAGCACAAACACAGAGCTTTCAAAGGGAATTGTCGTTATAAAGAAAACAAGATCTGCTTACAATCAGATTGTCTTCGATCCGGAATTTGAGTGGAATGAGGAAAAGGGCTTAAAAAACATCTATCAGGTTGGAGTTGTTGATGAAGATACTGATGGTGATGGTGTGAAGGATATTGATAATGACGAAACCGTTACTCCGCCTCATGGATCATGCGTTCCCCTGAGCGTTATAGATAATCCTGTTCTCATTAAGTGCTTTCCGTCTGATTCCCATGCAAGGGTTGAATGGTCTGCAGTAAGAACAAGAAGAGGAAATCTAGATTCAACTGTGACACCAATTGCCAGCCCAACTGAAGTTTCCGTGAGTAGGGCTTTGGATAATGACAGGGAATGCTCAATCAGTGTGCCTTATGGAACTACTTTAGTAACAGTAAAAATTATTGCAGACGACAACTACTATTCCAGGACATATAAGATTGAACTTAACAAACCAGTCCGCTTTGATGAGGAGTATATTGTAAAGGGTGATGATCTTTTCACAACCTATGATATTGATTCTGCTGAAGTTCCTGAAGGAATTGAGATTGTATCAATGAACTATGTTTCTGACTACAATTCAGAAAACATTGATCCGTCAGTGAGACAAATTACTGTTGCAGAAGGTGTTTCTTCATTGCGTATTATGTACCGTGATGTTGAAACGGGATATACTATTACAAGGCGTATTACTCTCATGCGTCCAGATGACAGGGACACAAGCATAAAGTCATTTGCTCATGTTCCTTACAGTTCCGATGCTGAAACTGATGCCAAGTCAATAAGGGTTGGATCTATTGAATCCTTAAGATCAATAAACACAAATTTAAATGAAAGTGATGACCTGTATTATTTGAATCGTGGCGGCGGATACCAGGGAAGTGATAACACAACTTCCTTTGCCCAGAAATCAGTATATAAAATCTGTGCCAACGCTCAGTATGGTCAGGATTCTGTTTCATTTAAAACTGAACTGACAAATCCAAAGGCAAGCCTTTCCTACTGTGTTGGGGACACTGATCTTGCTTCTGAAAACTGGACGAATGCTTCTGTTGATGCTGATGGAAAATATACTGTTACCGTTAATGGCTTTGAGTCAGCTGGTGAAAATCCTGTTACTCCAGTCTATCTTCGTGTCAAGACAAAGGAATACAAGCATTCTGATGGAATCCATGCAGACTATAGATATCACAAAATTGAAATAGTCCGTGCCGGAATTGACAATCCTAATCTTGCTTTCTTTCGTGTGGAGAAGGGACTTGTTCCTGGAGTTACGGAGTCTGGTTCAGCATATATAATTAACGGCCTGGACAAGAGAAGTGATTTTGAATCTTATATTTCTGCAGGTTCAATTAGGGATAAGAATATTTCCACCTATGTTGATCAGCTTAAGGTAATGATCTACACAATGAACTGCGAGCAGGAAGTCTATTATACCTGTGAAGGTCCGGCAACAGAACAGTTTGAGGATCTTGATGGCGATGGTGAATATGATCATGCACCTGAAGGTTATTGCATGCAAAAGACACTCATGCCTCTGGAAGGAAGTTCCGGAAACAACAGAAGAAGAATTGTTACTGTTGGAGCACTGGATTCTTCTGCTGTTGCTGACACTGACAATGATATTTGTGACGGTGTTACAACCATGACATTCTATCTTAAGAAATCTGATGGAACTTTTGTGACATACAAGACTGTTAAATTCACTAAGCCAACGCTTGATGCAATTTCATGCAGGCTTACTGTTAGGGATTATTCTTCTACAGATGGAACTGGACGAGATTACAATAGTTCAAGTGTAATTCCTGGATACAGTAATATTGAAATCAAGAAAAATCCTTCATCAACACATACACTAACCAGCTATACAGATGCTGCCGACTACAATATCTATTATACTGGTTCTGCCAACTGTGAGGATATTTTCTTTGATATTGTACCAAACTATGCAGGTGTATATGTACGACACACGATTCTTAATAAAGATGATGCTGTCATGTCAATTGATGCAGACAATACTCAGTTTACAGTTACAACAAGGGCTGATGGAACTCAAATTTGGCAGTCATTCATGCGTTTGTGGTCTTCATACAAAAAGTCGTCATATATTTGTATCTATAAGGATGAAGCCTCGTATAATGCAGATCCAAATGATTTTGTTGCAATCATCAAGCTGTCTTTCTACAGAAAACCGGATGTTTCTTTGTCAACGCTGAAGTTTGGACTTGCCTCGTCTGTAAAGCAGTCTAATGGAAGTGCATTCAATTCATCAAAGCCTAGATTTGAAAATGGTGCTGAGGTTCTTACGCTGCCTTATGTATGCACGACTGAAGAAATAACTGACAACGGTGTATTGAAAGTTAAATTCCCTGTTGCAACTTCTATGTTTGAAGTTCGAGAAAAGACCTTTGGTTCTGATGAGGAGGATGAAGCTAAGAACTGGAAGGGTACTCAGGAATCAAATGCCGGTGACCGGGGAACTGTGATTTATGGTCCTGGTAACACATCTACAACTGAGATTTCAATTAATAATGTTAAATACGAAGAGGGCATTATAAAGGCATATAGCATTTATGTTTATTGTGATTACTATGTAAACTCTCCGGTTAGCGGCCAGCCTATGGTTCCTGCACAAGAATCAAAGGAATACCTTGTTTACGTTAAACCAAAACTGAGCAGCAACTCCAAGTTCTCTCTCAACCTGAAGCAGGAAGACGGCGACGGACTTATTGTCAGCAGTGTTACCGTTAATTCAGGCACAAATGTGGTCAAGGATGCTTCTTCTACTGTTGAATGCACGGACTATACAAAGAGCGGTGATCTTAAGATTACTGTTGATCTTCACAAGGCAGCGACACTGACTGTTACTGTTGATGGAACAGTTCTTGATTCATCATTTGTAGACGACACTGATCCGGCCAAGAGAATTATTACAATTCCTTATGATTTGTATAATTCTGACTCAAGGAAGGATACTATTGTTCCGTATGTGATTAAGGTTGATTCTGAAGATGGCCTTAACCATTCAACCTATAAGGATAAGCTTTATATTCAGGATAAGGTTAAGTCTCATGGTTTCACAACCCAGCTAATTTCTGGAACAAGCTATAATGTAACTTCTGAATCCACTGACTGGAAGATTGGATATAATACTGACTCAATATTTAATTTCATTGCCAATAAGGGGTCTGTTTCCTATGCCGCATCATATAAGATTGCAATCCAGGCAAACGGAGATACTTACTGGGTTACAATGGGTGCCGGCGGAACTTCTACATCAGTGGTTTCTGCATCATCAGGCTCGGCCTTGAATGGAGTCAGAGTGCAGATTGACCCGGAAGTATATTATCTCAAGAAAAATGATTCTGATGTGATTGAATCATGGATACTGGTTAAATTTAAGGTAACTAATTCAAGCGGCAAGGCTCTTAAAATTGGTGCCTCAAGCAGCGGGCTTGGTTCAAATATTGAGCTTTTGCCAGATTATGCAGATTCGGATAGTTTCACAAACTTCTATTCCGGAAATGCAGGTGTTGTTGACAGCAACATGTGGATTGGAAACCAGACTCCTGGAAACGGATCCGGGGCTCATTCATTCAGCTTCAATATAGGAACATCTTCATCTGCCACAAGAACGGTTGCATTTAAATTTGTTCCGTAATTAGTAATTTTTCTGCAGTTTTATGGTTCTTCCTGTCTGTTTCAGGTGGGGAGGACCTTCATTGTTCAAACATTGACTTACCAACGGCATTTCGTTAGAATATTGAGACTATAATTTGTAAAAATTTTTTGGAGTATAAAATGAATATTGTAAAGACAGTGGCTCTCGTTGCATTCGTGATTATCTGCGTTATTCTTATTCTTCTTGTTTTGGTTCAGAATGAAGAAAACAATGGCATGGGAAGTGCTTTCGGCGGTGGTCAGAGCACAGCTTTTGGTGCACATTCAGCTAATGTAATCACAAAGACAACAGGTGTGTTTGTAGCTTTATTCTTCGTTGCTGCATTTGGTCTTGCATTGCTTAACAAGGCTCCTAAAAAGGCTGATCTTTCTGAAACTGTAAAGCAGGTTCAGGGTGCTGAATCAGAAAACAAGGCTGCAGATGAAAACTGGCTTAAGGATGAAGTTGAAAAGCCTGCTGCAGAACAGACAGTAATTGAGGCTCCTGCAGAAGCAGCAGCTGCTACTGAGTAATTCCGGTAAGATTGTGATTTTCAAGGAAGTTTTTTCTCCGTCTTGCATTATAGTCAATTTGGAAAGCCAGGAAAAAGATGAGCTTTTCGAAGAACTTGGGCAGTGCATTTTTTCAGCACATCCGGAAATTGACAGAGAGAAAGCTTTGGCATCCCTTTGGGAAAGGGAAGCAAAAATGTCTACGGGAATCATGAGGGGAGTTGGTATTCCTCATGGAACCTGTAAGTCAGTAAAGAAGTGTGCTGGTGCCATAGGAATCAGTCGTGGTGGAATTGACTATGACAGTCTTGATGGCAATCCGGTGAAAGTTGTGTTCATGCTGCTTTTTGGGGAAGATGACAATACTTTGCATCTGGAAGTGCTTAAAAGTCTTTCTCAGGTTCTGCAGGACGAAAGTTTTGTAGACGAGTTATATAAAAAACAGAATCCACAGGATGTGTTTGATTTCCTGTGTTCAAGAGAAAACTAAGGCAGACATATTCTGTGTGTTTGCCTGAGGAAGGAATTCCGGTAGTACTGGATGAGTGTGACTTGAGGTGTGTATATGGCAACTGAATCAATTGATATTATTCAGCATCTTCTTGAAGTTGAAAATGAAGCTGCCCAAATGCAGCTGGATGCCCAGAAACAGGCAGACGAAAAGATTGCCAGGGTTCGTTCTGAGTCTGATGCCCGATACAAGAGTGAATGTGCAGAGAATGCCAGGGTTCTTGAATCAGAAGAAAAGGCAAAAATCCAGCAAATCAATGATAATCATTCAAAGCAAATTGAATCCTTCAAGGCATCATTGGAATCAACACCTAAATCACCTGAAGCTTTCAAATCAACCATAGAAAAAATGCTTTTTGCATAGGAAAAGAACATGGCAATGGATAAAGTAACTGCCGAATCTTATGTTTATGCAAAGGCAAGCGGAATGCTTTCAAAGTCCTATGTTGGAGAAAGGGCAAGGCAGCTGTTTGCTCAGAATTCTCTGCAGGAACTGTGGAATTTTCTGTTCAAAAAAGAATCTCCTGCTGTTCCTGAAACGCTTCTGGCAAGGGAACTGGAGCGTGAGGCATTTGATTCTTTTGTTGGACAATACAAAACTCTTCTTGCTAACTATTCAAAGCCCCACAATATTTATCTTTATCTTCTTCAGTCCTATGATTTTGAAAATCTCAAGGATATAGGGGCTGCCCTTGCCTTGGGTAAAAAAAACATGCCTGATGTGGAAGATATTTCTCCTTTCAATATTATTTCCTATGACAAGTGGCCGGATATTAAGACCATGACACAAACAGGCCCCCTTTCCTGGTACTCTGTTCCAGAGTTGGCGGAACAGCATCTTGAAAATTCCAGGCTGGATTCTTTTTACATTGAAAACCTCTGGAAATCCCTTGATTCGGTAAATCCTGAGTGCAAGAGTGCCCTTAAGAATCTCATAGGTAAAAAAATCAGCATTGACAATACAGTCTGGGCAATCAGGCTCAGGTTTTATTATGGAATGTCTAAGGAAGAAATCATTCCGCTTTTGTCTTATTCAGATAAATCCAGAAAACCAGGTGATGTTCTGGCTCAGGAAGCAATTTCAACTTTGGACTGGGATCTTGATGACTACGAAACATGGTCAAAATGGAAGCATGCAGATCTCCTGAATCCACATGAAGAAGGTGTTGTCTGGACTGTTGATTCAAGATGGATTACTCAGAAAGCAAAGAATATGTATGTTGAAAAGGCATACAGGTTATTTCATATTTATCCGTTTACGGAATGTCCTTTGGTGTGCTGGTTTATTGTTAAGCGCAATGAACTTGACAACATTAGGACTGCATCTGAAAGCCTGAGACTGAACATTGGTTCTTCCCAGGCAATGAATCTTGCAGGTTTATCGGAGGTTTCAAATGGCTAGAACTACTGCCATGAGTCTTTTAGAATTAATGATTCTCAAGCAGGATATTCACAACGTTCTCTTATATCTTGGAAAGGAAGGCGATTTCCAGTTTCAGCAGAGTTTTGAGAAGATGTCAGAAACCCAGGATTCTGGCAAGAAAGATAATCCTGACAGCGTGGTTTTCGACAAGCTTCAGAAAGTCAGGGCTTCTCTGGCATTGGATGATCTTTCATCTTACAAGGGAAAATTGACTTTCCCTCTTGAATCAGACTATGACATGGCAGAAAACATTAGCCAGGCTGTTGAGTTGCTGCATCAGAAGGAAGTTTCCGCTCAGGAAGAATTCAAGAGAGCATCCAGCGCATATACAGAGGCACTTTCCTTTTCCAATATGAAGGTTCCATATTCCGAGCTTGAATCACTTTCATTCCTCACACTTAGAATTGGAAAAATTCAGAGTGAAAAATTTGATGAGCTTAGTGCCAAACTTTCAGACAGGTGTATTCTTGTTCCGCTTGGGGAAGATAAGACCAGGGTTCTCGCTGCTTCATCCAAGAAGGCAAGGTTTGGCCTTGATGCAGACTTGAAGGAGGCTGGTTTTGTTGAACTTGAGATTCCTTCTGATTTTAAGGGAATCCCTGATGATGTTCTTGAGACACTCAAGGTTCGTCGTGATGAGGCAGAAAAATATCTTGAGGAAATCAGTACTGAAAGAAAAAACTACGCAGATACTCACAAGGATGAAATTTATCTGCTTCTCCAGAAGTTTTCTGTTGGATGTCAGATTTACAAGGTTGAGAACAATCTTGAGTCTACTGAATATGTCTATAGAATCACATTGTGGGTTCCTGCATATAAGGCAAAAAAAGTAATGAAGGATCTGGACGAGCTTACTGCAACAAGAGCGGCTTTTCGTCTCTATGCTCCAAGCGAAGTTCCGGATGTAGTTTCAGGCAAGGAAAAAGTTCCGGTTCAGCTCAAGCACGGAAAGCTTGTGTCTAACTTTGAGAGAATGATTTTCAGTTATGGTGCTCCACTTTACGGAACTGTGGATCCAACTCCATTTGTTGCCGTTTTCTTCTCGATCCTTTTCGGAATTATGTTCGGTGATGCAGGACAGGGACTTGTATTCCTCGTTCTTGGAATTCTTGCTTCCAACAAGAAAATCAAGCTGGCCGGATGGGAAAAATTTGGTCCTATTCTCACGGCTATTGGTATTACGTCAACAATAATGGGTGTTCTTACTGGTGAATTCTTTGCCAATGAGACAATTCTTGAACCTTTTGCATTGTGGGTAACAGGACTTTTCGGTCACGCTCATGCTCCTATTTTACACATGATGCCAGGCAGCGAGTCTTCATCAATTACAAGAATGTTCACGTTCTTTGGATTTACCATTGCGGTTGGTTTTGCAATCAATACCTGCGGAATCATTATCAACATTGTGAATCAGATTTCATTGAAAAGAATCGGGCGAGTACTTTTCGGCAAGACAGGAATTTCAGGAGCTCTCTTTTTCTGGTACGTGATTGCTTTTGCATTAAGGGTTGCATTCTTCAATCATGTTCCAGCTTTGTATGACTGGGTTATTATTGGTGGTTCTCTTTTGCTTTCTGCTTTTGGTGAACCTCTTGAGCGCCTTATAGAAGGGGAACGGCCTGTTCTTGAAAATGGAGTTCTTTCATGTGTTATTGGTGCTGTTGTTGAGATTATTGAAATAATTTCTTCGTATCTTTCAAATACAGTTAGTTTCGTTCGTGTTGGTGCATTTGCCCTGGCACATGCGGTCCTGGGATTTATCATTAATTCTCTGGTTGAAATTACACCGGGAGTTGGTGGACTAATTGTTGCAGTTATTGGAAATGCAATTGTTGTTGTTCTTGAGGGAATGATTGTTGCAATTCAGGTTGTCAGGCTCCAGTACTATGAGTTCTTCTCGAAGTTCTTCACGGAAACTGGACGGGAATTCAAGCCATTCAGGTTTGAATACAAAAAATAGTTTTTCGAAAAAGGGCCTTTTTTTGACCTGTGAAACTGTGGTTTGGGAAAATAAGATAAAAAATTCCAATAATCTGGAAGGTTTGGATTTTTGTCTTTTTAAGATTTGCGTTGCAAATTTATAGTTTATATATTAGGAGAAAATTATGAACAAGAAATTTTTTGCTTCTCTGGTAACATTGCTTGCTATTGGATGCGCATGTGTTTTCGCAGAAGATGCAGAAACAACTAAGAATGCTGCTACAGGAATTGCAGGCTCAATCAAGTACATTGCTGCAGCCCTTGCTGTTGGTATTGCTTGTATTAGTGGTGGTACTGCTGTTGCAAAGATTGGTTCTGCTGCAATGGGTGCTATGAGTGAAAATGCTGAACTTTCAGGAAAGGCACTTCCATTCGTAGGTCTTGCTGAAGGTATCTGTCTCTGGGGATTCCTTGTAGCATTGTTCATCATCATTATGTAAATAAATCACATTGAGATAGGGTTTCCCTGGTTTGTATCGGGGGAACATTATTCTCTTGTGTTTTGCTTGCAGTCGATTTAATGACGGTTTATGGAATTTTTTGTATTGGGTGAACGGGAACTTGTTCTTGGATTCATGCTTGCAGGTGTGAAGGGACAGGCCGTTACCAACCGACAGGATGCATTGGAATCTTTTTTGCGTGTCACTGGACAATCTTCATCTTCTCAGTCTTTGGTTGAGGCAGAAAGACCAGAGATTTTGATTTTGACTGAGGATGTTGCCGATATGATTTCGACTGAGGTTCAGTCATGGCAAATGAAGGCTAAGGCACCTCTGATTGTAGAAATCCCTGGTTTGAATGGTCATGCCAAGGGAAGAAAGACTCTTACTGATTCAATTAGAGAAGCAGTGGGAATCAATGTTTAGGAATATTTAATATGGAAGAATTACGTTCAACAGAAGTTTTGGATAAGGAAATCCGTGCAGAAAGCGTAAAGAAAGCAGAAAAAATTCTTGCCAGTGCTGAAGCAAAGGCTCAGGAACTGCTTTCGGGTGTTGACCTTCGTGTTGCAGAAACAAAAAAGACTGCAGAAGAAAACATGAAATCGCGTTTGGCATTATATGAGAAAAATGTAAATGCATCGGTTCCTCTTGAAAGGCAGCGCTATCTTGTGTCTTTCATCAATAACTCTGTTATGGACGCAATCAATGATTATATGGGTAGTCTGACTCAGGACAGGAAAGACTCTCTCATAGAAAAAGAACTTGCAAAGGCAAAGAATATTATTGGAGCAAGAAAAGTAACATGCCTTGCTGTTGGAAAAATGGATTCTGCTTCATGTGAAAAAATCGTGAAGAGTGTCCTTGGAAATGTGGTGGCTGGTTGTACTGCATCTTCCGGTGAAGAAAAAAACTGCCTTGAATATGGACTTATACTCAAGACTGAAGATGGAAAACTTAAATGCCGTCTTACTCTTGAAGAAATCATAAATAACTTGCTCGCCAGAAAAAGGGAAGAACTTGCCCTTGCTCTATTTGACGGGAGGTTGCCAGAATGATTACTGGAAAAATCAAGCGAATCTCAGGACCTATTGTTTATGCTGAAGGTTTGGAGAAATGCGGTCTTTACGATGTTGTTGATGTTGGATCAAATCGCCTTATTGGTGAAATCATCCGTCAGAACGAAGGTCTTGCTACAATTCAGGTTTACGAAGATGTAAGCGGAATGCATATTGGAGAGGATGTAGTTTCCAGCGAGCGTCCTCTTTCTCTTAAGCTTGGTCCCGGACTTGTAGGAACAATTTACGACGGAATACAGCGGCCACTCAAGGAAATGTATGAAGACAAGGGAGCATTCCTTTTGCCTGGCCAGAGAACTTCTCCAATTGATTCTGAAAAAAAATGGGAATTTAATGCAGTTCTTTCCGAGGGCGATTCAATTGAACCTGGAAAAGTAATTGGTACTGTACAGGAAACAGGTTCCATTCTCCATTCGATTATGGTTCCTCCGACAATCAAGGGAACAAAACTTGCCTCTTTCAAGGGAAGCGGATCATATACAGTTGATGAAGTCATTGCAAAAACTGAACTTGGTGAAGAAATTATGATGAGTCATTATTGGCCATTGAGAAAGCCTCGTCCTTTTGCACAGAAACTTGAGGTGAGTCAGCCTCTTATTACAGGTCAGCGTGTAATTGATGTGTTCTTTCCTCTTTCAAAAGGTGGAACAGCAGCCATTCCAGGTGGATTCGGAACTGGAAAGACAATGACTCAGCATGCAGTAGCAAAATGGTGTGACGCGGATCTCATTGTATATATTGGTTGTGGTGAGCGTGGAAATGAAATGACTGATGTTCTTACTGAATTTCCTACACTTATTGACCCAAGAACCGGACGATCTTTGATGGAACGCACGATTCTTATTGCCAATACTTCAAACATGCCTGTTGCAGCACGAGAGGTTTCACTTTATTCAGGAATTACCCTTGCTGAGTATTATAGAGACATGGGACTTCATGTTGCTATTATGGCTGACTCAACATCTCGCTGGGCAGAAGCCTTGCGTGAACTTTCAGGTCGAATGGAAGAAATGCCGGCAGAAGAAGGATATCCTGCATATCTTCCAACCCGTCTTGCAGAATTCTATGAAAGAGCAGGTCGTGTAAATTCTCTCTGTGGAAAGGAAGGATCTGTTTCTGTAATTGGTGCCGTTAGCCCGGCCGGTGGTGACTTCAGTGAACCTGTAACTCAGCATACCAAACGATTCATCAGGTGTTTCTGGGCTTTGGATCGGGAACTTGCAAATGCCCGCCATTATCCAGCCATCGGATGGATTGATTCATATTCAGAATACGCTTCGGAAATCAAGGAGTGGTGGGACAAGGTTGACCCGATGTGGGCATCTGTTCGCATAAAGGCACTTGATCTTCTCAAGAAGGAGCAGAGACTCCAGCAGATTGTACGCCTTATTGGTGCTGATGCTCTCCCTGATTCAGACCGTCTTGTTCTTATTGTTTGTGAAATGATCAAGAACGGATTCTTGCAGCAGAATGCTTTTGATGATATTGATGCGTATTCAGTTCCTGCAAAGCAGCTGAAGATTCTTCTTCTCATAATGGATTTCTATGCACATGCCCTTGAAATCATCAAGTCTGGTTGTCCTCTCTTGAAGATTACTGAGCTTTCTGTGAGAAATGAAATTATTCGTGCAAAGAGTACTGTTCCAAATGACAGGCTTTCAGATCTGGAAACAATCAGGGGTCATCTTGATGATCAGTTTGCTGAGCTTAGGCACATGTACAGTAAAGAGTCTTAGTAGTAGAAAGGAAAGTTGCAATGAAGGGTATTGAATATTCAGGACTTAATTCTGTTGACGGACCAATTGTAGTTGTAAAACGAAGTGAAAATTCTTCCTATGATGAAGTTGTATTTGTTCGTGACAAGAATGGTGAAAAGCGTACTGGTCGAATTATTGACTTGAATGAAGAGACTGCTGTCGTTCAGATTTTTGGAAGTACAACAGGCCTTGATCTTGAAAGCACTACAGTTGAATTCCTTGAAGAACCAATGGAGTTGAGGGTTGGAAAGGGGCTTCTTGGTCGTATTTTCAACGGACTCGGTAAGCCTATTGATGGTTATCCTGAAATCATCAGTGACAAGAAAGTCAATGTAAACGGAAATCCAATCAATCCTTATGCCCGTGTTTATCCCCGTGACTTTATCCAGACTGGAATTTCATCAATTGATGGTATGAACACCCTTATTCGTGGACAGAAACTTCCAATCTTCAGTGGAAACGGTCTGCCTCACAACAAGCTCGCTGCCCAGATCATTCGTCAGGCAAAACTCAAGGGAAGTGATGAAGACTTCGTTATGGTTTTTGCCGGCATGGGAATCAAGTATGACGTTTCTCAGTTCTTCAAGCATACTTTTGAGGAATCTGGTGTATTGTCAAAGGTCGTAATGTTTCAGTCCCTGGCAGATGCTCCTTCAATCGAGCGTATTATCACACCTCGCTGTGCTCTTACTGCTGCTGAGTACCTGGCATACGAATGCAACATGCATGTTCTTGTTGTAATGACAGATATGACAAACTATTGCGAGGCTTTGCGTGAAATTTCCACAACTCGCGGTGAGGTTCCGGGAAGAAAGGGTTATCCGGGATATTTGTATTCAAACCTTGCAGAACTTTATGAAAGGGCAGGAAAGATTCAGGGATCAACAGGTTCAATTACACAGATTCCAATTCTTTCTATGCCTAATGATGATATTTCACATCCTATTCCAGACCTTACAGGTTATATTACTGAAGGGCAGATTGTTCTTGACCGTGAAATGAGCCAGAAGGGTATGTATCCTCCTGTTGCCGGACTTCCGTCTTTGTCACGACTCATGAAGGACGGTATTGGAAACGGAATGACCCGAGAGGACCATGCCCCTGTTTCAAGCCAGCTCTTTGCCGCATACAGTAAGGTTAAGACTATCAGAAATCTTGCATCGATTATTGGTGAGGAAGAACTTTCTGAACTGGATCAGCTTTACCTGAAATTTGGAAACGAGCTTGAGTCAAAGTTTTTCACACAAGGTGAGTATGAGGACAGAAGCATCGAGGAAACTCTTGATCTTGGATGGAAAATTCTTTCGATTCTCCCAAGAGAGGAACTTTACCGAATCAAGGATGAGTTGATTGACAAGTATCTCCCAAAGGAAACTAACTGATGGCCAAACTGAATATTGCACCAACAAAATCTAATCTTCTCGCAATTAAGGAACAGCTTGCTGTTTCAACTGCGGGGTATGATTTGCTTGAGCAGAAACGTGAAATTCTAGTAATGGAACTCATGCGCATTGTTGAGCAGGTAAAGCTTCTTGAGGCACAGATTGATAAGTGCATTGAAAAGGCATATCCGGCACTCAAAAGAATGCTCATGTCTGTTGGTGGTGATAGAGTAGAAAGAATTGCCCATGGTGTTGAATATAAATTTGAAATCTCAGAAAAGCAAAATGCCATCGCCGGAATGAGTTTCACGAATCTTGAAGTCACTCTTCCGAAAAAACAGTTGTTTTCATCATTTCTCGGGTCAACTGCAGACAGTGACGAGGTAATGTCCGATTTCTTTGAGCTTCTTTCAATTCTCGCTCAAATGGCAGGAATCAGAACAATTGCCTGGAGACTAGCCCTGGAAGTAAAGAAGACCCAGCGCAGGGTTAATGCCCTGGACAAGATGGTTATTCCTCAGGACAGGGAAACCGTGAAATATATCGAAGGTGTTCTTGAGGAAAGGGAAAGGGACAACGTGTTTGTCATGAAATCCCTTAAAAAACGCCAGGGTTCCTGATGATCAAGTCTCTTTTTCAAAAGGTAATTGTGGCCTACAATGGATCAAAATCTTCTCTTAATGCCCTCATGTATGGAATTGTCCTGGCCAAGATTCATAAAATCCAGCTTAAAATTGTTTATGTAGTTGATTCTGCTTCCATAAAATCCCTGGTTCTAACAAAAATAATGATTGTTGAGGAAGGTGAAAGGGTAAGAAAGGCTCTTGAAGAAGACGGAAAGAAGAACCTGGAATATGCCCTGTCACTTGCAAAAAAGAAGGGCGTTAATGCTGAAGCTGACCTTCGTTCCGGTTCAGTCTGGAGCGAAATCATCAGTGCCGCTAATTCTTTTGATGCCAGCCTGATTCTTATTGGTGGCCAGGGAAACGGAAAAGATATTTCAAGGCAGGACAGTGAAATAATCGCCAGGTCCCAGTGTTCTGTCATGGTTGTCAAGGATGTCTACATGGAACAGAAATTTAAGTTAGCCTAGCGTAACTAATTGATTAAGTTCTGTTTATCTGATATTTTGACTTGAATAAAGTGCTTTTTGTGACTGAGTTTTGTGATTTTTTATGCACTTGTTGAATTGTTATTGATTTGGAGGATTATATGATAGAAAGAAATGAAGGATTTGCAAATCTTACGGCAGGATATCTTTTTCCTGAAGTAGCAAAGAGACGCCGTGAATATCAGGCCGCCCATCCGGAAGCAAAGATTATCAGTCTTGGTATTGGTAATACAACAGAACCGTTGACACCTCACATCATGCAGGCAATGGTTGATTATGCAAAAGGCCTTGGAACAAAAGAAGGCTATTCAGGATATGGAGATGAGCAGGGAAACACAGTGCTGCGCTCAAAGATTGCAGAAAAGCTCTATCCTGGAATGGCAAGTGCCGATGAGGTTTTCATCAGTGATGGTGCAAAGTGTGATATTGCCAGAATTCAGACTCTTTTTGGATCAAAGACAAAGATTGCAGTTCAGGATCCGGCTTATCCTGTTTATGTTGACGGAAGCGTAATTACTGGTGCTGCAGGAAAGAACGACGGAAACGGATACAAGGGAGTTACATATCTTCCATGTACAGAAGAAAACGGATTTTTCCCGGATTTGTCAAAGATTGGGAAGGATACTCTCATTTATTTCTGCTCTCCAAACAATCCGACAGGTGTTGCAAGTACTCGTGATCAGCTTAAGAAACTTGTTGATTTTGCCAATGACAACGGATGCATCATTATTTACGATAGTGCATACTATGCATTTATCCGGGACAACAGCATTCCAAAGACAATCTATGAAATTGAGGGTGCAAGAAAGTGTGCAATTGAAATCAACTCATTCTCAAAGCTTGCCGGATTTACAGGTGTTCGTCTTGGCTGGAGCGTTGTCCCTGCAGACATCAAGTTTGCAGATGGAACTCCTGTAAAGCAGGACTGGAATCGCGTTGCCACAACTTTGTTCAACGGTGCCTCGAATATTGTTCAGGCCGGTGGATTGGCTTGTCTTGATGATGAGGGAATGAAGGAAACAAAGGAACTTGTTGATTACTATCTTGAGAATGCAAAGCTTATGGAAAAGACTCTCAAGGGAGAAAACTTTGCCTCAAGAAATGTAAAGGTATTCTATACAGGTGATTCCCCATATCTTTGGGTAAAGTTCACTGGATGGAAGAGTTGGGATATCTTCGATCTTATCCTGGATAAGTGCAATGTTGTTACTACTCCGGGTTCCGGCTTTGGTCCTGCAGGTGAAAGCTATCTCAGATTCAGCTGTTTCGGTCATCGTGCAGATGTTGAGGAAGCTTGCAATCGTCTTTCAAAACTCGAATTCTAAGTTTAAAAAAGAGGCTGCCTTAAATGTTTTGATTCGTGGTGTTATTCTGTTTTCTTTCAGAATGACCATGAATTAAACTTTTGGCAGCCGCTTTTGTTATGAAGGACCTAATGTATTTTTTTAGAATGCTGTCTGGAAACCTACGCGTGCAGATATGGCATTCTTAATGTCATCAAGCTTTGTCACGTTGACTGTTGCACTTGCTTCAAGCGCCCCGCCGAACATGTCCAGGTTAGCGTATGGTGTTATGCAAAAATCCTTTTCGTCTGAGAAGTCAAAGTCATCAAAATCACATTCGGAAATTGTGAATGTAGCGTGAACTCCACCCGTAAAGTTTGTGGATCCGATGTAAAGATTGTTTGAGCACAGCGTGATGTTAGCTCCGGTAACGCATTTTGCATCCGGGTTGTTCATGTTCACAAGATGTCTCAGGTATATCATGTCTCGTGCACTAAGATATGGAATGTTGAAAGCCGCAATGTTGATGTTTCCGTATTTTGTTATGAGTCTTGGTTCAATTACAAAGTAAAGGTCATTCTTGTTCAGTGTGTCTGTGTCGTCATCCTTGTCGATGGTAATTTTGTTGATTCCAGCCTGAATGAAGACTGTTGTCGTGTTTACGTTACCCAAAAGTGCATTTATTCCCCAGTGAAGCTGAATTTCCTTGATTGCAAATGCATCTGTCGTATCATTGTTGAGGGGACATGTAAATCCTGCTGCCAGGTCAAGAGATGCTCTTCTCATTACTGCTGCGTATCTGAAGTCCCAGTTGAAGGAATCCTGTGATTCAAATGAATCCAGCGAGGTTGTTGCCTCATTCTTGTATACGTAGAGTCCTACTGCAAAATTTGAATCAGGGTGCATTACATAGGAAAGTCCTGTTGCGTAAAATGGATAAATGCTTGATCCCGAAAGCCCGTGCCAGCTTTTGGTTATTAGAGAAGAAATTTCAGGGATTCCGAATTGTCTTTGAAGAAAAATATCAGATCCGATTGGTTCATATCTTCCTCGGAAAAGGCTGATATAGTGGTTTGTTGATTCTCCATTTATGGTATATGTGCCAGAAAGCTCTTCAATCCTGAATTTTGCATTGTTTGGGTTTGCGTCGTTGTCAAAAATTGTGCTGTCAAACAGATTTCCTGCCTGAAGGTAAAGATCGCACCTGAGCAGAACTTTTCCTGAAAAATCAAGTTGTCCGGAAAAAAAGTTGTCTGCATTGAATTCCGGTGAAAAATCATCAGAGTCGGTTTCGTTTGCCAAAGTTGCCATGAATCCTGCACATCCTGAGAAATAAGGCGTTTCTATGGCCCATGATGCGGCAGTAAGCAAAAGTGCCATTGCGCAAGATAAAGCTGTTTTTTTCAATTTGACCTCCAAAATAGTAATCCCATTTGGTATATTTTCGGAAAAAATCACATGCAAGTTAAGGCAAAGTCTTGTTTATTTGAATATATCTTTCTCAAGACGGTAAGTTCCATTATGGTTGATTTTGAATTTTTCCAGGAATCTTAAATATCTTTTGCAATCAGAAAAAAATTATGATTATGTGATTGCTCTGTCCGTGACGATGATTTTTTGTTTTGGAAGTCTAAAATATCAAAAATAACTTGTTAAAACTTGACTTCTAGAAATTTAAGATTAAAATATATGGTATGAGTGATTATCTTGACGCTAATAATGAAGAACTTCTCAAAGATTTTTTTGCTGAAGCAGAACAGCAGGTCGAAACTCTTGAAAGCAATATTCTTGTCATTGAAAACGATCCCTCAAATCATGATGCCATTGATGAAATTTTCCGTGCGGCCCATACTTTGAAGGGTGGTTCAGCTACTGTAGAAATGACTGAACTCGCATCTTTTTGTCATGATGTAGAGGATTTGCTTGATGCTCTTCGTGGTGGATCTGTTGAGGTTTCTGAACCTATTGTTGATACTCTTTTGACTTCCATAGACACCATTAAGGCTATGCTTGAAGCTAGAAGTGATGGATCTGTTTATCAGGAAGATGTAGGTCCTTTGGTAAGCAAAATTAATTCTTTCATTCCGGAAAAGGGTGAAAAGAAAAAGAAGTCATCGGCTCCAGTTTCTCTTCCAGCTGGAATGGTTGGAGCAAAGAAGGAAGAACCAAAGGCTCCGGAACCTGCAACGCAGGCTGAGGATAACGGAATGCCTCCAGTTCCTCCATTGTCTGAATCTGAATTCAATGAGCTTAAGGATGCAACTCCAGAAGGCCTGAAATTATGGGCAGTAAATACTACTTTTGATGAATCAAACCCAATGAACAGTGTTGGAGGAATTCAGGTTTTTGCTGCCTTGAAGAATTGTGGTACAGTTTTGAAGACTGTGCCTGATTTTGAGGCACTTTATGAGGATGAATTCCATCCGCAGGTTGTGTATTATGTTGCCTCTTCCTCTTCGGGAGATGAAATTGAAGATGCAGCTTTCCTGGATGATGTTACTCTGGGAGTAGATGCAAAGGTTGTAGAGTCGGCTGGTGTTCCAAAGGAAGCCGCTTCAGCCCCTGATCCAGCTCCAGAACCTGTCAAGGAAAAGTCTTCGGAACCTGAATCTCCGGCTCCTAAGACTGAGCCAAAGCAGGCAGCTGCTCCAGCAGAACAAAAAGCAGCTCCGGCTCCGAAAGAAGAAAAGAAACCTGCGGCACAGGCTTCCGGACATGCAACTCAGACTGGTTCGATTCTCCGTGTTGACTCAAAGCGCGTAGATAATCTTATGAATCTTGTTTCTGAAACAGTTATTACAAAGGCAGCCTTTAACCAGAATGGTCTTCACATGGCAGATCTTCAGGTTAAGCTTTCAGCATTGAATGCTTCCTTCAGGGAAAAACAGCGCAGAAACCAGGATAAGATTGTAAAGTATCTTGATGATCTTAAGAATGGAGTTTCTGTCAAGGAAATTCGCCAGAGAATTGCTGACGATGCCGGGGAACTTTCAGGCTGGTTTGATTCTTTTGAAAATGATTTTAAGGTATCATCAGCAAAATATCGCTCAACAACACAGAATTTGGGACGCATTTCAAGTGAATTGCAGGAAGGAGTCATGAAGATTCGAATGGTTCCTATTGGAACTATTTTCAATCGTTTCCCACGTGTTGTTCGTGACTTGAGCCGTGATCTTGGCCGTAAGGTTAACCTTGTTATTGAAGGTGAAGACACAGAATTGGACAAGACTGTTGTTGATGATCTTCTTGATCCAATCATGCATTGTGTCAGAAATTCTGTTGACCACGGAATTGAGCCTCCTGAGGAACGTGCTGCAAATGGAAAGGATGAGACAGGTACTTTGACTCTTAGGGCAGCAAACGAAGGAAACATGATTGTCATTGATATTATTGATGATGGTCAGGGTATTGAAGTTGAAAAGGTTCGTGAAAAGGCTATTTCAAGAGGTTTGATTAGCCCAAACAAGGTTCTTTCAAATCAGGATGCCTACAATCTTATTTTCCTCCCTGGATTTTCAACAAGTGACAAGATCAGCAATGTTTCTGGACGCGGTGTAGGTCTTGATGTTGTAAAGACAATGGTTGAAAAGCTTAAGGGAACAATCAGTGTTACAAGTGAAAGAGGAAAGGGTTCTAAGTTCTCTATTCGACTTCCACTCACACTTGCCATTATTCAGGGACTCCTTGTTCGTGTTGGTAAGGAAATTTACTCTATTCCAATTGCAAATGTTATTGAAAGTCAGCGCGTAAAGCAGGAAACAATCAATACAATTGATAATTATGAGGTTCTGAATGTTCGTAACGAGGTTATTTCAATTCTTCGTTTGGGACGTTTGTTCAATATTAAAAATACTGATGACGATGAGTATTGCTTTATCGTTATTGTTGGTTCTGCAGAAAAGAAGATCGGTGTCATGGTTGACGCCCTGATTGGTGAGGAAGATGTTGTTATCAAGCCTTTGCAGGATCAGTTTACAGCTTCACCGGGTATTGCAGGTGCTACTGTTCTCGGTGATGGATCCGTTTCATTGATTGTTGATGTAAATCAGCTTCTTGAATTGGGTGTCAAGCAGGAACTTGATGCTCAGCAGTACAGGGAAGCAGAGGCAATGAAAGGTTCTGTTAGAGGGTAATTATGGCAACTATTCAGGAAAAACTCAGCGTACTTGCTAATACAATGGACAATGCAGAGACTGTTTCACAGGAACAGCTCGACAAAGAAAAGAAAAATGTGTCCCTTGTTGACTATAAGATGGTTACTTTTTCTCTCGCGGGTAAGGACTATGGAATTGACATCATGAAGGTCAAGGAAATTGTAAAGGCTGGACATTTTACTTATGTTCCAAATACTCTTCCTTTTGTTCGTGGTGTATATAATCTTCGTGGTGATATTATTCCTATTATTGATCTTCGCCTGTTCTTTAACAGTGACATACCAGTCCATGATGATGACTATCTTGAGAACATGCTTTTCGTTTCAGTTGGAGAGCAGACTTTTGGTGTTGTTGTAGACAAAATTGATAAGGTTGTTGGAATTCAGAAGAGTTCCATTCAACCGCCACATCCACTTTTTGGTGACATCAATATCAAGTATATTTATGGTGTGGTAGAGTCTGAAAACTGCCTTTATGTTCTCCTGGACATTGACAGAATTTTCGGCGTAAGATCTCCTGAAGAAGAAAGACAGCTTGCCGAAACTGCAAAGAAACAGATGCATCAGAGACAGGAAGAGGCTGTCCAGCTTCAGGCTCAGCAGGCAGAAGCAAAGGCTAAGGCTGATGCGGTAAGTGCAGCAGAGGCAAAGGCTAAGGCAGATGCTGCCAAGAAAATTGAAGACATCAACTTTATTTCTGAATCATTGAAGAATTTCAAGAAGTTCAACGTAAGTGATGTTAATAAGGCATGGATTGAATCGCGCTATGCTGAATGGGTTAAGGAGAGAGGTGAGAATAATACTCAGCTTCAGAATGAGTCTGATGCAGAGAAATTCCTTCAGCCTTTCTATTCCCAGTATAACAGCCAGTGGTGGTCAGAGGATTATGCCAATGCCGTAATGGATTCGCTTCCAGAAAATTCAGCAAAGAATATTGTAGTATGGAATCCTGGTTGTGGAAAAGGCTATGAGTCATATTCTCTTGCTTGTCTTCTTCAGAAGAAATATCCAAATGCAAAGATTAAGATTTATGGTCATGATGTTGATTTGTTGAGTGTATCAAATGCTCCTCTGATGAATCTGTCAGATGAGGCCAGCAGAGACTGGTATCAGCCATATACTCAGAAGACTGTTTCTGGAGATTATACATTTACAAAGGATGTCAAGGATTCAATTATGTTTGAATATCATGACTGTGTAAACGCAAATAATTTGCCACCGATTGACATTGTCTTTTCCAGAGACTTGCTTTCGTTCCTTCCAGATGCATCTCAAAGTACGGTTCTCAATGAATTCGGCGAGAAAATTAAGGGTAATGGAGTTATCATTGTAGGAAAGAATGAATCCATTGCACTTGATGGATGGACAAAAAAAGATAATGACAACTTGTCAATTTATACTAAGTAAATTATCATAGTCTGTAGTTATTGCAGAGTGTTTGATTTATTTATAAAATTTTCCCAGGGGGATATGAATGAGAGTAGAGTACATTAACCCATTTGTAGAAACTTCTTACAGGGTATTAAAGGAAGTTCTTGGTGGTGCCGAAGTAAAAAGAGGTGATTTGTATTTGAAGTCAACAGCTATGCCTGTTATGGGTGTTGCTGCTTTGGTTGGTCTTGCAGGAGATGTTGAAGGACGTGTTCTTTTTGACATGTCTTTTGAAACTGCATTGAACATTGCATCTGAAATGAATATGGAAAAGCTCACTGCTTTTGATGACCTTGCAAAGGCAACAATCAGCGAACTTGCAAACCTTATTACAGCTCAGGCTGTTACTAAGCTCCATGATCTTGGATTCAAGTTCGACCTTACACCTCCAGCTTTGTTTGCTGGTGAAAAAATGGAAATTGCAGCATTGGGCGGAACATCTGATAGTGTTGAAGCACTTATTGTTCCACTTATTACTGAATTTGGAAAGATTGAAGTAAACGTTGCTATTCGCGAACGTGCATAATTATATCGAAGGAGCATAGAATGAAAACAAAACAGGATTTTCCATCAATTAATGAAGTTCCGCCAGACGGACTTAGGGATGATGGCTCAAAATTCCGCGTACTCATCGTAGACGATTCCATGTTCGTTGCAAAACAGCTCACACAGATCCTTACTAGCGCTGGATACGACATTGTGGCTACAGCACAGGATGGAAAAGAAGGTGTAGATAAGTACAAGGAACTTTGTCCAAATGTTGACCTTGTAACAATGGATATCACAATGCCTCGTATGGATGGTATTACAGCTCTTGAGCAGATTGTTGCTTTTGACAAGAATGCAAGAGTTGTTATGGTTAGTGCTCTTGGAAAGGAAGAACTTGTTAAGAAGTCACTCCTTACTGGTGCAAAGAACTATATTGTTAAGCCATTGGATCGCAAGAAGGTTCTTGAGCGCATTAGTGCAGCTTTGAAATAGTCTCTGAAAGATTTGCTCTTTTAGGATTGTTTTAGAATTCGAAAAAAACTTTTTCTAATGAAAAGGATTCTGGTTGTCTGGGATCCTTTTCTAAAGACTCTGGAAACAGAGTCTATTTTTGTTTGTATTGAATCTTTTGAATTTTCTCACATTGTGTTTAGCTTTCTATTCTATTCATTTTGTTCTAGATTTTTGCTCATTTTTTTCAGAAGCATAAGGAGAGTGTCTTTTTCTTCGTCGGAAAAATCCATGTAGCAGCTTTTCAGCAGGTTCTGAGACACAGCTGCAGTAAGTGAGTTGTATTCCCGTCCTTTTTCTGTAAGGGAAATGATTTTTTTCCTGGTATCATTTTTAGCCTGGCCGACTTTTATAAGATCCTCTTCTATAAGTTTTCGTATTAGAACGGTTGTGGTGCTTTTGTTTCTGTTAATGAGTTTTGAAAGGTTTCCCATGGTAAGCTCTTCATGAACAGACAGCAGATACAGTATGAATCCGTGGGAGGAAACGAGCTTGTGTTTTGAAAGCATGGAATTTGTAAGTTCCTGGGTCTGGGAGTGTATTCGTGAAATCAGGGAAATAACTGTGTTTACCGTGTAGTCCATTGCAGAATTATTATGCAAAGTAAAAATAAAATCTAGGTAAGGCAATTTGTTTGCTGCGTAACAATTACTGAAATCTAAAAAATATTCCTTCGCTGACAGGAGGTAGTATTTATATACTTAAATGGTCGTCTTGTCTGTGAGGGGGATGTTCTCATTGAAATTAATCAGCATATTTATTAGTATCAAGACATGTTTGGATTTTTTTTCAAGAAAAACACCTGGGATATCTGGGAGAATATTTTTTATGTTCTCATTCTTAATTTTATGTTTCTGCTTGTTGGGTTCGGTGCATTTTTCCTGACAACATGGATCTGGAGAAATTTCGGGTTTGCACCTTTTACTTTTTCACTTCTTGTCTTTGTATGGGTTTTTACGATCCTTTCACTGGCAGCAGGTCCTAATGCCCTTAAAATTGCCGGCTTCGATTCAGTTAAATTCAGCGGATTCTTTTCAAAAATCGGCGAGTCTGTTAAGGATGGCCTTTTGCTTGGAAGTTTTATATGGGTTTTGTTCAATATCAATGTTATTAGTGTTCCCTTTTATTATGGCATGTGGCGTGGGGTTTCAGATGATGGCAATCCCCTTTACCTCATTCCTCTCATGCTTATCGTATGGTTTACTTTGACTACAGTTTTTGCGCTTCAATGGTTTATTCCCATCAGATCTGCAATGCATAATAATTTCCTCAAGATTCTGAAGAAGTGCTATATTGTTTTTCTTGATAACCTTGGCTTTTCATTTGGATTGTTTTTCCTAAATCTGCTTAACCTGGTGATTTCCGTGCTCACTGTTACCGTCATGCCTGGAATAAACGGAATAATTCTTACCCAGACCAATGCCTTCAGGCTGAGACTCTATAAGTATGACTGGTTTGAGGTAAATCCTGACTTGACTCCAGCTGAAAGAAAGAATGTTCCCTGGGATCAGCTTCTTGCAAAGGACAAAAAGCAGTTTGGGCATAAAACCTTCAAGACTATTCTTTTCCCATGGAAAGAAAACCAGTAGTTGACTTTACCAGTCCGGGTTATTGACATTAAAGTGTATGAATTAGCAGTGGATAACCAGATTTTCAATTAGTTGACAAAAAAACGTAAAGAATGCAAAATATGGCAATTTTTAAAAATGTATAGGGGTTTAGTTGCTATGGAAGAAGACATTCTTACAATTGAAGAAGTTGCAAAGTATCTTCGTGTAAGTGAAAGAACTGTATATGATTGGGCACAAAAGGGCGAGATTCCCAGCGGTAAGATTGGAACAGTCTGGAGATTCCGAAAGGCTGATATTGAACGCTGGATAAATGAAAGACTTTCTTCGTCAAATAAATCCGCTGCAAATATTGAAGTTAAGATAAAAAACATTCTTTCTCCTGAAAGAGTAATTTTCATAAATCATCAGTCAAAGCACGATGCTCTTGTTAAGCTTGCACAGACTCTTTCCACTGCTCCTCAGATTAAGGATGGTCGTGAGCTTGAAGTTGAAATATTGAAGCGAGAGGAACTTATGTCTACCTCAATTGGACGTGGATTTGCCATTCCTCATGTACGGCTTGCAAGTGTTACTGATCTTGTTATGGCAGTTGGGATTTCAAAGTGTGAGATCATGGATTTTCAGCCTATTGATGATCAGCCTGTAAAGGTTTTGTTCATGCTGGCTGCGGCTCATAATCAGCACAGTTATTACCTGAAGACTCTTTCTTTCCTTAGTTCAAAGATGAAGAATCCGGCTCTCAGGGATGCATTGTTTGCAAGTGAAGATCCAATGGAAGTATATAACATGCTTATTAAGTAAGCCTGAATGAAAAAAAACTGTCCTTGAAGCTAATGGAACTTCGTAAAGGACAGTTTTTTTTTGCTTTTTATGGCAGTTGGACTGGAATCCATTTTTTCTGGTCGCTCTGGGTCTGGCTTATGTTTCCCCAGTTTATGTTTTTTGCAGTCGTTTCTCCTGTCAGGTATTTTTTGCCGCTTACTTCAAATGAAAATCCCGGGTGGGATGAGATAAATCCAGCTATTGCATGCTGATACTCGCGGCTCACAAACATTATTGCGTCCTGGTTTGCACTCTGGAGAAGAACGCACAGGAGCATTGATCTTGAGTCGCAGTCACTTCCACCACCAAGAAGAATTGATGGAAGACTGGCAAAGTCAGCAGCGTTTTTCTGACGTTCATAACCAAATCCCTGAACCCATGTAAGAAGTTTCTGTGCAAGGTCAGTTTCATCCTTGCATGCTGGAGCAAGGGCATTTGTTATGTCAAAGCAGGCCCTGGAAAGTCTGCCGCAGGAATCCCTGAAAATCATTCTGTAGTATCTTTGCCATGCCTGAATCCATGCAGAACTTTTCATGTAAAGGCAGAGTGTTTTGTATTCACGGTCAATGCAGTATTCGCTTGCCTCAAGTGCATTTTCTTCCATTTCGGTTGTGAGTTTTGTTCCCAGAATGTCCATGTTGATTTTCTGAGTTTTGCCTTCCGTTGGATACAGGCTTTCAGTGTAAAGTCCGGGGGTAAAGTAGCTTTCGTTTGAGATGCACAGGGAGTCTATGAAACTTTCCATGAAGGCAGTACAGTCCTTTGCTTTTACCACATCGCACCAGGTGAAAAGCAGGATGATTGATTCGTTTTCCGGAATTTTTGCGGCACATGCAATCAGTTTTGATTTTCTTTGGGAGATTGAACCTTCTGCCTGTGCAAGTGCGCATTTCTGGGACTGCCATTTTACATCCTTTATTGAAGTGCTTATTCCCAGGTTTTTGAGGATTGTTTCTAGTGCCTGTGCAGGGCTCTGGTATTTTCCCTTTTCAAATATTCGCACAATGGCTTTTACCGGTACGGTAGTGTTTGCAAGCTGAAACGATGAATTTCCCTCTGATGCTTCGAGTATGAAATCTTCCGGCAAATCAACGGAAACTGTTTTTGGCAGTGTTTCAAATGTTGTTCTTCCTGCAAATGCATTTATTGCACATGAAAAAAGAAAGATTGCCATGAATAAATATTTATTTCGTATTGTCATTTTGAACCTCGTGCTGTAAGTTTAAACAACTGTGTTTGTGACAGGTTATTCTCGTTTTTTTATAAATGGAATGCCTGATATAAGGTTAGAATAAAAATATAAAATGAACAAGATTTCAATACTTTATGAGGATGATGAGATTCTTCTTGTCAACAAGGAATATGGTGTTTCGGTTCAGGGAGGTGCAGGCATTGCCCATCCTCTTGATGAAGAACTTTCAAATCAGCTTGGATACAAAATTTTTCTTGTGCACAGACTGGACAGGGAAACTTCCGGTATTCTCATTGTTGCAAAAAATTCAAGGGCTGCCGCAAAGTGGACTAATCTTATTTCAACGGATCAGGTAAAAAAGGAATATACCGCGCTTTGTTTTGGAATTCCTGTAATAAATGGAAAGCCCTGCCTAAAGGGTAAATTGTTTGGAACAGTTGAGGCTCATGGACGAGTGCAGGAAGCTGTGACTTTTTTTGAAGTCGTAAAAACAGGCCGGGTGACTCTTGAGCCTGGTGAGGATAACGCTCTTTGTGCGCTGGATATTTCCTGCCTGCATATAACACTGGGAAGCGGAAGAATGCACCAGATCAGAATTCAGATGGCAAAGGCCATGTGTCCTCTTCTGGCTGATGATAAGCACGGAAATTTCAGGATGAACAAAAAGGCAAGGAAAATCGGAGTCAAAAAGCTTCATCTTGCGGCAACAAGACTGACTGTTCCTTTGGAAGGAAATTCCCGTACATTTGAGATTCCACTCCCGGAATATATGGAAAGAACACTTTCGATTCTTTGAAAACTATGGAGTTTTGTGATAGAATTACCTTATTATGATTAACTCTATTGCAAAACTCTTTAAGGCACTTTGCTCCAATACAGATCCAGGTGCCTTGGCTCATGCTGTTTCCTGCGGTATTCTTCTTGGATTCGTTCCTCAGGACAATGCCTTGTGGGTGCTTTTGTTTGTTTTCATTCTGTTCATGAACATTCAGCGTGCCACTTATGCACTCTGCGTTATTGTTGGTGCTCTGCTGGGAGCTCTTCTTGATCCTCTTTTTGATCAGGTGGGTTATTGGATTTTAATGCAGGAAAGTCTGGAACCGTTTTTTGTTCATCTTCTGAACATTCCCTTTGTTGCCTTTACAAAAATCAACAACACAATTGTAATGGGCTCTCTTGCCTGCGGTATAGTTGCATATATCCCATTATATGTTATTGCCAGGGTGTTCATTCATTTCTGGAGAAAGTATGCGGCTGAAAAGGTTAGGGAATTGAAGATTGTTAAGCTGTTGAAGCATATTCCTCTTATTGAAAAGATTGCAGAATTTGCAGTGGGAGACTAGAAAAAATGAAAAAGGATGATAAGACTCTGGATACGACTGCAGAAACAAAACCTGCAAAGAAGGCAAAGAAAGTAAAGGTGGAAAAACAGTTCCTTGCAAAAAAGCTTCCATCACTTTTTAAAAAATCATACACAGAAAAAAAACTTAACTCAAAGATTCTGAAAAAACTCTATGTTCCAAAGGACAAGACTGATGTGGAAAGTCTCTTTGAGAAGGGGGCAAATCCAAAGAAGCCTGAACTGCTTGCAGTTTCCATGGACAGAACATTTACAAAGAAAGAACTCAAAAGGTTTGAAAAACTTGCAAAGGACATTAAGAGCCATGGCCTCAGAATAAAATTTATTCCTCTGGCTGCTGTTGCCGCTTTCATCTTTGCGGTGTTCACCATTGTCATGACATTCAAGAATCCAATAACCAGGAAGATTCTCAAGAATGCCTGTGAGGGTATTTTCGGGGCAAAAACAGACATCGCCTATGTTAATCTTGAAATCTTCGGGACTTCACTGACAGTTCATGGACTTGCCATTGGAGATAAGGACCATGAGTTCAAGAATCTTTTTGAGGCTGAAAAGATTGAGGTTTCCTTCAGTCTTGTTCAGGCTCTCAGAAAAAGATTTGATGCAAAGAACCTTGAAGTAACCGGAATGAAATTTGGTACTGAAAGAAAAACCAGCTGCAAGCTTCCTGAAAAACCAAAGAAGCCTCAGTCAGAGGAAGAGAGTGCATTTGTAAAGTCTCTCAAGGCAAAATCTGAGAATGCAGTTAAGGATTTGAAAAACCAGGCGTTTGACATGCTTGGCGGATCATCTCCGGAGGAAATTGTTGCGAATCTTCAGGCCCAGCTTAAGACTCCGGCAGCTTCTCTTGCTGCAAAGTCTCAGGCAGAAGAAATGATTGCAAAGTGGAAGGCAAAGCCGGAAGAAATAAAGACTCAGGTAAATGATTTTTCAGCTACGGTAAAGGCTCTTCAGAAAATTAATTCAAAGAACATGAAGAATCCGGCTGAAATCAAGGCTACTATTGAAAAGATTCAGAAGGCAATTGAGGAATCAAAGAAACTTCAGGCTCAGGTTAAGACTGTGACAAATGAAGTCAAGGAGGATTCAAAGAAGATTCAGACTCTTTCAACTGATTTGAAGAAAGCGGTTGAATCGGACACAAAACTTGCCAGGGAAAAAATCGGGTCTGCCGTTGATGCTGTGAAGAATGCCAAGCAGATTTTCAATAAGGCAATGGATACTGTTGGATATAACATGCTGGGACAGTATTATCCTTATGTCAAGATTGGTCTTTCCTATGCCCAGCAGATTAAGGCATCTCAGGCTGCAGCAAAGAAGTCTGAGCCACCAAAAAAAGAACGCAAGGAAAACTCGCGCCGTCTCAAGGGAAGAACAATTCAGTTCTGGAAAGACAGGCCGGCTTTCCTCATTGAAAACGTCAAGGCTTCTGGTCCAAACTTCCGGGGAACCATTACTGATATTTCCAGCAACCAGGATCTCTGGGGAAAGCCAATGAAGGCTGTATGTGATTTTGAGCTTAAGGATATTGAACATCATGGGGGCCTTGTAATGGATACTCGTTCAACATCAAAGGCAGCTCTTATTTCCGGTGATTATTCCGGAAAGGGATTCAATGCAAAGGTTGATGGATCAAAGATTGCAAAGGTAAGCGGAATTCCTTCTGTTTCTGGAACTGCAGGAATCAAGGCTAAATTCAAGGTTGATCCTGAGTTCTTTGAAATCGGCGGATCTGTTGACCTTAATCCTGTAACACTGACTTCTGATGGTTTCTCAAATGAAATGGTAACCAGATATTATCAGGAAGCACTTTCTGCTGTTACAAGACTTTCCATGGGGTTCGATGCCACATTCTCCAAGGCTAATGGCGTTAATCTTGATTTGTCAGGAAACTTTGGCGATCAGTTTGCAAAGGCTCTCAAGGCTGCTGCAATGAAAGCTGGTCAGGATGCAAAGGATGCCGCTTTCAAGAAGATTAATGAACAGATAAACAGTTCTTCAAATGAAGCTCTTCTCAAGGTAAAGGAATTCATGGGTATTGAGGGTGATATTGATGTTCAGAACACAAATCTTGATTCAATACAGAAAACCCTTGAAGCAAAGAAAGTTGAATTTGAAAAGCAACTGAAGGAAAAGGCTGCAAATGCAGTCACGGAAAAGGTTTCAGACAAGATTGGTGTAAACGGTGCCAATGCTCTTAAGGGGCTTTTGAAAAGATAATCTGCGCAACCGGTAGTGTATGGTTGACTACTGGTCAATTATTATGTTAATATTTTTGCAATTATTCGATTTTTTTCAAGGAGTTTCCAATGTCAGGACACAATAAATGGTCGACAATTAAACATGCCAAGGGTGCTGCTGATGCAAAGCGTGGTGCACTTTTCACTAAATTGATTAAGGAAATTTCTATCGCTGCAAGCATGGGCGGTGGAGATCCAGATTCTAACCCACGTCTTCGTGCTGCTATCGTTAAGGCTCGTGCAGCTTCAATGCCAAAGGACAATATTAAGCGTGCAATCGACAAGGGTACTGGTGCAGGTGCAGGTGCAGCAATCTACCAGGAATTGGTATATGAAGGATACGCTCAGGGCGGTGTAGCTGTTCTGGTTGAAGTTCTTACAGATAACAACAATCGTGCTGCTGCAAACGTTCGCAACATTTTCTCAAAGAACGGTGGAAACCTTGGAACATCTGGTTCTGTAAGCCGTATGTTTGACCGCAAGGGTGTTATTGTTCTTGATGGTGAAAAGATTTCTGAAGATGAAGTAATGGAAGTTGCTCTTGAAGCAGGTGCAGAAGACGTAGTTGCAGAAGACGGAGTAATCACAATTACTACAGATCCAAACGACTTTACTGCTGTTGTTGAAGCAATTCAGGCAAAGCATGATGCTGGTCTTTCTCCAAAGGAAGAAGAAACTCCAGAATCAGAAAAGTGGGCATCTCTCTCAGCTGCAGTATCAATGGTTCCACAGATGACAACTGCTGTTGATCTTGATACAGCTGCTAAGGTTAAGAAGCTTTTGGACAGACTCGAAGAAGATGATGATGTTCAGGCTGTTTGGTCAACAGTTGAATATCCGGATGATTTCGAGGATGCTTAATTTTTACATATATTTAGCATAGTATTGATAAGGCTGCGTTCTTTATTCAGTTAAGGTCGCAGCCTGATTTTTTTGAAAGTGAAAAGACGAATAATTGGAATTGATCCGGGACTTGCCAATACCGGTTTCGGGATAATTGATTGCGATGAAATAAGAATGTCTCTCGTAAGTTATGGAGTAATAGAAACTCCAAGTACTGACAGCCATGAACTGAGACTTCTGTCAATTTACAACAGGTTGAGTGCTGTTCTTGATGAATTCAATCCAGATGAAGCAGCAATGGAAACACTGTATTTTGCAAGAAATACTACGAGTGCCCTTGCAGTTGCTGAATCCAAGGGAATCATAACATTAAGCCTGGCCCAGAGAGTAATTCCACTTTCGATGTATACTCCAAATCAGATTAAGCATACTGTTACGGGAACAAAGACTGCGGATAAGGACACGGTCCAGCAGTTTGTGAAGATTCTTCTTGGCTTGAAGGATATTCCAAGACCTGATCATGCTGCAGATGCACTTGCTGGAGCAATAACTCATTTCAGGTCTCCGTCATAATTTTTTTTATGGAACTTTTCTTAAGGCTGTAAAAATAGGAATTTCCCTTTTTCCCGATTATTTCAATCAATCCTAAATTCCAGAGAACCCATACCATTATGTCTGATTCATTTTTCCTGGCTTCTGGAAAATCGATTTTCAGATTCTCGTAAAAATTCCTGGTTGTGAAGTTTTCTCCAAGGTTTTTCGGAATCATTTTTTTGTATGAGCTTTTTCCGTGAAGTGTAATGATTTTTCCCATTTCTTCTAGTTTCTTTCCGGTTTTTAACCATGTCTTTTTAAAATGTCTGCGGTGGTTTTGTGATTGAACCGGTTCCATCATTTCTATCCGTTCTTCGCAGATCTGGCATTGGATGATATCAAGATAGAAGTTTTTTGAAAGAAGAATTTTTGTGAGTGATGTGAGTTCTCTGAATGCTGATATTAAATTTTTCTTTACGGGGCTTTTTCGTCTTTTTTTGTTTCCATGAAGGTCTGTGGTCTCAATGTATTTTGTGCAGGCAAGAGGGTATACAACAGTCACAGTGTAGCCTTGCTTTATGTATTCCAGGCATTTTTGTTTCAGGCTTCCAAGTGATCCTGTCTGTATTTCGAAGATCTTCTTGTTGCTTGCGGCTATGTCTGCAATGGAAGTTCCAATCCTGACTTCTGTTTGGGCTCCCTCGTTGTTCAGGGCATATAAATCTTTCAGAGTCTTGTGAAGGTGGCTTTCATTGAGTGTGTTGATCATTGTTTCATGTTGTATCAAAAACAAAAAATCATCAAGTTGAAAGAGAAAAATCAATTTGATATAATTTTGCATCGATTCGCACCGTTCAGGTTCGTCAGTCTAAATGTGGCGTTATGCCGTTTGTTTTGGAGTTATATATGAATAAGGCAATTGAAACTTTGCAGGAAAGAGGATTTTTTAACCAGTGTACAGATCTTGAGGCACTCTCAGCCAAAATGGATGAAGGTCCTGTTACTTTTTATGTTGGTGCTGATCCTACAGGTCCTAGCCTTCACATTGGTCACATGGTACCTTTCTTTGCATTCAGGCACTTGATGAAATTCGGACACAAGGGAATTGCACTTATTGGTGGCGGTACAGGACGCATTGGTGATCCTTCGGGAAAGACTGAGATGAGAAAGATGCTCACTTATGAAACAATCGATGCCAACGTTGAGAACATCAAGAATCAGCTTGACAAGTTCCTTCACTTTGATGGTAACAATGCACGTGCCGCAAACAACAAGGACTGGCTTGAGCATCTTAATTACATCGACTTCCTGCGTGACATTGGATCATGCTTCAGCGTAAACAAAATGCTTACTTTTGAAGAATATCGTCTTCGTCTTGAAAGAGGTCTTTCCTTTATCGAATTCAATTATCAGCTTTTGCAGGCATTTGACTTCTATACACTCCATCAGAAATACGGAACATGTCTTCAGATTGGTGGTGCTGATCAGTGGGGAAATATTACAGCTGGTGTAGATCTTATCCGCAGAAAGCTTGGTGGAACTACTGAGCTCAATAAGGAACATCAGGCATTTGGTCTTACATTCCCTCTTATCATGAGAGCTGACGGAAAGAAAATGGGAAAGTCAGAAAAGGGTGCAATTTTCCTTGATCCGGCACTAACTCCGGTATTTGAATTCTTCCAGTACTGGAGAAATGTTCCTGATGCTGATGTCAGAAAGTTTATGCTTTTGTTTACATTCCTTGAGGTTTCAGAGATTGATTCAATTTGTTCTGGTGATATTAATGCTGCAAAGGAAAGACTTGCATACGAGGTAACAAAGGAAATCCACGGAACTGAAGAAGCAGACAAGGCATTAAGCGGTGCAAAGGCTGCCTTCGGTGGTGCAGGTGACAAGAACTCCATGCCTACAGTTACTCTTGAAAAGGCTAAGTTTGAAGCAGGATATCCTGTTTGTGATCTTTATTTTGACGTGAAGCTTGCTGGTACCAAGAGTGATGCACGACGTCTCATTCAGGGAAACGGTGCTTCAATTAACGGCAGGACAATTACTGATGTGAAGGCTGTTATTTCACTTTCTGATGCAGACGAAGACGGAGACTTTGTTGTTCGCGCAGGAAAGAAAAAGATTTGCCGCATAGTTTGTCAGTAATTTAAGGCGGAGATGTTTGCCGTGAACAGAAAGTTTGTTTTTTTGCCAGTAGTATTTTCTCTTATTGCAGTATTGTCTTCATGTTTCATGGCATCGTCCTCTGATGATTCGGGTGCAGTGAGAATTGCCCTTCCTGTGGTTCAGGGGGTAAATGCTTCTGTTTATGGATCAAGATCTGATGTCCCTGCTGGTTCTGGAACATTTATTATTGAAGTTGACTGTGGTTCAGTGAAAAGAACTTTGCCTGGAATGGAAGGCCAGGTTCTTGTTGTGGACAACCTGCCTCTTGGAACCTGCAATATTACGGGAACATATTTTGATTCCAATAAGAATGAAGCTGCCTACGGAAAGGAATCCTGTACAATTGTTGCTGGGGATCCTGTTCCGGTTGTGCTGACCCTTTATTACAATGTTCTTGACAGGATTGAATCCCTTACATTGATTTCGGCAAAAAAAGAATACAGTACCTATGAGACTCTTGATCCAAAAAAGGATTGTGTTGTCATGGCAAATCTTTCCAACGGATACTCTTGTCTTCTTTCAGATGAGTATGGAAAAAATGTTTTTGTTGATGTGAAGGCTGTCCAGGATACGGAAGAATCTGTTTCTGATAGTGGAGAATCCGTAGGTTCAGGTTCGGCAACCCATGAATTTGATTCTGTTGAAGGAAACTATACTGTTACAATCTATGCAAATACTCCAAGTAACGGCACAAAGTCAGTTTCATACAATGTAAGCACAAAAAATTACTGGAAAGAGCTTTGCAATAAGATATGTGACATAGATTCAGGTGACTTTTCATATACCATTGATCGTGATATGTATGCTGATGATACTTGTTTATGCATGGGAAACATCAAAATAGTTTCATCCGATGATTATTCCATAAAGAGAGCTTCAACCTTCTTGAGTGAGAGTTCCTTCTTATTTGAGGTTTCCGGAAAGCTTGTCCTTGGTGATGGGAAAAACAAAATTATCCTTGACGGCCAGACAAATGTGGCAGACCTTTACAAGACCAATGCCGATTCTGTCATTAGAATTGATAATGGCGGTTCCCTGGTCATGAATGGTGTTGTGGCAAAAAATAATCTTGTTTCTGGAACCTCACATGGAGCCGTGATTTCTTCAGAAAACACTAACGGCGGGTCAAGTGTTGAATTAACCGGATGCATTTTTGAAAACAATGTGAATATGTCTACGCATGGTGGTGCAATCTATTTGGCTAAGGGGGTTCCTCTCACTGTAAAAGGTTGTGTCTTCGATGGGAATTCCTGTGAATACAATCTGGGTGCAGAAGGACAGGGCGGTGCAATCTACTGTACGGACAGAATTGAAGTCACTGATTCAACATTCAGGAAAAACAAGGATGGTGCCAATGGCGGTGCTGCGGTCTATGTGGCATTATGCAATAATACATCTGGAAATAATGTTGATGTTATAATGACGAATGTTAAACTCCTCAATAATATTTCCTCGAAATCTGTTGTATATGTTAATCAGGCAGAAGGTACAAATAGAAATGTTGTCATCAAAAACGTGGAGTTTTCGTATGATGATCCGAATGTTCCGCTGTTTGTTTTTGGAAGCGTGAACGGAATTGAGTTTGCGGGAAACATGACAAACATAGCATCATCTGACCCTCTGAAAATCAGAAAAACATCTGCTGATACTACGCTCGACACGAATGGAATCTCGAATATTGAACTTGTTGAATAGCTTTTTTGATTTGCGGTTATGCCCATGAATAGCTGATATAGAAAATTATTTTATGAAATTTATTGACGATAAAGCATGTTTTTTATTATCTTTTAGATAAATTAAGGAAAGAAAATGAGCACAGAAAACGAAGAAAAGACAGAAGTAAAGGAAGAAATCAAGGAAAATCTGTCAGAAACTCAGGAAACTGAGGAATCACAGGAAACTGAGGAATCTCAGGAAACTCAGGAAACTGAGGAACAGCCATGTGAAAATGCAGAGGAATCAAAGGAAGATGCAACTCCTCTTTCAGACATAGAAAAAATAGCTGCTCTTGAAGCAAGGGTTGAGGAACTTGAGGCTCAGAATGCTGAGTTGAAGAATCAGGTTTTGCTCCGTGCTGCAGATTTTGAAAATTACAGAAAGCGTGCCATTGCAGACAAGCAGGATGCAATTGACTATGCAAATACAAATCTTTTGAAGGATCTCCTTGAGAGTATTGATAATTTTGACCGCACGGTGGAGGCTGCTGCCACTGCCACTGATGCAAAAACTATTGCAGATGGCGTGTCAATGGTTTCAAAGAATCTTGTGAATCTTCTTGAGACAAAGTATTCTCTTGCATCTTACGGTGCACAGGGAGATGTCTTTGATCCTTCCATTCATGAGGCAATCGGCAGAATGGAAGGTGATGTTGAGGAACCTGTTCTTAATGCAGTTTATCTTAAGGGATACAAGCTTAAGGATCGCGTTATAAGAAGCGCAAAGGTTATGGTTACAGTGCCTAAAGACAAGTAGTGTATTGAGGCAGTTTGTTTTTGTACATTTTTAGTGCTTGTCACTAGTATTAATTTTATAGATTTTTGGGTTTTAGTTTACATGACTTGATGTTCATTAAATTAAAAACCGGAGGATTTTGTTATGGGAAAGATTATTGGTATTGACTTGGGAACAACAAACTCTTGTGTTGCTGTTATGGAAAACGGACAGCCTGTTGTAATCCAGAACTCTGAGGGTGGAAGAACTACTCCTTCTATCGTTGGTTTCACTGCAAAGGGAGACAGAGTTGTAGGTATTCCTGCCAAGAACCAGATGGTTACAAATCCAAAGAATACAATTTATTCTGCAAAGCGTCTTATTGGTCTTAAGTATTCAGACCTTAAGGGAGAAGCAACAAAGCTTCCTTACACTGTTATTGACAACGGGTCTGATGTTCGCGTTGAAGTTTCAGAAAACGGATCTACAAAGAGGTATTCTCCACAGGAAATCAGTGCCTTCGTTCTTCAGAAGATGAAGAAGACTGCAGAAGACTATCTTGGAACAACAGTCACAGAAGCTGTAATTACTGTTCCTGCTTACTTCAATGATGCTCAGCGCCAGGCTACAAAGGATGCCGGTAGGATTGCTGGTCTTGATGTTAAGCGCATCATCAACGAACCAACAGCTGCAGCTCTTGCATTCGGTTTTGGAAAGGATCAGTCAAAGGAAAGAACTGTTGCAGTTTATGACCTTGGTGGTGGTACATTTGATATTTCCATCCTTGAACTTGCAGACGGTGTTTATGAAGTTAAGTCAACAAATGGTGATACACAGCTTGGTGGAGATGACTGGGACCGTGTAATTGTTAACTGGCTTATTGATGAATTCAAGAAGGAATCGGGAATTGATCTTTCTGGAGATCCAATGGCTATGCAGCGTCTCCGTGATGAGGCTGAAAAGGCAAAGATCAGCCTTTCTAACCAGACTTCAGTTGACATCAACCTTCCATTCATTACTGCTGATGCAACAGGACCAAAGCACCTTCAGAAGTCACTTACACGCGCTCAGTTTGAGCAGATGACAGATCACCTGTTCCAGGCAACAAAGGAACCTTGTGAAAAGGCTATCCGTGATGCAGGAATCAATCCATCAGAAATTGATGAGGTTCTTCTTGTAGGTGGATCTTCACGCATGCCAAAGGTTCAGGAAATCATCAAGCAGATCTTCGGAAAGGAAGGAAACCACACTGTTAACCCGGATGAGGCTGTTGCAGTTGGTGCAGCTGTTCAGGGTGGTGTTCTCGGTGGAGACGTTAAGGACATTCTTCTTCTTGACGTTACACCTCTTTCTCTTGGTATTGAAACAATGGGTGGAGTATTCACAAAGCTTATTGAACGCAATACTACAATTCCAACAAATAAGAGCCAGGTATTCTCTACAGCAGCAGACAATCAGACTGCAGTATCAATCCATGTTCTTCAGGGTGAACGTCCAATGGCTGCACAGAACCGTACTCTCGGAAATTTTGACCTTGTTGGAATCACCCCGGCTCCTCGTGGAGTTCCACAGATTGAAGTTACATTTGATATTGATGCTAACGGAATTGTTAAGGTTAGCGCAAAGGATAAGGGAACTGGAAAAGAACAGCAGATTCAGATTACATCTTCTTCAGGTTTGAGCGAGGAAGAAATCAACCGCATGGTTAAGGATGCAGAAGCTAATGCTGCAGAAGACCAGAAGAAGAGAGATGCAGTTGATGCAAAGAATGAAGCTGATGGAATGATTTTCCAGTGTGAAAAGTCACTCAAGGATCTTGGAGACAAGGTTAGTGCTGATGACAAGTCAAAGATTGAGGCTGCAATAAAGGATCTTAAGGATGCTGTTGCAACTGACAATGTTGATGATATCAAGGCAAAGACAGAAGCATTGAAGCAGGCATCTTACAAGATGGCAGAAGAACTCTACAAGCAGCAGGGTGCTCAGGGCGCAGCAAACGGACCTCAGAATGCAAATTCAGGTGCAGATGCTGGTTCTGCTAATTCCGGCTCATCTTCAGGTTTTGACAAGGGCAAGGCTGATGATGTTGAATATGAGGTTCACTAATAGAAAGAGTATCTGGAAACTGTAGTTTTTAGAACTGACTAAAGGTAATCTTCGGGGGCATTGCTTTGTTTTTCCGGAGATTACCTTTTGTGATTTTTTTTGGGAGAATCAATTGGCGGCATGAACTTTTTTGTGTCTCCAGTTGTCAATTGAAAAAATGGCAAAGCGTGATTATTACGAAGTTCTTGGAATTGAAAAAGGTGCAGATAAGGATGCCATCAAAAAGGCATACAGAAAGCTGGCTGTAAAATACCATCCTGATAGAAATCCCGGTGACAAGGAAGCTGAGGCTAGATTCAAGGAAGCCACTGAAGCCTATGAAGTACTCAGTGATGACGAAAAGAGACCAATCTATGACCAGTACGGACATGCCGGACTTGAAGGAATGGGTGGTGGAGCAGGCGGCGGTTATTCTCATGCATTCCATGATTTCAGCGATATCTTTGGTGGCGGAGGATTTGGCGACATTTTCGAAAATCTGTTCGGAGGTGGCGGAGGATTCGGTTTTGGAGGTTCCTCTTCAAGGGGACGCTCGTCAAATGATGGAGCTTCATTGCGCTATGATTTGCATATTGATTTTAAGGAAGCTATTTATGGCTGCAAGAAGGAAATAAATTTCAAGCATGATGAACAGTGTCCAGACTGTCATGGTACTGGAGGAGCTCAGGGAGCTTCAAAGAAAACATGTCCAGACTGCCGTGGAATGGGTCAGGTTAGAAGAAGTGCCGGATTTTTCAGTGTTCAGCAGACATGTTCCCGCTGTAGTGGAAAGGGAACTATAATTGACAAGCCATGTTCTAAATGCCGTGGAACTGGACTTGTCTCAAGGCAGAAATCAGTTACAATCACAATTCCTGCAGGGTCAGACAATGGCAAGAGAGTTGCAATTCCTCGCATGGGAAATGCAGGTACTGATGGTGGTTCAACTGGTGACTTGATTATCATCATTAATGTTCGTGATCACAAGTGCTTTGAACGTTCTGGAAATGATCTTTACTGTGCAGTTCCAATTTCAATTTCACAGGCTGCACTTGGTGCTGACATTAGTATCAGGACTCTTGATGACAGGACTATCACAATAAAAATTCCTGCAGGAACATCTCAGGGCAAGCTTTTGCGCATTAAGGATGAGGGAGTTCCAAATGCAGACAGGTCAAGAAAAGGTGATCTGTATGTAAAGGTTATTGTGCAGCTTCCTACAAAGCTTACAAGACAGATGCAGGAGGCAATGCAGGAATATGCCAGGGCAGAAAATCCTGTTACAAATCCAGAATTGATGACTTTGGATTCATTGCGAGACTGATTTTTTTTCAGATAGGGAATCAGGAAAATCCGTGGGTTTTTGGTTTATCATCTTCAGGCCATGGATTTTCCTTTTTTTCTGGAGATTTTAGAGGGCTTCTAATAAAAATTTCATATTTTGCCGATAATATGTTATAATATTGTCTGCGAGGTAGGAAATGTACAGAAGTCGAAAACGCATAATCAGCATAGCCGGTAATGTTCTGTTGTCTGTGATTATTTTATACAGTGTTACCGCAATATTCAAACCAATTCTGTCGGGAAATCCATATACCAAGTTTTTTTCATTCCTGACATCAGCAATTGTTACTTCGATTATTATCAATCTTGTCCACAAGTGCTCATCATTTCTTAAATTCAAGGCAAAGGAAAACTCTTTGTATACAGGGGAAACTGGAATTATCTCGGAGTTTATCTCAAGCATGAGATCGTGCTATTCCCTTGATGACCTTTTTGAACAGATTGCAAGAGTCCTTGAAGAGAAAGCTGATTGTGCTGTTCTTCTCATTGACAAGACAAAAAACTATGTGCTGTACAACAGCCCGAACCGTATCACAACCAGTTCATCAGTAATGAATAATCTTGAACTGCGTTTTTCTGCAGACTGGAAGGAGGGCTATTCATTTATTGGCGATGAATTCGGAGTTGTTTCCAGCTCCCGCACTGCACGTGGATTTTTGATCTGCCATGACAAGATTCACATGTATGTTATGTGCCGTTATACAAAGCTTATTGATACTGAGATTTTCCCGGTGTTCCACGAGGAATTCATCCGATTTCTTCAGCGTTCACGAACAATTACTGACCTTTCTGAAATTGCATCTCTTTCACGCGAATGGAAACAGCTTGCAGATACACAGCGTTCGTTCCTTCCTCCTGTAATGCCAAAAATCGACAAGCTTCAGGTTGCCGCATACTTCAGGCCTTTGGTTAACGTTTCCGGAGACTATTATACTGTTCTTCCTATTTCACCTACAAAGACTCTTCTTATGCTTGGTGACGTTTCAGGAAAAGGTCTTGCCGCCGCCCTGGTCATGGGTTTGGTTATGAATACTGTAAAGATTCTTGAAAACAAGGAAGATCTTCCTGCCATGATTCGTGCCATTCATAAGGCCATTAAGGGAATGAAGCTTCAGGATAAGTATACTGTTATTTTCATTGGTATCGTTGATACGGAACGCATGGTCATCAACTATGTCAATGCATCCATGTCCGATCCTCTTATCATTACAAATTCACCTTCAGGATACAGAATCCGTCCTCTGACATCTAACTGTTCTCTTGTTGGTATTATTGATATTGATGAAGTTGTTGTTGCTGAACAGAAATTGTTCCGTGATGATGTTATTCTCATGGCTTCCGATGGTGTTTCAGAAGTAATGAATGAAGAAGGCGTTGAGCTTGGAGATACTGAGCTTTACGATGAAACAATTAAGTCAAGTGCAGCTAAGACTCCTCAGGAATTCATTGATGACGTTGTAAATCTTATCATGGAATACAACGGCGGAAAAAAGCTTCGTGATGACGTTACAATGATGGTTGCTAAAGTTGGAAGATAGGGGTAGAAGATGAGTTTTATTTTTCTTAATATATTGTTATGTCTTGGATTGGTTGTTTCCGCATTTGTAGTTGACAGAAAAACAAATGAATCTCATATAAACGGAAGTATTGTTAACCTTATTCTCATGCTTGCAATTATTTTCTTTTCAATGGCATTGACAATAGGTCTTTGCCTGAGGGGGGTAAAGCAGTTTTCCCTGATTTTAGGCAGGGTAACTTTTATGTTCATGGGATGGTTCAGCGTTCTTTCCTGTGAGTATCTGTGCCTTTATCCCGGAAGAAAAAGGAATGGCGTTCTCAAGCTTACAAGAGCTGTTTTGTTTTTCATTGCGTTCTATATCATCTTCTTTGTTCCAAATGCATTCACAACAATTTCAGTAACAAAGCGAAACGGTCTTCAGATTGCTTCTGGCCTTGTATTCAGGGGATCCCTCTCAAGAGTTTTCCCATTCTCATGGCTTGCATTCTATAATCTCATATATCGTTTTGCAATTCCTTTGTTTACATGTCTAATGGTTCTTATTCGTGCAGAAATGAATAAAAGCAAGCTTGTCAGGCAGAATATGATCTTTGCCGTATTGGGAATGGTTTTCTCATGGATCTGTTTCCGCTATATGAATATGATTATTGTTCACAATGCAAATGTTTTGACAATCATTGCCATTGGATATATTCCACAGCTTCTCATGTACAACAAGGCAAACACAAATGAGGAAATTCTTGACTTCCCAATGTTCATGAGGACAATTGTGAAATTCATCCTGAACTATATTATTCCAATTGCATTGCTTGGTGGAATTCTCTTCTGCCTTGACTCTGTTTTTGGAGCAAAGCAGATATATGTTCTCTGTGCTTTGTATTTTCTTTCATCCCTGTTTGTGTTTATTGTTCTTCCAAAGATTTTCAAGAATCTTACAAAACATGGATTTCTTCGAGACAAAAAATATGAGAGAAATTTTGAACGTGATCTTTCATCAATTAAGTTTGACTCGTCAGCCCAGGAAGTAGCAGGGTCAATTTTCAGTGTTTTCCAGAAATATCTTGGAACAACTGAAATGAAGGTTTATATCAATTCAAACAACGAGAACCTTGATCTTGCCTATGATTCAACAAATACAGCTGAAGCCAGCATGCCTTTAGACATGGGAGTTATTGATGTTCTTCTCAATAATCACAGGCAGGTTGTGTTCAGGGAATATGCAGAAGTCTCTACTCAGGTAACTATCATAAGAAAACGTCTTCTTGATATGTTTGAGAAACTCAACTGTGATGCTCTTATTCTTCTTAATGAGGGACGTTCTCTTGCCGGTATTATTTCACTTGGTAAGAAATCCAGCGGAAATATTTATAATGAATACGATTACGCAATGTTCAACAAGTATTATTCAAACCTCTTTGTTGCCGGATATTTTATCAAGAATATCATCAACGAAAATGTTGTTGGAACTGTTAACCGTGAAATCCGCATGTCAGGACAGATTATTACATCCATCCAGGAAAATATGGACATTATCAAGAGCTCAAAGGTAGATATCGGATACCGCATGATTCCTGCCCATAACATTGGTGGTGAATTCATTGACCTTATTCGTCTTACAGAGACACGTCATATTTTTGTTATTGGTGCCTTGAGCGGTAAGGGTATTTCTGCATCCATGGGTATGGTTATCCTTAAGTCCATCATTCGAACCTTCCTTACAGAAACAAAGGACTTTAAGCTTCTTGTTTCCAAGGTAAATAACTTTATTCGAGAAAGTCTTCCAAAGGGAACATTTTTTGCCGGTACATTCGGTATGTTCGATTTTGCAACTGATACAATGTACTATATTAACTGTGGAAGCCCTGCACTTTTTGTTTACACTCGTGCATACAATAATGTTATTGAAGTTCAGGGTGAAGGACATGTTCTTGGTTTCGTAAAGGATGTTCTTCCGTATCTTACTGTCAAGAAGGTTAAGCTTTCTCCTAATGATATTGTCATGTCATGTACAGATGGTCTTATTGAGACTCGTTCACTTCATGGCGACGTGTTTGGCAAGGAAAGGGCATACGCAGGACTTCTTGAAAACTCAGGATTCTCTGCAGACAAGATGGCTCAGTTTACATACGAGTCACTTATTGAATTTACATCAAAGGAACTTGATAACGATATTACAATTCTCATTATCAAGTATCTGGGAAAATAATCGGGCTTTAATGCCTTAATTTGGAGACATAGCAATGGATCAATTGACACTTCGTGAAAAGATTGGCGTTAACTATACACTTCTTGAACTTTCTGGTGCAATAAACGCAAGTACATTTGATGAGCTTCAGGAAAAAGTTTATTCAAACATCAAGAACACAAATATTGTCCTTGATCTTGAAAATGTAACTCAGATTGACTCTTCGGGAATGGGTGTAATTCTTGGCGGTCATAATGACGGTGTTGATTCAAACACAAAGCTTTTTCTTATGAATCCGTCTGAAATTGTCAGACATTCTCTGGAGCGAACCGGGTTTATGAGTTTGTTCAATATCATTCACTCAGTAACTGAGGTTTCAAATGTTTAGGTCAAGATTTTTTTGTGTTTTTGGATGCATGCTGCTGGTTCTTTGTTCGTGCACAAAAACCGCAGAGGCAAAATCAAAGAATCAGACTGAAGAAAAAGAAAATCCTGCTGTTTTAGCTCATAAATCAAAAGTTGATGCAGTTGTTTCCAAAATGTCACCTCGGTTCCTGGCAAAATATCAGATTACAGATTCCAATATGGATCAGTTCATAAAGGACCTTCAGGAAGTGCTCGAAGAAGAGAAGACTTTCAGAAAAGATGACAAAAGCCTGTTTTTCCTGATTGACAAAAAGAGCAAGGCAGAAAGCACATATATTCCAAAGGATTTGATTGAACTGAAGGCCAACGAATATTTCAACCTGAACAAAGCTGGCATGAAAATCAGGCCTGAGGCTTATGAAGCCTTGAAGGTTATGGGACTTGCTGCACAGAAGGATGGAATCAAGCTGCTTGTTAGTTCTGTTTACAGGTCTTATGAATATCAGGATAATCTGTTCAATTACTGGGTTAGTGTTGATGGCCTTGAAGAAGCAGAACGGGAAAGTGCAAGACCGGGAACAAGTCAGCATCAGCTTGGAACTGCAGTAGACTTTGGATCAATTTCTGATGATTTTGACCAGACTACGATGGGTCGATGGATGTATGAACATGCAGCTGATTACGGATGGTCACTTTCATTTCCTAAGGGATATGAGGATGTTACTGGCTACAGATGGGAGTGCTGGCATTTCCGCTATATTGGAAAAAAAGCTTGTCAGTTACAAAGAAAATATTTTGGAGATGTTCAGCAGTTCATGCTTGAGTTCATCAATGAATGGAAAAAGACTAATTAGTTTTTTTCAAGGCTTCCCTTGTGGAGGCTTTTTTTTTTGCTCAGGGATTTCATGGTTGATTTCTTTCATTGAACATTATTTTTCTCTGTGGTAGTATTTCCTATCTAAATTTCAACTTATTTTTTGGAGTTATCGATATGGAAAAGAAGATTGCGTTGATTCCTGGTGATGGAATCGGGCCTGATGTTGTTGCAGAAGCTGTAAAGGTTCTTGATGCTGTGGGTGCAAAGTTCGGACACAAGTGGAACTATGAGACTGTAATTGCCGGTGGTTGTGCAATTGATAAGTTTGGAAAGCCTCTTCCACAGGAACAGCTTGATATTTGTCTTAACTCAGATGCAGTTCTTCTTGGTGCTGTTGGTGGTCCAAAGTGGGATAATCTTGCTTCAGAACTTCGCCCGGAAAAGGCTCTTCTTGGTCTTCGCGGTGGAATGAAGGTGTTTGCAAACCTTCGCCCAGCAGTTATGTTCAAGCAGCTTAAGGATGCATGTCCACTCAAGGATGAAATAGTTGGTGATGGTCTTGATATTCTCATCGTTCGTGAACTTATTTCCGGCATCTACTTCGGTGACCGCGGAACTGCAGCAGACGGAAAGAGTGCATGGGATACAGAACGCTATACTTGGGAAGAAATTGAACGCATCGTTCGCATGGGATTTGAATTTGCTCAGAAGAGACAGAAGAGACTCTGCGTTGTAGACAAGGCAAATATTCTTAACTCATCACAGCTTTGGCGCAAGGTTACAGAGACAATCAAGGGTGACTATCCTGATGTTCAGCTTTCATATCTTTACATTGACAATGCTTCAATGCAGATGGTTCGTAATCCTCGCCAGTTTGACGTTATTGCAACATCAAATATGTTTGGTGACATTCTTTCTGATGAAGCTTCTCAGATTACTGGATCAATTGGTATGCTGGCATCCGCTTCTCTTGGTGCATCTGGTCCTGGACTCTACGAACCAATTCACGGTTCTGCTCCAGACATTGCAGGAAAGGATCTGGCAAACCCATTGGCAACTATACTTTCTGCCGCAATGCTTCTGCGCTACAGTTTTGGTCTTGAAACAGAAGCAAAGGCAATTGAAAATGCAGTAGAAAAAGTTCTTGATGACGGTTACCGTACGGGAGATATTGCTGGTTCTGAGCGTGATGCTGTTTCTGTTGCTGGAAAGCTTGTTGGAACAAAGGCAATGGGTCAGCTTGTAGTTGATTACCTTAACAAGTAAACAGAACATTTTTTAGTTGTTATTAATATTACGGGAGCTTGAAGAATCAGGCTGAGAGTAGACTGTGTTGTCTTGACCGTTAACCTGATTTGGATAATGCCAACGTAGGAAAAATATTTACCTTGTGCTGATGATATTGTGCGAAAGCATTAATGTCTTTGGCATAGGCAAGAGGCGTGTTTTTCTTGATTGGAAAAGCACGCTTTTTTTTTTGGAGGATAAAATGATCGTAAATAATATAGTAAAATCATTGAAAAACAGTTCAGTTTCTAATGAAGAAATTTTGAAGTATGCAAATTTAATTTATGAAGCTTTGAAGAAAGTCAGAAAAGAAAATCCTCTGGCACCTTCAATTACGAATACAGTCACAATTAATTTTGTTGCAAATGCTCAGCTTGCCTGCGGCGGATCTGCAGCCATGGTTTATCTTCCTGATGAGGGTGAAATGATGGCAAGAATCAGCAAGTCAATGTATATCAACATGGGAACTCAGTTTACCTGTTATGAGGAAACTTTGCCAAGAACAGCAAGAGCTTGCCTTGAATGTGGAAATAATTGGGTTCTTGATCCGGTTGGTATTGGTATTGGTGAACAGAGAACAAAAATCCTGAGTCAATTCAAGGAGTTTAAGCCAAAAATCATTAGGGCCAACGCAAGTGAAATTATTGCTCTAGCTTCATTGTGGGGCCTTATTGAAAAATCTGAGAACACTGTCAGGGGAGTTGATAGCACGGATGAGGTTTCATCTGCAAAGGATGCTGCAGTTGCTCTTGCAAAATATACAGGTGGTGCTGTGGCAGTCAGCGGAAAAACTGATCTTGTGACAGATGGAACCACAACTTTTTTATGTGAGGGTGGTTCAAAATATCTTCCTATGATTACAGGAGCGGGTTGCTCTCTTGGCGGAGTATGTGCTGTCTATGCAAATGTAACTACACCATTTGTTGCGGCTTTGACTGCAACTTTCCTGTATAATGCCGCAGCTGTTATTGCTGAAAAAAAGAGTCGTGGGCCAGGATCTTTCATGCAGAATTTTCTTGATGCTGTTTATGAAATTTCCTGTGCACAATAAAATGGAGGGGTGAAAAATGAATGTTTTGATCGCGCTGGCAATTGCACCTTTTGGAGTTGGGGATGAACTTTCTTCACATGTTGCACAGGCTTGCAAGGTGATTGCTGAATCAGGACTAAAGTACAAGACATCATCAATGTTTACTGAAATTGAAGGTGAATGGGATGATGTCATGGACTGTGTGAAAAAAGCAACTATGGTTCTTGCTGAAAAAGGAATCAGAACGGAAGTAATACTTAAGGCTGATGTACGTCCTGGTTTTACAAATACAATGGAAGGAAAAATAACAAGGCTCAATGAACAGCTGGAGAAAAATCAACATGAATAAAGATGCATTAACTTTGTATGGAATTACAGACAGATATTGGCTTAACGGTCGACCTTTGATACACGACGTGCAGCTGGCACTTGAGGGTGGAGTAACAATGATTCAGCTTCGTGAAAAAAATCTTGATGAAGAAAGTTTTTACAGGGAAGCAATTGAAATAAAAGAACTGTGCAAAAAATTCCATGTACCATTTATTATCAATGATAATGTTGAGCTTGCAAAGAAAGTTGATGCTGATGGAATTCATGTGGGGCAGAATGACATGGCAGCTCAGGATGTAAGGGCAATAATCGGGCCAGATAAAATTCTTGGTGTTTCAACCCAAACTGTTGAGGAAGCTATTCTTGCACAGAAAATGGGAGCTGACTATCTTGGTGTTGGTGCTGTTTTTCCAACAGGCTCAAAGGATGACTGCTGGGTTTTGTCCCATGATCTTTGCAGGGAAATCTGCAGTGCTGTTACCATTCCTGTTGTTGCAATTGGTGGAATCAATCTGGGAAACATAAGCAAACTCAGTGGACTTGGTTTTTCTGGCATAAGTTTGATCAGTGCCATTTTTGGACAGAGTGACATAAAGTCAGCCGCAATGAAACTTAAGGAAGAAGTTTCAAAGATTATTTAGCTGATATTTTTCTGATGGGTGCAAATATGATTTTTGAAGTTAAGGGCGCAATATTTGATTGTGATGGAACTATACTGGATTCCATGCCTATATGGCAAAATTCTTCTTTTGTGTTTCTCAAGAAATTGGGAATTACTGGAAAACCAGATTTACCTGAAAGGTTGTTTACGGCAACATTGCAGTCTGGGGCAGAACTTCTAAAATCAGAATATAGCCTTGATCTTTCCATAGACGAAATCAAGAAAGGAATTATGGATGTTGTTGAAGATTTTTACAGGAATGAAGTTACCGTAAAAAATGGTGTATTTGAAATCCTTGAAAATTTTATTGACAGAAAAATTCCCTGTGTGGTTGTCAGTTCCGGTGAAAGAAAATTAATCGACATTGCTTTTGACAGGCTTGATCTTGGAAAGTATTTTAAGAAAATTCTTTGTGGTAAAAAAACAGATCCGGAGATTTTTCACGAGGCCTGCAGAGCTCTTTCTTTGACACCGGAAAATATTCTTGTTTTTGAAGACGCTCTGTATGCAATCAAAATTTCCAGAAACCTTGGATTCAAAACCTGCGGAATTTATGATGAAGCCAGTAAGTGTGACTGGGAAGAAATTAAGGAAACAGCCCATGTTCACGGAAAATTCTGGCATGACATTATGACTGTTCTTCAAGATTGACTTTTTATGGGAGGAGGATTTGATGAATACAGCTCTGACAATTGCTGGAAGTGATTCCTGCGGTGGTGCCGGTATACAGGCTGACATAAAAACAATGACCATGAACGGGGTATATGCAATGAGCGCTATTACGGCTCTTACTGCACAAAATACACTTGGTGTTAAATCCATTCTGAATTCTACTGCTGATTTTTTAAGGGATCAAATTGACTGTGTTTTTTCGGATATTTTTCCGGATGCAGTCAAGGTAGGCATGGTTTCAAGTGTTGAACTTATTGAAGTGATTGCTGACCGGTTAAAGTTTTATGAGGCAAGAAATGTTGTGGTTGATCCTGTGATGGTTGCAACCAGCGGGGCAAGTTTGATCAAAGATGAAGCTGTTGATGTTTTATGCACAAAAATTTTCCCCCTTGCGGATTTGATAACGCCAAATATTCCGGAAGCAGAAGTTTTTGTCGGAAAAAAAATTTCAAATGAAACAGATATGATGGATGCTGCCAGAAAAATTGGTTCCATGTTCAATGTGGATGTTCTCATAAAGGGCGGTCATAGTCTCAATGATGCAAATGATTTTCTTTTTTCACACAAAAAAAATCTTTCAAAATGGTTCATGGGAAAAAGAATTGAAAACAGAAACACCCACGGAACTGGATGCACTTTATCAAGTGCAATTGCAGCAGGTCTTGCAAAGGGAAAGAATGTTGAGGAATCTATTGCTCTTGCAAAGGATTATATATCACATTGTCTTGAGGCTAGTCTGGATTTGGGAAAAGGATCTGGACCACTCATGCACAACTATCTGCTTAATGAGTTAAGCTGATTTTTTATTTAATACGTAGTTATTTTAAGGAGAAATATCAAAAATGGAAAACTATTCAACTCAGATGGATGCTGCCAGACGTGGCATTGTAACGGATCAGATTAAGATTGTTGCAGAAAAAGAAAAAATGTCAGTTGAGGAACTCATGTCACTGGTTGCTTCGGGAAAAGTGGCAATTCCATGCAATAAAAAACACAAATGCATAAACCCTGAAGGTGTTGGTTCAATGCTCAGAACAAAAATAAATGTTAATCTTGGTGTGAGCCGTGACTGCAAGGATTATGATGTTGAAATGCAGAAAGTCATGGCTGCCGTAGAAATGGGCGCTGAGGCAATTATGGATCTTTCAAGTCATGGAAACACAATACCTTTCAGAAGAAAACTGGTTGAGGAATGTCCTGCCATGATTGGAACCGTACCTGTTTATGATAGTGTGATTCATTATCAGAGAGATCTTGCTTCACTTACTGCAAAAGATTTTATTGATGTTGTAAGGCTTCATGCTGAGGATGGAGTAGATTTCGTAACATTGCATTGCGGAATCACTCGAAAAACTATTGAACAGATCAAGAGGCATAAGAGAACCATGAATATTGTAAGCCGTGGCGGTTCACTTGTTTTTGCATGGATGTCCATGACTGGAAATGAAAATCCATTCTACGAATATTATGATGAAATACTTGAAATTTGCCGTGAGCACGATGTTACAATTTCTCTGGGGGATGCATGCCGTCCAGGATGTCTTGCCGATGCCAGTGATGTTTGCCAGATTGAAGAATTGGTTCGTCTCGGGGAACTTACAAAGCGTGCCTGGGAAAAAGATGTTCAGGTAATGGTTGAGGGACCTGGTCACATGCCTATGGATCAGATTGCCGCAAACATGAAAATACAGCAGACAATCTGCATGGGGGCTCCATTCTATGTCCTCGGTCCGCTGGTTACTGATATTGCACCTGGATATGATCACATTACTTCTGCCATTGGTGGGGCCATTGCAGCCCAGAATGGAGCTGCTTTCCTGTGCTATGTAACACCTGCCGAGCATCTGGCACTGCCAAATGTTGATGACGTCAAGCAGGGAATCATTGCATCCAAGATTGCGGCACATGCTGCTGACATTGCAAAGGGTGTAAAGGGTGCCATTGACATAGACAAGAAAATGGCAGTTGCAAGACAAAAGCTTGACTGGGAAGCACAGTGGGAATGTGCCCTGGATCCAGAAACAGCCAGGTCAATCCGTGACAGCCGTGCTCCCGAGCATGATGATACCTGTTCCATGTGCGGAAAATTCTGTGCAGTACGCAGCATGAACAAGGCTCTTGCTGGTGAAATCATTGATATCCTGTAATCAGTTTTTTGCGTAAGCTGTAATCCGGGAGTTTTTTTTGAGTTTATTTCCTTTGCAAAATCCAGTCGTAATATGAGTTTTTTTGTGTTATAATATTGCCATAAGGAATGTTGATATGAGTCAGATTGATTTGTTTAGTAAAGTTAAGCCGTTGTTCTCTGGGTTGGATATAAATGATAAATATTCCCTTTACGAATTCAATTTCAATTCTGGCGTGCTTTGTTCCATTTCTTTTGAAAATGACAGCACTAATTCTACCTTTGCAGTTGACAAATTCATTGCAAATTTCAAGGAATCACTTGCCGGGGCTTATGTAAAAAAAATAGACGAGGGCTGGAAAGAATTCTGCTCCTGTGGTACAGGCAAAGTGTTTGATTTTGGGCCATTGAGAACAAAGAAAAAGGGTAAGGATGGGAAATATTTTTGGGTAACTGTTAGAGCCATGAAATTTGTTGATGACAATAATTCTGTCATGGCCTATTTCCTTGTCTGTGACTATACTACTCAGGCTCAGAATCAGATTTTGCAGAACAGGATAAAGAAAAGAGATGATTTTTACGAGAAACTCCTTGGTATTTCAAAGCTATTTTCCTGTTCCCAGATTTTCAAGATCAACACGGATGATGATTATTCCGTTGTTCAGCTTTCTCTTGAAAATGGTGTTCTGACTGAAAGTCCACTGCAGGAAAACTGGCCTGATTATTGCAAGAAAATTTCTAAAGATGTTTATGCTGATGATATTGACGTTTTCTTTTCCGGCACAGATGTAACTCATTTTCAAGTGAATGATGAGGGAAAGAAATCTGAGTTTACATACCGCACAAAACAGTTCAATAAGGACGACAGTTACTCTCTGGTTGAGTCATCCATGACCTATGAAGGAACAGTTGCCATTTTCACGACTTCAATAAATGATGTCAGCTCCATTCATGTAAATAATCTTTCGGAAACTGATGCTCCGGTTTATATGGACCCATACAAAAGAGCCATTGTAACAGATGCAAATATTTTCTTTGAGTTTAACGTTACAAAGAATCAGATCATAGGTGAACCAATTCAGAGGGTGAATAATTCTATTGTTAAACTGATTGATTCCTTTGGCCTCTCAGAAAACTGCAAGTACACTGAGTTTGTTGATAACCTGTGCTGGGACATGAGTGGAAAAGAAAAAAAGACTTTCCGCTCTAATATGGACATACTTTATCTTACTGACAGCTACATTTCCGGCCGCTATGAATTGTGGTTCGATTTCCAGCGGGTAAATTTTTCTGGGGATACTTTCTGGTCAAGGAATACTGTTATTCTCACTAAGGATGAAAAATCCGGCGATATAATCGGTCTTTCAGTTGTAAAGGACATTACGCAGAATTATGCCGGCAAACAGGAAATGCTCTATCAGCTTGATGTTATTAATGCCCTTTCAAATGACTATTCCAACGTTTATATGGTCAATCTCTTTTCAAGTCATATCAGGGTTATTCGTGTAAATGACAAGATTGGCTCTTTCTATTCCGAGGATTTTGGAGACCAGCGCTATGAGGATGCCATGGATTTTTATATCAGTGTTTCGGTTTATGAAGGTGACCGTGACATGATGCGAATGGCATTTTCCCGCGAGAATATTCTTCACCAGCTTTCTTCAAAAGAAAGTTTCTATGTCAATTACCGTTCCTACATAAATAACAAGCTTTCCTACATGAAGCTCAAGGTTGTCAGAATGGGTGAATCGAAGGATTATTCGAATTTTCTTCTGGGATTCATGAATGTTGATGATGACATAGAGCATGAAATGAAGCAGAGAAAGATGCTGCAGGATGCCTTGTCAATGGCTGAAAACGCAAACCGCGCAAAGACTCTGTTCCTTTCAAATATGAGCCATGATATCCGAACTCCAATGAATGCCATTGTTGGTTTCACGACTCTTGCGGAGAGTTCTGTATTCAATCCGGAACAGACTCAAAATTATCTTGCAAAGATCAAATCATCAAGCAACCATCTTCTTGGACTCATAAATGATGTTCTTGACATGTCACGCATTGAAAGCGGAAAGATCACCTTGCAGCTTCAGCCAACAAGCATTGAAAAGATTATCACTGATGTTGAAAACGTAATGCAGTCTCAGATGCAGATTAAGAATCTTAAGTTTACCATCAAAAGGCACGGTAATCTTACAAAGCAGATTCTCTGCGACAACCTGCGCCTTAACCAGATCCTTATCAATATCATAGGTAATTCTGTAAAATATACCAAAGATGGTGGATACATTGACTTCACTGTTTCAGAAACTCCTCAGGTTGCTGAAGGATTTACTTCTTATCAGTTCAGAATCAAGGATAACGGTATTGGAATGACAAAGAAATTCAAGGAGCGTCTTTTCCAGCCTTTTGAGCGTGACGAGAACAGCTTTAAGTCTCAGATTCAGGGAACGGGTCTTGGTCTTGCCATCACAAAGAATCTTGTTGATATCATGCAGGGGTCAATCTTTGTAAATAGTGAGGAAGGCCATGGAACTGAATTCCTCATTTGCCTTGATTTTGAAAACACAAATTCCAGGGAGGATCCTGTTGTTACCCAAAGGTCCCATGACTTCTCAAAGGAAAAATTCAAGGGAGTCAAGATTCTTCTTGTTGAAGACAATGAGCTTAACCGGGATATTGCCCGCGAGCTTTTGAAGCAGGTTGGAATCGACGTTGAAGAAGCCGAAAACGGATCCATTGGAATTGAAAAGCTTAAAAGCCATTCCGGGGATTATTATTCTGTGGTTCTCATGGATGTTCAGATGCCTGTAATGAATGGTATTGAGGCAACAAAAATAATCCGCGAGCTTCCTGATGCAAAGAAGGCAAATATTCCGATTGTTGCAATGACTGCAAATGCCTTTGACGAGGACAAGCGTGTTGCCCTTGATGCCGGTATGGATTCCTTTGTTCCAAAGCCATTTGAAATTTCAGATCTTCTGAATGTCTTGAGTCAGATGATTGACAAGAGAAATTCCATTTAGTAGTATGCTGTTCTTCCCTGATCCATTGATTTGTTTCGGGAAGAATAAATAAAGCTGTCAGTTAGTTTACCAACCTGACATAAAACAAAAGGAGTCCCTCATGTCATTTATTAATGAAATCCTGATTGCCTGTTCAATCCCTGTTTTTTTTGGTTTCCTGATTTTTCTTTTCCGTGTTTTTGGGAAGACTGGAATTTATGCCTGGCTCGTTCTTGAGGCAATTGCCGCAAACATTGAAGTTCTCATTCTTGTGAATGCATTTGGAATGGAACAAACCCTGGGCAATGTTCTTTTTGCATCAAGCTTTCTTGCCACTGACATTCTCAGTGAAATATACGGAAAGAAAGAAGCTTCAAAGGCTGTCTGGGTTGGAATCACGTCACTTATTATTTTTGTTGTAATCAGTATAAGCTGGCAGTTCTTCACTGTTTCCGAGAATGATTTTTGCTCAAAGAGTATTCGCGAGGTTTTTGCTGTTACTCCAAGAATAATGGCTGCAAGTCTTCTCGGGTATCTTGTGAGTGAGCTTTACGATGTGTGGGTTTATCACAAGATATGGGAAAAGAGCACAAAATCAACAGGTGACAAGTCAAGGTATCTCTGGCTTAGAAACAACGGTTCGACTCTTTCTTCTCAGCTTATTAACACACTGATTTTTACATTCCTTGCTTTTGCAGGAACCTATGATTTCAAGACATTGATTTCAATTGCAATATCAAGCTATGTGATTTATGTGTTTACATCACTTTTTGATACACCGTTTATTTATCTTGCAAGAAAGCTTGCCCCAAAGGTGAGGGATTAGTTTCTTCTTGAAAACAATAATGCCATGGATCAGCTGATGGTAATAAGGCTTTTTCATGGCTTTTTTTTATGAGTAGTGTCAGATTTGATTCAGACTGTCTTTCTGGCAGCCTTTTCAAGTCTCTTCAGTGCCCTCATTTCAGTCTGTCTTACTGCTTCTGGACTTACACCAATAATCTTTGAAACTTCCCTGAGTGTTTTTCCTGACATTTCCTCATCAAAGTTGTATCGATACCAGAGAACCTTCTTTTCGTTTCCCGGAAGTGAGTCCATGAGCTCGTGAACAATTTTCTTTGTTTCCTTTGTGACAAGGAGATTTTCAGGACTGTATGTTGTGTCTGAAATAAGATCTCCCATAGTGCATGAGTTTGCATCGTCCCCGGCCTTTACATCCAGAGATGCCATAGTGTATGAATAATCCATTGTGGAAATAATTTTGTCCATCTCAATTCCAGTGAACAAAGACAATTCACTGACTGTTGCCTCTCGTCCGTTCTGCTGGAAGAAGTAAGCCTGGGCATTCTGAATTTTCTTTATCATCATTTCCTTTCTGTGAGGAATGGAGATGAGGGAAGAATGATTGTCTATATATCTTAGAATGTATTGGGTAATCCATGGATAGGCATAGGTTGAAAAACGAGTCTGAAATGTGTGGCTGAATTTTCCTCCGGCAACCATAAGACCCATGTTTCCTTCCTGAATAAGGTCCATGAGGAATTCCGAATCCTTGCAAATCTTTGTGGCAATGCTGACTACCAGCTTGAGATTTGAGTTGATGAGCTTTGTAAGGGAAGCTTTGTCTCCTTTCTGGATTTTTACAGAAAGATCTTTTTCTTCTGCTTCATTTAGCAAAGGGTATTTGTTAATGGAAGCAAGGTAAGCCTTAATAGTTTGATTGTTCATGGCACTAAATATATGCATATATTATGCCAAGTGGTGAAATTTCCTATTTGGTCATTACGTGTTGATTAGGAAATTTTTATTCATTTAGAGAAAATAGAGATTCAATCGGGTGAATTTGGTCACGACTGACTGAATTTTATGTCAAAAATGTAAATTTTATTGGAAAATACAAAAAATCCTTGTGTATAAAAATATACACTGTATAATATTTAGTACAGTGACTTGGAGTACTGTATAAAAAAAGATACAGTATCTTGTCTTTCATGTACTTTTTTCTGTTCCTTGAATTATTTGCTGTAATAGTGGTATACTTTCTGACATGGATGAAATGAACAGAATCAATGCTAGTGGCCGGTCCAGAATTATTCTTGGTGCCGGGTTTATTCTTCTGGTTTTGGGTATTGCTCTGTGCCTGAACGCTCTTTATGACGGAACCAGGCAGGGTATTTTCTTGCCTGTGACTTTATTTGTCATCGGTGAATTTTTTCTCTATGTGGCTTTCTGTCTGTCCAGAAAATCCTTTCTCATTTCCCTTGGCTTCATGTTTATTTTTGATGGAATTCTTTTCAGTGTTATTTCTCTTGGTTTCACTGACTATACAATTTCTCAGTTGTGGCCGGTAATTGTCATCAATGCGGGGCTTTCTCTTGTTCCTGCAGATTTTTTCATTCATAAGAGACTGAGAACGATTTTTCTTTTCCCGGCAATTCTCCTTTTGGGAATGGGGATTCTGTTCCTCATGTTTTCTTGTCACGTTATTCAGTGTTCTTTCATGGAATTTGCCGTTATGGCAGCTCCTTTCTTTCTTATTCTTGTTGGTATTGTTCTTATTGGTATTTATATTGCCCAGCAGCTTAGAAAAAAAGATTTTCCTTACATGGAAGATGATTCTGATATTACATCGGGCGATTAGTTTTTCATGAGAAGGTTTCCTGGTTTTCTATTTATTCCACTTGCTCTCATTTCCTGCGGGTCAGCACCTGATCCGGACCAGAATCCTTCTATGGCAGAAACTGATGCTGTTATTGAAAAAACGTCTTCTGAAGAAAATGTTTCCCCTGAAAAGGAATCTCCAGAAGTTCCTGCCGCCACGGAGCCGGATGCCAAAGAACCCCGTGAAAGTGTCATTAAGATTGCACACAGGAACAGGGGATATTTTTCAGATATAAGTTCAAAAAACATGGATTTGGTTTGCAATGGAACCTATCAGAATTTAAGGCAGGCGGTGACTGCAATTCATAAGTCAGATGTGTCTTCCTATTCAGAAAGTGAAAAGACTGTTCTCTATGTTTCATCCGTAATTTCGTCCATTGTCTGGCCTTCAGAGCGTGTGAACTGGTATGTTCCCGACATGAAAAATGAAAACCAGTATGTGGGGGCTGCGGGAAATTCTCTCAGGGGCATCTATGACCTGAGTACCAGCAATTCTGATTTTCTGTCTGCAATTCTTCCTGTGCTTTCCATGATCAGGATTTCTGACAGGGAATTTTCCGAGTATTCCCAGCATGCCCACATGCAGATTGATGCCGCCTTAAAATTCCGGGATGATTCTGTTCTTGCCAATTATCTCAAGGGATGCCTGCTTGACCGTGAAGGAAAATTTCTTGAGGCTTCAAGGTATTTCAAGTCCTGTTCAAAGGCTGCTTCCGGTAGTATTGAAATAGCCGTTGCCATTGCCAGAAATGACTTCAAGATTGGAAAGCCTGAGGATTCCCTTGAAAAGGCAGAAAAGTATTTGTCTGATTTTACAAACAATGTTTCCCTTCTTAAGGTTTGTGCTGATGCTTCCTATGCAATGGGTGACTATTCTAAAGCTGAATCCTATGTTGCACGTGTTCTTTTGAGTGAGCCGGACAGTGTTGATTATATTCTCCTTAGGGCAAGGATTCTTATGGGGCGTCAGGATTATATCCGCACGTCATCACTTCTTGATGTCTGTTCCAGAATCGCACCTGAAAACAAGAACTATCTCATGCTAAGGTCTGAGCTTCAGCGTGAATGGAACAAGAATTCATCTGCAGCCATTGAAACCTGCTCAAAGGCTCTTTCATTGTATCCTGATGATATTGACGTGATGGTTTTTGCTGCAAGAACGGCATCTGCAGTGTCTTCAAAGGTAAACGGCATGACGGCTGCTGAATTGTGTGAAAAAGTTCTTGGGGCAGATAAGGAAAATATTCCTGCAATGGAAGTATATGTGGTGGAGCTTTCAAGAACAGGTGAGTGGAAAAAAGCCTATGATTTGAGCCGCGTCATAATTTCACGTCCTAAGGTTGATGACAGATCCTGGAGAAACCATGTGGATGTGTGCATTGGGCTCAAGCTGTTCCCGGAGGCGTTGAATGTGGCCCAGAAACTGTATTCTGATGATTCTTCTTCGGAAGAAAACCAGCAGTGCTACCTGAAGGCTCTTGTTGCTGCATCTCACAGACAGCAGTCCCTTGATATGATTTCCCGTCTTCTTCCGAAATCAAACCAGAAGATGAAGAGTTTTCTCTATTATCAGAGAAGTTATTTCGGGGCTACAGAGGAAGATGTGCTTTCTGACCTAAGATCCAGTCTTACTGCAAATCCTAGAAACAAAGATGCTCTTTTCCGCCTGTATGAAATTTATTACAGGAAACGTGACTGGCGTCGTGCCCAGTATTATCTAAAGCAGGTTGTTGCAATCGATCCTGCAAATCCAGACTATCTTTCGCGAAATGCAGAACTGGACAAGCTTTTGCGCCGCTAGAATTTTTTGTCCACGCCTTTGATTCTTTGTCTTGAAAGCACTCATGTATTTTGTTATAATCGGTTAGTATTTTAAACAAAAATTTTATCGCAGGAAGGATGATATGGTTTATTCTATGTTGACAGCAGCAGCTCCGGCAGATGCAGGACTTTTGGGTGGAGCTTCAATGTTCATGCCTTTGATTCTTATCATTGGTGTCATGTATTTTTTCATGATTCGCCCACAGAATAAGAAGCAGAAGGAACTTCAGAAGATGCTTGATGCACTCAAGAAGGGTGACAAGGTAGTTACAATCGGTGGTATTCACGGAACAGTTAGTTCTGTTAAGGAAAATACAGTAGTTGTTAAGGTTGATGACAGTGCAAAGATTGAATTTGACCGCAAGGCAATTGCTGCAGTAATTTCAGACAAGAAAAATAAAGAAGACAAGGCAGGATCAGCTGCCGAATCTGGAGACAAAAAAGATGAGTAAAAAAAGTCGTCTTATTACGATCATTGCAGTATTGGCTGTATGTTTCGCCTTTCTCTGGCCAACAATCAGCTGGTATGCACTTACTCCAAAAGAGGAGCAGGCTCTTGCCCTGAGCTCTTTGGAAAAAATCAAGGATTATTCTGGTGCAAAGGCTGCCGCGGAAGTGGAGGCTTTTATCCAGACCATAAAGAATGCTCCTTCAACTCTTCTTACTGAGGATCAGGCATGGCTCAGAAAACAGGCAGAAAAGAATCTGGAGCTTGCCGGAAAACCTGTTGAGAAGCAGATGACTCTGGCAGATGCAGTTTCTTCCTTTGATTCAAAGGCAGAGCTTTCAGATTTTATTGAAGGTATCTACAGAAAGCGCATTCTCAAGATTAAGGATGCTTACAAGAATTCCGTAAAGCTTGGTCTTGACCTTTCCGGTGGTATGAATGTTATCGTTAAGGCAGACCTTGATGCAGTTCTTGCAAATCAGGCCGGCCAGAATGTAGACGAGCTTACATTGAAGTCAGATGCAATGGCTCAGGCTGTTGAAACTCTCACAAGCCGCATCGACCGCTTTGGTCTTTCTTCTCCAACAATCCGTCAGCAGGGTGAAGACCATATCTATATTGAACTTCCAGGTTCAGCAGAAGCTGATCAGATTAACTCAATCATTCAGGGTCGTGGTATCTTGAACTTCCGCCTTACAGATGAAGAGGCAACTCAGAAGTTCCAGGAATATTATTTTTCAAACATGACAAACACTTTCGACAGCAAGGGAAATCTTATTGATCCTACAATTATTCCTGAAGACTGCGAAGTTATGGGTCTTTACACAACAGATGAATACGGTCTTGATCAGAGACAGGGTTATCTCGTTGTAAAGAAAGAAATTATTCTTGACGGTAAGCATGTTAAGTCTGCTGATATCGGAACAGAGGAATTTTCTTCACGTCCACAGGTTAGCTTCACATTGGATAGTGAGGGTGCTGAAATCTTCGGAACATTCACGACAAACAATGTTGGAAAATATCTTTGTATCGTAAGTGATGACAAGATCAAGTCAAATGCAAGAATCAACGGACCAATTACAGGTGGAAGCGTTGCAATCACAGGGTTTGGAATTCAGGAAGCCCAGAACCTGAAAAAGGTTTTGCAGACAGCCTGGCTTGATGTTCCTCTTTCAGTTGAAAGCCAGCAGGTTATTGGTGCTTCCCTTGGTGATCTTGCAATCAATCAGGGTATCATGGCTATTTTCGTTGGTCTTGCTGCCATTATGGTTTTCATGCTTATCTGGTATCATGGAGCAGGTATCAATGCCTGTGTTGCTCAGGTTCTTAACCTTTACATTATGTTCAGTATCCTTAGTGCCTTTAACCTTACAATCACACTTCCAACAATTGCAGGTATGATTCTTACAATTGGTATGGCAGTTGATGCCAACGTAATCATTTTTGAACGCATCAAGGAAGAGCGTCGTCTTGGAAAAGACAGGGCATCTTCAATAAATGCAGGTTTCAACAATGCATTCTGGGCAATCATGGACTCTAACATCACAACATTCATCGCTGCAATCTTCATGAGCCAGCTTGGTTCTGGTGCCGTTCAGGGATTCGCAGTCAGCCTTGCAATTGGTGTTGTATCAACAGTATTCACAGCACTCTTTGTTTCACGCCTTATGTTTGATTTCCAGACAGAAGTTATTGGAAAGAAGAACATCAGCATTGGCTGGGGGATTAAATAATGAAAACAGTTAAGAAATTCAGCAAGGCATTTCCAGTTTGTGCAGTCATCAGTTTCCTGATCATTGCTGCTGGTGTTGCTGGTTATTTTATTAAGGGAATCAACTACGGAATTGATTTTGTTCCTGGTTTGGTTGATGAAGTAAGAATTGCTCCTCCTGCAATTTCTGTTACATATTCCGGAACTGCAACTGCAAGTATTGAGGCATCTAACCTTGCTCTTGACGTTATCATCAGTGGTGCAGGTGCAGAAAACGAAACAAAGTCATTTACATTTGGTCAGAATCCAACTGTAGGTGACATGGTAAAGGCTCTTAATTCTGTTGAAGGAATTAATGCAGTCTTGCTCAGCGGAGAGTCAAGCGATTCATACGGCTTGTATCTTGACAGTGCTTCTACATCCAGACTTTATTCAGATTCTGCACTGAAGCTCTATGTTGCAAAGGAAGATCCTTCTGTAAATATTGATACTGTGCGTGCATCTCTTTCTTCACAGAATGTTGTTGTAAAGGAACTTGGTGTTGATGGAAACAAGAGTTTCCAGATTCGTGCTGCTATTTCTGATGATTCAGTTTCTGTAGAAAAACTTCAGGATGGAATCATGACCAGCCTTCACGATAAGTTTGGAAGTGACAACGTTGCAATTGTTAAGACTGACTTCGTAGGATCTCAGTTCTCAAATTCCCTTGCATACAAGTCAATTGCACTTGCCCTGGTAACACTCCTTATCATTTGGGGATATGCAACAATTCGCTTCCACTGGGACTTTGCTCTCGGTTCAATCATAGCTCTTGTTCATGACTGTCTCATTATGTTCACATTCATTTCATGGTCACAGATTGAATTCTCAACAACAACATTTGCTGCAGTTCTCACTATCTTCGGTTACTCAATCAACGCAACTGTAGTTATTCTTGACCGTGTTCGTGAAAACATCCGCGTTGTTCAGACAAAGGATTTCAGGGATATTCTTGATACAGCAATTACTGGAACTTTGAGCCGTTCTATTATTACAACAGTAACAACATTGTTTGCTTCCATTTCACTTCTTGTGTTCACAACAGGAAGCATCCGTGACTTTGCAGTTGTTCTTACGGTAGGTCTTATTTCTGGTTGTTATTCATCTATTTTCATCTCTGGTGGTGTAATTGCTCTTGCCCGCCGTCACTGGGAACCAGGTGTGCATGCAAATCATGTTCGACCACATGAAAACAAGAACGTGATTTCAATGCCAGCAAACTAAAACCGGACATTTTTTTAAATTGATTTTTTAGAGGTTCTAGAAAAATAGATAGTTTTAAGCCGTGACAGAAACTTGTTGCGGCTTTTTTTGTTATATATATGCAGGTAATTAGAGCAAAAGTTCTTGGTTTTTGCATGGGTGTCAGACGGGCTGTTGAAACTGCAGTCAATGCTCTTGATCAGAACAGGGACGGGACAAAAAAAATATTTACTCTTGGGCCACTGATCCATAATCCAACTGTGCTGGCTTCTCTTGAAGAAAGAGGCTTGAGACTTCTGGATGCAGATAATATGGATGAGGTTGATTCATCGAGCGTTGTTGTTATTAGAGCACATGGAACGACACCAGATGTTTTGTCCAGGCTGGAAAGCAGAAAGGCTTCTGTTCTTGATGCTACATGTCCCCGTGTTCATTTGAGTCAGAAAAGAGCCCGGGAGTGGAGTGAAAAAGGCTTTGACATAATTATTGCCGGTGACAGAAATCATGGTGAGGTTGTAAGTATCTCTTCTTATGCAAAAACGCCTGTCACTGTGATTGAAAGCGCAGAGGAAGCAGAGAAGCTTTTTCTTCCTGAGAATTCTGTTTTGATTGCGCAGACAACTTTTAGTCCCGTTGAGTTTGAAAAGATATGTACCATTCTGAAAAGAAAAAATAGTCAGCTTCAGGTTTTTAATTCAATATGTTCAGCAACAATGGAGCGTCAGAATGCACTTAGTGAACTTGAGGGAAGGGCTGATGGCCTGTTGATTATCGGAGGAAAGAATTCTGCAAATACCAGAAGGCTTTATGATAGTGGAACCAGGTATTTTTCAAAATGCCATCTGGTAGAAAATGAACTTGAGATTCCAGCTTGTTTTATGGCTATGGAAAGGGTTGCAATTTCGGCAGGTGCAAGTACACCGGATTCCACGATTGATGCAGTTGAAAATGCTTTGATTTTAGGACAAACTTAAATAGGGAATCTGTTTTGCAATGAAGTTTTTTCGGAAAACAGATCCTGCAGATTAACTTGAATATTGTTGCATCTTTTGTTCTGGATGCATTCATTAAATAATTTATTGAATTATGGGAGGTTTAATTTTACCATGAAAAAGATTTTATTGTTGGCGGGAACAGCTTTGCTTGCATCAACTTTGTTTGCATACAATCCACCATTTGGCGGTGAGGAGATGTTCAGGCTCACAAATCCTGAACTTATGTCAGGTGCAGCCAGTGCTACAGGTGGAGCTAATTTTACGGTTCTTCCTTCATCAATTGTTTACAATCCGGCTTTGCCTGCATGGGAGCAGAGAGTTGAGGTAGATGCCAGCGGAACAATTCTGTTCAATTCAAACAAGATCTCGATTTTGGGTGAGGATTCGGATTCTTCTGCCGGCTTTGGTGCTGAACTTGGTCTGATGGTTCCAACAAAATGGTTTGTGTTTACTGGAACAACAAGTTTCCTTGCAAGTGATTTTTACGGAATGAATTTGAGGAAATCAATTGTAGCTCATGGTGGAGCATCCAAGGAAATTTCAAGGAACCTGGCTGTTGGTGCAAATGCCTATTTTGGTTACTACATGGGAAGCGGCGCAGATTTTACAGTTGGTGCTGATGTTGGTGTCTTGTACAAGGGTGATGATTTTGCATGTTTCAAGAATCCACGCTATGGATTTGCTCTTTTGAATTTGGGAAAGCCTCTTTCCGGATATGAAACTCTGGGAATTGATGGAAGTTTTGATGATGCATCATATCCTGGATTCCTTACTCCTCGTGCTTCATTTGCAGCAACTGTATTTGATGTGAGCAAGGTAAAGGGCGGTTTCAGCTGTGATGTTGCCGTTCCTTCTTTCCAGAATTTTATTGCAGATTTTTCATTTGGTGTTGTTATTGACAAGCTTATTAATGTTTCACTGTCATGGCAGGGAAATGCCCGTGAACTTGCTGAAGGTGGATCTGATGGACTTAATGTTCCTGCATTGGGAGTTTCCATGAAGTTCCTTTTCAATTCAGCAAAAATCAAGGAAAAGAATTCTGATTGGGAACAGAGCGAGATTATTCCATCTGTGGCATATCAGAATTTGTATTCGGGAATCCATGCTGCCAGTTTTGGTGCACGTGTAAATCTTGGTTTAAAAGATACAACTCCTCCAGAGATTATTATTTGGAATGAGGAGTAGTCGTTAGATACGGAGTAAATATGAAAATCAATAAGAATATTTTATCAAAGACTGCACTTACCTGTGCTTTTGCCCTTGGTCTTGGAGTTCCGGCTTTTGCAGACCACGGAGTAGAGTATATTTCACCAAACAATGATGGAGTCAAGGATGAACTTATCATTCCTCTAAAAATAAAGGAAAAAAGATATGTAAATTCATGGTCTCTCATTATTTCTGATTCCAATGGAAAGGTTGTTAGAACCATCGGCAACAAGATTTCTCTTCCAACAAGTTTCAGCGTTAAGTCTTTTATTAAGTCTGTGAAAACACCTAAGGCTGGAGTAGAGATTCCTTCTTCTGTTTCATGGAATGGATTTCTTGATGATGGTAGGGTTGCTCCTGATGGAGTTTACTACTATCAGTTTACCGCATCTGATGACAACGGAAATGCCGCAACCACATCCAAGTTCAAGGTAATCGTGGACAATACACCTCCACAGATTAATCTTGCAAATGTTTCTGACAAAATTTTTGGTGAAGGTTCAAAAGCTGTTTTTAAGATTACTCAGTCAGGTTCCATCGAACAAAAGTGGAATGCAAGAATTCTTGATGCAAAGGGAAATGCTGTAAAATCATACATATTTGAAAATGCAGCTCCTGTATCTGTTGAATGGAATGGAACTGATGACAATAAGTCTATTGTTGCAGATGGCGTTTACAGCTACGAAATTGAATCAACTGACCTTGCAGGAAACAAAAGTGAAAGGGCTGTTATTTCCAATATTATTTTTTCTGCTGAAAAACCTGAGATTGCAGTTTCTGTAAAAGGCTCAAGATTTTTTGCTTCAGCACCAAAAGGAAAAACAGTTCCAAATGCAAGCAGGAACATTACATTTGAAGTTGCCGTTCCAAATCCACAGGCAAGCGTAAATTCATTGAGTTCATGGGAAATTAGTGTTGTTGGAAAAAATGATGATAAGGTATATTTTTCAAAGTCTGGAAAAACCAATCCACCTGACAGCACTTTTGTCTTTGATGGAAAATCTTCATCTGGTTCTCTTCTTTCAGATGGTGAATACAGAACAAAGGTTACTGCACGTTATTTGAACGGATATGAGCCAACTCCAGTATATTCTCCTGTATTTGTAATTGATAATGCTGCTCCTAAGGCATTGGTCAAGGATCCTTCTACTCAGGTTTTCAATGGAAAGTCTGATTTGATCCTTCCACAGGAAATTGTTGAAAAGGAACCTGGTTACACTGGTGAAAAGAATTGGGTTGGAAAAATCGTAGACAAGAATAACAATGTTATCCGTACTTTCAATTATGCTGGTTCGCTTCCTGCAAATGCATCATGGAACGGACTTGATGACAATGGAAATCTTGTTCAGGATGGAATGTACAGATATGTCCTTGAAGTTTCAGAACTTGCCGGAAACATGGATGAATTTTCGTCAAAGGAATTTAAGCTTGATACAAGTTCAACAGAGCTTGCAATTTCTGCAAGTCCTTCGGCATTCAGTCCAAATGGAGACGGAGTTCAGGATGTTCTTGTTCTGACACCAATTGCAAATGCAAAGTCTGGAATTGAAAGCTATGAAATCCGCATCCTTTCAAAAGATAAGAAGACAGTAAGAATTTTTGCAGGAAAGGGTAAGCCGTCACAGATTTCATGGAATGGTCTTTCTGATTCCGGATCTAAGTGTGCTGATGGTACATATTCATCTTATATTCAGACTAAGGCTGTGAGTGGAACAGTTTCAGAGGCTCAGGGAAATGATTTCATAATTGATACGGTTGCTCCAAATGCAAATATCAATGTTCCTTATCTTTTATTCTCGCCTGATGGAGGCAGCTCAAGACAGGATATTCCGGTTTCAGTTTCAAATTCAACAAAGGAAGACAAATGGACCTGCGAAATCAGAAATGAAAAGAATCACGTTGTAAAAACATTTGCCTGGAACAATTCATCAATGACAGATTTCAAGTGGAATGGTACTGATGACAACGGAACAAAGGTTTCTGATGGAAAATACACAATGAGCATTTTTGCTAAGGATGAAGCAGGAAACTCATTCAAAAAGATTGTGTCAAATATCAATCTTGATACAAGAAGTGCAAGTGCAATCGTAACTGCTGAGTATGCAGGAATTTCTCCAAATGGCGATGGATATCTTGACGAGCAGAAATTTGAGATTATTGCCCAGATCAAGGATGGAATTTCTTCATGGACATTCAGCATTCTTAATGAAAAGAATGTAGTGGTAAAGAAATTCCACGGAGATTCTTCGTCAGCTCTTCCATCTTCAATTTCATGGAATGGTGTGCTGGACGGATCAAAGGAATCGGTTGGTGAAGGCTATTTTACAGGAAGTCTTCACATTGATTATGAAAAGGGAAATTCCTGCGATGCACTTTCGTCAAAATTCCTTTGCTCAACAAAGGCTCCTGAACTATATGTAGTTACAAGTCCTAAATATTTCAGTCCTGATAATGATGGTGAGGATGATGAACTTGAGGTTAAGCTTGCTGCCATTACAAAGGCAGGAATCAAGAACTGGAGCTATGTGATCAAGGATCGTAATGGAAAGCAGTTCTGGAAGACAAGCGGAAAATCAACAATTACTCCTGGCATTATCTGGGATGGCCGCGGAAACAACGGAGATACAGTTCAGTCTGCAGAAGACTATCCTTATGAATTTGTTGTGACTGATGTACTTGGAATGACATCAAAAATTGACGGTGTAATTAATGTTGATATTCTTGTTATTCGTGACGGTAACAAGCTTAAGATGAGAATTCCTTCAATTATTTTCCGCAGCAATGAGGCAGACTTTAAGACTGGCCCAGGCGGAATTACAAAGGCTCAGGCTGACAATAACCAGAGAGTCTTGAAAAGAGTTTCTGAAGTATTGAAGAAGTTCGGAGATTACAAGATTACTGTCGTTGGTCATGCAAACCGCGTGTCTGACAATAGTTCAGAAGAAACAACTGAAGGAAGCTGGGGAAAGGCTCTTATTCCTCTTTCACAGGCTCGTGCCCAGTATGTTAAGGAACAAATCTCAAAGATGGGAATTTCAAAGTCAAGAATTTCTGTAGAAGGTAAGGGTGGAACTGAACCTGTGGCAGACAGAAAGGATTCTTCAGTAAACTGGAAAAACAGACGCGTTGAATTCATCCTTGAAAAGTAATCCTTGTTAAATAAAAAAGACTGTCCTTTGGAATATGGCTCTTTTGAAATGTATTCCAGTCAACGGACAGTCTTTTTTTTGTTTAATCAGAAAAACTACATCATAATTTTCTGGCAAAGAACTGAAATGTCTTTTCTTGAAAAATCATTCTTTTTTACCAGATCAGCAATTTCCTGGTGACTCATGGTTCCAGGATACAGGACAACAACTGAATGGTCGCCGTTCTTCAAAAAGTTAGTTTCACCGAATTCTGTGTATCTTGTTGCGCCCACACTTATCATGATTTTTTCTGGAAGTGAACTCATGGAATTCAGGTATGATAAAATATTTTCCTGAGGTCCAGTGTCATTTTGTGTATTGATTTTTTCAATGCACCAGTCTATGAGCTTTCTGTAGAAGTAGCTGTAGCCCTTTATCTGCGAATCTTCCCCGTAATCAAATACATTTGAATCTCTCACAAGAAAACTTGCAATTCTGTAGGAATCGAGAATTCCTTTTTCCTTGAATGAATTGATTGCAATGAGATTTGATGAAAGCCCTTTTGTTGATTTTCCCCAGTTTTTCTTAAGGCTGATTTTGATGATTTTTCCTTCGGCAATTTTTGGATTTCTTATCGAACAATCATTGGAAGCACCAAAGAGTTCAGGTACCAAATCAACTAGTTTTCCATTGTTCCATGAAGCACTGCAAATAATGGCACATTCTGGTTCAATCTGCAGTTTCTCTTCATCCTTCGGAAAAAGAATTTTCTTGTCATCAAATGGATATACAGTAAGAAATTCTGGAGTGGGATCTTTTCCACCGGGAATGTAGGTTGGAAACATTGCTTTTGGGGCATTGGCTTCTTTTGTTTCAATCTTTGAAAAGTCGCTTGCTTCTCCTGCCTGTTCCAGATGCCCGGTGAAATTTCCTGCAACTCCGAAACATGGAATTTTTTCAAGTTCTATGTTCATTTCTTTGTCCTATAAAAGTTTTTCAAGCTGATCAACAAGATCTCTGAATGTATCAAGTGCTGCCTGAACCGGTTCTGTGCTTTCCATGTCTACACCTGCTATCTTGAGACTTTCAATTGGATAACGGCTTCCTCCGCTCTTGAGGAATTTGAAGTAGTCTTCGCGTTCCCTGTCTCCACCTTCTGTAACACGCTTTGCAAGTGCAAGTGAAGCTGAGATTCCTGTTGCGTATTTGTAAACATAGAATGCATTGTAGAAGTGAGGAATTCTAAGTCCTTCCATGTCGCTTTCTTTTTCAAAGTGCATTTCAGGTCCAAAGTACTGCTCGAGAAGTTCCCTGTAGATTTTTCTGATGCTTTCTGTGCTTAATGGTGTTCCGTTTTCTACTGATTCATGACATTTAAGTTCAAATTCTGCAAACATTGTCTGACGATGTAGTGTGGCAAGAATATCATTTGCTCTCATTGCAAGAAGATATTTCTTCATTTCGTCATCCTTTGCGTTTTTGAGAAGATACTGGAATACAAGCTCCTCGTTGAATGTGGATGCAACTTCTGCCTCAAAAATTGTGTAGTCATAGCAGCTGAAAGGATTGTTGTGAACACTGTACCATGAATGCATGCTGTGTCCGCCTTCGTGTGCCATTGTGTAAACATCACGCAATGTGTCTTCATCGTAGTTCAGGAGAATGTATGGATATCCTTCGTAGCAGCCGCTTGAGAATGCTCCAGAGTGCTTTCCCTTGTTTTCAAATCTGTCGCACCATCCGCCCAAAAGTCCGCCGCAAAGAGTATCTGTGTATTCTTTTCCAAGTACAGCCATTGCTTTTCGGCATATTTCAACTGATTCCTCGTAAGTAACATGGGATTTTACTGATTTAACAAGTGGAACATAAACATCGTAGTGTCGAAGCTCATCAACTCCAAGAACCTTTTTTCTGAGTTTGTAGTAGCGATGCAGGTCTGGAAGATTTTTGTGAACTGTTTCAATGAGATTTCTGTAAACGGACTCTGGAACTTTGTCCCCATAAAGAGCTGCGTCCAGAGATGAATTGTAACCTCTTGCACGTGCAATGAAAATATCATTGTTTACGCTTCCTGCATAGAGGGAAGCCAGTGTGTTTGCATGGCTGTCGAAAACCTTGTAGAACTTTGTGTATGCATCCTTTCGTACTTCGCGGTCCTGGTTTTCCTCAAAGTTGCTCCATGTACTGTGTGTGAGGGGCTTTTCCTGACCGTCAACTGTGACTGTCCCAAAGTTCATGTCAACATCATTGAGAAGACTGAAAACATTTGAGGCAGTTTGTCCGGATTCACTTTGAAGTGCCATGAGACGTTCTTCCTTTTCTGAAAGAATGTGAGGCTTTGCATGGAGTGCTTTTTTTATGCTGATTTTGTAATCGGCAAATTCCGGAAGTTCACACCAGGCATTTATTTTTTTATCGTCAATTGCAAGAAGTTCTGGAGTAAAGAAACTGCACTGTGAACTCATCTGTGTGTATGCCATCATGACCTTGTTGTATCTTTCCTGGTTTTCGCTTTCACTCTGGTCAGCCTCATTCATGAGACTTGCGTAGTGATATACTTTTTCTACAAGAAGACTGAGTTCGTCGTCGGCTTTGAGTGCCTTAAGAAGGGTGTCGCTGGATTCAGAAAGTCTGCCCTTGAATTCAACGAACTTTTTTGTGAATTCTGGAATTTTGCTGAGGTCTTTTTCCCAGTCAGATTCTGTTTTGTAAAGTTTTGTCAGGTCCCACTTGAATTCCTGTGGAACGTCTTTTCTCAATGGAATTTTTTCGTTACTCATAGTCCAATCATATCATAATTGATTCAAAAATTCATCAGAAATGGAAAAGAGCTTGTCATTGTAATTTCATATTTTTTTAGGTAAAATTACATATTATGAAGAAAAGATTATTCATGGCTTTTTTTGCCTGCTTGTTTAGTGTTGTTCTCTCGTCATGTTCTCGCGTAATTGGTTACAGCGTTCTATTGTGGAATATTCCTGAGGTTGAACTAAAAGATGGTACTGTTGTTCCAGTTTACCTCAAATCAAATATTTCTGATGTTTATGTTATAGGGATTCCTGATTCCAAAGAAAAAATTGAAGTTCCACAGTGGAAACTTTCCAAGCCGGAGTCAAAGTCAAAGGCAAGAAAACTTGCTGAAATGTATGAGGCATACAATGGAAAATATGCCGCATGTACACTTGACGGGCTTCCAATTCGTGCTGAATCAGTCAACACGTCAAAACAGGTTTACAGACTTAGAAAAAGTGAAATCGTGAAGACTCTTTATGAAGGTTCTGGTGAAGCTCCCACAAATGGAGTTGAGACTCTTAAAGGTAAATGGATCAAGGTGCTTACTTCAAAGGGAACTCAGGGCTGGTGCTTTTCTGCAAACCTCAATGTGTTTGAAATGAATCCTGATGGAACATATACTCTTGAGGATGTTGGCGGCGATGAGATGGTCCGCGATGACAAGATTGACGATATTCTCAAGGCTGAATGGTGGCCTGAATATTATATTGATATGATTTCCAAGAAACAGATTGATCTTGATAATTTTGGAAAGGCATTCAGGTTTGATTCTGGTATTGAAAGCGGAAAAATTCTTATCAGCCTTCCAAATTTCAACGTGTCTGCAAAATATTCTGGTACGACAAAAATTTCTGAGCGTGAATATAATTTTGACAATACAAAGATTGAGCTTACAATTCGCAATCCTAAGGCAATTGTAGTTAAGTACACGGGAAAGAATGGACGTCCTAGAAGCTTTAACTTTGTGACTCTTGAAAAGGACCAGAATGTTGATGATCTTGTTAAGAATGAAAAGGAAAGAAGAGGAAAGCTTTTTAGAAGCATTGCATCTCTTGGTCCAGATTTCAGAAGCGGTAACTACGGTAACCTTACATTCTCAGAAAATTCAAAATTCAGCTGGACGAATTATTCAAGGCTTGTTCCTGAAGTTATTCCTTCAAATGTTGCTGAAAACGGAACTGTATCCATGAAGTATTTCCTTCCAAAGAATCTTGAAAAGTCATGGGATGGTATTGCCACATTCAAGTTTGCTGGTTCAAAGAAAGAAGTAAATCTTTTCTTCAAGACAGAAGCTTCAGGTCTCAGACTTGCAGTTGCACGTGTCAAGAAAGAACTGGATGAAGTAACTGGCCTTTATGAAGTTACAATTCTTCCACCTGCAAATTCCACAGTTATGTTCTTCCAGAAATAAATATGGCATTTGTTCAGTTTTCAAAAGTAAGTCTCGCATTTGGTGATCGTGATATTCTCAAGAATGTATCAGTCAATTTACAGGCTGGTACAAAATCTGCATTGACTGGTGCCAACGGAGCAGGAAAGTCAACTTTGATTAAGATTATGGCTGGACTTGTAGAGCCTGATTCCGGTGAACGCATTGCACAAAAGGATTCTCGAATTGCATATCTGCCACAAAGCGGACTTGTTCATTCTGGATGCTCACTTAAAGAAGAAGCCGATAAGGCATTCCAGTGGGGGTATGATATTCAGAAAAAAGCTGATGAAATCGGTGAGCTTTTGAAATCAAATCCATCAAATTCTGACAAACTTGCTGTTGAGCATTCAGAGCTTATTGCCAGGCTTGAGGAATCGGGCTGGTATAGAAGAGAAATGCTCAGTGAATCTGTATTGCTTGGGCTTGGATTTTCCCGCAGTGATTTTGAAAAGAGAACGGAAGAATTTTCTGGCGGATGGCAGATGCGCATTGCCCTTGCAAAGGCATTGATGTGTGGTCCAGATATTCTCTTGCTTGACGAACCCACTAACTATCTTGATATTGAGGCCAGAAACTGGCTTGAAAAATTCCTTTCTGATTTTAAGGGAGGATTTCTTCTGGTAAGCCATGACAGGTATTTTCTTGATCACACTGTCAACATTGTCTACGAACTTTTTGGCGGTGATTTGAAGCGTTATCCTGGAAATTTTACACATTACGAGGAAGTAAGAAAGGTTGAGCTTGAATCTCTCATTGCTGAATATGAAAAGCAGCAGCAGGAAATTCATCATCTTGAGGAATTCATAAATCGATTCGGGTACAAGGCAACAAAGGCAGCTCAGGCTCAGGAACGCCAGAAAATGCTGGATAAGATTCTTGAAAATAAAATTGAAATTCCTGAAAATCTGAAGAAAATTCATTTTGCTTTTCCTGAGGCACCTCATTCCGGGCAGATTGTGCTTACTCTTGAAAATGTTTGCAAGAACTATGATGGTGGTCCAAACGTTATCAACAGCTTGAATCTTGTGGTTGAAAAAAATGAAAGGCTTGTGGTTGCCGGACGAAACGGTGCAGGAAAGTCTACTCTCCTGAGAATTCTCGCTGGTGTTGATTCAAATTATTCTGGAACCGTAAAATATGGTGCAGGTGTTGCCGTGGGATACTTTTCCCAGGATAGTGCAGAAAAGATTTGTGGAAACCAGACGATTCTTGAATATCTGGAGGAACATTGTCCTCTTGAGCTTATTCCAAAAATGCGTGATATGCTTGGAGCATTCCTTTTCAGGGGTGATGATGTTTTCAAGAGCATAAATGTTCTTTCAGGTGGTGAAAAGTCCCGCATTGCACTTCTTGAGCTTTTGCTCAGACCCGTGAATCTTCTTATTCTTGATGAACCAACAAACCACCTTGACATGCATTCAAAGGATGTTCTTCTTGACGCATTGAAAGATTTTGGCGGAACTGTGATTTTTGTAAGCCATGACCGTGGATTTATTGAGGATCTTTCAACAAAAGTTCTTGAGCTTCATCCCGGCCTTTCAAGGGAGTTCCCCGGAGACTACAAGTATTACATGCAGCGTCTTGAGGATGAGGCAAATGGTCTTGCTGGTGGTTCATCTTCTCAGGTTCAGAGTGAAACTGCAAGGATTCAGCCTAAGTCCGAAACTAAGTTAAGCTGGGAAGAACAGAAAAAGCAGGATGCTGAAAAAAGAAAGCTTGTTAAGGAAGTTGAACGGCTGGAAAAAGAAATCCTGGATGCTGAAGAAAAAAAAGAATCTCTTGAAGCTGAAATGGGAAGGCCTGAAGTATATTCCAATGGTGAAAAAGCAAAGTCCGTTCAGAAAAAAATTGATGAAATCTGTTTGCTTCTTGATGAACTGAATGCCAGATGGGAAGAGGCTGCTGAAAAAATTCAGTAACTCTTATTTCAGTGGCGGAAAAAATTATGGCACTGGAGCATATATGTTTCAAAAAAATATTGTAGAAAAATACCTTTCAAAGTTAGATAAAGAACTTCTTGAACAAAAATACGATTTATTCTGCTCCATTTTTAAAAACGAAACTAAAATTGCAAATATCCGGGTGGTAAAGGAAGAACAGTATCAGGAAGGATTTATCCGCGATGTATTCTGCTCTGTTTTAAACTACACGATTAAACCTGAGCCAGATTACAACATTCTGACAGAACTTAAAAACGAAACAAAAAACAAGAACAATGCCCGAAAATCCGACGGTGCAATCTGCGAAGAAAACAACGAAAGCCGGGTGCGTGCTGTAATCGAGTTAAAAGGAACAGACACTACCGACTTAGACACCGTAGCCCGACAGGCATTTGACTACAAATCTCACCACGAAAACTGCAATTATGCTATCGTCTGCAATTTTGAACGCTTAAGACTTTATGTGGAAACGCAAATCGAGTTTATAGAATTCAATCTTTTTACGCTGACTTTTGAAGATTTTTGCATTTTATATCTTCTTCTGGAATTGAATCAGCTAAAGGCAGATGTACCATTAAAACTCAAGCACGAAACTTTAAGCGAAGAAAAACAGATTACAGATAATTTTTATGCAGATTATTCCACATTCAAGCGTCTTTTGTTTGAAGATTTGTGCGAGAATAATCCTGAAACAGACAAACTTGTGCTGTTCAAAAAAACACAGAAGCTTTTGGACAGAATTCTTTTCATTCTTTTTTGCGAAGACCGGGGTCTTTTGCCGGCAAACAGCGTTATGGGCATTATCGGCGACTATCAGAAACTCAAGGAAATGGGTTACGGTCAACCGCTTTACAGTGTATTTAAAACTTATTTTGACAGAATCGACAAAGGTTACAAAAGCGAAAGCGACAGCACAAAAAATATTTTTGCCTACAACGGCGGACTTTTTAAGCCAGACGAAACTCTTGATAACTTGACAGTAGGCGATGATGTTCTTTTTATTCATTCAAAACGCCTTGCAGATTACGATTTTGAAAGTCAGATTTCCGTAGATATTCTGGGGCGCATTTTTGAAAATTCCCTTACAGAAATTGAAGAAGTTCAGAAAGAAATTGAAGCGGAAAAATCAGGCGAAAAAGTTGAAAACAACAATGTGGGAAAACGCAAAAAGGACGGAGTTTTTTACACACCGGAATACATCACCAAATATATTGTAGAAAACACAATCGGAAAACTCTGCGAACAACAGCGCACTAAGCTCAACATAAGCGACGAGGAAGTTGCAAAAGCCCAGACAAAAAAACAAAAAGACACTCTCAACGCCGCTCTCCACGAATATCAAAAATGGCTTTTCTCTTTAAAAATTCTGGACCCGGCCTGCGGAAGCGGAGCGTTTCTTACAGCAGCCCTTACCCAGCTCAAGGCAGAACACCGCCGCGTTTTTGATTTTCTGCACGCCATCAACAACGATTCAATGATGTTTGAAGAATATTCGGACAATTCCATTTTGGAAAACAATCTGTACGGCGTAGACATCAATGAAGAAAGCGTAGAAATTACGAAACTGAGTCTGTGGCTCCACACCGCTCAAAAAGACCGCAAACTTACCACACTGAACGGAAAAATAAAATGCGGAAACAGCCTGATAGACGACATCTCCATAGCCGGAGAAAAAGCCTTTAATTGGGAAGAAGAATTCCCGGAAGTGTTCGGCGGCAACAGCCGCGACAAGGGACTTAAGTCCCTTGTGCAATCTACGCTTTCTACTGTAAACGATATAGAAAAAGGCGATGTTATTTACCATGTAACTACTGCTACGCATAATTCTCGGTATAGTGGAAAAGTTTTATTTTTTAATGATGGTGCAATAGGAAAACCTGTAAATCTTGATTTTGATGAAGAAATTTTTGTTATGCAGACGATAGCAAAAATTATTTCGGATAATAAATATAAAGTTCTTGCATATAATTTTTGTAAAGACTATTTGCATTTTCTTGTTGCATGTAAAAAAGAAGAATTACCTAAAATTATGCAGAAAATAAAAGGTATAACATCTCTTGAGCGTAATAGAAAATTTAATCCGACTGATAGACAGTTATGGCAACAGAAGTATTTTGAGAAAGTTGTTTATAATGATGAATATTTAGAAAACACAATTCATTACATTTTGAATAATAGAAAAAAACACGGCTTAAAAGAATTTACAGATGATGATGGCGGCAACAGCCGCAGCAAGGGACTTAAGTCCCTTGAGAAGCACGGTTTTGATGTTGTGATTGGAAATCCGCCGTATGTGAATATGGTAAATATTTTGAATGAAAAGGAACGAAAATTTTATCAGGAACATTATAAAACTGTAAAAAATAAAAGTGATTTGTATTCTATTTTTACTGAAAAAGCACATCTTTTATTGAAAAAGAATGGTTTATTTGGATTTATATTCTCAAATAGCTGGATGGGAACCGACAGTTTTACTGCATTTAGAGAGTTTTTAGCCAAGGATGTCACAGTAACTGGACTTACTGAATTACCCGAAAAAGTATTTAAAGATGCTACTGTAAAAACTTGTATTTGTTTTTATACAAACAATAAACCAACAGAAAATAATGTCATAAACATTGACAAATGTGAAAATGCTAGATTTTCATCAAAAGGCTTTGTTTTACCGTATAAGCAAATTCTCGAAAATGACAAATATAACTTTTCTTTTGAAAAAACAATTGTTCTCAATAAAATAAAAACAATACCATTAAAAGATATAGTTTCATTTTCTTTGGGAATTAAAACAAGTGATGATAAAAGATTTATTTTTAATGAAAAAAAAGATGATGATTGCTATTTATTTTTACGGGGAAGAAATATTCAAAGATGGGGAAAACCAACAAACAATGAATACTTATGGTATAGACCTGATTTGATTACACAAAAGCCAGGTGGAAGGCCTCGTGTATTTGAAAATTTTACGGTGGATAAAAAAATTGTAATTCAAGATATTGCTTTAGAAATAATTGCTACAATTGATGAATCTAAATATCTCTGCAATGACACTGTAAATATCATTTTTGATATTAATAAATCATTTGATATAAAATTTTTATTAGGCACACTAAATTCTAAATTAATTAATTCATGGTTCAAAAAAACTTATCCTGAAGGATTGCATATCAAAATCAATCAACTTGAAACAATTCCAATCCCAGAAATCCCTCTCGAAGCCCAGCAACCATTCATCACTCTTGCCGACAAAATGCTTTCCCTCAATGAATCTCTCCAGAAAAAATCCACAAACTTCCTCAAAGTTGTAAAACAGACATTTGCGCTGGAAAAAATCAGCACAAAACTAGAAACATTCTACAACCTGGATTTCGACGGTTTTATGAAAGAACTAAAACAAAAGGTCACCCCAAAGACCAAACTCGAATGGCTGGAAGTTTTTGAAGAAACAAAAAAATCCCTCCAGGACTTAAAACAGCAGATAGATTCCACAGACAAAGAAATCAACGCTCTTGTGTACCAGCTTTACGGCCTGACAGACCAAGAAATTGCAGTTGTGGAAGCCTCGCATTAAGGTTTTGAAAAAAAAGAGACATAAAAATCTAAATGATGCTATAATATGGGAACTGGAGGCGAATTATGATAGCAGTGAATGCTTATTTTGACGGAAATAACTATGTTCTTGAAGACAATGTTTTGGTTAAACAGAATCAGAAAGTTATCATCACATTGCTTGATGAATTTGTTCCGAAAAAACAAAAGAAAACTCTCGAAGAAATCCGTTCTTATATGAAAGGAGGTAAATCTGTCCCTGATGGTATTTCCACAGTTGATTATATAAGACAATTGAGGGCAGATTAATGAGCAAGATTTATTTTGATACCACTCCGTTGATTTACTTCCTTGATGATGAAAAGCCTTTTTCTGATAAAGTTGTAAATTTTATTTTGAATCATCAAGGTGAAGATAATCATTTTTTAACTTCTTCCATAACAGATACAGAATATCTTGTTTTTCCATTCAGAATGCAAAATTTTGAGAAAATTGCCGCTTATGAAACTTTTTTGCAGGACTTCAATTTTCAAATCGTGGAACCGAATAGATCAATTACTAAAAAAGCCGCAGAAATACGGGCAAAATACAAAGGCATAAAAGGAATGGATTTCATTCATCTTGCAACAAGCATTTTTTTCAACTGCGATATTTTTCTGACAAATGACACGCAGTTAAAGCAAGTTGTGGAAGTAAATGTTGTTTGTGTTGATGAATTGTAAAGGAACTGAAGCAGAAAATCACTCCAAAACTAAAGCTTGAATGGCTGGAAGTTTTTGAAGAAACAAAAAAAATCCCTCCAGGACTTAAAACATCAGATAGATTCCACAGATAAAGAAATAAACCGGCTTGTGTACCAGCTCTACGGATTAACAGACGAAGAAATTGCAGTTGTGGAAGAGAATGTAGAAAGGGAAGAAAAATGTGTATATATTTCAAAAATAATCCAGAATTAACTTATAAAGAAAAAGAGCATATTTTTCCAGCAGTACTTGGAGGCATTACAACACTTTCAAAAGGACTTGTATCAGATCAGGATAATTCTTTGTTTTTATAATTAGAAATAAAAAAGAATATAAAATATTTGATTAATTTGATATAATTTAGAATAAAAATGAATCGATTGGGAATAAAATGATAATTTGATACAGGAGTAACAAATGTATATCTTAGAAAATAATAGTGTAACAAAACTAGAACAGACTTCTTTCAAGGAATTGGGATTGATTGAAAAAGATGTAGAAGAAATACTTCGAAAGAATATTGAAATGCTATGTGATGAAGAAAACTCTATGCTCATTATCGGACAGCAAGTTACAAATGAAGAAGACGGACGAAGTGATCTTACTGCCATCGATAAAGAGGGAAATCTGGTTCTTGTCGAAATCAAAAGAGATAAAAAAGATATTGAACAAAGAAAAGAAGCTTTTGAATTTCAGGCAATCCGATATGCTGCAAGCCTGGCAACTATTCGTTTAAAGGAAGAACTTGTGCAGGATATTTATTCACCTTATGTTGAAAAACATAAAGAAGAGTTTAAAGATTGCAATACGCATACATCTGCAGAAATTGCATTGAAAGAATTAGAGATGTTTCTAGAAGCAAATAATATTGATTCAAACAGACTGAATAAAAAACAGAGAATCATACTTGTGGCTTCTGAATTTGATGCACAGACTTTATCAGCAGTTGCATGGCTTAATACAAATAATGTAGACATCAGTTGTTATCAAATTTGTTTGAATAAGACAGAAGAAAAAATTTTTATCGATATGAAGAAACTTCTTCCTGTTGATGATTATAATGATTATTTTGTAAATATTTCTAAGAAAACAAATAATACTTTTAGAAAACAAAGAAATGGTGCAATAACACGACGACAGTTACCAAAAATTGATGCAATGCTTGAATGGGGAATCGTAAAGCCGAATGATAAAATCATTGCAAAAAATACTAATGAAGAATGTATTTTATTAGAATCTGGATTGATTCGTACAAAAGACAACGAAGAGATGTCTTTGCAGCAATGGCTAAAAAATATTACAGGCTGGTCTTCCGTTGAAACTTATGTATTTAGCATTCATGCTGCAACCGGAAAGAGCCTGTCCGAGTTAAGGGCTGAATATATGGAAAATAATGAGGATAAGTAATATTGATTTCCCAAATTTGACGAAACTCTAAAACTATATTATCTTAAAGAAAGGAAATGCCCGAAACTTGGGTTATCTTCGCTTAATGGTGATAGTCGCCAAAAAGTGTCGAAAACTTTCTTTTGGCGGCTATTTTTTTTACTCTTTATCTTTTTTGTAGAAAGAGAGCATTACATAAATTGTATTGATTACTGATACAATAAAACTTGCAGCAGCAAAAAACAGTATCCAATTCATGTACAGCTCCCAAAGTTCAAATTTCAGCGTAAGCTGATTGAGTTTCGGGAGATAACTCCGCAAAGAGAAGTTGCTTTAGTGGTGTACATAGTAAACTAGATTTGTTTACAAAGTCCGCTCCAATGAATATTCAACAAATCGCCGCCACCGATAAAGAAATCAACCGGCTTGTGTACCAGCTTTACGGCCTGACAGACGAAGAAATTGCTGTTGTGGAAGGGAAGTGAAAATCTTAAAGCTCCTGTTGCACTGATTTCATTTTTTCCGTGTATTCCCCTCAAAATTATTATTCATAACGACTGGTTTTGAGCTTTGGTTTTAATTCGGCTTCAGTCATAAAAGCATTATACATTTACTATCACATTTTACATTAAGATATTAGCTTAATGTTTATATCCGTTTTAAAGATTATAATGTTCTCTTGTACTCATTTTTTCAAATTTCACTAGTAAAGAAAGTGTTCATAACAATTTGCAAACTTCCATTACATCTTTTTCAATGCGGGATATCAGTTCTGTTTCAATTGCCTTACCGTATTTTTCTGCAAATCCGATTTTCAGGTTTTCGGGACTGCTGTTTTCTTCAAAAAGTGCAGAAGATGAAATCCCTAAAGCTACGGCAATTTTATCTACCATTTCTGGCTGGGGCCAGGTATCTTTGTTTTCTATTTGATTTATGTAGGCAATGCTTTTTCCAACGGCGTAAGACAGCTTTTCCTGGGAAATGCCCTTTTGCTTTCTATAAAATTTCAAATTGTTTACAAAGATTTCTCTTATCGAATTCATGAAAGAAGAATGCAACTTTTCTGAGATTATTATTACAGAATAAAAGTAAGGAATTTTGAAAAACTGTTTGATAAACTTAGTGTAATAATGTATAATTACATTACAATACTAAAAGTAAAGAAAATAATATTGATATGTTAATGTATAAGAGGTAGATTTTATGGACATTTGTATTAATCAAGGAACAGTATCGGTTCAATGGGGCGAAACATGGGAAGAATGTGATAACTTTCAGGCTGATGAAATATCAAGAAGAAAAGGAAAATTCCATTTTGAATTTATGGAAAGAATGGTTATCAGTACATATGATTATACAGACGCAATTGAACTTGGACTTAACAGCATGAGAAAACATGGCTTGAAATTTGTAAATAAAGATGATGAGAAAGCTTTGAAAAGCATCAAGGAAAAAGAAGTTAACCCGGACGAAGGCGGTTTCTTCGTATCATTTCCATTAAAAAAGTAAGAGGTGAATTATGTCTGAATTGAAAACAAAAGAAGCTGTTATCAGATTGTATGGTGTAGGAATCATCATTGAAGATTCTGATATGAATTCTGTAGATTTTTCTGGAGAAAAACTTCCGAGCGTTCCAGGGCATGAAATTTTCAGCTTAAAAAAAGCAAAGGAAAATGTAAAAGACTACATGAAAAAAAATGGTTATAAATTTTCTACTGCCATAGATGAAAAGAGATTCAACAATTACAACGAAAACATGACTGTGAATATTGAGAGGAAATAAAAATGGAAGCTTATGAAGGAATGTATAAATCTGCGAAAATAAGAGTTGAGTATAAAGGATTCATAGGACTCTCATCCATTAATTTAGTCATCAATGGTAAACTTTCAGATACTGTAAAATGCTCACTTAAAGATTATATTGAGAATAAAACTCTTCAATCAGTGATTGTTATCGATGGCGAGGAGCTTGTTGTTGTTGCGAAAATTAAAACCGCAGGACTACAATTAGTGGTTCCAGAGCCAGAAGTATATGTTGGAAACACAAAAATTCCAATGATAAAAGTATCTTAGTGGCAATACAGCATTAATTCTATTTATAAGACAATAGATACAGGTGTTTTTTATTAATTTCAATTCAAATAGGGAGTATCAAATATGAGAAAAAAAAACCCAATTATTTATGATTATTTGGATCGTTATTTTAGAAACGGAAATGAACTAGCTAATGTGAAAATAGGATCAAATAAATTTGATCATGTAAAAGTTTCCATTACCAAAAACAATGATGAGTTTGTTTTAAATTTTGAAAATCAGGCTATCATTGATCTTTTGGAGGGACAAAAGGAGTATCCTGTAGACCTTAATCACTTTGAAATATCTGAAACAGACTTATCTTTATGTACCTGCTATGCTGGAAACCATATTGAAATAAAATGGTAAATCGCTGGTTAATAATGGTACAGCAAACGGTAATTGATACTGTCCAATGAAAATACACGTTGCATAACGTGTATTTTTCCAAATCTTACTTCGCTCGATTTGGAAAAATAAGGAGTTTGATAGGATGTATATAGTTGTTGGAAGTTTTATTCTTATTTGTTGCCTTTTATCATTAATTAAACTGTTTTCGGGAGGTCATAAAACTCTTGGTAAAGTATGGATTTTGCTATACCTAGGTTCACTGGCTCTAGCTTTGCAATATAGGTTTGCAGCAGCTATTCCTTTGTGCATTTTCTGTTTAATTGCATTTTTTATTCCAAAAAAATAATCAATTTAATATGCAAATCAACGCTAACAAAAAGCAAAAACTTCACTGTATCCAAAATAACTTACCTATTGTATTTGGATTATATGTGGTGTAATAGGATACTTGCAAAATAGAAAAAAAGATACAAAAGGTTTTATTTTTCTACAATTAGATGGTGGAATAATAACACTGCTTGTGTCTTTTTTTATCCACTAGAAATTTATTGATTTAATCAAAACGGATTTAAAATATGGACACTGATACAAACACAGATTCTCTAAAAAATGGTTCACAGGCCCAATATAAACTGGCAAAAAAATATTTTGACGAATGCCGATTAAAAGAAATGGGCTACGGAAACTAGGAGGAATCTGTTTATGAACTGTCGTTATTGTGGAAAAGAAGTTAAGTCTATAGGTTTTGCTTTAAGAACACCACAGGGAGATAAATGTTCTTCAAGTCCTGTAGGTAAACATATTGCTGATTCAGAAGGTAATCATTGTGTTTATTGTGGAGAAGAAGTGAAAAACATAGGAATAGTTTTACGCTCTTCAAGAAGTAATATGTGTTATTCATCTCAAAATAAGAAACATGCACTTGATAAGTAGGAGATAACATAATGGATTGTATGAATATTGTAAAAGATGTGATAGAAGACAATGCAATTGAAAATCTTTGTAAGAAATCAAAAGCTTTTGCAGCTTTCAATAAGATTCAGTCAATACTTGAATTCATGGCTGAAAATAAAATAGATCCAGACTCAGAGCAAGGTAAGCACTGTTTGTTGGATTTAGAGTTCGCAGCTAATGAGTTTAATCAAGTATTTATTGAGCATGGACTAAATCCTCAACTAAGATTTAACTGCAATAAAATAGTATAGTCAAGGAATGCATTAGCGCTGTGCAAGGCGGCGAAGCCGGCCACTGGACTGAGTGAAACGAGGGAAGCGGCTGGAGCGGCAGCGGAACCTGGAACATAGCGACCGGTAACGAAAGTTACCGGGAATGCCCTGATACTATAAATCTTCCATCAGCAGAAAATCTTTCAGTTTAATATGACGGACAACACTGGTTGAATAATCAAGGTCATCTGTTGTTATGAGAATTTTCTGGGAAAGATTATCCAGATTTGCAAATGCACGGAATTCTCGTTCGTATGATTTTTCATTCTGCACGCTGTAAGCAACCTGAATAAAATAATTTTTACCATCTTTTTCGGCCACAAAATCAACTTCACGGTCTGAATCATTAAAAACCTTTAGTTTGTAATCCATATACAGCAGTTCGTTATAAACAATATTTTCAAGATTATGATCCAGATCGTAGCGGGAATCTGTACAGCGAAGAGAATTCAAAGCAACATCAGCGTTATAAGTTTTATGATAATAAGAAAGCTCGTTCTTTGTTCTCGTGGAAAATGGTTTTATCATATCAATTCCAAAAGCTTCTTCTATATAGTTGATATAATTTGAAACTGTGTGAACTGAACATTTTTCATTATTGGAACTTAGAAAATCAGCAATGGACTTTGAAGAAATGATTCTGGAATTTGAACGGAAAACAAAATTACATACACTTCTAAAAAGATTTTCCTTTTGAATGTTATATCTGACCATTATGTCGTTGTGAATGATTGTCTCATCCAGATCGTAAAGATAATCTTTCATGGATTCCCCGTCAAACTCCAGCCTCTTTGGAAAACCACCCCACACAAGATAATCTGTTATGGAAATTTCTTTATTCAATTCTTTTTCGTATTCCAGAATTTCCTTGTAAACAAAAGGCCTGATTCTAAAAGAAACGTAGCGGCCGCTTAATTCTTTTGTAAATTCTTTGGAAAGAAGCTTTGAGTTGGAACCGGTTATAAAAACAGAATTATTTTCCAGCCGAAGAGTTTTACATGCTTCCTGCCAGTTTTCAAGATTTTGGATTTCATCTAGAAAAATAAAACACTTACCATCTTTTTTATGTTCATCAACATAAGCTAAAAGAGAATCAATATCTGGAATCTGATTTTTTATACGACGGTTTTCAAATTCTAAAAAGATTATGTTATCGGTTTGTCGGGCTATTTCATCACGAACCTGCTGCAGAACAATGGATTTTCCACAACGGCGAATTCCTGTGATGATTTTAATTAAGTCGGATTCATAAAAAGGACGGATTTTTTTGATGTATTTTTCTCTAATTACCATGATACTGTTAATTTACTGCAAGATTTGTATATTTTCAAGCAAATCTTGCAGCGTTATGCAAGATTTGCTGTTTTACAAACAGATCTTGCAATACGTCGAGTCAAGGCACGCTAACGCTTAAATCCTTGACTTCGCCGTTTTTAGGGTTTGTAATAAACCCTAAATAAAAAAACGCCCGCCCTTAAAATGAGAACGAGCGCTTTCACCCTCACCACTATGTTAAGCCGCAGTCTGCGAAGCAGCTGTCGGCTTTGAAGTGGATTTATCTGGCAGCGCAAGCTGTCCAGATATGATAATGCTAACCTGCAAAGTTTACTTTGTCAGGTTGAGCATTGATTTATCATAATCTGTTGGTGGAACAAATGTCGCAAGCCGCTTCTCGGCTTGCTTACCGAGTTTCGCTTTGGTCGCATTAATTGAATCAGCCCGCCGACCTTTGAACCTCAGAGCCTATGCTTTGTATTGGGCAAATACAGGAAGTCAGCAGTTCAACAGAAGAACTTTTGAAGAAAAACTGGAAATGCAAACAGAAATAAAATCCAGACAATGCCGGGAGGTGGTTTTGTTACAAATGAAATCAAACTGCCAGAAAACTGGAATGAACTGGTAGCACCTTTAGGCTATGAACCCATTGAAAATTTCTATATTAGTGGTAAATTTAATGTAGACTGAAAAAGTCCGACTGCCCTAAAACCCAGATTAATTGGAGGCTTTATGAAAAAAATATTTTTATCATTACTAATGGTTATTGCATTTTCTTCTATAACTATTTTTGCTCAGAGTAAATCTAAAATTGAATTTTCTGCAAAAGATATTAACAACAAAAATATTACAAGTGAAATTTTTGAAGATGCAGAATTAACAATGATAAATATATGGGGAACTTTTTGCGGACCTTGTATTAAAGAAATGCCTGATTTAGCTCAATTAAATAAAAATAACGAAAATAAAGGCTTTCAAATTATTGGAATCGTGATTGATGCAGTGAATAGAAAAGGTTTACCAGATGCAAAACAAATGGACGCTGCAAAAAAAATAGTAAAGCAGACAGGAGCAGATTTTATTCACATTGTTCCAGATTCAAAATTACTGAATGGAATATTACAGAATGTATTTGCAGTTCCAACAACCATTTTTGTAGATAAAAACGGAAATCAAGTTGGTGAAACTTATACAGGTAGCAGAAGTCTTGCAGACTGGCAGAAGATTGTTGACAGCTTAATAAAATGAAACATAGAATAATCTCTATTGGTGTGCTAGTTTTAAGTATTTTACTTATAATTTCAGGAATTTTCGCAGGAGAAGCAGAATCTGTAATTGAAAAAGCAACAAGAATCTGTATGGAGTGTATAGGAATTGGGTAAGATTTCAAAAGTACGACTTTTAATACAGGCAGCTTTTACCGCTCTTTCAAATGGATATGTAAAAGGTTTTGCTCATGGAAAAATTTATCAAGGTGATTTGAAATATGTTTGTGTTCCAGGAATGAACTGCTATTCCTGTCCCGGAGCATTAGGTTCCTGTCCTATTGGAGCTCTTCAATCTACCTTAAGTTCTCGGGAATATAAAATTTCTCTTTATGTTTTTGGTCTTATTTCACTATTTGGTGTTATCTTTGGACGTTTAATCTGCGGCTTTTTATGTCCTTTTGGCTTAATTCAGGATTTACTATTTAAGATTCCTTTTGTAAAAAAAGTTCGAAAATTAAAAGGAGAAAAATTTCTTAGAGGCATCCGGTTTTTGATTCTTGCAGTTTTTGTAATTATCCTGCCTATGTTTGTAATAGATATTACAGGATTAGGAAAACCCTGGTTTTGTAAATATATTTGTCCTGTTGGAACACTGGAAGGGGGAATTCCTCTGGTTTTAATGAATGAAAGCTTGCGTTCTGCAATAGGCTTTTTGTTTAAATGGAAAGTTGCCATTTTAATTGCTATTTTGTTATTTTCAATTATTATATACAGACCATTTTGCAGATACTTTTGTCCTCTGGGTGCAATATATGGTATTTTTAATAAAATATCCTTTGTCAGATATAGAGTTGATAAATCAAAATGTACAAAATGTGGACTTTGTCAAAAAAAATGTGAACTGAATATAAAAGTTTACGAAAATCCGAATTCAATAGATTGTATTCGATGCGGAAAATGTATGGAATCATGTCCCGTAAAAGCAATCAAAATGGGATAAACCTGACTCGGACGGAATGTATAGCCTGCTAAGTAACTAGTTTGTCGACTTTGAACTTCTTGTTATGTGCCTTTCTTATAATTTCTACAAGCTTCTTCTACTTTCTTAAAATCGATTACGATTTTTCCTACAGGAAACTCTTCTTCAGATGAATTGCATTTCTTTTCATAAAGATTCTTTGCGGTTTTTTCAATTTTATCTAGGTTCTCTTTGCAAAAGTTATATTCAGCAAGCATGAGGAGCTTATAACTGAAATCTCCTTCGTCATTGATTTTGTAAAGTGAAAGCTCAGATTCAGGAACCGGTATCATGCTGTTAAAGCGTAGTGTACCGTACAGCTTTTCCTTATTCCGCAGATAAATTGTCGTAAGATTATTCTTTTTGATTTTCCATTTTCATAATCCTTGTCTTTTGGCGATGACATCGGAACAAAATATTTAAATCCATTTATTTCCGTAAGAATTCCAACATACTTCCTGTGATAAGTTCTTTCTTGAGGTTTATTCTGCATTACATGGCTTTCTATCTTCAAGAGATACTCAACATATTCATCGCTTACTATGTAAAAAATATTATCCTCGACCATGTGAATCTCCAACAAAAAAGGCGACTATTAAAGTCGCCAGTTAAGTTCTCCAGTTAGGGTCGGAGCGTACCCAGTTTAAGTTTTCCGCTCAGAGTCGGAACGTACTCAGTTTAAGTTTTCCACTTAGGGCAGGAATGCTCCCAATAATTTTAATATAACATTACAAGTTTATGCCGTCAAGCATTATGAAGTTACCATTTACTACATTCTCTGATAATTTTTACAATTTTACTTTCATGCGGATTTACTTTAAGCATTTCAAAATAAGGAAGCCATCTTTCATATCCATTTGACATTATTACTTTTTTAGTGCCTAAATATCGTAAGTAAGCTGTATAAGCGAACATGTGTCCTCCAATTCCGCCCAAGCCCTCTCCAGATGAATTTTTCATTATAAATTGATACATATCATAAACGCTTGATTCTTGTCCGATATTATACTCTTCGTTTCCCATAGAATTTATAATATAAAAGAGGCGAAGTTGGTCTGTAATGTAAACTTTTTCTGGAATAAGATTTGGATTGGGGGCATATGCTACCCCCATTGTTGCCATAGAAATAACCGGCAAATCCTGATAATCATAATTATTAGGATTTAGTCGTTTATTTTCTGCAATTCTTTCTTTTTGCTTTTGTCGAAATACATATTCTTCTTCAATCATTTTAGCAAGAGACTTTTTATCTTCGTTACTAATGAAGGAAAGTGTTAGCTTTTCTGTTTTATACAGAATATATTCATCGCTTCCTGTTTTTCCTATACCAAGTGAATGTTTTAATATTGAAACATCTCTTATAAAAGGATAGGTTTTGTTTACAAACTCTTCTTTTCTTATATTCCATTTCTGATAGACTTCAGAAGCAACAGGTATATCATATATATCTGTATCAAATTGTATTTCTGAAGATAGCAAATATGAGTAAAAGGTTTCAGAAATTTTCAGAGATCTGAAATGGTTCTATTTTCAGTCCTATATCGCCTATAATTTTCAGAGTAATAATCTTCTGGTTTATTAGTTGTATTTAAGCTAGCACATCCAAAGAATAAGAATGAGATTGTAGTGATAACTGTAAAAATTTTTTTTTTTCATTTCTCACCCCCTCATATTCAATTTGCTATTTTCTATAATTTTCTCATTTAATCCAAAATTATGGATTAACGATGCCATAAGGACCTTTTCACCTTCATTCATACAGGGAGCAATAGTAATTCGTAAATTTTCAAAAAAATCATCTTTTAAATGCAAATAAACGGAATTTGCGGAAAAAGGCTTTTTATCAAGAATCAGATTGTAAAAATATTGCCAGTTGTCGTTCATTTTTACATCTTCACAATTTGAACCGAGTAGAATAAATCGAATTTCTTCTTCAAATTCCCAATGTTTGTTTTTTGTTGCGAATGCTTCCGTAGTGTTAAATTTGAATTGCTCAATATTATTTTTTGATATATCTTCTTTGAATATTTGCTTTTCGTTTGAATATTTTACTTTGTGATAATGACAATTTCCGTTATCATTTGTTTGTCTCAAAAGAATAAATTTTGCTTTCTCTAAGCAATCAAAAGATTTCTGAACATTTTGAACCACAATATTCACACCATTGATGTTTGTTTCATTACCGTCAAAATGAATAAAACTCGTGTCGCTTTCAAGCCGGACACCATGTGCAGAATCGCTGTACATCTGCCATAACGGTATGCTTTCCTCTGGATTTTGAGTCCAACAACTTATGAAAGTGTAATTTTGAAGCGAAGACTTAAAATCTTCCGTTACACTTTCCTCTGGATCATTCATATTTTTTACGTTGTTAAATCGAAGCGTTCTATTTTTGAGTATTAGTGCAAGCGTTTCCAGAGTTGTGTAATGATAGATTTTCATAAGCTATGCAAGTTCTGCCATTTTAATCGTTAGTATTTGTATGCGTGTACAAAAGATTAAAAACTCTTGTATCGCCTGTTTCCTGAGCTTTGCCAGCAGCATAATGCATTGCTTTTAATCCGTTGTTGTCTTTAATATTTGCATCTGCACCTGCATCCAACAAAAGTCTCACAATTTCAACATTGTTATTCGCTGCGGCAAACATAAGAGCTGTATGACCATTCGAGTTCTGTTCATTAATATTTACATTGTTTTCTATTAGCAGTCTTGTAAAATCCACAAAACCTTCTCTAGAAGCATACATCAAGAGTGTCATTTCAACTCCATCGACCGTAAAAGTCGGAATAATAGAGGAATTAAAGAACATTCTTCTGTATCTGTCGTCTTTAAGAATCATGCAGGCAATATCGGAATGTTGCTTTATTAATGCAGTTGCAATATCAGTGTAAATTACCATTAAATCACCAAGTAAATCTGCCTCGTATTCCATTAATAATTTTACGACCTCTGTTTTACCTTCAGCAATTGCATCGTGCATAGCTGTGCAACCATTATTATTTTTGATATTAACATCAGCTTTGTTTTTCAATAACTCCTTTACGATGTTCAAATAACCATTTGCAGAAGCGGTTATTAATGCCGTTACTCCTTCATCAGATTTTGCATTAACATCAGCCTTGTTTTTCAAAAGTAAACTTACAATTTCAGAATGACCCTTGGAGGCTGCAATAATCAAAGAAGATAATCCTTTATAACCTTTTGCGTTTACATTTGCTTTATTTTTTATCAAAAATTCGGCAATGGTTTTATTTCCTTGCCGTGAAGCATACATAAGTGATGTAAAGTTACTATCATCTACAGCATTCACATCTGCACCATTTTTTATTAGTTGCTTAACAATATCCAATTGATTGGTAAATGAGGCATACATCAAGGCTGTACATCCATTAGGGTCTTTTGAATCTACATTTACTCCTTTCTTCAAAAAGTATTCTACAACTTCTTTATGGCCATTGGAGGCTGCCAACGCTAGAATTTTACCCTGATGGTCTTTAATGTTAGCACCATTATTTATGAGTTCTTTTATAATATCAAGATGGCCATTTTGTGATGCTCGTATTAATGCTGTGTTCTCATGTTCATCTTTTAACTCAAGATTTGAATGATATGAAATCAGTAATTTTACTACATCCGAATGTCCGTATTGTGAAGCCATAAGAATAGGATAGCGTTTATAATTTTTTATGAATTCTTCTTCTGAATCTTTATCCTTAAAACCATACGCGATACCTTTAGAAATTAAATAATTTGCAAATCTTTGATATGCAAATTCTGATAATTTTTGTTTATCATTATCACCAAAGAAATTATCAAGTGAAAGCTCAATATCCACACAGTCGGGATATTGAATAAGAAAGTTTCTTGCATTTTTTACATCGCCTGTTGCACAGGCTACATAATAGTTGAAAACAGCATTTGAATCGGGTTTAGATTGTGCAAAGATATCTATTGAAGCAAAAATGAAAAATAAACTTACTATCAATAACCTTTTCATAATATTCCTTCTCCGTTTACTTAAACTAAAGTCCAATATGTATTCGTCTAGTTAAAAAATTAATCTTTGCCGCAAATCCACAATGTCAGAATGAACGAGCGGATTTGCGGCAAAGGACTTTTTCAAGTCCTTTGCCTAGTGTACACTAGGCATTTTTTCGCACGAATGTGCTAACTTTATCCTATTTATAAGTACTTATAGCATTTTATTCAAGTAATAGATAGTACATTCGTGCTATTTTTGTTTTATGTTGGACTTTTGGTTACGAGTAAAATACAAGTTAGATTTTCAAGACTCAACATAAAGAGATTTAGCTCAAAATATAAATGAAAGTTACAATACATTACAATCATGGATAAATCGCGATAGACTTCCAAACGCAGAGCAAGCCGTTAAAATTGCAGAAGCCCTTAATACTTCTGTAGAATTTTTAGTGACTGGAAAATCTAATAACAGAAAAAATGACCATTCAAAAACTGTAAAACTACTTGAACAAGCTATAGAAAATTTACAAAAAGAAATGCAGTAAAACTACGATAAGCGCCCCAGTGCGGGCGTCCACATAACAACAAATAATAGAGTTACGATAAACTTTTTCATATAATTCTCCAAAGATTTATATTTATTCGTTTTTCTTTGCGAAGTCGACTGTAACAAGACTTCGCAAAAAGGACTTTTTTAAAGGGAATTAATTCATCTCCAGCCAATAGATTCTATTAAAAAACGAAAAAGAGGGGAAACTGAATTTGTGGATTTTCTTTATAAAAATTAAAAAAAACGCCAGCCCTAAAAAGAAGCCGGCGTTCAAATTGTCGCAACCTGAGCTTGCTTTCCTAAATTTTAGGCAAGCCCAAACTCGCGCAAGCTTATTTAAGGTTGATCATAGACTTGTCATAGTCACTAGGAGGAACAAATCCCATGAGCTGCATCAGTGTTGCAGCCCAAGAAGAAATTCCAAGACCTTCGTTCAAAGTCAATTCATATTCGCCCTTGTATTCAGGGTCGTAGATGATTCCTGGAACCGGGTTCAATGAGTGAGATGTCTTTGGCTTTGGCTCGCCGTTGGCATCCTTTGCTACAGAACCGTCTTTTTTGTGTTCGTACATATCATCACTGTTTCCGTGGTCAGCTGTAAGACACAAAATTCCACCTGCCTTTTCAATTGCAGCCTTAAGACGACCAAGCTGCAAATCCATTCCTTCCATAGAACAGCATACAGCGTTGAATACACCAGTGTGTCCAACCATGTCTCCGTTAGGGTAGTTGAGGCGGATGTGGTCATATTTTCCGCTTTCGATTGCTTCAATAACCTTATCTGTAATTTCAGCACACTTCATCCATGGACGCTGTTCGAATGGAACAACATCACTAGGAATTTCCACATAAGTTTCAAGATTTTTGTCAAATTCGCCAGGGCGGTTTCCGTTAAAGAAGTATGTAACATGACCATATTTCTGTGTTTCAGAAATTGCCATCAGGTGAACACCAGACTTTGTAAGGTATTCACCCATTGTGCGGTCAATTGAAGGTGGATTTACAAGGAACTGTGCTGGCTTGTGGTTGTCGCCATCGTATTCCATCATACCTGCATATTCTACAGCAGGACGACGAACGCGGTCAAAGTGTGGGAAGTTGTCTTCTTCAAATGCAGCAGTAATTTCCAAAGAACGGTCACCGCGGAAGTTAAAGAAGATTACAGAATCGCCGTCAACGATTGGACCAACAGGTTTTCCGTCTTTTGCAACTACAAATTCGTGCATATCCTGGTCGAGAAGTCCAGCGGTTTCATTGCGGTATGTGTTGATAGCTTCAGTAGCACTAGCAAACTGGCGGCCATCAGCCAGAACATGAGCGTGCCATCCCCGTTCAACCATGCTCCAGTCAGCACCGTAACGGTCCATAGTAATGTACATACGACCACCACCAGAAGCAATCTGGTAATCAACATCAGTAAATTCAGCAAGATATTTTTCAAGTGGTTCAAAATATTCCAAAGCAGAAGTTGGAGGAACATCACGACCGTCAAGCAAAGCATGAACGCGCAAAGTTTTTACACCTTCCTTGTGAGCCTGAGCAATCATAGCCTTAAGGTGGTCAATGTGAGAGTGAACGTTACCGTCAGAAACCAATCCCATCAAATGGAAAGTTGTTCCCTTGTCCTTTACATTCTTTACAAGCTTTTTCCAAGTAGCACCTTCAAACATTGTGCCAGAAGAAATTGATTCTCCAACAAGCTTGGCACCCTGAGCAAAAACACGACCACAACCGATTGCATTGTGTCCAACTTCAGAGTTACCCATATCATCGTCACTTGGAAGACCAACTGCAGTTCCGTGAGCCTTCAATTTTGTGTGCGGACAGTTGTTTGTGAACCAGTCCAGGTACTTCATCTTGGAAGCCTTTACAGCATCCCCTTCTTCGTATTTTCCATATCCAACGCCGTCCATGATTACGAGGACAACAGGACCACGACGACCTTTCCAGTTTGGATTTTTTTCCAAAGCGTGCATTGTGTCTGCCATTTTTATTTCTCCTATGGGCGTTTCCCCGCTTCGCAGGGCCGGGCTTTCCGGGGTTCCGCTTTCGCTCCAATGCTTCGCATCGCTATGCGCCCCTACAATCCCTAACGCTCTTAAAATATACAAATTCTTTCAATCAACAATATACAGAATTTTTTATGCTTTTACAATTAAGAGATTAGGAGTTTCTGGGAAAAACACTATCTGAATTTTGCAAGTTAAGTTTCACCCATTTTAACGCTTACTGTTTCATCAATTGTTATGGAACTTGTTTCTGGAAGATAGTATTTTGTGAATTCAATTTCTGTTGGTTGCAAAAAAAATCCCTGCCGTTTTTTAGTTTTTTTTACAGCAGGGAAATGTTTTTGTTTTTTATTCCTGGCCGTTCCAGCAGTATGTGCAGAGCTTGCAGTGGTCAAGTCCAGTAGAATCAAGCATGTCATCAAGACGGTGGTATCTCAGGGTTGTGAAGTGCAGCATAGTCCTTATTGCTTCAACCATCTTTTCATATTTTGGGTTGTCCGGATCACAGTATTCCTTGAGAACTTCCTCGCTTACGTTTTCTCCCTCAAACTGTCTTACAACTCGTCGTGCAATCAAATCCATTTCTGATTTTGAACGGCTGAAGTTGAGGTACTTGCATCCGAACATGATTGGTGGACATGCAGGTCTTACGTGAACTTCCTTTGCTCCGCTTTCATAGAGAAAGTCTGTTGTTTCCCTAAGCTGCGTTCCGCGGACAATTGAGTCATCAATTAGAAGAATGCTTTTTCCTGTAATGAGCTGCTGAACCGGGATGAGCTTCATGTGTGCAATGAGGTTTCTCTGGTTCTGGTTTGTAGGCATGAATGAGCGGGGCCATGTTGGAGTGTACTTGATGAAAGGCCTTGTGAAGGGGATTCCGCTTGCATTTGCATAGCCGACGGCATGGGCTGTTCCTGAGTCTGGAACTCCGGCAACACAGTCCGGCTTAATGTTGTTTTCTGCATCACGCTTTGCAAGATAGGCACCGCAGTTGTATCTCATCTGTTCAACGTTAACGCCTTCATAGCATGCTGTCGGATATCCGTAGTAGATCCAGAGAAAGGTACAGATCTTCATCTGTTTTCCTGCTTCCTGAATTATCTTTACATTATCAGCCGTAACAAATACTATTTCTGCCGGACCAAGTTCCCTGCAAGTCTTGTATCCCAGGTTGAGATATGCGTGACTTTCAAAACTAATGCAGTGTGCATCATCCTTTTTTCCTATGATTACTGGAGTTCTTCCCATCTTGTCGCGGGCTGCATAGATTCCTTCCTTTGTCATGATGAGAATTGACATGGAACCCTTGATTTTTTCCTGCACAAATTTGATTCCGTCTGCAATGGATTTTTTCTGGTTTATGAGAGATACAATGAGCTCTGTCTGGTTTATTTCTCCGCCTGACATTTCAAGAAAGTGAGTGTGTCCGTCAGCAAGGATTTCCTTTACCAGATCGTCTTTGTTTGTCACGACTCCTACTGTTGTGATTGCAAATGACCCAAGGTGTGAGCTAACCAGAAGTGGCTGAGCCTCGTAGTCTGAAATGCATCCGATTCCAGTTTTTCCGTGCATTTCGTTAATGTCTGAATCAAATTTCGTTCTGAAAGGGGAGTTTGAAATGTTGTGAATTGAACGAACAAATGTTCCGTCCTCATTCAATACGGCAAGTCCACCTCTTCGTGTTCCAAGATGTGAGTGATAGTCAACACCAAAAAATAGATCCAGAGAACAGTCGCTTTTTGAAGCCACGCCAAAAAATCCGCCCATAGTTTCCTCTTGCAAAAAAAATTGTGAAAGTTGTTTGCCTCAAAAATTTATGACATTCGCGTCATCTTTCATTCAGCATACCATTTAACTATAACAGAAAACTTTTGTAAAAAAAAGACCTGCTCCAGTAACAGGGCAGGCATGAGATAAAAAAAAATATGTTTCTATAATTTCAATGTGAGTCCGTTGCTTGCCATGATTGCCATGGTGAGTGCCAGCAGTTTTTTGATTTTCATTTTATAATTTTGTCTATCACTTTTTAGTCTGCTTCGTAAATGGAATTGACCAGTCTGTAGATCATGTTGATCTTTTCCTTTGAAGCAGAATCCAGATTCAGGTCTTCAGCATCATCCACCAGCTTTTCAAGGGATGAAAGACTTTCGTTAAGAGCCGTAGTGAATCCTCTTGAAACCTTGAACCAGTATGTTCCGTTACCATCTGTAAAAAGGCATACGAATCCCAGTTCTTTGGATGAGCTTTTGGCAACAGTTACTCTCATTATCCATTCCAGTGAATTGACTAGTTCACGGATTTTTCCTTCCTCGTGGATGTTGATGTTCATTTTTCTAGGCCATGTGTTTTCTTCAAGAGGTTCCAGATTCAGGATCCTTGCAACCTTCAGAATGACTTCCATTTTTTCACCGTTGAAGAGCATGTAGTTTTTCTTGAGGCTGATTACTCCTCTCATTGGTGCTATCTGAGCCAGAAGTCCGTCTTCAATTTTATTCTTGCAGACTGTCTTGAACAGATTCCATGGCAGGACAACAAGTTTTTTCCCCTTGCTCTTTTCAACCTTGAAATCAATTCCTGAAATAGTGATTGAGTTTTCAAGTGCCTTCTGTTCCTTCTTGCTTTTCTTTTCGTTTTTCTTGTCTTTAAGTTCATTGAATGTTGAGTTTTCAATTTCATAGGACTGGAATACAGCCTTCTTTGAGCCTCTCATGCCCATGAGCTTTTTTTCAAGCCCCTTGTCCAGCTGTTCAAGGATTTTCCTGGTTAATGGGGAAACGCTCATGGCAAATGTTCTTGATGTGCGGACGATTTCACCTGCAACAATATAGGCTGGGTTTACCTTGAACATTGAGGATCCGGGATGAATGGAAATGTGGTCTGCAGTAAGACTCCTGTAGTTTTCTCTTCCTTCACGGATGCACACAAACTGAATCATTCCGGATGCAATGCAGCACAGATAGTCATCCATGCTTCCGCCGTTTGTGATTGGAATCTGGAGTCTTTTTGAAACTATTTCCTCAAGCTGTTCCTTGATGTTCTGGATTTCTGCAAGAACTCTCTCATCAAGGTAGTTTTTCTTGCAGAAGTGCTCCTTGTTTTTTTGTTCAATGTATGTCTTGTAGAGCTTAACGTAGGTTACAAAGTCACCGTGCATATCTCTGAAGCAGTGGTGTGCAAGTCGTGCATCCATTTCTTCTCCAACAGGAAGCACAAATGGTGACTGGGCACTGAGGAATGAAGAAGCAATGAGTACTTCCTCAAGAACTGAAGGATAATACATTATGCTTTCAATTATGATTCTTGATACTCTTGGTTCAAGGGGGAATTCAACCATCATCTTTCCGATGGAACTAAGTGTTCCGTCAGGTTCAATGGCCTTAAGCATTCTGAGAGTTTCAACGGCACTGAGAAGTCCTTCTTTTCCCGGTGGAGATATAAAGTCAAATTTTTCGAAGTCCGTTATTCCAAGTTCAGACATTCGCAATACAACTTCACTAAGATCTGTTCTGTAGATTTCTTCCGTTGTGTATTCCTGGCGGGTCTCAAAGTCATTGCGCGTGTACAGTCTGTAGCAGGTTCCCTCGCAGGTTCGTCCGGCACGTCCCCTTCGCTGGTTGCAGCTTGCCCTTGAAACCGGTGTTTCGTTCAGGCTTGATGTGAATGTCTTTGGGTTGTAGAAATTCAGCTTGGCAAGTCCTGAGTCAATTACCGTAGTGATTCCGTTTATTGTGACTGATGTTTCTGCAATGTTGGTGCTTATGACGATTTTCTTTTTTCCGAATGGTGCAGAGTCGAATACTTTTTCCTGTTCTTCCTTTGGGAGTCTTCCGTAAAGTGGAACTATATGAATCTTGTTTTTGAATGATGAAGAGTAGAGCCTTTTCATGCAGTCCTTGATGATTTTTTCACCAGGCAGGAATACCAGTATGTCGCCGTCATCCTTGTTGTCAAGAACCCTGTCTATGGTCTGCTCGATTTTTGCAAGAAGTGCCTCGACTGCATTTTCACTTGCAGTGCTTGCCTGTATTGCCGGCGGGTCATAAACCATTGTTACAGGAAATGTCTGGGTCTCGATTGTGACGATGGGACAGTTTCCGAAATACTCGCTGAATTTCTGTGCATTCATTGTTGCGGAACTGACGATGACCTTAAAATCGCTTCTCACTGCAAGAACTCTTTTTAGAAGTCCAAGGACAAAGTCAATGTTAAGGCTTCTTTCATGGGCCTCGTCAACCATTACAACCGAATACTTGCTCATGTACGGGTCAAGCTTCATTTCCTGGAGCAGTATTCCGTCTGTCATGATCTTGATTTTTGTTGAAAGGTCAGTCTTGTCTTCAAATCGCATTTTGTATCCTACAAGTCCCGGATACTTTGTCTTGAGTTGCTTTGCAATGAATTCACTTACGCTGAGTGCCGCAATTCTTCGTGGCTGTGTTACGGCAATTACTCCTGTCTGTGAGTATCCAGCCTCATGGAGTATGACAGGCAGCTGTGTTGTCTTTCCTGATCCAGTGGGGCTTTGCACGACAATAACCTGGTTTTCCTTGAGTTTTTCAAGAATAAGGTTTTTCTGCTCATAAACTGGAAGTTTCTTGTAGTCAATAGATGGCATATATGTTTTCCTTGAGTATAAGTTCAATTATTTTCAATAATAAATATCTCTGGTTTCATAATATGATTTTTCATGATTTTCTTCAATTATTTGCACATGCTCTTGGTTTTTGATTCGTGGGGCCAGGATTGTTCTGTCTTAAAAAAACAGAAATATAAAAAAATAATTGATTTACCCATTGACTTTTTTTCTGCAGGTATATATATTATCTTTACAACTTGCGAAAGCAACGCGGGGATGGTGGAATTGGTAGACACGCTAGCTTGAGGTGCTAGTGGAGCGATCCGTGCCTGTTCAAGTCAGGTTCTCCGCATCAGGAGCTGTTACATTTGTAGCAGCTCTTTTTTTTTCAATTTCGGGATTTTCTATGATTGCTGTATTCGTAAACTGTATCGCCGTTATTGCCGGCTCTCTCATTGGTATTGCCATTGCAGGCAGATTTTCAAAAAACATGGAAAATGTGATTCAGTTTGGTGCAGGTATTGTTGTTCTTGTTCTTGGAATCAAGATGGCCTTTGAGTTTGAAAATATCATCTATTTTACTCTTGCAGTTATTCTTGGTGGAATCGCTGGAACTCTTCTGGATATTGACGGAAAGATTTTCAAACTTGGAAAGCTTCTTGAGAGGCTTGTTGCGAAAAAAAATCAGAATGACGGGGCCAGTGGTGACGTTCTGGCAGAAAATCTTCAGGTAAAGTCAAAGTTTGCCTATGGATTTCTTAATTCCAGCGTGCTTTTTTGTGTTGGTGCAATGGCAATCCTTGGTTCATTCAAGGCAGGAATCGAGAAAGACTATTCAATTATTTTCACAAAAAGCATTCTTGACGGATTCATGGCTGTGTCATTTGCTGCTGCCATGGGAATAGGAACTGCCTTCAGTGCCATAATGATTTTGCTTTACCAGGGAGCACTTACTTTGCTCAGCACTGTTGTGGAGCCCTACTGCAGCCAGGTTATGATCCGCGAGCTGACGGGATCCGGTGGAGCTTTGATCATGATGATTGGTCTTAACCTTACGGGACTTAAATCCATCAAGACTGCCAATTATCTCCCGGCCGTTTTGTTTACGGTTCTGTTTGTTCTTCTTGATCCGTTTATAAAGGGGCTTTTCTGATATTGCTTGCCGAGAATTTGCCATCAATTGAATAAGCCTTGAATAAAGTGTATTATTATGCTTGATTGAGGAATTTATGGCCGTTTTAGAATATAGAAAAGACTTTAAGATATTTGATGATCCGCTGAATGCAGGACTTGTGTATTTGGATACTGCTGCTACTTCTCAGCGTCCTGAATGTGTTGTTCAGGCTCTTTCTGATTTTTACAGGAAAGACAATGCAAATCCATTGAGAGGTCTTTATGCCCTTAGTGTTCGAGCCACTGATGACTATGAAATGGCCAGGGCTACGGTTGGAAAATTCATTAATTCAAAATCTTCACAGGAAATAATCTTCACAAGAAATACAAGTGAAAGCCTGAATCTTGTTGCTTATTCCTATGGCATGTCAAATGTTCAGGAAGGGGATGAGATTGTAATTTCTGCAATGGAGCATCATTCCAATATTCTTCCATGGCAGATGGTTTGTCAGCAGAAGAAGGCATCTCTTGTCTGGCTTGAGTGTGATGAAAGCGGCGTGATTCCTGAAACTGAATGGAAATCAAAGATTGGGTCAAAGACAAAGATTGTTTCAATTGCCCAGGTCAGCAATGTGTTTGGAATTACCAATCCTGTGAAACAGATTGCCGAATATGCTCATAAAGTCGGAAACTGCGGAAAGGGTGCTGTCGTTGTTTGTGATGGAGCCCAGAGCACTCCTCATTTTAAGGTTGATGTTCAGGATTTGAATGTGGATTTCTTTGCATTCTCCGGACATAAGGTTTGCGGTCCAATGGGAATCGGTGTTCTTTACGGCAAGAAGGAAATTCTTGATATCATGAATCCATTCATGCGTGGCGGTGAAATGATCGAATACGTTACCCGTGAGTCTGCCACATACGCAGAGATTCCACATAAATTTGAGGCAGGCACCGTAAATGCAGGCGGAGCAGTGGGACTTGCCAGGGCCCTTGAATACATACAGCAGGTTGGACTTTCTGAAATCGAGAAGAGTGACAATCATCTTGCTTCACTCATAATGGAAGAACTTGCCGGCAATCCTTTTGTTCATGTTATAGGTCACAAGGATCCGGAAAAACACTGCGGCATTGTTACGTTTACTATTGATGGCGTGCATCCTCATGATATTGCATCAATTCTTGACAGTGAGAATGTTGCCATTCGTGCGGGGCATCATTGTGCTCAGCCCTTGATGCAGAAACTTGGTGTTGGTTCAACTGCAAGAGCCAGCTGTTATTTTTACAATACGGAAGATGAAGCCCTGATTTTTGTTGAAAAGGTGAAGGGCATAAGAAAAGTTATGGGATACAAAGATTAGCATCAGGGAGGCTAAAAAATCATGGACTTGAAGGCACTCTATCAGGAAATATTGAATGAGCACAATTTGAATCCGTCTCACAAGGGTTTGACTGAAAATGCAACATTTACCCTTCATGGAGTAAATCCATCCTGTGGTGACAATATCTATCTTCAGCTCAAGACTGATGAAAATGGAATCATTACTGATGGAAGCTTCAGCGGTTCTGGTTGTGCCATTAGCCAGGCAAGTGTAGACATGATGCTTGATGATGTAATTGGCAAGTCAAAGGAAGAAGCACTCAAACTGGCATCAACTTTTATGGGAATGATTAAGGGTGAGGATGTAAGCGAAACTGATATTGAAGAACTGGATGAAGCTGCCTCTCTCCAGAATATCAGCAAAATGCCGGCGAGAGTCAAGTGTGCGGTTTTGGGCTGGCATACAATGGAAGAGATGCTCAAGGGCGGCAAGAATGAAGCCTCAGGTTCTGTAGAGCATTGTTCCACAGAATAGTTTTTCCTGCATGCTGAGTTTTTATCATTAACAATAAACTGGAATTAAATATCTATGAACGAGACAGTAAGAATTTTTTTGAAGCCAAAAGAAGATAAGGAAATTTCCCAGGGATTTCCATGGGTTTATGACAATGAAATTTCACAGGTAAAGTTTGCTGCAAAGGACGGAATCAAGACCACATCCCTTGCTGAATGTCAGGTGAGTGACGGAAAACTTGTAGAAGTTTATACCAATGCAGGTGGATTTCTTGCAACTGGAATCATCAACAGAAAATCAAAGATTACCGTAAGGCTTATTTCAACTGACCATGCCGATCAGGTTTCCGCAAATATTTCTGAGTTCTGGAAAAAGCGTGTGCGCGATGCAGTAAGTATCAGGTACTTGAGCTTTTCAAAGGAAGACAGCATGAGGCTTATCTTTGGTGAAGCTGATTTGATTCCGGGACTGATTGTTGAAAAGTATGTTGATTCTGATCAGGTTTATCTTGTGGTTCAGTTTCTTGCTCTTGCCTGTGATGTTTATAGAAAAGAGATTATCAGTGCGCTTAAGGAAGTTGTTTCTCCTGACTATATTTTTGAAAGAAGTGATGCTTCCGTCAGGGGCAAGGAAGGTCTTGATGAAAAATCAGGATGGATTGGAAAGGCCGGCAAGGAAGTAATCACAATCAGGGAAAACGGAATCTTCATTAAGGTTGATATTGCCCGTGGTCAGAAAACAGGATATTTCCTTGACCAGAAATTCAACCGAAAGAGGGTTGCTGATTTTTGCCACGGAAAAAAAGTTCTTGATACATTCACTCATACCGGTGCCTTTGGGCTTAATGCATTTATGGGTGGTGCCCGTGAAGTTGTGAGCTGTGATATTTCTCAGGAAGCAGTTGATCTTGTAAATGAAAACATCAGTCTTAACAATGCCGGTTCAAAAATGAAATCTGTTTGTGCTGATGTTTTTGATCTTCTCAAGAAATATGAAAGTGAAGGTGAAAAGTTTGACGTGATCATTCTTGATCCTCCTGCATTTACCAAGGCTGCCTCTTCAATCAACAAGGCATACAGCGGATACAAGGAAATCAATCTTCGTGCCATGAGACTTTTGAATGAAGGTGGAATTCTTGTTACTTGTTCATGCTCTCACTATTTTGACGAGAACACATTTTATTCCATGATCATGCATGCAGCAAAAGATTCCCACAAAAAAATTCAGGTCCTTGAAAAAAGGGGGGCTGCTCCTGATCATCCGGTTCTTCTCGGGTATCCTAAAAGCGAATACCTTAAGTGTGCCATTTGCCGGGTAATGTAATGGGCAAGTACAACACTGTGGTTCTTCTGGGGCCAACTGCAACCGGGAAAACTTCAATTGCTGTTTCCCTTGCCTCACGATTCGGCTGGGACATTATTTCTGCTGATTCAAGACAGGTTTACAAGGGACTCGATCTGGGAAGCGGAAAGGATATTGATGAATATATTCTTAGTGACGGACGAAAAATTCCCTATCATCTTATTGACGTTACGACTCTTCATGATGAATTCAATGTGTTTCATTTTCAGCAGAAGTTTTATTCTCTGTTCAATGAATTTTCAGTTTCTGGGAAAATGCCCTTTGTTTGCGGCGGCACCGGAATGTATGTTGATTCGATTGTTAGGGATTATGATTTGACTCCGGTTCCTGAGAATCCGGAACTTAGAAAGACTCTTTCAGAAAAGTCTCTTGAGGAACTTGATGAGATGCTCCTTTCCTATAAGCCAAAGCTTCACAACATGAGTGACCTGAAACTTAAGGACAGGGTAATAAAGGCTCTTGAAATTCAGTTATTCATAAATAGTGAAGAGGGAAAGAAATTTAAGTCAGAGCACAGAAGACCGGAAGTTAATGCCCTCGTCATTGGAAATACTCTTCCACGTGCAAAGTTGTATGAGAATATCAGAATAAGACTTCATGAAAGGCTTGACTGTGGAATGATTGAAGAGGTTCGCAGTCTTCATGAAAGGGATGGTTATTCCTGGGAGCGTCTTGAAAAGTTAGGCCTTGAATACAGATATGTGAGCCTTTATCTTGAAGGGAAAATGGATAAGGACGAGATGATTGCTGAACTGTATCATGCCATCTGTCAGTTTGCAAAACGGCAGGAAACCTGGTTTAGAAGAATGGAGCGAAAGGGCGTGAACATTCACTGGCTTCCCCTTGAAGGCTCCATGGATCAGCGAATCAGTGATGCAGAGGAATACATTCGGTCCAGCATTGGCTTGTAGATTCCAGCTGAATGGGTGTTTTTCGAAAGTGAAAAAGCCTGCTATGCGTTTACGGCAATCTTGCTTTCGCTAGGATCTTCAATCTTTGTAAGGTATCCTGTGCGGATGCAGCTGTCAAAAAGTGAGTGCGAAATGAAGTCAGTTGTAATGTCATCGTATCCGTCCTTGTCACGAACAATACGTACAACAAAACCGTCTTCTGTTTCCTTAAGGATTGTCATGTAGTCTGTAGATTTTCCAATGCTCTTCAAAGTATAATATGCCATAGTATTCTCCCCACTAGAATAATTTGGTTTCATCAGGGCCTGCTTAAATTCATGAATCAGCATGATTTTTGCCCATAATGATCTTAGTGCGTCGTACCTATATTTTCGGTGTCTTTCATCCGGCAATTTAGTGTTTTTTTCATGTGAAGGGAGTTGGCTTTGGGAGTGGTGTTTATGGTGTTTTGTGATTTTCATGCTCACTTGTCTTTTTTCGATGAAAAACATGCAGTTTCTTTTTTTTCTTCTGACTCTCAGTTTTATGTTTGTTCCTGTGCATCCACGCAGGAAGAATTTCAACTTCAGAATAGAATTGCAAGTCATTTTCCCGGAAATGTAATTCAGTCTTTTGGATCCCATCCTTTTTCTCCCCGTGAGGAAGATGTTGAAATGCTGGAATTTCTTGCTCAGGACAAAAAAACTTTCTGTGTGGGTGAGTGTGGTTGTGATGCCTTTACTCCTGAACTTCGGGGCAATCTTGAAATGCAGGAAAAAGTTTTTCGCATGCAGCTTGATGTTGCAGTAAAATATGGACTTCCGGTGGTCATTCACAATCGCAAGTCTCTGGAAACCATATTCAGAAATTCGAGTGTGCTTTCAAAATGCAAGTGTGTTGTTTTTCATGGATTTTCTTTTGGCCTGAGAGAAGCAGGAGAAATCTTGCGAAGGATTCCCAATTCATATTTTTCATTTGGAAAGAATCTTCTTAAGAAATCACCAAAATCCCTTGAATGCATCTGCAGTCTTCCGTTTTCAAATATTGCTCTTGAAACTGATGCTCCTTTTATGACCCTGAAAAACGAGAGCAGGACTGAGCTTTCTGACATAAAACTGGTTTATGAATCTTGTGCCACAGCAACAGGAATTCCCATGGATGAAATTTCTGAAATGCTTTTCTGTAACTTCAAGAAATGCTTTTTTTAGTGAAAATAATTATAAAATTTGAGTATTTTTGGTAAAAATTTGTGCATAATCTGTATACTCTTCTATAAAAGGCGAATTTACTGTATAATTAATCGGTTATGGTGTTCCCTGGTGTCTGGGTCCTGGGGATTTGAATAGCTGAATTGATTATGAAGTCAAGCATTTTAAGGATTAGTATCAGCATTCTTATTTTTCTCTCTTTCATTCTGGCAATTGTTTTTGTCATGAGGCCGGTTTATGTCGTCGTGAACAATGCATTTGATTCAGTCCAGAAAAAGGCAATGCTTGTTCTTGAAGAAAAGACCCACATGAAATTTTCTTACTCATCACTTTCTCCGTCAATTCTTTCAAAGATTTATCTCAAGGGTATTTCTGTATATGATGCTGAAAATGGTGATGAAATTTTTACGATCAAAAAAGCTGTCGTTCACTACAGCCTTTCAAGAATTCTCAAGAAGGATTATGACAATGCATTTACCAAGGTCGTTGTTAATGACATGAACCTGGATCTCACCCAGGAAAAAATTGATTTCATAAAATCAAATTTTTCAAAGAATAAAAAATCAGACAGAAAAACCCTGGAAGAAATTTCAGAGATGGTAAACAGGATTGCCTTCTATCTGCCTTTTGAGGTTCAGCTCAAGAATGTAAATGCATCCTACACAACTAGCCGCGGTGATTTCTATTCTTTTTCTCTTCGCATTGTTAATATCAGAAAGGCTCAGGATGCATCCCTTTACTTCAGGGTCTTTGGAAGCCATTATGGAAAACTTGCAAGACTCCACGGATACAGTGAAGGCGTGAATTTCTATGTTGACGGTAATCTTATCAAGATGCTTCATGGGTCATCATTCCGTGTACGCCTTGATAATCTTGCAAGGGCTGATTATTCCGTGAACAGGCTCGAGTTCCTTGTGAATTACAGGAATGATATTTTGTCTGTCCGTTCCACTCAGAGACTTCATTCCTACAAGCTCTATGCATCTTTTGACTTGAAGAACAGGGAATTGTTTACAAGTCTTGAGTCTAAGAATTTCAATCCCTATGAACTGTTCAAGGTGCCATACTGGTCTGGTGTCCTTAAATTTTTCCATGGTTCCGTGATTACAACTCAGTCCAGTTTTTCTGCAAAATTTTCTGAGGGCAAATATTCATGGAATTCAGAATCTGAGGTCAGGCTGCCATTTAGATTTTCAAAAAAAGGCCAATGGGTTTCATTTAATGCAAAAGGCGACCTGAAAAACATAGTTGTTTCATCAATGAAGGCCTGGGGTGAGCGGTGTGAGGGAACTTTCAGCGGTTCATTCAACATTCCGGCTTTGCGTCCATCTGGAAGTCTTAGCATTGATTATTTCCTGTATCCGAGAAATGACAAGGTTCTTTCCGGGGATTTTTTCATTGAGCCAATGAATCGCGGGTTCATGGTTGTTTCTCCAGGTGTTAATCTTGAGGGGCATACACTTACAGCCTTTCAGACTTACGCAAATATTTCCAGGCGATCAATTGATTTTTCTGTTGAGACCCTGGATTATACCCATTCTGAATTTGATGTTCCTGGAAAAATTGAGGCAACCGGAAGCATTACTCTGGGTGCAAAAAAATATCTTCAGGTAAATGCATCCCTAAGCAATGAGTTCGTGGACTCGGCTCTTTATGTGACATCATTTTTTGCTGATTCTGAAAAAAAACAAACTTTCGGAAAACTGTCTAAAAAGTTCAAGCCTTACATTACGACTTTCGAGGTTTTCATTTCTTCGGATTTCAAGAACTATACATACAATTCTCCGTCTGTCCTTATAGCAAATACCCAGGCAGACAAGCAGGTGCTGTTCCTTTCATTTGATGGAAACAATGCCTCGGTAAGTGTGAGCCAGATTGATTTAATCTACGGCTCCAACAGTTTCTACGGATCTGGTGAGTATGACTATTCTTCGAAAGACAAGCAGATGACATTTGCACTGGATTTTTCATTCAATTCAATTCCCTATGAAATCACGGGAAACTATGTTATCGGCGACAATCTGTATGTAAACGGAAGCTATGGTCTTGAATTATATGCAAAATTTGATCCTGATAAAATAACGGGTTCGGCAAGCATTGAGAATTTCCCCCTGACTCTATCAAAGTATACATTCTCTCTTTCCTGTTCTTCTGACTATGTATATTCAAGTCTTGATGATTTTAATGTGTACATAAACAAATTTGATTTCTATGAGATTACCGGAAACTTCAGGACGAAGCCGCACTTTAACATGACTGGTGTTGTTGATCAGAAGAGTTTTGTTTCATCTGAACTTCTGTATCAGGATAATTTTTCGAGAAACTCAGGAAATGCAATTGTTTTCTGGAATGTAAATGACTCCATTCTTGAAAGCGCAAGTCTTGAACTCAACATGGTTTCAGATAATGAAAAAGAAAATATCCACATGAAGGCAGAAGTCAATAATCCTCTCAAGCTTGCCCTCAATGGTGAAAATTTCAGGAAGGATTTCTATTTCCAGGCTCAGGTAAATGTTGACAATTATCCGGTAAACAGAATCCTCGTTGGACAGAATGCAAACAACAGCCTGTCATTTGACATAAATGCAACTGGAACTGTTGAAAATCCCTATCTTTCTGTTGATCTTAGAAATGCTGCGGTCGGAATCGGAGGAAGCGTTCTTCATGCATCGGCTACAGCTTCTTTTATTGAAAACATTCTCACTGTTGAACATCTTGATGCCAGATGGAATAAGTTCAGTATTTCAAATTGCACTTCAAAAATCAATTTTGAAGAATTTTCTGGTTCTGCAGGTTTTGATGCCCATCTTGCCTTCGGAACAAAATTTGCTGATTCAAGAATTATTCTCAATCTTCAGAATCTTTCCATGGAACAAAAAAAGACTTCTCTTTTCCCTGAAATGTATTCCGTTGAATTCAGGTGCAATTCTGCAACAGGAAACTTCTTTGAAAATTTTACTCCAAAGTCTATAACTTTCATTAAGTCACCGGGACACTCTGACATTATGTCTGACTCATCCATTGGTTTGTATGGAGATTATTCTGAGGACGGAAATCTTCATCTTGCCATTGCTCAGGACAAGAGCATTCATTTTGACATCAATGGATATATCAGAAAGCAGGAAATGAACCTTGATATTGAAGATTTTCACTGTGATGTTAGAACCATTGCACCGCTTTTGAATTCTGATTTGTTTTCATTTTATTCAGGAGTCATTGAAGGAAATCTTACTCTCAAGGGATTTGTTACCGATCCTGATCTGGATGGACGGCTTCGTGTCTATGATGCTGATTTTAACCTTCCAAGTTTTATTCCGGATCATTTTGTTTCATCTGAAGTACCAATTGAATTCAGCCAGGAAGAAATTTCAATCCCGGAAACCCTTTTTACCATCAAGACTGGTGTTGCAAGTGTTGGTGCAAATATTTATCTGGACAGATGGTCTTTGTCTTCAATTCAGCTTTCATTGCAGACTCTTGCCAACAGGGATCTTCCGGTTAATGCAAAATTCGGAAACTTTGAGGTCAAGGGAAAAACTAGCATTGATGCAAACCTGATTATTGAAAATGGTGTCACTACCTTGAAGGGATCTGTTGGACTTAAGAATTCTGACATAATAATGAATTTTAACACTGGATCAAAAAAGGATGAAAGTGAAGAAAAAGACTCGGAAAAGAATTCATATATGGATTATGTCATTGACCTTGATGTTTTTGTAGACAAGAGAGTTCATGTCATTATTAATCCTCTCATGCGTGCCCTTATTGCTCCATCTACTCCGATTTCGGTAAATGTTGACACTTCATCCGGCCAATGGAACATAAACGGCGACATCGTTCTCAGGGGTGGAGAAATCTCATATTTAAGCCGCAACTTCTATCTAAAGGAAGGTCGCCTTATCCTGAATGAGTCCCAGAATAAATTTGATCCGATTATTACTGTTCGGGCCGAAACTCGAGAAAGAGACAGTGATGGTGAGAACGTTACAATCGTGCTTTCTGCAATAAAACAGCGGGTTTCCACATTTAATGCAACTCTTTCTTCAATTCCTGTAAAATCAGAGGCTGAGATCATGGAACTTTTGGGTCAGATTCTTAAGGGTGACTCAAAATCCGTGGGAAATTTCCTTGCTGCTGGCGTTGACTATGGTGTTCAGGTTACACTTTTGCGCAAGGTTGAGAATGGATTGCGTGATTTGTGTAATTTTGATATATTTTCAGTTCGTACGACAATTTTGCAGAATTCCATTATGCAGGGATTTGAAAGAGGTAAGGATAACAGAAATAGTTCTGTTGTTGGTAACCTGTTTGATAATACAACTGTTTATATGGGTAAGTATTTCGGAAGCGATATTTATGCTGATGCTCTCATGTACTGGACCTATGACAAGAATCGTGCCGGTTCAGACGGAAATGCAGGAAGTGGACTTGTGTTCCATCCTGTCATAGGTCTTGAACTTACGGCTCCTTTTGCAGACATTCGATGGTCTTTTGCTCCAGATTTGTCGGAACTTCAGCAGTCGTGGGCTCAGTCTACGTCCGTTACTCTGTCCTGGCGTCTGTCGTTCTGATTTCAATATGGTAGGTTATTATGCTTAAAAAATTATTGTTTTCTATTATTATGCTTTCCTTTTCTGTGCTTTTGCCATCTGTTGCCCAGGATGCATGGTACTATCACAAGCAGATCAAGAATGTTGTTTTTGAAAACCTAAAGACAGTAAAGAGTTCTGATCTTGATGGAGTTACATCCAGGTATATTGGAAAATCTTTTACAGATGAGCTTATTGGTGACTTGTATGACAGAATTTATTCCCTTGATTATTTTGATGATGTTGAGATTCGTGCCGCAAAGAATAATGATGACGGCAAGACTGTCAATATTATTCTTAGTGTTCATGAGAAGGCAGTTGTTACTAAGGTAGTCTTTGTCGGAAACCGTCAGATTCATTCTTCTGACCTCAAGTCCAAGATTTCAATCAAGGAACAGGATATATTCATAGAAAATAAAATGCTTCTCGATGAAAGGGCCTTGAGAAACTATTATCTTGAAAAGGGTTATACTGCAGCAACTGTTTCAGTTTCCAGCGAAACCAATGATGATGGTGTTGTTGTAAAGTTTGAAATTTCAGAGGGAAAGCAGACTGTCGTAAAAGCCGTTAATTTTGAGGGAAACAGAATTGTATCTGCAAAGACCCTCAAGGGAAAGATTTCCATCAGGGAAGTAAGTCTGTTCAATAAGGGATCTTTCCAGGAATCATCCATTTCAAAGGATTCTCAGGTTATTGTTGCATATTACAGGGACCGCGGCTATGTGGATGCCAGGGTTCTCAACGTAAAGCAGGAATCTGTTTTTAATGAAGAAAAAAGAAGAAACGAGCTTACCATAACATTCGAGATTTCTGAAGGAAGCCAGTATACATTTGGTGGTCTTGATTTCAACGGAAACAAGGTATTCACTACTGAAGAACTTTTGTCATATCTGCGCTTAAAGCCGGGTTCCACATATAACGAGTCAAAATTCCTTGAAACCAGAAGCATTATCCAGAATCTTTACTATGAAAACGGATATACATCAAACAGGTTTGGAATTGAAACTCACAAGGACACGGAAAATCTTGTTGTTTCCTATACAATGAATATCCAGGAAAATGCAAGAAGCCATGTTGAAAAGATTATCATTAAGGGAAATGAGAAAACAAAGGATTTTGTAATTACCCGTGAAATTCCAATTGTTGAAGGTGATATTTTCTCCAATGCAAAGATTGTAAACGGACTCCGAAATCTCTACAATCTTCAGTTCTTCTCAGCCGTAAATCCAGAGGTTGTGCAGGGATCGGAAGAAAACCTTGTTGACATCGTATTTACTGTTGAAGAGCAAAGCACAACATCCCTTGACTTTGGATTCACATTCAGCGGTGTAAGTGATCCTTCAGATTTCCCTGTTGCTATTTTTGCAAAACTGGCAGAATCAAATCTTTTTGGAGAGGGTAAGAGCCTTTCTGCAAGTACCTCATTGTCAACATCAGAACAAAGCGTTTCATTCGGCTATGGTCAGAACTGGCTGTGGGACATGCCAATAAGTACCAATTTTTCCATCGGATACACTCATTCAAGAAACTATGCCCTCAGAAACAAAATCCTTCCATCAGGTGACCTTGATGACGATCACTATTACATGGAATATGGTCAGCATGAATTTTCTCTTGGTGCATCTGTAGGCCGCCGATGGGTTCCTGATTTTGCAATCCTTACTCTTTCTGCAGGTGTCTCAACAAGCATAATCAATAACATATATGATGATGATTACTTTGTTCCAAATGATTCATCAATCACACATTATCATGACAACTGGGAACCAAAGAATTCCATCTGGACATCATTCTCAATGGATGGAAGAAACATAAGTTATGATCCTTCTTCAGGTTGGTTTGCAAGCCAGAGACTTGCCTGGTATGGTCTCATGAAGGAAGGTGTTTTCTCATTTGCTCCAAACTGGGGTGAAACAGAATTCTATCTGCGCACTGATACTAAACTTGAAAAATATTTTACTCTCGTAAATCAGCCAATCACAGAAAACTGGAGTCTAAGACTTGTTCTCATGGGTTATTCAGGCCTTTCTCTCCAGCTTCCTACTGCTGATACATCAATCAAGAGAAACAATCAGCTTTATATTGACGGAAGATTCTACGGTCGTGGCTGGACAATATACAATAAGGATGAAGGACGTGGACAGGCTTTATGGAACAATACACTTGAGCTTCGCATGCCTGTAATTCCTGGAATCCTTTCTCTTGACGGATGGTTTGATGCATGTGCAATTTCTGATACTGCAGGAGATTTCTTTGGTGGACTTAACAAGGAAGACTGGTATTTCAGTTTTGGTCCTTCCCTGAGATTCTCAATGCAGCAGTTCCCCCTCAGGCTTATTTTTGCAAACACATTCAAATACAAAGATGGAAGAATTGTCTTTGTTGATGAGGATGGAAACGGTGATAACAGAATGCGTGATAACTGGCACTTTGTTCTTTCATTTAACCTGACAAACCGCTAGTTTTTGCAATTTAGTGGCTTTGTATTTGCACATTTTGGAGATTTTGTTTATAATTTTTTAACTTTCTTGAATTGATTGATTCAGTTCACTCAGTTTAAGTCAAATAGAGGTATAACGATGAAGCGTATTTTCAAGTTGATTACAGTTTGTGCACTTGTTCTTGCATCAAGCACAGCAAGTCTTTTTGCTCAGCAGATTACTAAATTTGGTGTTGTAGATACAGATAAGGTTTACAAGGCTTATTTTGCCAATTCAGAACCTGTAAGAAACTATGAAGCAAAGAAAGCTCAGTTTACAAAGGAAATTGATTCCCTGACTAATGAAATCAAGAAGCTCAATGAACAGAAGGTTAAGTTCAGAAAAGAAGGAAAGGATACCGAAGCCGTAAAGATTGAGCAGCAGATTACAAAGAAGAAGGAATATCTTACAGAATATACAGCTGCAAAGAATGCAGAACTTGAATCAATAAAGGAAAACCTCAGAAAGAATAATTCTTTCTACAAGAAACTTTATGAAACACTTGCTCATGTTGCTGAGTCTGGTGGATACAGCATGGTTTTGAGTCTTCAGGATGCCAATGCTGTTTTGTGGTACAGTCCATCTGTTGATCTTACTGAAGACGTTATTTCTGAACTCGGTATCAGAAACTGATTTATGTCTGCAGAAACTCCACTTCTTTCTCAGTACTCGGGCTTAAAGAGGGAACATCCTGATGAAGTTCTCTTTTTCAGGCTCGGTGATTTTTATGAGATGTTCAATGAGGATGCTGTAGAGGTTTCCAGGCTCTTGAACCTGACTCTCACACACCGCGCGGATTCTCCCATGTGCGGAATTCCATATCATGCTGCTAAAGTTTATATTGCCAGATTGCTGAGGCTTGGTAAGAAAATTGCCATAGCTGAGCAGATTGGTGAAATAGCCAAAAAAGGGCTCACGGATCGCAAGGTTGTTGAGGTAATTACTCCGGGTACCGCATTGGAAAGCGAGTATCTTGACGGAGGAAGTGCGAATTTTCTTGCATGCGCTTATGTCTTGAAAGATAATGTGGGATTTGCCTATGTGGATGTTACCACAGGTGAATTCCGTGCAACAAGTTTTCCATGCTCATCCCTTGCTGAAAATCTTTCTAAGGAACTTGGACGGGCAAATCCAAGGGAACTGATTCTCCCGGAAAGTCTCAGAAACAATGGGGATGTTAATTCGTGCCTTGAAATTCTTGGGGGAATTGCGGTTTCCTGGTATCAGGATTGGAATTTCAATTCCCAGACATGCTATGATCGCCTTGTAAGGCAATTCAAAACTGCAAATCTTAAGTCATTTTCCCTTGATGTCAATTCTCCGGAGGTTCCTCCTGCAGGATTCCTTCTTGATTATCTTGAAAAAAATACAAATACATCAGTTCCACATATCCGCAGTATTTCCGTTTATTCAGAAAATCAGTATGTCATAATGGATGATTCTTCAAGAAGAAATCTGGAAATCCTGTATAATCTGCGTGATGGAACACCATCCTTTTCACTTCTTGAATGTGTCAACTATACCAGTACTTCAATGGGGTACAGGCTCCTGCGGTCATGGCTTTCCTTCCCTCTGACTGATCTTGCCAAGATTCGTGAACGTCAGTCCCGTGTGTGTTTTTTCTTCAATGACAGGGTATTGCTAAAAAAAGTCCGCGATGATCTTTCCGGAATTCTGGACATTGAGCGGCTTGCTGGAAGAATTTCTTTGGACAAGGCCCACGCAAAGGACTTGCAGGCTTTGAGGCAGAGTCTTGCAATGTGGAAGAAAGTCCTGGCTGTTCTGGATGGTCATTCCTTTTCCTCAGTTAATATGGAAGATGCCGATAAAATCATTGATTTGATTCAGCATTCCATTTGTGATGACCCTTCAACTGTTTTTAACGAGGGCAGAATAATCAGGGAAAACTGGTCTGAGGATCTGGATAACTGGAGGAATATTCAGAAGAATTTTTCTCAGATTCTTGATGAGTATCTTGAGGAAGAAAAATCAAAGACTGGAATTGCAAATCTTAAAATCAAGAATTCCGGCAACATGGGATACTTTATTGAGGTTACAAGGGGTAAGCTTGATAAGGTGCCTAGCCATTTTATTATCCGACGTTCTCTTGTAAATGCTGACAGATATACAACAGAAAAGCTACAGGAACTTGAGTCAAAGCTCAATGAGTCCTCGTCCCGAATTGTTGAGCTGGAGCATAGTCTTTTCCTTGAAATCAGAAATGAGCTAAAGAAATATGTATCTTACCTGCAGGAAATAGCCATGGAGGTTGCATATGCTGATGTGGTGGCTTCTTTTGCAAATGCTGCCCTGGTTCATTCCTGGGTTTGTCCTGAAATGGAAGAATCTGAGATTTTTCATGTTGAGGGTGCAAGGCATCCGGTTGTTGAAAATCATCTTCCTTCCGGGGAATTTGTTCCAAATGATCTTATTCTTTGTGGTCAGGATTCTGATGCCCAGAGCTTTGCCCTTATTACTGGACCAAATATGGCAGGGAAGAGTACCTTCCTAAGGCAGAATGCCTTTGTTTCTCTTCTGGCACAGACAGGTTCCTTTGTTCCTTGCTCCAGTGCCCGACTTGGCCTTGTTGACAGAATTTTCTGCCGTGTGGGGGCTTCCGATAATCTTGCCCGGGGTGAGTCAACTTTTCTTGTTGAAATGACTGAAACTGCCAGAATACTTCGTTCGGCAACAAGGAAATCCCTTGTCATAATGGATGAAGTTGGGCGAGGCACAAGCACTGAGGATGGTCTTTCTATTGCCTGGGCTGTCAGTGAGTATCTTTTGAATGCCATAAAATGCAAGACTCTGTTTGCTACTCACTATCATGAACTTACCAGAATGGATCATCCTTCCCTTAAGCTTTTGTGCATGGCTGTGTCACAAAATGGGAAAAACATTGTGTTTCTCAGAAAAGTTGTTTCAGGTGCCAGTGAAAACAGTTATGGTATTCATGTTGCAAGTCTTGCAGGAATTCCGGATCAGGTTTTGAGAAGGTCTGAGGAGATTCTTGAAAAAATCCAGGGTGAGGCAAGTCGCAGTCATATCCAGGTTCCCATTGATCCAATAGAGGTTACTGAAAATAAATCTTCCAGGCCATCTTTCACCGGAGCTCTTTTTAGTGATGAGGAGCTGATTTTGAATGAAATTCTTTCCTGTGATACAGACAACATGACTCCAATTGAGGCACTTCAGTCCCTTTCCCGATGGAAAAAATCTCTTTCCGGCAGGTAAAAGCTATATTCTCTTCACGGATACTGGAAAAATCAAAAAAAATCGGGAAGTAATGTTTATTGAATTTTTCCCTGATTTTTGTCATTTTGCTTTTTTGACGGATACACTGTTTATGTGTACTTGAAAACATGTGTAATTAAACAAAATATCAGGCAAAAGCTTGGTGTTCTCCTTAACTGGTGTTTTTCTGCTCAAAAATGCATCTCCTGCGGAAAAAAATGCTTTCTATCTGTTATATGTATGTCATGTGTTTTCAAGTACATTTTCAGGATTGCTCCACAAAAAAGCAGAAGGTGTGAAATCTGTTCAAGATTTCTTATAAGTGAGGACAAAATTTGCACATCCTGCAGGAGCGAAAGGATAATAGTGAGCGCGGATTGTGTGCATTCCATAATGCCATACAGATTGTGGTACAAGAATCTTCTTTTCTCGTGGAAATCACAGGATGAAAGATCTCTTTCGCTGATATTTGCAAAGGCTTGTCTTATAAAGATAAGGTCTGTTTTGGGAAAAAGCAGCCTTGAAAACTGGAAAATTGTACCGGTACCGCCAAGACCTGGCAAAATCCGCATGAAGGGGTGGGACCAGGTAGATGAACTTTGTTCAGTTTTGTCAGTTATATCTGGCATCAGGGTTTACAAGCTTCTGGAAAGAACTTCAGGCCAGCAGCAAAAGAAACTTGAACGCACAAAAAGGCTTGAAAAAGGAAGAAATCCCTATGTTTTGTCAGCTTCAGGCAGAAAATTTTCTGAAACGGGGCTTGAAAACAGGAATTTTCTTCTTGTAGATGATATTTTTACTACTGGAGCCACTATGGAAAGGTGTTCCTCAGTTTTGAAGAAATATTTTCCCGGGTGTCAAGTAATGGTTTTGACACTTTTTATTGTAGACTAGTCGCATTTATTGCTTTATAATGGGAACAAGCAGTATTTTTCATAAATGAGGTGAAATATGGCAGAAACTGATGAATCATTTCAGCTGGTAACCTTCCAGCTTGGATCTGAACTCTACGGTGTTGATATCATGGATGTCAAGGAAATCGTAAAGATTCAGGCTGTCCGCTTGATTCCAAATGCACCGTTCTATGTAGAAGGTATTATCAATCTTCGTGGAGAGGTTATTCCTATTATTAACCTTCACAAGCGCTTTTATATAAAGAAGATGGAAGTTCAGTCTGATGATGATGGAATGAGTGAGGACGAAGGCGGATTTATTATTCTTGATATTGAAGGCAATAAGATTGGAATTATTATTGACCGGATTGAGCGCGTAGTTCCAGTCAATCGTGATGAGGTTAAGCCTCCTCCACAGATGCTTGCTGGAATCGGAACTGAATATATTCAGGGTGTTGTAAGGCAGAACGACAACTATCTCATTATTTTGGATACTCGCCGTCTGTTCAGTGCAAAGGAACTCCAGAAGATTCTTGATCCAGACGCATAATTTGTTCTGAAACCTCATGACTTAATTATGAGAAAATGAGAAATAAACTGTTACAAATCAATTAAAATTCATATATGTCCTGAAATGTCTTTGTGGATATTTCAGGATTATTTTAAAAAGGGAACAAAAATGATACAGACATATAGTGCGACAATTCGCCGAAAGGAAATGGAAGCCGTTCTTACCTGCATGGTTGATGAGAAAATCGGACCTGGAGAAATGAACGAAAAGCTTGTTCAGACTGCAAAGGAACTTATTGGTTTTGATGGTGCAGTTGCATTCCGCAGTCCGGCCATTGCACTTGAGTATGCATTTAAGGCTCTGGATCTTCCAAAGGAAAGTGGAATTATTCTCAGTGCCCTTGCTCCCGCATATCAGATTCTTACAATTGAAAAACTTGGTTACAAGCCTTTGGTTGCAGATGTTAACGAAGAAACAGGGCTCATGACATTTGAGGCTGTTGAGCAGCTTGTCAAGGAAGACGGCCGTCTCATTATTTTCAATGAATCAATGGGTATTTTGCCTGACATTAAGAAATTCCTTGAGCTGGGCATACCTCTTATTGAGGATGTTTCTCAGTCTGCTTTGTCGTCATATCCCCTGGAACCTCAAGAAGCAGAAGAACTTGCAAAAAAACAACAGAAAAAAGTTCCTGCACAGGAAGGTGAAACTCCTGCCCAGGAAGAAGAAGTTCTTGGAAAAAGGGCTGGAATGTACGGTGTGTTCTCAATTCTTTCCATGGAAGACAGGGACATAATTACTGCCGGTGGTGGAGCATTGCTGTTTGCTCCTCAGAGAAAGGAATGGACTGTTTTGAAGCATCTTGCTGAAGCGGCTCCATCCACAGATATTATTCCAGACATGAATGCTGCTCTTGCCTATGTTGAGTTTAAGGAATTCAAGAGGAATGAAAAAACTCGAAAGGATTTCTATGCATTGTTTAGTCGTGCAATTATGTCTGGCCGTCACAAGACATATCTTCGCCCGCAGGGATCACTTTCCACAATCTATACTTTCCCCCTGGTTTTGAATTCAGGCTTCAAGGATGTAAAGGCCTATGCACAGAAAAAGGGTGTTGAAGTAAGACCTGCATATGAAAATTCAGTTATTGCAATGAGGCAGGAGGAGTATTCGTCAAAATGCATCTGTGCAAACTCACTTCTTCTCAGATGTGCCGCATTTCCTCTTTATCCGCGTCTTGGACAAAAGGAAGCTTCTCTTATTGTTAAGATTCTTTGTTCCTTGCCATAAGGGAGTGTCCTTGTCAATATGAAAAGATGCCTAATTGTTGCCAATTCTCTTAAGCCTGAAGCACAGTCAAAAGCCGCTGAGATTTCTGAGTATCTTTCCGGGAAAAGCATAGAATGTGATTCCTATTTTTATAATGGCCGTGATCCGTCTTGTCATGACATGAAAGTTGATTTTTCTAAGTGTGATTTTGTCATAACGCTCGGTGGTGATGGAACAGTATTGTATGCATGCAGGAGTTGTGCTCCATTGAATATTCCCGTGTTTCCAGTCAATTTGGGAGAATTTGGTTTTCTTGCTTCTGTTGATCCGGAAAACTGGAAAGGTGAACTTGAATCTTTTTTGAATGAATCAGCATTCTTGAGTGACAGGGTTCTTGTTGACTGTGAAGTTGTTCGGGGCGGAAAGACTGTCTTTACATGTTCCAGCATGAATGATTGCGTTATTTCATCTACGCCTCATGCAAGACTTGTTAATTTGAATGTTGCATACAATCATGCACTTTTGGGGCCTTTTAAGACCAACGGCCTTATAGTTTCAACTCCTACCGGTTCCACGGCTTATTCTGCTGCGGCTGGTGGTCCAATTGTTGAGCCTACCCTGAGGGCTCTTGTTCTTACTCCGGTAAATTCTTTCAGCCTGTCTGCCAGACCATTGGTTTTTGGTGGTCAGGGTGAAATTGCAATAACAGTTTTGGAAAGTCGCTGTGATTCCATAGTTTCTTGTGATGGTCAGGTTGACTATCCTCTGGAAAAAGGTGATGTAATAATCATGCGGCTTTCAAATTATTCAGCCAGATTAATTTGTTCTACCCAGGAAAAATTTTATTCTGCCTTGCAAAGTAAGCTTAACTGGGCTGGAGGTCCTCGTGCTTGAAGAACTTGACATAAAAAATTTTGCCCTTATTGATAATGCACATGTTGAATTTTCCCGTGGGTTTACCGTGCTTAGCGGTGAGACTGGTGCAGGTAAATCCATTCTCATTGGAAGTCTTGCCTTCCTTCTTGGTGGAAAAGCTTTTGCCCACCAGATCAGGACCGGGTGTCATGAAGCTCAGGTTTCAGGAACTTTTCTTCTTGAGTCAAAGGAAGCATTTGCATGGCTTGATGAGCATGGAATTGAAAGTGAGAATGACAGGGTTTTGATCAGGCGTCTGATTAAGGACACCGGCAAGTCTTCGGCCTGGATTTCTGGCATTCCTGTTACAAAAAATGACCTTGCGTCCTTTGCTGATTTTCTGGTTGATATTCATGGCCAGCACGAGCAGCAGTCACTTATGAAAGTGCAGGATCACAGAAGATATCTTGATATTCATGCAGGAATTGTAGATGAGGTTGCTCAGTTTACGAGCCTCTATAATGAACTGGTAGAAAAAAGAAGAGTGCTTGAATCCCTCAACACCAATGAAGCAGACCGGAAAAACAAAATAGAAATGCTTTCTTTTGCTGTTGATGAAATTACCAATGCAAAGTTGAAGCCGGGGGAAGATGAGGAACTTGAAGCAGAAGAGAATCGTCTTTCATCATTTGAAAAGCTTTATGCTCAGGTTGAAGAAATCAATTCTTTGTTTGACGGGGAATCTGGCGGTGTCCTTTCTTTGTTGAAAAAACTTGAGGGATCGGCTTCCCGTGCGTCAGATATGGACAAGCACCTTGAGTCTTTGTCTGAAAGGCTTCAGTCTTCATTCTATGAAATTGATGACATTTCAAAGGAATTCCGTCACTATGCATCATCACTTGTTTTTGATCCGGAAAGACTTTCCCAGGTGCAGGAACGCCTGGAATTAATATATAAGTTCAAGAAAAAATATGCCAACGGAATCAATTCCACGGTTCAGGATGTTCTTGATTATTGTGACAAGGCTCAGAATGAACTTGAAAGCCTGTCAGAATCATTCCAGGATAAGGGTGATCTTGAAAGAATTGTTAAGGAACTTGAAAAGAAGGCATTTGTTTTTGCGAAACAGATTTCAGCAAAGAGAACAGAACATTCAAAGAAAATGTCAGGTGAAGTTGAGGCGATTCTTTCAAAACTTGGCATGAAGGAAACAAGATTCAGTGTAAGCCTCACGGAAAAGGAAGGTGATGAAATCCAGCAAAAACTTGGACCTTATGGAATGGACAATGTTGAATTTCTTATCAGTGCAAATCCTGGTTCACCCTTGCTGCCTCTTGCCAGAATTGCCTCTGGTGGTGAACTTAGCAGGGTTATGCTTGCTCTCAAAACCATTCTTTGTCAGGCTGATCTTGCAGGAACTCTTGTATTTGATGAGATTGATACAGGAATCGGTGGTGAGGTTGCAGTAAGTATAGGTGAGCACATGAAAAAACTTGCGGAAAAAAAACAGATACTATGTATCACACATCTTGCAAGTATTGCAGTTTATGCCCATAATCAAATAAAGATACATAAGGGTGTTGAGGATAATATCACGGCAACAAACGTCTATGCCGTTGAGGGTGAAGACAGGGTTCGCGAAATTGCCAGAATGCTTTCTGGTGACAGCATCTCTTCTCAGTCTCTTGAGCACGCAGCTTCCATGCTTGAAAAATTTGGAGGAGAATAATGGCCATATCAGATGAAGAACGCAAGGAATTTCAGCTTAGAATCAAGCCTATAAAAGAAAAAATTGCTGAACTCATGAAGAAGGAAAAGGAAGACTCAATGAAGGCTAAGTCTGCCGAAAAATATGAGGAAAAGAAAGTTCTTCTTGCCGAGCAGAATATTTATATTGCAACTCTTCAGATCAGCATTAATACCATTTCTGTGGAGATGCTTGAAACAAAGAACAATGATTCATTAAATGATGCCAGAAAATCCATTTATAAGGCGATTATTCATCTGGAGGATCTGGTTACAAATACAGTTGATTGTCCTTTCAGTGAACTTGAGCCAAAGGTTCAGCGTCTTGAAGGTATTGGCATTGAGCGAAGACTTCATGTAATCAGAAAGCTGGGACTTGTAATTCAGATTCTGGTTGATGCTTTCGGTGACAATTCAAAATGGAAGGAATCATTCGTGGAAATGAGAGGTCGTCACGCAGTTGTTTCCAAGAATATGATTGACATGAAACAGGCTTACAAGGATTATTTTGATCATCAGTCAAAGGTTCATGAGGCTACGGTCAATACAATCAGGCTTATCCGCTCTCTTTTGGACAAGAGTGCAACTGAATACCGTGACCGCTATGAAATTGCATCACATCGACTCGATGACATGAGAATGGCTGTTAATCTTTTGATTGCCAACCGTAGAATTGCCATGATTCTCAATGATAAGGATCAGTCTGAGGAAATCAGAAAGAAGGCTCTGGTATGGAAAACAAAGATGGAAACTGATGCCAAGAAAGGTATTTCAAAATAATGAAAAAGGAATTTGCACTCAAGATTTTCGAAGCTTTTTCCATCCAGCGGTGGAATGATCTGATCAGGCCTTTTGACCTGGTTGAAATGGACAATGATGCTGAAAAAATGGTCATTGCCTATATTATCGGAAAGTATGAGGAAAGCAAGGGAGCCAGGATCGATTGGGATTGGATCATTCATGCTAGTCTGTTCAGTCTCCTGCGTAAGATTCAGCTTTGTGACATAAAGAGTCCAATTCAGCGTCTCATTAAGAATCAGTATCCACAGGAATATATCCGGCTCAACAAATGGGTGTTTTCTCAGTATTCAAATCTTATAGAAGACAATGAGCTTTATTCCAGATTTGGTGATTTCATGGATTCTCTCAGCGGGAATTGCCTTTTTGACCAGACTTCGGAGCTTACGATGCGAATTTACCGGGCGTCGCACAAATATGCTTCATTCCGTGAACTGGAAATGCTTAGCGTTGTAAATGAGGTTGAGCGCTATGATGGAATCAAGAAGCAGCTTAACGCGGAGCTTTCTGAATATCTTGACTTGAAGGGTCTCCAGCTGTTGATGACCAGACAAAAGCCCTTTGAATTTCTCATGAGGGTTGAGCAGCTCAGGTTTCAAACCAGATGGAATCAGACTCCAAGGGTTCCAAAGACTTCAGTTCTGGGACACTGTTTCTTTGTTGCCATTCTGACTCTTCTTTTCACAAAGGAATGTGGAAAAAAGATAACGGGAAAGAGACTTTACAATGACTATTTTTCTGCATTGTTTCATGATTTGCCTGAAAGTGTTACCCGGGACATTATTTCACCTGTAAAAACTGCCACTGATGGTCTTCCAGATGTAGTTAAAACTATAGAAGAAAAGGTTGTTGCTCAGGAACTGGTTCCTCTCATGGAAGAGTTTTATCGCGATGAAATCATGTATTTTACCAGTGATGAATTTTCCAACAGGGTTATTGTTGAAGGCTGTTTAGTTAAGGCTGATTTTGATGAAATAAATTCCAGGTATTCTGAAGATACATATAATGCAATTGATGGAAGGCTTGTCAGGTTGAGTGATCATTATGCTGCACTCATGGAGGCTGATCTTTCAATCAGGCATGGAATTACAAGTGCTCATCTTGTTTCAGGCCGTGATAATCTTCTTTCGGCCTATGCAGACAACCATAATGTCAATGGAATTGATGCTTCCAGTCTGTTTCAGGATTTTGCCGGCTGATTTTCAACATATTTGATTTTTTATTGCAATAATCAGTAATTAATCAAATTTTATTTTCATTAATGTTGTATAAAAATCTTATATCAATTATACTTTTCGCAAACTTTTAATATGGTATACTAAGGAAAATTGACTTTTTTTAAGTAGAAGTATATGGAGGATATATGACAATTTCTGAGATGCTCAGTCAAAGTGGAATTTTGACTTTGCTAGGTATGGGTGTCGTTTTTAGTTTCCTTATCATTATGATTTTGGCAATGACACTTCTTCACGCAGTTATTCATGCATTGGGTTGGGACAAAGAAGAAAAAAAGGATGCCCCATCTGCTGCCCCAGCTGTTAGTTCAGCACCCGCCGCTGATAATGGAGCAATTATTGCTGCCATTGCTGCTGCTGTTCATGAAAAAGAATCAAATTAATTATAATTGAGAGGATAAATTATTATGGCTAAAGTTGGAATTTCAGAACTTGCAATCCGTGACGCACATCAGTCGCTTCACGCAACACGTATGACTACTGCAGATATGCTCCCAATCTGCGACAAGCTTGACAAAGTAGGATATAAATATATCGAAGGATGGGGTGGAGCAACTTATGACTCATGTATCCGCTTCCTTAATGAAGATCCATGGGAACGCCTCAGAAAGCTTCATGCAGCTCTTCCTAATAACAAGATCATGATGCTTTTGCGTGCCCAGAATCTTCTTGGTTACAAGCACTACGCAGATGATGTTGTAGACAAATTTGTTGAGACTGCTGCAAAGAATGGTATCGGATGTTTCCGTATTTTTGATGCATGTAATGACCCGCGCAACATGGAACGAGCTACAAAGGCTGCCAAGAAGTCTGGTGTTGATGTTCAGATGGCTATTTCTTATGCAGTAACTCCTTTCCATACAAATGATAAATATGCTGAACTTGCAAAGACTTATGCAGAATTCGGTGCAGATTCAATTTGTATCAAGGATATGTCAGGTCTTCTTAAGCCTTATGAAGCTTATGATCTTGTAACAAAGATCAAGAAAGCATGTGACCTTCCTGTAGAAATCCACTCACATGCAACAACAGGTCTTTCTGTTGCATCTCTCCTCAAGGGAATTGAAGCAGGAGCAGACATTGTAGATACAGCAATTTCTTCTCTCTCTATGGGTACATCACACTCACCAACAGAAACTGTTGTAGAAATGCTCAAGGGAACAGAATGGGATACAGGACTTGATACAAAGCTCCTCCTTGAAATTGCAGCTTACTTCCGTGAAGTACGCAAACATTATTCTTCACTTGAATCAGCATTCCTTGGTGCAGATACACGTATTCTTCTTTCTCAGGTTCCAGGCGGAATGCTTTCTAACCTGGAAAGCCAGCTCAAGCAGATGGGCGCAGGCGACAAGATGGATGCCGTTCTTGAAGAACTTCCAAAAGTACACAAAGATGCAGGTTATGTTCCACTTGTTACACCAACTTCACAGATTGTTGGTACACAGGCTGTATTCAATGTAATCCAGGGTCGCTACAAGATGATGACTGCTGACTTTGCTAATCTTGTAACAGGTAAGTTCGGTAAGCTTCCAACAGATGCAAACCCTGATGTTGTTAAGCAGGCTCTTGCCCAGAACAAGATGGATGAAGTAATGACATGCCGCCCAGCAGACAAGATTGAACCAGAATGGGACAAGATGGTTGAAGAAGCAAAGAAAGCCGGTGGTAACGGAAGCGACGAAGATGTTCTTACATATGCAATGTTCCCTCAGGTTGCAACAAAGTTCTTCTCTACAAGAGCAAATGGTCCTGTTGATGCAGCCTCAACATTCGCAAAGAAGGAAGTAGCAGCTCCAGCAGCAAACCCATCTAAGGGCGGAAACTACACAATCACAGTTAACGGTGTTTCTTACAACGTTTCTTCAAACGGCGCAGGTTCAATCACTGTTAATGGAACTCCATACAATGTAACAGTAGGTGCTGCAGGTTCAGCTCCTGTTGCAGCTGCCCCTGTAGCTTCAGCTCCAGCAGCAGTTGGTGGTGTTGATATTACAGCTCCAGTTGCAGGAACATTGCTCAAGCAGTGCTTCTCAAACGGAACAAAAGTTACAAAGGGTCAGACAGTAATCATTGTTGAATCAATGAAGATGGAACTTGAAGTTAAGGCTACAGCAGACGGTACAATCACATATACAGTTGCTCCGGGAACACAGATCAACAACGGTCAGGTTCTTGCTTCTATCGGTGGCGTTGTTCAGGCAGCTCCAGCACCAGTTGCAGCAGCACCTGCAGCCGCTCCAGCTCCAGCAGCCGCTCCAGTTGCAGGAAACGGAACAAAAGTTGCAGCTCCAGTTGCAGGCGTATTCCTCCGCACAGCAGTTTCTGAAGGTTCATCAGTAAAGAAGGGTGACAATGTTGTAATCCTTGAATCAATGAAGATGGAACTTGAAGTTAAGGCTCCATGTGACGGTAAGGTTCACTTCCTTGCTAACCAGGGTGATCAGGTTACAAACGGACAGCCAGTTTGTGAAATCGTATAAAAGTATTGCTAAGCAATATTTTTATTCCGGGTTTTTTCATTTGGGAAAACCCGTGCAGCTTAATTATTTTGGAAAAAATTATGCCTATTAGAACTAATATTAAAAATACAAAGATTGCATTTATCATGCTTGCAATTATTGCGGTGGCTTCTGTTTTTTCTTTCACTAAGCCAGCTAATGCAGCATCATCTGGTGCAAAGACGGGAATGAATCGTGTAATTGCCAAAACTGAAAACTGGAATGGTAAACATGATATTTCTGTAGAGAAATTCCTTGGAAATATTGGAAAGTCTACTGGAATCTACATGATGTTCCATAAGCAGACTGCAGAGGAAATTGCCAGGGCTAAGGCTGAAAAAGCAGCACAGCTTGCGGCGGAAGAAAACAATCCATTTGAAGATGCTAATCAGGAACCTGGATGGAAATATATCGTAATGATTGCCATCGGATTCCTTATTATCTATCTCGCAGTTGGAAAAGGGTTCGAACCACTTCTTTTGATTCCAATCGGATTTGGTACTGTTCTTGTTAACATTCCGGGTGCAGGCATGGGAGTTGCCCCTCATGGAATGCTTAACATTATCTATAGTGCCGGTGTAGGAAATGAGTTCTTCCCAATGCTTATCTTCATGGGTATTGGTGCCATGACAGACTTTGGTCCACTCATTGCAAACCCTAAGATGGCTCTTCTTGGTGGGGCTGCACAGCTTGGTGTTTTCTTCACATTGTTTGGTGTTGCTCTTATGAATATCTTCCTTGGAACTGATTATACGATTCTCCAGGCATCGGCTATTTCCATCATTGGTGGTGCTGATGGTCCTACATCAATTTATGTTTCAGGAAAACTTGCTCCAGAAATGATGGCAGTAATTGCAGTTGCTGCATATTCATATATGGCTCTGGTTCCAATGATTCAGCCTCCAATCATGAAACTCCTCACAACAAAGAAGGAACGCATGATCAAGATGGAGCAGCTTCGCTATGTTTCAAAGACAGAGAAGGTTTTGTTCCCAATGCTTTTGCTTGTTCTTGCAATTCTTCTTTTGCCACCTGCATGTCCTCTTATCGGTATGCTTGCATTTGGTAACTTCGTAAAGCAGAGTGGTGCTGCTGAACGTCTTTCAAAGACAATGGAAAATGAACTCATGAATATTGTTTCCATCCTTCTGTCTCTTGGTGTTGGTTCACAGATGACACCAGAAAAGATCATGAAGAAGGAGTCATTTGGTATTATTATTCTTGGTCTTGTTGCATTTGCTGTTGCCACAGCCGGTGGTCTTCTCATGGCAAAGTTAATGAATCTTTTCCTTAAGAAGAAGATTAATCCTCTTATTGGTTCTGCAGGTGTTTCTGCCGTTCCGATGGCTGCCCGTGTTGCAAACAAGGTAGGTCTTGAATATGATCCTTCAAACTTCCTTTTGATGAATGCCATGGGACCAAATGTTTCTGGTGTTATCGGTACAGCAATTGCTGCCGGTGTATTCATTGCAACATACGGAAACTAATAATTAAAGGTTCTTGAGTCTTGTGATTCAGGAGCCATTAAGACATTTTGTTGAATTTTAGGATTTTTTGTATTGACCATGGAATCGTAAATTTGATAAAATATCTTACTTGTTAATAGTCTGTAAGGAAACCGTTACTCCTTATGACAAAATAAATTCAGAGGTTATGAAAATGTACGCAATTGTTGAGTATAAAGGCAATCAGTACAAGGCAGAAAAAGACGCTGTTCTTGAAGTTGCAAAGATCAACGACGCTAAAGAAGGCGACACAGTTACAATCGATACAGTTCTTATGGTAAGCGATGGTGACAAGGTTTCTGTTGGAACTCCTTATGTAAAGGGTGCAAAGGTTACTGTTGAAGTTGGAAAGACTTTCAAAGACGACAAAGTTCTTGTTTTCAAGTACAAGTCAAAGAAAGATTATCACCGCTTTATCGGACATCGTGAACAGTACACAATGGTTACTGTAAAGGATGTTGTTTTAGCATAAGGTGACTGAAATACTTTTAGTGTGTGATGAAAACGGTTTGTTCAAGAGCCTTTCAGCTTCTGGTCATGCCGGTTTCTCCACAAAAGGAAAGGATATTGTTTGTGCAGGTATTTCCATGCTACTGGATACGGCAATGGAAGTCCTTTTGAAAACTGAAGGTATTGTTCTTGAAAAAGAAATTGCTTGTCGTGGAAAACTCGCTTTCCATGTTTCAAGTTTCGAGTCAGTTGTTCCAGTTGAGGAACGGCTGAAATGTATAGCGGATTTCATAAGGCAGGGAATTAATTCTTTGACCAAAGATTATCCGGCTTACGTACTCTTGCGGGAAATAAAACAATAACCGAAGTTTCTTCGGTGGAGGATTAAAATGGGACGTACAAAAGGCGGAAGCGGTGCTAAGAACGGCCGCGATTCAAACCCTAAGCATTTGGGCGTAAAGAAATACAGTGGTGAAATGGTTACAGCAGGTTCTATTCTTGTTAGACAGCGCGGTACTCCAATTCATCCTGGTAACAACGTAATGCGTGGCGGAGATGACACATTGTTTGCAACTGTAGACGGTGTAGTTAAGTACGGAAAGCGTATGAACCGCAACATCGTTTCTGTTGAACCAGTTGCAGCTAACTAAGTTCAGCTAACGAATTATGCAATGCCCTGATGTGAAAGTATTCTTTCATAGTCGGGGCATTTTTTTTGGATTTTTGTAAATCCTGTATTTGGAGATATTCTATGATTCAATTTGCAGATGAGGCAACTATAAAAGTTTCTTCCGGAAAGGGAGGAAATGGCTGTGCTTCTTTTAGACGAGAAAAATATATTCCCAATGGTGGTCCTAACGGTGGTGATGGTGGACGTGGCGGTGATGTTATTTTTTGCGTCAAGAGAAATCTAAGAACATTAGCACACTTGCGATTTCATCCGATTTTGAAGGCAAAAAATGGTGGTGATGGCCAGGGCTGGAACCGTTATGGAAAAGATGGTGAGGATATTATTATTCCTTTACCTCCAGGATCAACAATCAAGGACGCAAAAACTGGTGAAATAATAAAAGATTTTCCGTCTGATGCAGAAGACGAAACATTCCTTTTTCTGAAAGGTGGCAATGGCGGATGGGGAAATGTTCATTTTAAGTCCAGTACAAATCAGGCTCCCAGAAATGCAAATCCTGGTCAGCCCGGGCAGGAACGGGAACTTAGAATTGAATTGTCTGTCATGGCTGATGTTGGATTGGTTGGATTCCCTAATGCTGGAAAATCAAGTCTACTGGATTTATTCACTAATGCCAGGCCAAAAATTGCTCCTTATCCATTTACGACTAAGATTCCTAATCTTGGCGTTTTGCATGTTGATGATGAAAAGGATTTTATTATTGCTGATATTCCTGGAATCATTGAAGGTGCAAGTGAAGGTGCAGGGCTGGGAGTCAGGTTCCTGAAGCATATTTCAAGAACCCAGGCTCTTTTGTTCATGATTGACTGCAGTGATGACAACTATCTTGATGCATACCATCTTTTGCTTAAGGAACTTGATGGTTTTGGACATGATTTGACTTCTAAGCCAAGAATTGTTTTGTGCAACAAAATTGATGTTGAAGGAGCAATGGAAAGGGCTGAGGAAGTCAAGGCAAAAATCAATTCTGAGGATCCAGACATTCCGGTTATTCCGGTTTCTGTAGCTTGCCGCCAGAACATGGAGGCTGCAAGAAAAGAAATAGTGAGTCTTGTTGATAAAATGAATGAACTGAAGAAACCGGTTATGCAGGAAAAACTTAAGTCTGAAAAAACTGAGTTTATGAAGAGCCGGTCCGTTGATGATTCAATGGAAATTCAGTTTCCAGGTAGTGAAGGCTGATGTAAAATGAGAATTGCAGTCCTTGGGGGAAGTTTCAATCCCATTCAAATTGCACATCTTGCTCTTGCTGATGAGGTTTTGAAAACTTTCTCCTATGACAAAATAATATTTGTTCCTGCTGGAATTCCTCCTCATAAGGAAATAATGGACACTATTCCTCCTGAAAAAAGATTCCGCATGGTTCAGCTTGCAGTTGAAGACAATGAAAGTTTTGCTGTTGAAGATTATGAAATCAGGCATTCCGGGGTTTCTTATACTTTCGATACAATTGAGTATCTGGAAAGAAAATATTCTGATGTTCTTGAGGGAAAGATAGCTCTTGTAATGGGAAGTGATTTGTTTCCTCATTTTCATTTGTGGCACAGGGCAAAGGAACTTTCCGAAAAGTGCGATTTGATTCTGGCTGGTAGACCAAAGGATTTTAATCAGCAGGATGAACATACAAATCGGGCTGTAGGTGATTATGCGAAAGAAGGTGAATCCAATCCTCTTGAAAATCCATTGTTTCGAAATGCATTGAAGCTGGACAATGTTCTGATGAATGTTAGTTCAACTCAGATTAGAACACGGATTGCCCAGGGGAGAAGTTTCCGATATCTTGTTCCAAAAAAAGTTTTTGAGTATATTAATAGCGAGAAGTTGTATATGAAAACTGACTGGTCCAAAGTTATAGAGAGAATCGATGCACATGCAAAAAAAGTTCTTTCAAGAAAAAGATATGAGCATTCAGTTAGGGTTGCCGAAACATCAAGATATATGTGTGGCCTTTACGCCCTGGATCCTGAAAAGGGATATGTTGCTGGCATAGCTCATGACATCTGCAAGGAAATGGATGATTCACTTATGATTTCTCTGGCCAAAAAGGACGGCATGGAAATTTCTGATGCTGAAAGGGAAAAAGTCTCTCTCTTGCATGGAAGGGCTGCTGCTGTTTTTATCCAGGAAAAATTTGATGTTTATGATGGGGATATTCTCGAGTCCATTTCAAATCATACTTTGGGAAAAGAAAATTTGTGTGATCTTGGAAAAATAGTCTATTGTGCAGACAAAATTGAACCTGGGCGTCCCCAGTCAACTGAAGAATACAGGAAGAACCTTTTTTCCAAATCCTTGAATGAAATGACTGCCATTGTTGTCAGGGAAAATATGGAATATCTTGAGAAAAAAGGCAAGAAGATTGCTCCACAAAGCAAGCTGTTCCTTGAGAGCCTGTGATTTTTATTCTGAATTTATTAGGTGGGTACAATGAATATTTCAAAACAGAAAAGTGGTGTTATTTTTCTTTTTGTCATTCTTTTGATTATTGCCAGTGTGGGTACTTTTGTTGCCATGTCTTTGAGGGTTGATCCTGTTGAGGAAAGTCTCAAGAGTGATCCTGTTATCTACACTCTATGGGTTATAACTGATGACGATGGAAATGCCCTTTCTACTGCACTTATGTTTTTTTATCCGTCAGCTTCCCGTGGTTTATATTTTGATATTCTTGGAAACACGGGTGCCATTTACAAGAGTCTTAATAGAGTTGACAGAATTGATGCGGTTTACAAGGAAAAAGGAATTGATGTCTATCGGCAGGAAATAGAAAGCCTTGTTGACAAGAAAATTCCTTTTTACATTGAAATATCACTTTCTGATTTTTCTACCCTTACCGATTACCTTGGCGGTCTCAACATATTTGTTCCCTTTCCCATTGATGAAAAGACTGAAAATGGTGATTTGTATTTGCTTCCAAGTGGTGCTGTTCGTCTTGATGGTGAAAAAATCAGAACTTTTCTGACTTACCGCCTTGAAGCAGAAACTGATTCTGATGTCAATGGAAGGCGCGAGGCTGTGTTTGTTGCATTCTTGTCTGCTCTCAAGGAAAACAGAAACAAGATTTTGTCCAAGAATAATTTTGCACGCTATGCAGCAACATTAAAGTCTAACATTGAAGAAGATAATCTTAAGAGTCTTCTTGAGAAAGTAACTGATATTGATGCTGAAAGATTGACTGCACAGCCAATTACTGGAACTTTAAGAAGTGTTGAGGGAAAGACTCTTTTGTTTCCGTATTATGACGGCCAGCTTATCAAGGATGTCGTTAACCAGGGAGCCACTTCGCTTGTTAGTGGAGAAATTACATCTGCTAATCGGGTTTATGTTCTTGTGATAAAGAATGGAACTTCACAGCAGGGTCTGGCAAGAAATACGTCTTTCCTTATGGCAAGTGCCGGCTATGAAATTCTTGAGGCTGTTAATGCTGACCGAAATGATTACACAAAGACACAGATTATAAATCATATTGGAAATGAAGAGGCCGCAAAGGCTCTGGGGTCATTTATCCGATGTACTAATATAGTTAATGATCAGGTTTTGCCTGAAAATGCAGGTGCAGACAGTGCTGCCAAGGCGGATTTCACCATTATTCTTGGCCGGGATTTTGACGGAAGATACGTTAAGTAAGATTATTATTGCAAAGTAAAATAGGAGTATGCATATTATGGAAAAATCAACAAAAGATAAGGCTTTGGAAATTGCTCAGCTTATTGAGGATGGAAAGGCTACGGATGTTGTGGTTATTGATGTTTCTAAATTGAACAGCTGGACTGATTACTTTGTTATTGCAACTGTTACAAGTTCAGTTCTTTCACAGGGTATTGCAAAGCAAATCAAGACTTATACCAGGGAAAATGACATGGAAGTTCATCTCACTCATGAAAAGACCTATGACATGAACCAGTGGAATCTTATTGATTTGGGTGATGTTGTTGTTCATCTTATGAGTGATGAGGCAAGATCATTCTATGAGCTGGAAAAACTCTGGCATGCAGGAGAAATTATCAGGGGATAGTTTTACTGGAACAAAAAAACACCTGCCATGGTTGAACTGTGTTTGCTCAGCCTTGGAGGTGCTGCTTAAAAAGAACTAATTGTTTTTATTCCATGTCAGAAGGCAATGAGTCTTCTTCAATCATGTCATCTTTGATGTTGTAGAATTTGTCATAATCGAAGTTATCATCGTAGCCATCTTCAGCTTCGCGATCATCGTATGAATCTTCATCTGTGTAGTCGTCTTCTACATTTTCATCTTCGTAGAATTCGTCCTTGAATCCATCATCATATTCATCGTCTTCAAAGTCATCATCAAAACCTTCATCGTTCATTTCTTCTGAATAATCATCGTCATCATAAGAAAAACCTGCCATTGAAAATTCTGTGTCGTCATCATTGAACATGATTAAGCCTCTCAATTTGTGAAGTTGCAGTAACAAACTCTCAAAGATACTTTAACCTAGATTAGTTTAGTCATTGCATTTTGTCAATTGGGAAAATAGGTTTTATTATTTGGATTATGAATTGTTAAGGGATAAATTGGAGTTCATGAGCGATTTTCTTGTGCAGTATTGACAGTATGGGCTTAATTTTATTATAATGCTCTCGTATGTCTGACAGTGTAAGTGTACTTTGCCCGGCCAAAATTAATCTTGGTCTTAGGGTTTTCCCAAAAAGGGCAGACGGCTTTCACCATATTCAGAGTATTTTTACCACGGTAAATCTTTTTGATGAGCTTAAGGTGACTGTGACTGGTGAAAGAAATACATGTCGTGTGAACGCAAGAGGTATGAAGCTTCCGGAAGAAAATACGTTCACAAAAGCATACAAAGCTTTCTGCGTGCTGACTGGCATAGACAGTGGGGTTCTTGTTGAAGTTGACAAGAAGATTCCTGCCGGCGGTGGATTGGGGGGCGGCTCAAGTGATGCTTCTTCTTTTATTCAATCCCTGAACAGTCTTTTTAAAGCACAGTTGTCTGATTCTGATCTTCTTTCATTGGCAGGTCAGGTTGGAAGTGATGTGTTCTTTTTTACCAGTGCGCTGAATGCAGATAATGGAAGGCGTTTCGGCTTCTACAGTCCTTATTGTGCTGTGGTTGGTGGCCGGGGCGAAAAAATCCATGAAATCGAGGCTCGAAATGATTTTTCCGTGCTTCTTGTAATGCCGGGGGTTGAAGTTTCCACAAAGGAAGCCTACTGTCTGGTTGATAATGCAATGAACGGCAATGTGAAGCCTTTTGATAACATGGAAGTTACCTATAGAAAGAATGTTGCAGACTGGAATTTTGTCAATGATTTTACGATTCCGGTTTGTGAGAGTTATGCTGCGGTTGGCAATGCCTTGTCTGAAATAAGAAAGTGTGGTGCTGATTTTGCAGATATGTCCGGTTCCGGATCAACTGTGTTCGGAGTTTTTGAGGACAGAAAAAAAGCTTTGGCTGCAAGGAATTGCCTGGAAAAAAAGTTCCGGTGTTTCCTGGCTTAAGAATATAGGAGAGTTAGGCAGTAATTCAGTAGATGCTGGGTTTTTGTCTTATCAAATTTGCTTTCAGATTTGATCAAAAAGGAGAGATTTTATGCAGATTACTGATGTTAGAATCCGCAAGGTTGAAGGCGAAGGTAAGCTTAAGGCTTATGTAACAGTAACATTTGATGACTGCTTTGTTGTTCACAATGTTAAGATTATTGAGGGAACATCTGGCTTGTTTATTGCAATGCCAAGCAGAAAAACATCATCAGGTGAATATAAGGATGTTGCTCATCCAATTAGCCCGGAATTCAGGAATGCAATTCAGGATAAGGTTCTTACTGAATACCAGGCAGGCCATGTTGAAGTAGGGCCAGGAGAAGACTGAGGAAGTCTTTGTTGATTTAGTTCTTAATTTTGGGTCGTCGTCAAGTGGTAAGACAATGGCTTTTGGTGCCATCATTCCGCTGGTTCGAGTCCAGCCGACCCAGTAGTTGAGTGAGTTTTATAAATAATTTAAAAGGAGTCCATCAAAATGGAAAAATTTGTTATTAATGCAAAGACACGTACTGAAACTGGAAAGAAATACGCAAAGGCAATTCGTGCTCAGGGTCGTATTCCAGCAGTAGCTTACAATGAAAAGGGTGAATCTTTCTTGCTTGAAATTGAAGCAAATGAATTCGAAAAGGCATGGAGATCTATTACAAAGACAACTCTCGTTACTCTCAACATTGACGGAAAGGCAAACAATGCATACATCAAGGATTGTTCTTATGATATCAAGACAGACAAGAGCTATCATGCTGATTTCCATGTAGTAAGCGGAGAAAAGCCAATCGTTGCAACAATGAAGATTCGTCTTGTTGGTACAGCAGCTGGTGTTCTCAAGGGTGGATTCATGGTTAAGCACGTTCCAGAAATCACTGTTAAGGCTCTTCCACAGGATATGCCAGAATTCATTGAAGCTGATGTTTCAAAGGTTGAAATCGGTCAGAAGCTTACATTTGCTGATCTTTCTCTTGGTGACAAGGTTACAGTTATTTCTAATCCTGCTTCAGTTATCATTACTATTGCACCTCCAAAGAAATGATTTGAATAATGTCGGCGTGATTTGATTTATATAAGGCTGTCCAGTATTTTGGGCAGCCAATTTTTTTATGGAAAAACAATTTTTTGAGAATAAGGTAAGAAATTCTCTTGCTGAATGCCTGCGTAAGGATTCAAAATCATTAGAACAGATTCATACTCTTGCCTGTGCTGTTTCAGGTGGTGCTGATTCCATTGCAATGCTGTCGGCCTTGAAAGAAATTACAAAAAATACAAAAGTCCGGCTTTTATGCGTGAATGTTAATCACAATATTCGGCCTGTAGAACAGACTCTTGGAGATTCTAAATTTGTCGAGGAATTCTGCAGATTTATTGGGGTTGATTTTTTTTACTATGAAGTTGAGCCTCATAAAATTAAAAGAATATGTGATGAATCAAAAAGAAGTGTGGAAGATGTTGCTCGGGAAATCAGGTATGATATTTTTCATGAATTCATTGAAAAAGAGAATGTTGACTATCTTTGTGTCGCCCATAATTCTGATGACCAGGCAGAGACTTTGCTAATGAGATTCCTGCAGGGATCTTCTGTAGCATCAGGAATTTCATCTGTTAACGGAAAAATTTTAAGGCCACTTTTAAATGTTTCCCGCGCAGAAATTGAGTCATATCTTTCCTTGGCTAATGTGGAATTCAGGACAGACTTGACTAATCTTGACACGGCATATTTTCGAAATAGAATCCGGCATACTGTGGTTCCTTTGCTTAATGATAAATTTCCACAATGGAAAAAATCGGCCATTTCCTATGCATTGCGAATGAAGGAAAAAGAAGATGCTCTTGAATTTTATGCTTCAAAGGCCGAAAAGTTTCTGAATGCCAGAGTTGATATGGCATCCATGAAAGTTACCATCGACAAAACCAAATTCCATTCTTTTCCAGTTGCCATAAGGCGTCTTGTTTTGTTCAGCCTGTGTGACCGGTTGCTTGATGCAAGAGTTAGGATTCCATCTTCAACCTTCATGAATACGGTTGTCAGTGACGATTTTTCTGGTAAAGTCACAGCCTGTGGACTTGAAATTTTCATAGACACTCAAAATGGTGATAATATTATAATTCAAAGAATCCAAAAACTAGCGACAGAAAAAGGATTCTTTGCTATAATAGAAGAAGATTGCATCAGAATCCTTAATGGTGCTTCTTTTTCATTCAGGGCCCTGAACGGCGGAATCATGGTTGAATCAGAGGAAAAAAGCGTTTTTATAGAGAATCTGTCTTATCCTTTTGCAGCCAGAAGTCCATTGTGCGCTGATGAAATAATGGCATCCGACGGTTCAATGCGAAAGGTTTCCGGAATTCTTGAAAGCTGGAAGTGTGGAAGCATGAAAAATGATCTTTTGATTATTGAATCCATGTTTTCAAGAGACAGTAATTCTTCTCAGAAAATTGTTGCTCTTCTGGGATTTCATCTGGGTTTCCGTAACTGGATTGTGAAGTGAACTCCTTGAAACTGATGCTTTTGGATAGTGTGAATGAAAAATGGTAGAGGTTATGTATGAAAAAACTTTTTTTGTTGTCTGTGATTTCTTTACTTTCGCTGGCATTTGCCCTTGATCCAATTCATACTTCTGATAGCTTGCGTGATTCTGCAGACAAGGCCAATAGAAGAACTGCCTTAAGATGCCTTAACAACGCAACCAATTATTTTGCCGACAAGAACTGGGAGGCTGTGGTTTCTCAGGTGTCTTTAGGGATTGCATATGATGATTCCATTTCTGATCTTTGGTATATTCTTGCTGCTGCCGACATGGCTCTTGGATACACAAGACAACAGCTTGCTCCCATGCTGGAAAAATCCCTTAATTTGAATAACTGGGTAAACTATAATCGTGATAATGCCAGACTTATGTATGCTGACATTCTTTCTGATACTGGAAATCTTTCTCAGGCTCTTGAAATTCTGGATTCAAAACCAATGCTTTATTCATCTGATGCTGAATACATTCGAATCAAAGTTTATTACAGAATGGGTGATGGAGTTTCAGTTTCAAAAGCAAGAAACAAGATTGATGGTGCAAGAAAAATTTATTCTTCTGATACAAGATTTCCATTGATTTTCTTTAAGCATGAATCTCCAGACAGCATGGATCCGGATGTTAAGAGATTGTCCTCATATTTTATTTCAAGAATAGCCCAGTATGCTGAGGCCGCTCCAGACAAGGATGCAGAACTTGAAATTTATGCAGCGTCTTTTGCTCAGGGTGAGACAAAGATACATCTTTTGAAGTCATTTTCTGCCCGAGGTCTCAGTCATCCTCTTTATGCAAGGGAAGCTCTTGCAGCTGGAATTTTAGGAGAGCAGGATTCATTTGAATATATTGAAAAGTTTGCTGACAATGAGATCGACTATGATATTCTGGTCAGCTTCATTAGTATGCTCAAAGACAGTGATGTTCTTTCGTATGCCAGGGAATACTTTACTGCATTTGGTGGAACAATTCTTCGGGATACTGATGATGATGGCCTTTTGAATTTAAAGGCAAAATTCATGCGTGGCCGTTGTTCTCAGGTTTCCTACGACAAAAATCAGGATGGACAGGATGAATGGGTTGTAAAATGCGACTTTGGAAATCCAGTTTCAGGAAGTCTTTTTGGCAGGAACATGGATTTTACCTGGTCATCTTTTCCATATCTTGGAAGTGTTGCATTCAACATGGATAACACTCAGGCTATGGCAAGGGAAACCTTTTCAATTGTGGGCGAGTCATTGAAGTGGACGCCATTGCAGATGGGAAAAGAAAATTTTATTTCCAAAAAACTTAAAATGGAATTCTTTTTCCCGGAAATCTCTGAAACTTCTTCTGAGCTTACAAATAACATGCTTCTAGATTGTGCCTCTGACTTTGAGATCGAATCAAATCGTGAAAATGGAGGAAGAATTCATTTTGTTCTTCTGAACGGAAATGTACAGACTTCATTGTATTATGATGCTCAAAACAGATTGTATGCTCAGGCTCAGTTTGAGAACAATCTTCCTGTTTTGCGTGTTGTTGATGCTGATTCTGACGGACTTTTTGAAACCACAGAATTTTATGCAGTTGATGAGAAGGGTGATATGGAAGTTCATTCTCTCAGTGACGAGCGTACTGTAATGAAAAATCTCTATGGCGTTCCTTCAGATGCAAGTGAGTTTTATCTGAAGATGATTCAGATTGATTCCAATGCAGATACTGTTCCTGATTTTACGGAGGAGTATCTTCCACATGGTGGTAGAATTACATCATGGGATGTTGATGGGTCTGGAAACTGGAATGTGCGTCATGTTATTTATCCAAAATCTCAGAATGGATCTGTTAAGGAAGAATCCATGTTCTATTCACCGGTAAAGAATCAGCTGGTTTGTGTTGAATGTGTTAATGGAGTTCCACAATCAGTAAAGAATGGAGATTCCATTCTGAATGTCATTAAGTGCCGGGACTATGATTTTTACTGGATTTGTTCTGGCAACACAGTTGTTGATGACGATAAGCTTTCAGATTTTTCAAAAAAAATAAGAAATTTTATTAACCATTCAGTGACTCAAGGTGTTTCAACTATAGTGGACGATGAAACCTATAGAGCTTTGTTTGTAAGAGTCGGTAACGTAAATTATGCTATGCTCATAGATCGTGAAGTTGACCCAGAAAATTTTGTGACTAATGGAAATATAGAATGATTGTCAAATTAAAAAAAATACTTTCTGTTGTGATGATTGCCGGGGAGATTGTTTTTGTTTCCTGCAAGTCATCAGAAAATAAAATTTATTTTTCAAATGTTGATTATACAGAGCTTGATGCAGTTAATGATGAAATACGTTTGATCAGGTCAAAAATTGAAAGTGAAAAGATCCGGTCATTGTGGAAAGCCAAGTTGATGTCTGATAATCTTCCTGGCAACGAGGATGCTTCCAGACTCCTTGAAGATTGTATTTCTTCTGTTTCTGGTCATCTTAAAAAATTATATGATGAAAAAAAATATCTTGATTCATTAAGGTATTCTTCTAGTCTTGAAGCCATTGGTGTTCCTGCAGAAAAAATATCTGTTTCCAGCTTAAAGCTTGAAAAACTTGTTTCAGGCAACATGATTTCACTTTCCGAAAAATCCAGCAAGGCAAAGGTTTCTGACATGATAAAGGGAACCGTTACTGTCTTTGTTGACAAGGGTATCAAAATCCAGAAAGGAATAGGATATGCTGATGCTGTCCTGGGTAGTGGTTTTTTTATCACGAAAGACGGCTACATTGTTACAAATCATCATGTTATCGAAGATATGGTCAACAAGGAATATGAAGGCTATTCACGGCTTTATATAAAACTTGCCGAGGATCCTGACACGAGAATTCCTGCCAAGGTCGTTGGATATGATTCAACTTTGGATCTTGCCTTGCTTAAGACTTCCATTGAGGCACCCTATGTTTTTTCCCTGGGTAGCAGCAATGATCTTAGTGTTGGTGACCGGGTTTCTGCTATTGGTTCTCCTTTGGGCCTTGAAAAAACCCTCACAAGTGGAATTATTTCTTCCGTTGACAGACAACTTCTTACTGTTGCAAGTGTTTTTCAGATTGATGCTGCCGTTAATTCCGGTAATTCTGGAGGACCATTGATTGATGAGCAGGGAAAGGTTCAGGCTGTTGTTTTTGCTGGAGTTCAGTACAGGCAGGGACTTAATTTTGCTATTCCTGTTGAGTATCTCAAAAACATACTTCCATATCTTCTTGATGGTGGGGAATTTGTTCACCCATGGATGGAAGGTTACGGAAAAACAAAGCGTCTTCCAGGATCTGGTGCAAAGAATGAGGGTGTTGTCATAATGTATGTTTTGCCGGGTGGAAATCTTTCTCGAGCTGGCATTCAGGAAGGTGATGTAATAAAGGCAATTAACGGAAATAAAATATATTCTCTTGATGATATTCATTCTTTTTGCATGCTTAACCGAAGTGATTCAATTGTTAAGGTTTCTGTCATGGGAAAGGATGAAAAGCTAAAGGATCATTTTGTCTATCTGTCGGACAGGCCATATTCTCCGGGATATGAATTCTACATGCATGATCTTTTTGAGAGTGCTGCTTATCCGATTCTTGGATTCAGGTTGACTCCCGCATCAGAAAACAGGAAAAAGTTTTTTGTTTCAACTGTTATGAAGGGATCTGTTGCCGATTCAACTGGATTCAGTGAAAATGATTATGTTGAATTGATGGACATAAATTTTTCTGAGAAAAAAGAATCAATTTATGTTAGACTCTATGCAAAGAAAAGAAAGAATGGTTTCCTTGATGGGGGACTTGCAATGCCGGCTCCTTTGGATGGTCCATTTTATTTCTAAAATTATATTTTGATATCTAATGCTGCCAGTTTCTTGGATGCATGATTTTAAGGATTAACTGATGAAAGATTTGAAGTACAAGCGCAATTTCTGTATTACGGCTCATATTGACCATGGAAAGTCTACTTTGGCTGATCGTCTTATTCAAAGTGCAAAGATTATTGAAGATCGCCAGATGATGAATCAGATTCTGGATAACATGGATATTGAGCGAGAGCGTGGAATCACTATTAAAAGTCAGGCTGTTACAATTCCTTATCATGCAAAGGATGGAAATGATTATGAGCTTAACTTTGTTGATACTCCCGGTCACGTTGATTTTAGCTATGAAGTTAGCCGTGCAATTGCTTCTTGTGAAGGGGCTCTTCTTTTGATTGATGCTACTCAGGGTGTTGAAAGTCAGACTGTAAGCAATATGTATCTGGCTATGGAACAGGATTTGACTATTGTTCCCGTTGTAAACAAGATAGATCTTGCCAGTGCTGATGTTGAAAGCGTCAAAAAGCAGATTGACAAGGATCTTGGTCTTGACAGTTCTGATGCTCAGCTAGTCAGTGCAAAAACAGGCCAGGGAGTTGAAGATTTGCTTGAGGCAATCGTAAATCTTCTTCCACCACCTGAAGGTGATGTTAATGCTCCTCTTAAGGCTTTGATATTTGACTGTCACTATGATGAGTATCGTGGTGTTGTTGTTCATATTCGCGTAAAGGATGGTACCGTAAAAACCGGCGATGTCATCAAATTAATGAGCAGCAACACAGAATACAAGGTTGAAAAGTGCGGAATATTTAAGATTAACTACGAAGAAACTGGTGTACTTGAGGCTGGTGATGTTGGTTATATTATTGCCGGAATTAAAACTGTACAGGATGTTCGGGTTGGAGATACGGTTACTTTGTCGGAAAATCCTGCTTCAGAACCTCTTGCCGGATTTAAGGATGTGAAGCCGGTTGTTTTCAGTTCTATTTATCCTATTGATTCCAATGACTATGAGGAACTAAAGGAAAGCATGGAAAAACTCCAGCTTAATGATGCTTCTCTTGTTTATGAAAAGGATAATTCTCTTGCACTTGGTAATGGTTTCCGCTGTGGATTTTTGGGATTGCTTCATCTTGAAATTATTCAGGAACGTCTTGAAAGGGATTTTGATCAGGTTGTTATTTTCACTGCACCAAGCGTAAGGTACAAGGTAAAGCCTCAGGGAAGGGATGAAATATTTGTTGACAACCCTGCTGACTATCCGGAGGGTAAAATTGAAAACTCTCAGGAACCTTATATAAATGCAACCATTATTACCCCAAGCGAATATTTGGGGCAGATCATGGAACTGTGCAGAATGAAACGTGGAACACAGAAAAACATGCAGTATCTGGATGAAAAAAGAGTTGAATTGACTTATGAGATGCCCCTTGCTGAGGTTTTGTTTGATTTCTATGACAAGCTTAAGTCATATTCAAGAGGTTATGCTTCATTTGATTACGAAGTTACAGATTATAGGCCTACTGATCTTGTTAAGATAGATATATTGATTAATGGAAAGCCTGTTGATGCTCTTGCTCAGCTTTGTTTCAGACAGAATTCCGTAGAAAGGGCAAAGCAGGTATGTGACAGACTTAAGGGAGAAATTGCCCGTCAGCAGTTTAAGATTGCAATCCAGGGTGCTATTGGAAGCCAGATTATTGCTCGAGAAACAGTTAATGCTGTTCGAAAAGATGTTCTTGCAAAGTGTTATGGTGGTGATGTTACTCGTAAGAGAAAGCTCCTTGAAAAACAGAAGGCTGGTAAGAAACGCATGCTTATGGCAGGAAATGTTGAACTTCCTCAAAGTGCATTCCTTGCTGTTTTGAAAGAAAAGGAAGATAACTAATTTTTTTCAAGACACTGAATTTCTAAAAATAGACGTTTTTTTAAACTACAGGAATAGGATTAATTTTTTTAATTTTGGCTATGTCACAACAAACAGTTGATAAATAGCCATTTTTATAGGGGAGTAT